>Ga0105044_10015358_pt1 | contig 10347 bp, 6 predicted proteins | sample MAT01_FD_78092 | JGI IMG/M metagenome (GOLD analysis project Ga0105044, IMG submission 78092) | Freshwater microbial communities from Lake Fryxell liftoff mats and glacier meltwater in Antarctica - MAT-01 | ecosystem: Environmental > Aquatic > Freshwater > Ice > Liftoff microbial mat | place...
CGGGTCGGCAAGAAAAACAGCATTAGTGACTGGCGCGGCGGGATTTCTCGGCTCCCATTTGGTGGATCGCCTGTTGGCGGAAGGCTTCGAAGTCGTTGGCCTTGATAACCTGATGACGGGCGACCTCACGAACCTCTCCAATGCAGCACGCGATCCGCACTTTCACTTTCAAGCTGGCGACGTGCGCGAACCGTTGCACGTGTACGCAGAGATTGTGTTTAATTTCGCGTGCCCCGCATCGCCAGTGCACTACCAACACGATCCGTACGCCACGTTCACGACCAGTGTGATGGGCGCTCAGCGCCTGATCGAGATGGCTCGCGGGCGCCCCTGCGCGATCATTCACGCTTCTACGTCGGAGGTGTATGGCGACCCCTTGGTGCACCCACAGCCCGAAAGCTATTGGGGCAACGTCAATCCGATCGGGGAACGCGCCTGTTACGACGAAGGCAAACGCGGCGCTGAAACGTTGCTCAACGACGCTCGTCGCCGCTGGGGCGTTGATTCGAGGCTCGTGCGTATCTTCAACACTTACGGCCCGCGCATGGCGCGCAACGATGGGCGCGTGGTTTCGAATTTCATCATGCAAGCCCTGGAGGGCAGGCCCCTCACGGTTTTTGGGACCGGCAGCCAGTCGCGTTCCTTTTGCTATGTCGATGATTTGATCGAAGGCTTCTTGCGTGTGTCGCGGCTGCCCGCCCTGGATGGCCCGATGAATCTTGGAAATCCAACTGAATTCACCGTTCGGGAGCTTGCGGAGCTCGTGATCCAGCTCACCGAATCCGGCTCTACACTGATCGAGGAACCGTTGCCTTCAGATGATCCCAAGCAGCGTCGGCCTGACATCACCACCGCTCAACGCCTCATCGATTTTGTTCCATCCCTGCCGCTCAAGGACGGGCTGCGAAAGACGATTGAGGACTTCCGAGGACGGTTCAAGTGAGCGATTCAGGGCCTTCCACGCTTCAGGTCAACATAGACTTGCTCGTAGGCTGACGCCGACTTCATGTCCTCCAAATGGTTCCCGAGCTAACGCCTGCCCCTTCCGTCCCAAAGCCTTGAAAGCTTCTGGATCGGCGGCAGCTTGGGACACCGAGGCCAGCGAGACCGGGCAGCTCCGGGCAATGCTAAGCGGCTTCTTCAACTCCCCCGTAATGTTTTGCAGCACGCCGGCTCCAGCTAGCCGAGCGCCCAGCCCAGCGTGCATGAGCGCATAACAGGTCGTTGCAGTGCACAACTTGGATGCGAGTTCGCTGCAGCTTGCGGTACACTCGAAGATTGGAGCGGGCTACTCCGAGCAGCCGCTCCCAGCAAGAAATCTTTCGTGTTTCAGTGGCCGGGGTCGGGATAGGCCAAATCTCAAGCTCGCCACCGAGAGCAGCCCAGCGCTCTGCCACCGTCGAGTTCGGTTGCGTCACTCAGACGGAGGGAATTTATTCAGGTTCCCCACAGCAGCTGAAGCTGACTCGCGACCCCACGATTGGCTTAGTGGGGTCTCCGAAAAGCCATCACTAAAAGAAGATCTGCTTCGTTTTGCCCAGAGCCGGTGGCCAAGGAGCTTCGCGAACCTGGGCCATAGGGCCTACACTCTCAACAGCTCAACTTTGGCAGGAGGCCGCACCTCGTCCAATGAACAACGGCGCCCGCGCGCGCATCCAATGCGCGCACATCAGGATTGGAGCACATAAATCCCCAGGTCTAGTGCCTCTCGGGCTAGGCACCCTCTCGATTTAGGCGTATTCCGTTCCCCACTACCTTGTCTATGCCCTCCGTCCCTCCCCCCGCGCTCAGCCAAGAAGACAGCATCACACTCTCCAGATTGGTGGCCGCAGCCAGGAAGAGCTGGGCTGTCATCCTGCTCATTACCGCCGCGATGCTCGTCGCCACAGCATTTTACACGCTGAGGCAAAAGCAGATTTACCAGTCCAAGGTGACGATCAAAATTGATCCAAACCCTGTGCGACCCCTCGGCAAAGACGTTCAGGGCGTCGTCGATATGGGAACCGGTTCTTATTGGAGCAACCAAGAGTACTACAACACTCAGTACAAGCTCATCCAGAGCCGCACGATCGCCGAGCAAACAGTGCAAAAGCTAGGGTTGAACCTGGATGTCAATTTTATCCGGAATCTGCCCGGAGACACACGCGGTGACGGTAAGCCTTCGTCAGTAGAGGTTGCCGGTGAGATCTTGAGGAGCCGGTTGGTGGTAGAGCCGGTTAAGGACTCACGTCTGGTGGTGTTGAGCCTCGAGGATGCTAGCCCCACCCGCGCACAACGCATCGTGGCCACGCTCGGTGACATTTATGTTGAGCAGAATATCGATCGCTTCGTGGACTCCACAAACTCAGCTGTCGAGTGGCTTGGTGAACAGCTCGACAAGTTAAAGACGGAGCTTGAGCAATCTGAATTGGCGCTCCACAATTACAAGCAAAAAAACAGCATCCTTTCCCTCTCGCTCGACGACCAATCCAACATGCTGCGGGCTGAGATGACGCAGTTGAATGCACAGCTAACCGACGTCCGGACTAGAATTGAACACCTCAGCTCTCGCGTGGAAGAGCTGAAAAAACTCCCGGTGGATGATTTAGAAAAACTGGCAGCGACGGAGCTTCTCCAGAATGTCGTGATCAACGATCTTCGCCGCGCCTATCTCGATGCGCGTCGTGATCGCGAGAGCATCCTGAAGTCCGGAAAGGGCGAGCAACATCCCGATAGCCTGTCAGCTGCGGCCCGCGTGGAAACGTCTAAAGCTGCGCTGCTGGCCGAGATTCGCAACGTCCGACTCGCCTTGACCAACGATCTCATCGCTTCACATCGGGAAGCGAACGGGCTGCGTTCTTTGTTCGCTAATGCTGAGAAGCGAGCGCTCGATCTGAATCTTCTCGAAATGGAGTACGGGCGCCTCCAGCGGAGTAAAAATAACACTGAGAAACTGTATTCAATTGTGCTGGATCGGACCAAGGAGAGCGGATTAAGCGGTTTGATGCGGTTCAACAACATTATGGTGGTTGATACGGCTCAGCTTCCGAAGGCGCCGATCAAACCGAATGTTAGCTCGAATCTGTTAATCGGAGCATTTCTCGGGTTGTTTCTCGGATTTGCTGTCGCGCTCGGCCGAGAGCTTTTGGATCGAAGCATCAAGGCTCCCGAACAGCTCGAAAGCGAACTCGGGTTAACGTTTCTTGGGACGATTCCTCGGGGTGATTCGACGGACCCCGGGCGAGGTTATGGCTATGGGCGACGTCGCAAACTGCCAGCTGTGATGGCGGACGGTGCGGGCACGGTCGAGCTGCTTGGACATACCGATCCCACAAGCGGTCTCGCTGAAGCAGCGCGCGCGATCCGAACGAATATTCTGTTCATGTCGCCGGACAATCCGCACAAGCGCTTGCTCATCACCAGCGCCGGCCCATCAGAGGGCAAAACAACGGCTGCTTGTTGCATCGCGGTGGCTATGGCTCAGGCTGGTCAGCGCGTCCTCCTCGTGGACTGCGACCTTCGAAGGCCTCGAATTCACCGCGTGTTCGGCAAGACGAATGATGTGGGAGTCACGACGGCGCTCCTGAACCGAGGCTCGCTCGACGCCGCCATTCAATCAACCCCGGTGGCAGGCCTGAGCGTTCTAGTGAGTGGACCCCAGGTCCCGAATCCGGCTGAAATCATCCAGAGCGATGCGTTCGGGGCTTTGCTGAATGAGCTCTCCAACCGGTTTGATCGTGTAGTTTTAGACAGTCCACCCGTCGTGCCCGTCACCGATGCGGCGGTGCTTTCTAAGCGCGTGGATGGGCTGATCCTCGTAGTCCGCGCCTTCGCCACGAGCCGGGATCTCGTGCGCCAGGCGGTGCGTGTGCTGCGCGATGTGAACGCGCCGTTGATAGGCTCGATCTTGAACGGAGTGGACCGCTCACGCGGAGGCTATGCGCGTTATCAGTATTACTATGCCCCTGGGTACAGGGCGAACCTACCTGCCCCGTCTCCGCGCGACCCGGGCAACGCGTGATTTTCAACAGCTATTCCCAGGAGAGTTGAGCCTTGCGTCGTCTGCTTAGCCGCACATCACAAGTCCTTCTGGACCTCGTGGCGCTCGCGTTAGCATTTGTGTTGGCATTTTTTGCCCGCTTCGATTGGGCCCCGCCGACGGACATGGTCACAAGGTGCGGCCTGCTTTTGCCTTACGTGGTTGCGCTGCAATACTTGACCCTAAGCAGCCTCGGTGTGAGTCGCTACGTGTGGCGGCATGTTGGCTTGCGCGAAGCAACTCGGATCTTCGCGGCCATCACACTCTCCTCGCTCCTGCTCCTGCTCTTTCGACTCATTCTCCCACCATTCTTCAATTCCCGACTGGTGTCCGTTGTCCTCCCCGTCGGTGTCATTCTCATCAATTTCCCGCTCGCATTTCTCGCAACGGCAGGGCTCCGCATCGGGCGACGCCTCTTCGCGGAGCGGAATCTGTTGAAATCACGCAGAACGGACGGCGCCGAACCGTGCGTAACGATCCTAGTGGGCGCAGGCCAGGTTGGACTTTTGGTAGCTAAAGAGCTTAAGGCTCGACCGGATGTGGGGATCGTTCCAGTCGCGTTCGTCGATGACGATGCCCTCAAGCAAGGGAGCTTGCTGCATGGCATTTCGGTCAGGGGGACTCCGGAGTCGATTCCACTCATTGTGCGAGAAACAGGTGCACGCCAGGTTCTCATTACAATTGCGACACCTTCGGGAGAGATGATTCGCAGGATCAGCGCGTTATGTGAACAGGTAGGTATTTCCGTAAAGATCGTGCCCGGGCTCTACGAGCTCATGACGGGTTCGGTGAACCTGTCACGCATTCGCGCCGTTTCTATCGAAGACCTCTTGCGCCGTAAGCCTGTAACGCTCGCCACCGAAGCTATAGCCGGCTTTCTTGAATCTCGCGTGGTGGCAGTAACAGGGGCCGGCGGAAGCATTGGCTCTGAGCTATGCCGACAAATTTGCGCCTTTAACCCGAAGACATTAATCCTCATCGAGCAGGCCGAGAACGCATTGTTCGGTATCCATAGTGAGCTCGTTCAATCCTTCCCTGAGCTCGAGATCATCCCGTGTATTTGTGACATCTGCGATGCCACCCGCATCGAGGCCATCTTTGATGCCCATCTGCCGTCTGCAGTATTCCACGCTGCTGCCCACAAGCACGTGCCCATGATGGAGCTAAACGTGGGTGAAGCGATCAAAAACAACGTGAATGGCACACGCATCGTGGCAGACGCCGCCCACGCCTCACAGGTTGAACGGTTCGTCTTGGTATCGACGGACAAGGCAGTGAATCCTTCGTCCGTCATGGGTGCAACTAAGCGGGCAGCGGAGGTGTACGTCCAGTCGTTGTCTGACCGCAGCCGAACGCGCTTTGTCGCCGTTCGCTTCGGTAACGTGCTGGGAAGCGCCGGCAGCGTCGTACCTATTTTCCAAGAACAGATTGGACGTGGAGGTCCGGTGACGGTCACGGACCCAGAGATGACGCGGTACTTCATGACCATCCCCGAAGCCTGCCAGCTCGTCTTACAGGCGGCATCGATGGGCGAAGGCGGAGAAATCTTTGTCCTCGACATGGGTCAGCCAGTCAAGATTGTCGACTTGGCGCGCGACCTCATTCGCCTAAGCGGGCTTCGCCCCGATGTGGACATCAAGATCAAGTTTACCGGTATTCGCCCCGGCGAGAAGCTCTTCGAGGAGCTGATAGCTGACGACGAGCGGACGATTGAGACTACCCATCCCAGCATTCTAATCGGCCGCCTGAAGTCCTTGCCCTGGGAATCCACGGTGGAGTTGGTAAATGGTCTGGTGGGTGCCGCCCTAGCAACGCAGCCTGAGGGAGCCCTTCGAGCAAAGCTTCAGACGCTAGTGCCCGAATACTTGGCGAATAGCCGCGCAGTTGAGTCAGAGAACCTCAGCGTCAGGGAAACCCACAGCGCGGGCGATTCCCACGCATGACCGCTGCGCCAACCGTAAGCTCGGTACCAGCTTCCAGATCGTCCCTTTGGGCCTTAATTCGCCTTGTGCTCTTTCTGGGATTCGCCGCGACGATCATGGTGTTCGTCACAGGGGAGGCCGATAATCAGGAGATCGTGGCAGTCCTGCCGCTGATGTGTGCGGCCGTTGCTCTCTACTTGCTCCCGCTATTCACCGCGCGATCTCTAGATCTTTTCAGTCCGACTTCTTGGACGGGCCTTAAAGATGGATTCGAGTTAGTCGTGATTCTGGTCGGGATCTTCTTTGCCGGACGGATCGAGCTTGGGCCACTGAGCGAGCTATCTTCGGCCCGCCGTATCTCCCTAGCTCAGCAGGCAGCATTGCTCCACCTCACTGCCCGCAGCGCCTACTTGATTGGATTCTCGTGGCCAATCATGCGGTCCTTAGCCAGGCGCTTACCCAACCTAACGGCGCGTTCATGGCGCCCCAGCCGAGTCGTGTGGGCGTGTGTGCTGCTGTTTGGGGTTTTTGCGATCACGTATGCAGAGTTTCAGTCGAGACTCGGAGGATCGCTTTGGGACATCACGCGTCTACGTGAGGGCAAGGCAGTCTGGCGGGAAGACGCCACAATGACTTGGATGACGCGTGGAGTTCAGATCGGTTTCCTTCCAGTGATCATCATCTTCATGTACGCGAGCGCCGTTCGCTCCCGGGCAGGCCTGATCTTCGCGGGCGCCCTGTTCTTCTTTATCGCGTTTCTAGCTAACCGCCTGGGACAACGTGGACCAGCGGTGATGGTCGGAGCGGCCATGCTTATGCTGTTTCACTACCGCTGGAGAAAGGTGCCGCTTGTTTTGTTCTTGGGGCTCCTGTTCGTCGCTGTGGTAACCGCCAATGTGCTCGGGACATTTCGCAGTAGCGGGCACGTCGAAACCACCTTTGACGACGAGTTTGCGACACGCATCTCGCGTCCGGGCGAGGCCATGGCGGACCATGCCTCCGATCGCGTTCGCCTCACCGCACAGGCCGCTGTGCTTCACTATTTCCCAGACAAACGCGACTTTCTTTGGGGAGAGAGCTGGGCTCCTCTACCGACCATGCTAATTCCCAAGTGGATTTGGGCCGAGAAGCACGGTGATGACCTGTGGACGGATACCCGAATTGTTCCGCGATTGATAGGCGTCCAGGCACCAGTTTCGTTCCCAACCATGCTGTACGCAAACTTCTCTTGGGTGGGCGTATTTGTCGGTATGTACCTCTGGGGGGTATTTCATCACAACTTGTACGCATGGCACAGTGCGGCCAAGGACCCGTTAACCACGTTGATGTACGTGCTCACGCTTGCGGTGTTCTCGCCAGCATTTCTCGGAATCTCGGCAGCACTCCAATATGTCGTACCCATGCTTGTGGTCATCTACTTTGTTACTGCGCGTGCGCCTTCTACGCATTCGACTCTGATGCATTCGAGTAGGACCCGCCGTGATTAGTGCATCTGAGCTTCATCGTTCACCCGCATTGCGCCATTCAAACCAGCTCGCAAGCCTCGATTGCCTCCGCGGCTTCGCCGCGCTTTACATATTCCTCCACCACTACGTGCGACAGGCGCTGCGCGAATACCCTGACCTAATCAGTGTCTTTCGCCTAGGCCAGGCTGCAGTGATGATATTCTTTATTCTGTCGGGCTTCGTAATCCACTATTCGACACGCCCCGGTGTGCATGGTTTCGCCTTCGGAACATACCTGCTGAAACGAGTACGGCGCATTTACCCACCTTACCTAATTGCGATTGGCGTGACTTGGCTCGCTGCACTCGTCTCTGGATCGGCGAGTAGAGCTGGGAGCGACTGGCAGCTGGTCGGAAACCTCTTCATGCTTCAGGGCGAAGGCGGGCCTGGCACATGGTTTGAGCCCTATCTGGGAAACTATCCTCTTTGGTCCTTGAGCTACGAGTTCTGGTTTTACATGTTTTACGGTGGCATCTGCTGTGTGCCAGCGAAGTTCGGCAAGCGCCGTCTACTCGCGGTCGGGCTTACGCTCCTCGGGACGCTCATCGACGTCGTTCATCCCAACGAATTCGCACGCTTCGCAAGTTGCTTCGCGCTTTGGTGGACAGGAGTCGAGCTCGCTGAACTCTATCGAACGAAGCAACCCGTGAGCCTTCGAACACTTCTCCCTGCGCTGCTTCCGCTCGTGCTCCCGACGGGCATTAGGACTATCGATTTCGTCCTCTCAGATTCTCAGTTCAGCCTCTATGGCTCTCGTGAAATCGTGGTACGGAGATTTGTCACGGTCTTGGTCATTGTGGCTGTAGGTCTATTGTGGCAGAGTTTTAGATTTCGTGGTTTCTCGCATATTTTTGGCTTGTTTCGCGCGCTAGCGCCCATCTCTTATGGGCTCTACGTCCTGCACGTTCCGATCATTCGGATTGGCCTTCGCCTGTCTCCCATCAGCTCGGGTTTCTGGAACCTTCTATGGATTGGCCCAGTAGTTCTGCTAGTGGCCTGGATTGTCGAAGGGCCTATTCAGAAAGCGATCTGTCGCTTCTTCCCTCTGGCTTCTACACTACCAACCCCTCGCTAGCCCCCAGCGTCTCGGCCACCCGAACGCACCACATCGCGGGACTCTTGCCGGAACACAAACACGAAGCTGCTTGCCAGGGCTGTGAGCGCCCAAAGATGACGGGCCTCTTCAACAGCAGCGAAAAGCCCATGGAACAAGAAGGCTCCCGCAAACGCCCCGAGTAGGCCCGCGGCAAGCCGGCTTGCGTTATGTGCGTTAGCCCGAAGCCGCGCTATGACAGAGCGCCATACGCCGAGAAAGAGCGCCACAATAGCTAGCACTCCCACTGTTCCCGCCTGCGCCGCAATGTTTAACCAGGTATTGTGGGCTTCCAGCCATTGTCCCGGAACCGGTCCGCGAATACCGCCCAGTTTACGAGCCGGTACGAACGCTCGGGCGTCGGTCACAAATGCGATTTCTCGCCCGTAGCCCATGCCCGTAATTGGATGCTCGCGGAAGGTTTGAAATGCAGCTTGCCAGATCGAAGGGCGCGGAGCATCCCACAGCTTGACGTCACTCGACCCCAGGCGAAAATCGCCCTGCCCCACCGGAACACGCGATGCAATAGAAGCTAAACTTAGAACCGCTGCAGCTATCAGTGTCACTACCCCAAGCGCACCTACCGCCGCTGTGCGTAACCCGCTGCGTGCTATCCAATGCCTCGAGACCACCAGCAGCACGCCTCCCAATAGCCCCGCATAACCATTCGAGAGCGTGAGCGCTCCTACAGTCAAAGCTAGGCCAATCATGGCGAGGAGCGCGTTGCGGCTAAATCGTTCCCAACACGCGCACACGGTTAACGGGACTGATACCGAGAGGTAGTTCTGCAGCATGTTTGAGTTGCGAAACGGTGCACACAGGCGAGGATAGGCGCCAGATGCGAGGCTACCGTAACCACAGCTCAAGGTTTCGTTGAGCCCGTCTGGATCCAAGTAAAAAGCTAGGATTCCTAAAATTCCTATTGCTAGAGTGAAGCAGCAGCCAATGGCGAAGGCAGCCAATACCCATCTTATTCTCGCAAGGCTCGCTACTACGCTCGGCCAGATGACTATCAAAAGCACATATGACGCAAAAGCAGTGAGCTTGATGGCGCCGGTAGTGCGTGGCAATTCCGAGAACGCTAGCGATATCACCAGCGCTGCCAGGAAACCGAAGACAGGAACGAACATTGCGTGCCACTGGAGCTTGATTTGACCTCTAAGGATTTTAAGCAGCCAGAGCACATAGAACAGAACAAGGAGTGCGTCGGTTAACGTTACTTGGGCGGACCCAATAGGCACAAAGACCCTAGCGAGAGGCAGGGAAAGCACAAAGAGCACGAGCGCGACGAAGCAAGGATCCTTCAACTCTCCGAACTCGCCCCTACTTGGCAGCAGCGTCATGCCGCCGGCATATCGCACGGCTTGGGGGGTAGGATCAACTCGGGAAGCTCGCTCGCTTATCCCTGAAGCGAGGCATGAGTTTTGTTGGCAGCTGCAAGTACCTATGTACTTAGAGCATAGGGCAATCGAGCTGCCCGAATTCGGCCGAAAGCAAGAGCCGAACATCTAGTCGGAGCGATGGGGCTTGCGCTGCGGCAACGGGAGGTGACCCGAATGGAGCTGGTGGCGACGGTGTTGGAACCGGAGGCACGGCCCTAAAGATCGCAAATTACCGTGCCAGATCCGGTTACCCAGCCAACTTGATCGTTCGTCGCGACAAAGGTCTTGAGTTTGCGGGCCTGTAGTATCCGATTCACGGAGCCGTGTAGCGGAGGTCTGCTGACGGCATCAATGTAGCTGGGTGACGAAAACTGCGTTAACCGGCCGGGGTTTGCTGTTCAGGCGAGCCGCTCGTGTCGAGAGGCTC
>Ga0105044_10015360_pt1 | contig 10346 bp, 9 predicted proteins | sample MAT01_FD_78092 | JGI IMG/M metagenome (GOLD analysis project Ga0105044, IMG submission 78092) | Freshwater microbial communities from Lake Fryxell liftoff mats and glacier meltwater in Antarctica - MAT-01 | ecosystem: Environmental > Aquatic > Freshwater > Ice > Liftoff microbial mat | place...
ACCCTCTCTCAGTCCTTTGTTAAGGTGCTAAGAGCATTCTAACACATCAGGGGCGGAAATACAAGTTTTACGCCTTACCTCCCCATCGCTAAAGCGAGGGGCTTCACGGCGCTTCTTCGGTGAATCGCCTGGACGGGATAAAAAGTGTATCAGAAATTGGCTTTGAATCTGCAAGAAGTGGGGTGTTTTGCGCTACACTAGGGGGTGTGATCGTATCGCTAAACATTGGACTTCTCCAGGGAACGCCAGGACTTATGCCAGTTTATACCTATCGCCGTGCGGATGGCACCACATTTGACTATCGTCAGAAATTCTCGGATGCCCCGCTGAGCACCGATCCAGACACAGGCCAGAGCGTCACACGGGTTGTGCAGGCGGCAGGCATCATCTTCAAAGGCTCCGGCTTTTATGTGACGGATACGAAGGGCGCGAACAAAAGCGCGGCTCTCCCCGCTGAAAAAGGCGAAAAATCCGACACGCCGAGCACAACTGCTGCCCCTGCTGCTGAATCATCATCTGCGACCCCTGCCAAGAGCGAAGCCAGCACCAGCGCGAGCAGCGCCGCAGATTAATTCTTTACCACTATCATTGAGCGTATGACTGAGGGGCACGACACTTGTGCCCCTATTGCGCGTGTTGTGGCGATAGTATGGACTCTTTATGCCCCTTCTGACCTTTCCCCATAAGATTTTCGGCGCTGTCTGCTATACTTTGCGGCATTTGCACATGATGAGATGACAACGAGAGGAACCCCATGACTGTCCTCGCAGGCCACAACCTGAGCAAATTCTATGGCCCGGATGAAGTGTTCAGCGGCATCAGCGTTGAAGTGCCGCCGCGCTCACGGATTGCCCTTGTCGGTCCCAATGGGGCGGGCAAAACCACCCTGATCAATCTGCTGATTGGCGCAGACCTGCCCACCGAAGGCACAGTACAGAAGGCCCGCGATGCCCGCATTGCCTTTCTGCCGCAGCGCCCGGAGATGGCGGGCGAACACAGTATCTGGGAAGAGCAGATGAAAGCCTTCGCCGGGGTGCGCGAAGTCGAAGCCGAGATGAACGAGTGGGCGCATCGCATGGCGGATCCGGCCTATCATGATGAGGCGCTGGTGAAATACAGCCGCCTGCAAGAGCAGTTTGAGCACATGGGCGGCTACATCTACGAGACGAAAATCCGCATGGTGCTCACAGGCGTTGGCTTCCGCGAGTCCGATTATGATATCGCGCTGCCGCTGCTGTCCGGCGGCCAGAAGACGCGGGCGATGCTGGCCCGCCTGCTGCTGGAAGAACCCGATCTGCTCGTGCTGGATGAGCCGACCAATCATCTGGATATTACGGCGGTGGAATGGCTTGAAGCCTTCCTGAGCGATTTTCCGGGCGCGGTGCTGGCGATCAGCCATGATCGCTATTTCATCGATCATTTTGCGACGACGGTCTGGGAACTCGATTTTGGCATGATCGAGACCTATCGCGGCAATTACACCCATTATCTGCGCCAGCGCGAAGAACGGCGCGAACGGCTGCAAAAAGAATTCGATGAGCAGCAGGAATTCATCAGCAAAGAGCAGGCGTTCATCCGCAAGCATATGGGCAGCCGCCTCACCGCCCAGGCGAAGGGCCGTCTCAAGAAGCTCAACACCCTGAAGAAGCGCGGCAAAATCATCGATCAGGGGCCGCGTGATCGCCTGACGATGCACCTCAAGATGCAGGAAGCCGGGCGCAGCGGCAATCAGGTCGTGATGACATCGGGCCTCGTGGCGGGCTATACCGCGCCGATTGTGGCTGTGCCTGATCTACTCGTATTGCGCGGCGAAACCGTCGCCATTATTGGGCCAAATGGGGCGGGCAAATCGACGCTGCTCAAGACGCTCATCGACCAACTTGCGCCGATCAAGGGTAGCGTGCGCCTGGGCGCGAATGTGAAGATCGGCTACTTCGCCCAGGCGCATGAGGGGCTTGACCCCAACAAGACACTGATGGATGAGATTTTTGCCGTTAAGCCCATGCCCATCAGCGAGGCCCGCAGCTATCTGGGGGCGTTCATGTTCAGCGGCGATGATGTGTATCGCCCGGTGGCCTCGTTGAGCGGCGGCGAACGCGGGCGGGTGGCGCTGGCAAAGTTGTCGCTTGGCGGGGCGAATCTGCTGCTGCTGGATGAGCCGACCAACCATCTCGATATTGAATCGCAGGAAATCCTGCAAGATGTGCTCGATGATTTCCAGGGCGCGATCATGCTGGTGAGCCATGACCGCTATCTGATTGATCGACTGGCGACGCAAATCTGGGAGGTGCGGAACGGCCAGATGGACGTCTTCTCCGGCACGTACCAGGAATATTTGACGGCCCGCAATCAAAAAGCCCAGGCCGTCACTGCCACCAGCAATGGCAGCAGCAAGAATGACCCGCGCAAAAAATCGGCGGCAGGCGCAGAGAAGACGGGCCTAAGTGCCTTTGAGCGCGGCAAGCGCATCGCGGCGCTGGAAAAACAGATTGCGGAGCTTGAGAAAAAGCTTGCGACCATCAACGCCTCACTGAGCAAGGTGAGCGATCCGCAGCGCGTGCGCGACCTGGGCCACGAGTACAACACGACGGAAGCCGCGCTCAATATCGCGGTGGAAGAGTGGGGAAGTCTGGCCGAGTGATCGACTCACAAACGATTGACTCGTTTATCGCGCAGTTGGCTGCTGCGCCGACTGTGCCCGATGCTCACAATCCGTATGCGGGCGAGGATGCGAATACGGCGCTGCGGCGAGCGAATCTGCGGCTGTATTTGCATACTCTCGCCCAACGTCGCCCGTCGGTGATGCTGGTGATGGAAGCGCCGGGCTATCGCGGCTGCCGCATTACAGGCGTGCCTGTGACGAGCCGCAAAATTGTGCAGGAGGGCCTGCCGGGATTGGGTTTGTTCGGGGCGGCACACGGGTATGGCACAACGGATGATGTGGGTTTTGAGCGCGTGTGGGGTGAGCAGAGCGCGACGATTGTCTGGGAGACGATGGCGCGACTCGGCTGTGTGCCGCTGATCTGGAATACCTATCCGTTTCATCCGCATGAGATGGGCAAGCCGCTCACCAATCGTGCGCCGCGCCGCCCAGAGGTGGCCCAGGGCTTGCCGTTCTTGCAGACGCTCATCGCGCTGTTTGCGCCGACGCAGATCATCGCGGTGGGCAATGTGGCGCATGGCGGCCTCGCTGACTTGGGCATTGCGGCGGAGAAGGTGCGGCATCCGGCGCAGGGCGGCAAAAATGCCTTTGTCGCCGGGATGCAGGCACTGATCGCAAAGGGATAGAGATCATGTCGAGACCCATCAATCAGGGCGATATTTACTGGGTGCAGGTCGATGAGGGGGATGAGGCGGGCATTCCGCATCCGCATGTCGTGATTCAGGACGATGTGTTGAATCACAGCCGCCTCACGACGGTGGTGGTGTGCGCGTTGACCTCGAATCTCAAGCGGGCCAGCCTGCCAGGGAATGTGCTGCTGGATGCGGATGAAGCCGATTTGCCGCGTCAGAGCGTGGTGGAGGTGGCGAAGGTGTCATCTGTCGAGAAAGCGCAGTTGGGGGCCTATATCGGCTCATTGAGTGAGCAGCGCATCCAGCAGATATTGGCGGGGATGCGCTTTCTGGAGCGATCCTATTTTGGGGAGGGCGGGAGTAGGGCGGAGGGAATCAATGCTTGAAGAACAAGACTATTTTGATATCCGCAGTAAAATGATCGATATAAACGCTATTCTGGAACTTGAGCAGCAGAACCTCTATCTTTTAGCAGAGGCTCTCAATCAGGTTGCCCCTGAGATAAAACGCGATTTTGATAGTGCTTATGAACTGCTGCCCTTTTGGATCAACTATCCGCCTTTAGATCGAGGACGTGCGTCGTCCGGCACAGCGATTCCCTGGCAGGAGATCGGTGAGACAACAATCCGTCCTTATCTTTATCAGCTTTTGCCTCAACTTTATGGTGAAGTTCGATATCCTGGTTTGCCCTCTGGGGCCGATATAAGATTTATGACACCAAATGCGATGATCCACCTCGATATCAAATTAACAGGCCCCAATGATCATCCCAATGAGGTTGTTGCCAGTCCCAATCAAATCTCAGGCGATGGAGACATGTGGCAAAATGGCGCACCAGCAAACAACCCTGTTCTGATTACAGGGCAGCGCCGAACGATGTTTTTCCAGCCCGAATTAATGCCATTTTATGTCTTTGAAGGTCAGGTTCGCTTGTGTTTGACGTTTTTTCTCAAGGTTATTTATGGCGTTGAGCAGCGAGGGCAGCAGATGCTGCAAAAAATAGATCTTGCCATCTCGCCAAATGGTTTACTCGCCTTTGTTGGGCCGAATTACAATGCGACTTATCCAGGTCTTTTTATTCCTGGCAAAGATATTTTGGGCAAGCCCAAGAAACGAGTTCGCGTTCGACTTAATCATCTAAAAGCACTTCATTCATGGAGGCTTGTTTCAATTTCTTTTTAGAGTGCGAGGCTTTTAGAACGTCGATATCAAGACTCAACTGATGCACTGACGTGAGCCGTTGGGTACTCGCAATATTCTTCTCAGCCAGCGTCACATACTGCGCTTGAAGCTCAATCCCCATATATGAGCGCCCTTCCTGTACAGCGGCGACCCCGGTTGTGCCGCTGCCCATGAAACAGTCAAGCACAAGGCCGTTTGGTTCAGTCAAAAGCTTGATCAGACGACGGGGCAGTTCCAGAGGAAATTTGGCCTCATGATCGTTATTGGCCCGTACAGAGCGAATGTTCCACACCGCCCGCGATCCCCATTCGCCCCACTCCTCACGGCTGAGGCGCTTGCGATTGACGGTTGTAATGCCGGGTTTCCAGAAGATGTAAACGTACTCAAATTCATCGACAGCGCGATACGACAGTGAGTGCCATTTGCTGTTTTGCCACGCCGGGTCTTTCACCCACACGCGCCGATCATACAGATACAGACCCGCATCCAAGCCGGCTTGCTCAATCAAGCCGCCGACAAGATGGACTCGCGTCTGGGCATTGTATTTGCCACCGCGAATATTGTTCCCATTCAAGCGCCGATCAATGGTCTGTTCGCTGCATCCGAGAAGGCGGGCCAATTGATGGCGATTGTAGTCAGGATATTTTTCTTTGGCGTCCAGAATCTGTTCACGAGTAATAGAGATGGTTTGCCGCCCCAGGGTCAGTGCTTGCAAACGCGGCATCCGCTCATCAGGAAAGGCCAGAATATCTGCACAGTTAATTGCTAGAAATGCGCCTGGCTTGAGAATAGCATAATGGAGACAAATCACCTTGCGAAGAAGGTCAACCCAATTGGTATAAGACAGATGCTTCTCATACTCTTTGCCGAGATGATAGGGCGGCGACCAGACGCTCAAATCGACGCTATCGGGTTCTATTTGCGCCAATAGCTCTTGAGCATCGCCTTGATGGATTGTATTAGGAGAAAGAAACATTGTGCTATACCTCGCTGTTGACCAGAGTATAGCACGACTTTTCTATTATGAAAACGAAAAACTCTCGGAACCGGACGTTTCTGAGTGGTCGATTACGACGACGCCTGCGCCTCTTTTGCCGCCTTCACGCCTTTCGCGCCCTTCACATCCTCCACCACTGCCACCTCATCGGCATTCACGCGCTTCCGCATGAAGAAGATGCCGCCTGCGATGAGGAAGGCCAGCACGCAGAACACCTGCGAACTGTTGAGTTGTGTCCCCGGTACATACGCCACTTCCGCCCGAATGAACTCCAGCAGGAAGCGCACGAAGCAGTACTGCATGACATACAGCAGCGCAAAATCGCCTTTGGCGGGCAGCTTGCGTGCCCAACCGGGAATCGGCAGACGGTGGCGATTGTAGAACGTGAACAGCACGAAGAACGCCAGCAGATTCCACAGCGATTCGTATAGGAACAGCGGATGGAATTTGGTCTCAACCGGGTAATCCACGAGACTCTGATAGATGCCGACGCGGTGCGCGTTGTCAATCGTGATGCCCCAGGGCAGTTGAGTCGGCGTGCCGTAGAGTTCTTTGTTGACATAATTCGCCCAGCGGCCAATCGCCTGCGCCAGCGGCATGACGACGCCCACAATATCGAACCAGGGGACAATATCGATGCCCTCGGCGGGGAAATCCGGCACGAACCACTCAAAGCGGTAGCGCGTGACGGGCTTTCTGCGGATGACTTCCCACAGCGCCGTGAACACCCATGCAATCAGGCCAAACACCAGCGTAATCGGGCTGAACAGATAGTAGAAGAAGCGCGCAATTGCGTTGTGATAACGGCTGCAATACAGCCATGCGCCCAGGCCGCCGCCCAACACTGCCCCGAAGATGCTCAGGCCGCCGCTCCACACGGCAATTGCGCCATTGGTGGGGTCGAAGAAGTGCTGCAAAAACCACGCTGTATCCATGCAGACGCCGCCTGTCGCGCAGCCCGCTGTGAGGGTGACGGGCGGGAAGAGGACGAACCACAGACGCGCCCCGATGATGCCGGGGAAGATGGCCCAGGTCAGGCCGCCCCAGACGTGATCGGAATTCATCTTGCGACGATCCGCCAGACGCGAGGCCATCCATGCTGCGATCAGCATGGCGATGACGATGATGATGCCGTAGTAGCGGATTTGGATGTTTCCGAATACCGTTCCCTTGAGCAAAATAAATTGTTCTTGAAAGTCCATGTTGATTACTCGCCTCGTTGTTTAAGTGTGCGATAGACATAGTACAGCCGCTGGATTGTCGTGATGTTAGTTCCCACCGCCAGGATGATGACGCCCACTTCCAGCAGGGCCGGAATGAGCAGGATGCCGGGGATGAGGAGCATGGCAACGATGACAGCCAATCGTTCAAAACGGGTGAAGAAGCCAATATTGACCTTCACAGACACATCGACTTCATCGGCACGTGCCCGCACATAGCTGACGCCCAGGCTGCCGATGAGCGCCGCCTGTGACCAGAGGATCATATCGGGGCGTCCCATCCGCGCAAAATGATAGCTTAAAGCGGCGAAAATAAAACCGTCTGCAAAGCGATCCAGCGTAGAATCCAGCACCGCCCCGAATCGGCCTTTGCGCTGCATGGCCCGCGCCACCGCCCCATCCAGCGCATCCAGCGGCAGCCCGGCCACCAGCAGCACCGCGCCAATTTCCAGTTGGCCCATCGCAATAAAGCCGGACGCGATCAAGACCAGTCCCAGGCCCAGAATCGTCAGCACATCGGGGTGGACATGCCAGACGTATAAACGATGCGCGACGGCATTGAGCGGCCACGCGGTCAGGCGGCGCATTCGATCTGTGAGCGTGATAGGGGGTGTCGATTGAGACATAAGCAAATCCGCAGTGTGTAACAAGAGGTCTCTGGAGAACCGTGTGTATTATGCGGCGTGGGGGGCAGGGCGTCAATGAAGGAGTGTCAGAGGCATTGATTGTCGTCGAGACACGCAGATAAGCATCTTCCCATCTTCTTCATTCAGATATACAGCTCATCTCTCTCTTTTCTTTGCGCTCTTTGTGTCTTTGCGGTTTCCCTCTTTATTGGACTTTGATGTCCACCACCCGATAAAAGCGCGTCTCGCCGCTCCCCTGCGTGATGGGCAGGCGCGTATTCGTCGTGGGATCATACACGCCGAGTGCAATATGATAATCGCCCGCAGGCAGATCGGCGGGCAGGGTGAGCGTGAGGGTTTGTACCAGCGTCTCAGCAGGCGTGCGCGGCCCATACGCCGCATCGCACAGCGGCGCATCGCCCGTCGTCCACAGCGTACCGCCCTCATAAGGCGTCGGGATATTCTGCAAATGGGCAAAGAGGCGATACGGCACAGGCAGCGGCGCTTGCACGCGCAACGCCAGATCAAACGAGATCGTATCGCCTGCTTTGGCCGTGACATGAGTGTCACCAACCGCCTGCACACGCAGAGCATCGCCCAATTGGGCCGCGTTCGCCCAGGGGCCAATCAGATCGTCATGCGGCGTGAAGCTGTAGAGATGATAAGCATCATGCAGGGCGCTCAGAAGGGTGTCAATCGTGCCGTAGTGCGTCATGCGCTGCGCCGCCTGATTGACCACAATCGGCAAATCGAGATAGAGAGACGGCTGATTGGGCGTCACAAAGCACACGCCCGCCTCATCGGGCCAGGGGAAAAATATGAGCGGACGCTGCAAGCCATACGCCCAGAATTCGGCCACCGGATGATGCGTCAATTCGGGGTCGTGGCCCGCCCGTGTGCCGGGAATCACAATCGGTTGGGCAGTCGGATGATGATCCCGAATCCAGGCCATCGGCGCATTGATGCGATCATCAATCCACAGCACAAGCCGATACTCACTGAGCCAGCGCTGAAACGCATCATGCGTGATCACAAGCGAGGCCGTGAGCATCAACAGCGGAAGCAAAATCGAAAACAGCAGTATGTAGGGGCGCAGCACGCTGCGCCCTTGCTGCTGCCCGCCCCACAACGCCACAATCCCCGTTTCAAGCGTCAGCGCCCCGGCCCCGCCCGCCAGTGCCATTGGTACGAGCATTCCATAGGCGCGGATGTACTGCGGCGTGCGTAGCGTGATGATGCTCGGAAGCAGGGCGAGCAGGAACAGACCCGCGATGATGGGAATTATCCAGCGGCGGCGCACCACCCACCACGTCCCCAACAAGCCAATTACGATCAAGGCCGCCTGAATCGGATCAAGGATCGAGGCGTTGGGGATATTGTGATTGGGATTGATATCGCCGGAGCCGAGCCATGCCTGCGCCCAATTGCGGATGTTGATCTGCAATTCGCTCCATGAACTGACGAGCGTGCGGCCCAATCCGCCCTCACTGTGATTGGTGAGCAGCGCGAACAGCACCGGGGCCGCGACAATCAGGGCGATGAGGGCGCAAATAAACACGCCTTGTTGATATTTTGATTGTAGGAGCGCCGTATGCTGCGCCCTTGCTGCGAAGAACTGATTCCTAATCCATGCAATTGCACACATCAAAAGCGCAAATGCCAGCCAGCCATGAGCGCCCGTATATGTATAGGCTTGCAGCCCCAACAGCAGCCCGGCGATGATCCAATCGCGCCGCCGATGGTGGCGAAAGGCGGTGAACAGACTCGCAAACGCCAGCGCCCCAATCAAAGGCCACAGATGCACGCGAAACGCCACATGACTGTTGAGGACGGAGACGAACAGGCCGCTGTATGCCAGCATCGCCCACAGGCCACCGCGCCCTTTGAGCACAACATATCCCAGGCGTCCGATGGCTGCAATCGTCAGGACATTGATCCACCATGCCATGACGCGCAGGGTGAAGGGCTGTGCGCCCCAGAGCGCAATCGCCGGAGCCAGCAGATTGATCCACAGCCCCTCGCGCCCGGTATTGGCGGGGAAGAAGACTTGCAGATGTGGATGCTGAATCAGCGAGAGGGCATCGACAGCGTAGTACGCCTCGTCATATTGGAGCATATCGCGCATGGCACTCAGGCCATCCGCACGCAGCCACGCCCCGATGAGTAAGATCGTCACCCACGCCCACCACTGCCGCCGCATCATGCCTCCTCTGCCGTGTGTCATTGGACGGCAAGCGTAGCATTGAAGGCCAGAAATGGATATGACAAGAATCAGGAGGCGCGATTATGATCAACGACTACACTGTATCTTTGCTGGGCGCATCATCGCGTGATGAGATGTTTTGACCTATGAAATCATAATGGTGTGTCGCTCGATAAAATGGCCCAATGTGGCGTGCTTGGGCGACCCATGGGTCGCCCCTACAATATTGATGTTGGATTGCTATTATTTGGACATCCATACGGAAGGCTAAAACCAATGACTCCTTTTGCCACCCTGACCCTCGCGCAGCCCTATACGTGGTCGCTGTGGCGTGACCTGTGGATGCGCGTCCCTGTCATGACCACCGATGCTTTTGTGGGGCAGGCATGGCGGCGCGTGCTGCGCGTGGGTGACGTGCTCGCTCTGGTCGAAGTCGCGCCCCAGGATGACGAACATCTGGCGCTCCATCTGCTCACGGCCACAGGCGATGTGGATCTCGACGCGCTCAAAACCCAGCTTCTGCACATCCTCAATATCGATGCCACCGCCGCCTTTTTTCGCGCTCTGCCGCCTGAGCACAGCGACTTGTTTATGCCTGTGTGGGGGCTGCCGCTGGTGCGAACACCAGATGTGTTTGAAGCGCTCATCAGCGTCATGATTGCCCAGCAAATCCTGTGGTCAACCGCTTTAAAAGGCATTCGCTGGCTGCTGGAATGGGGCGGACACGCGGTTATATACGAGGGGCAGACGTATTACGCCTTCCCCACGCCTGCACAGTTGGCCGCCGCCACCATCGAGGAACTCCGCCCGCTCAAGATCACGGG
>Ga0105044_10015364_pt1 | contig 10345 bp, 8 predicted proteins | sample MAT01_FD_78092 | JGI IMG/M metagenome (GOLD analysis project Ga0105044, IMG submission 78092) | Freshwater microbial communities from Lake Fryxell liftoff mats and glacier meltwater in Antarctica - MAT-01 | ecosystem: Environmental > Aquatic > Freshwater > Ice > Liftoff microbial mat | place...
CCATCGAGGTACGCAAACCCGGGCGCAAAGCCAACAAACGCCGCGGCGAAGTCCGACGCGACGAACCGCTCCACCACCTCCGAGGCAGACATGCCGCACGCTGCGGCGATGTCGGCCAGATCGGGGCTGTGCTGCTCGCCGATGCAGAAGGGAATGGTGATGGTCCGTGTCGTGTTCATGTCGTGTTCATGTCGTGATCGCAATCGGCAATGCGAGAGAAGGCCAAGGTAACTGATACGAATCGCCTCTGAATCTCGAGCGAAGAAGAGCCGAGGACCCGCGGGTTCCAGACGTGATCAGGCTGAGTGGTCGTGCTCATGGGCGTAGTGTGGCTCGTGGTTGGGCACGTTCAAGAAGAAATGAGGGAAGGACGGCGTATTTGCGCACAGGGATGGGCAAGGGTGTCAGATGTGTTGAGCGGGAGCGCACGATCAAGCGCCGGAGCCCGAGTGATCGTGGCACTGGGAGTCTGGCGGGGAACGTGTTTGCAATTGCTTGACCTTCCCGTCTGTTGGGCCGCGTTGGCCCAAGTGGAGGGCAAGAATGACCCTCCCGGGCGGTCGCCGCGCGGGGGTGCTCTTTGCGATGCCACTACGGACACGGGCGCGGCTCGTGCCGATCGGAATCTGACTCATTGCGACCTGTCACGAACTGTCACGACCTGTCACGCTCCATCACGCTCCATCACGACCCATCATGCCTTCAGAACGAGTTTCGGACAACGCTGCTGCTGGTCCCCGCGAGGCGCGACGCCACGAGGAGATGGCCGCCTTCTGGACATTGGCGCGACGGATGTCGCTGGACTGGCCGACGCTGCTGCTGGCGCTGGCGATGGTGGTGGTGTCGGGGGTGCTGCTGGGAGTGGGTTTGCTCGCCGCGCTGCCGGTGATTGAATCAATCCTCGGGAAGAGCCAGGGGCTGCCGCAGCTCGCGACGCGATTAAACGGATCGCTCGCCGAGAAGGGCCTTGCGTGGGCGCAGGTCCCTGACTCGACGATCGCGATGCTGCCGCCGGATCCATTCATGTCGCTCGCGTGGATCATGGGCGCTGTGGCGATCCTGACGGTGCTCGGTTCTGCCGCGACGTTCCTGCACGCGTACCTCTCGCAAACGGTGGTGAATCGGGCCGTGACGCGTCTGCGGCGCGAGGCCTTCTCCGCGGCGCTGCGGGCCCCTCTGCGGCTGGTGATGTCGGGCGGACCTTCCGATGCCATCAGCCGCATCGTCAACGACTCGGCGCAGTTCTCCAATGGCCTCACATCGCTGCTCTCAAAGGCTGTGCTGCAGGTTGGCAAGGGCATCACCGCCGTTGTCGTGGCGCTCGTGCTGAATCCCACGGTCGCGCTCGCGGCACTGCTCCTGACGCCGGTGCTCTACACGGTGATCCGCAAGCTCGGCAAGCGCATCAAGCGAGCGAGCGGGCGCGCGCTCGAGGGTCAGGCCCAGCTCTACACCGCGGCAAACCAGTCGCTCTCTTCACTGCGCGTGGTCAAGGCGCACACGAGCGAGCGCTACGAGGCGGCCCGATTCCACCGCGTGAACAAGCAGATGCTGCGTGAGCTCAACCGCGTGCGCACGGCTCGCGCGCTCGCGAGCCCGCTGACCGAGACGCTCTCGATCTTCGTCCTGTGCGGGATCGTGCTCGTGGTGGGTCGCGCGATCGTGAGCGGGAAGATCGCGGCGGCGGAGTTCGTGCTCGCGATCGGTGCTCTTGCTGTGGCTGGCGCCTCGCTCAAGCCGCTGACGGGCATCATCAACGACATCCAGACTTCCGCCCCGGCCGCGAGGAGGCTGCTTGATCTCATGCACGCCGCGCCCGAGCCGGGGCACGAGCGCGGCCTCGCGCGTCTCGCGCGACACGTACAGAGCATCGAGTTTCGCGGCGTGTCGTACACCTACGAGGGTTCGCCTCGCCACGCGGTTGATGGTGCCTCGCTGGTCGTGAAGCATGGATCACGCGTCGCGTTCGTGGGTCCCAATGGTTGCGGCAAGACGACGCTCCTTTCGCTCGTGCCGCGATTGCTGGAGGCGGAGTCGGGCGAGGTGCTGATCGATGGCGTGCCGATCCGGAGCGTGGGCGTCCGCTCGCTGCGCCGGCAGATCGGCGTCGTCACGCAGGACGCGGTCCTGTTCGCGGGCTCCATCGGCGAGAACATCGCGTACGGCACGCCCGCAACACGCGCCGAGGTCGAGGGCGCGGCACGAAAGGCTCGTGCCCACGACTTCATCATGGCCATGAGCAACGGCTACGACTCGGTCCCCGCCGAGGGGGGCGTGGGCCTCTCCGGCGGCCAGCGCCAGAGGATCGCCATCGCACGCGCCATCCTCCGCGATCCCGCGATCCTCATCCTTCATGAGGCAACGAGTATGATCGATGCAGACTCCGAAGCGCAGATCTCAGCGGCCCTCGCCGAGTTCTCGCGGGGTCGCACGAGCCTGATCGTGGCCCACCGCTTCGCGACGGTCGTGTCGTGCGATCAGATCGTGGTGATGGACCAGGGCCGCATCGTCGGCATCGGCACCCACGCGGAGTTGAACGCGACATGCCCGACGTACCAGCAGCTCGCGCGCCACCAGTTCGCGGCAACCGACGCCGCGTGAGCGCGTGTCTCTCGTCCGCCACCGGTGCGCAGTTCCTTCCTCATTCCGCGACCGAGGCCGGATCCTTCCCGAGCTCGATGGCGGTGATCTTGCGGATGCGGCGCTCGTGACGCCCACCCTCGAACTTGGTCGCGAGGAAGACATCGGTGATCTTCTCGATCAGGCGCTGGCCGAGGAGGTCGGCCGAGAGGCAGAGGATATTGGCGTTGTTGTGCGAGCGTGAGAGCTCGGCCGTGAGCTCATCGTGCGCGACCGCAGCCCGCACACCCTTGATCTTGTTGGCGGCGATCGACATGCCGATTCCCGTGCCGCAGATCAGCACGCCCAGCTCGGCCTTCCCTTCCGCCACGGACTTGCCGACGGCAAAGGCGCGCTCGGGATAGTCGCAGGCGGCGCCCGCGCACTCCTCGAGCATCATCGTCTCGTGCCCCTCGCGACGGAGCTTCTCGTTCAAGGTCTTGATGCTCGAAGTCCCGCGGTGGTCGGCGGCGAGTGCGATCTTCATGAGGTGCTCCTGTCGCGCGCGAGGATCTGGGACAAACGCCTTTCGATCATCGCCCGCATCGCTCTGGCAACCACACGATAGTCTTCCAGCGGCCCGCCGATCGGGTCTTCGACGTCGTTTCCCGCAGGATCGAGCAGCGCGGCGTCGCGGGCCGCGGTTGGCTCTGCCGAACGCAGCGCCAAGAGGTGCTGCCCCGTCATCGCGAAGACGACGTCGGCCTCGCGCAGCATCTCGCGCGTCAGGGCCCTGGCCCGGTGCGGCCCGGCATCGATGCCCATCTCCCGCAGCGCCTCGCGGGCCTCTGGCGTCATGGGCGCACCCTCGCCCGCCGCCACCCCCGCGGAGATCACGCGCGTCGGCACGGGCGCTTGTCCAAGGCCCAGCGCGGGCATCGTCGCGAGCGCGGGCTCCGCAATCGCCCGCGCCATCGGGCTGCGGCAGGTGTTGCCCGTGCACACCATCAGCACCACGCGCTCCACCTTCCGCCGGACCGTCTTCTCGTCGAGTGCGCCCTCGGCAGTGATCGAGTATCCGCCGCTGTCGAGAAGGCGGATGGTGGTGGAGGGCACGCCAAGTCGCGTGGGGCCAAGGTCCAGCAGCTCAATCCCCATGCTCGCGGCCCGGGCCGCGTCGGCGGCGGTTGGGTGACGCGCATGGGCGAGGGGGGTGGGGGGCGGAGAGGTTGTGATGGGAGTTGAGGGGGTGCTGGTCGTGAGAGCGCTGACGCGCTCCATCACGATGGGCACGCCGACGCGGGCCAGGATGTCGCGAGTGTGTGGCTCATCTGGAATGCGAACGCTGATCTCCCCCGAGGCTGAGTCGATGGCACCGGGGACGCACCCGAGCGCAAGGGCGATCTTGACCGCGCCGCCGCCGGGACGAGCCACCACAAATCGCACGGGACCGGGCGTCAGGACTTGGAAGAGTCGCTTCTGGAGTGGACTTGTGATGTCCAGGGCTTGCATCACGGCTGCCGCGCTGGGGGAGTGCCAGGTGTGCGGGTTGTCGGGGGCGTGAGCCGCGGCACCTGCGGCCGCACCGAGCAGCCCACGAAGTCTCTTAAGGCCGGGCACTGAAGCCGCGGAACAGGCAACGCCATAGATGGTTTCGGTTGGGAGAATGGCCAGCCCGCCGCCGAGCAGGTGCCGGGCCAGAGCTTCTAGGCGCTGGTCCGAGGGCGCCGGGTGATGGACGAGGTTGAGGGTGGGCTGGGGCACTAGTGCGTGGAGTATGAGTGGTTCCATGACGGGAGGCAACTGGCGGCAGACAGGACCCGGGGCCTAGGTTGGCGGCAAGCCCTGAGTGCTCGGCACGCTTCTGTTCGTTCCGTCAGGTTTCGACACGTTTCAACACGTTTCGACACGTTTCAACACGCGCTGGTCGGCGGCTGGCCGGGTCTGCCTACGCTTCTTGGGCGTACTTTCGGCCGAAAGGCCGATACCTTGAAAGTCACTCGAACCGTCTCGCGGGGCGAGCGAATAGACCAGTGAACGTGGCGGCCGCCGGGGTGGAGGGGGGCGGCGACGTCGGCTCCCACGCCGCACTGGGTTGTCTGCTGGCGAGTGGAGGTCTGCGCATGGCCATGTTTGCACAAGTGTCAGAACAAGCTTCCTCACCAACGTCTGCTGAGCGTTCGGCCAGTACCGCGAACGCACGAACAGGCTTCAGCCTGATCGAGCTGCTGGTGGTGATCCTCATCATCGCCGTGGTGATCGCGATTGTGGTGCCCGCCCTTGGCGGTGCCCGCAACATCGCGCGAAAGCAGGAGACCAGCAACCTGATCACCTCGCTGCAGCAGGCGAGCATCCAGTTCCAGCTCGACAACCGTCGCGCTCCGGGCTACTTCACCGCCGCCGAGATGGGCAGCGCGGAAAACGCTACCCGCGGCTTCTCGGGCATGCAGAACGCGATGCTCGACCTCGCCGGCGGCATCGTCACCGGCACTCCCCCTGGGAGCCAGGAGGTTGGCCCTCTCGCGGCCCGACAGGTGCGAGTCGATCCCATCCTGATTGGCTCCAAGGTCGGCCGCAGCAAGAACTACTACGTCCCCACCGCCAAGTTCTTCAAGAAGCAGGACGGCAGCGAGGGCGGCAGCCGCACGTCGTCGGTCCAGGGCCACATCGACATTCCCGAGCTGGTTGATTCCTGGGGCATGCCCATCCTGTACTGGCAGCTCGATACCGCCGCGCTGGGCACGGTCGCTTCAGCAAACGACTTTGCTCGTGTGGACAGCGGCCCGGCCAACAACCCCACAGTCTCACGCTTCTACTGGAACAACAACGCCACGTTCCTCGGCCGAGACAGCATCGGTTTCAAGCGCGTGGATCAGGCCGCCGACAGCCTCATCGGCTCGGGCGCGGGTGCAGATCGGACGATCTCCCTCGCGGGCATCCTCGGCAGTCCCGGCTCTCCGGGTCCGTACATTGACTCAACCTCGCTCAACCAGATCCTTCCCAGCGCGGGTCGCGGCAGCTTCGTGATCCACGCCGCGGGGCTTAATGGCGTGTACACCGGCAGGTCGGAGCGCGGCGGCGCACTCGCGGCGGGCGGCCCCCTCCACTACGGCCTCAACTTCCGCAACTCTTCCAACGCCGCACACACAGACGGCGATTTGAAGAACATCTCGATCGATCTCGCCAGCGAGTTCGACGACCTCATCGTCGGCGGCAACTGAGATCGCACCAAGTTATCTCTGAGCTCGCCCCGAGTTTGCTCTAATCACCCAGGTCGTGGTCTCGGATTGCTCGACGAGCGAGAGGAAACAGGCGACAGGCGGGTCCCACGCCGAGAAACACGCCACGAAGTTGGCGTGCGCCCCGAGAGATCAACCAAATGAACAAGGCCCACCAGCCTGGCGGGCCTTCATTCGTTTGTCACTCGCGCGTGTGCTCCCATCCTTGGGCACGCGCGGACGTGGCTTTTCCTCGCTACTGGGCTTTGGCCCCGGCCCTGTTCAGGCCGCCTTACGGGTCGTGTTCTTGAACGTCTTGTTGCTGGCGTTGTTGTTCCCGCGGCCGCCGGTGCTGGCCGAGTTCTTGAAGGCCCACGCGACCTTCTTCGCCCAGTTGCCGCGGCGGTTGGCCGGAGCCGCGAACGAAGCGTTGGTGAACGTCGCCGCGTAGCTGGTTCCGAAGGTCTTGCCGAAGTTGTTGGTGAACTTCGCGCCGGTCTTCTTGGTGGTCTTGTTGGCGGTCTTTGCTGCGGTCTTCTTGAAGGTCTTGGCGAAGGTCTTGGTCGTCTTCTTCGCCGCAGCCTTGGTCGTGGTCTTGGCGCCGAACTTCTTCGCGGTCTTCGTGGTCTTGCGGGCCTTCACGGTCTTGTTCGTCTTGTTGGTGGTCTTGCTGGTGGCTTTGCGGCTCGTGCGTTTGGTCGCGCGAGCCTTGCGAGCCGTCGCCTTCGCGTTGGTCGTCGCGGCCCAAGCGAACGTGCCAAAGGCCGGACGTGCGGTCCGACGCGTGGTGGTCCGCTTCCCCGTCGTCCGGATGCTGCGTTTGCCGGTGCGAGTGCCGGGGCGAGCGTTGGTGCGAGTGGTCTTGCGGTTCGTGCGAGTCGTGCGTGAGGGCATATTGAACTCCGAATGGCGGGCCGTCATGGCCGCGGGTGAGGTTCGTGCGAGGCATGAGCCATACAGAGCCCGGCGTCCTTGCCGGGGTTGTCCCGCACCAGTCTCGTGATCGGACGCTCGCATCCTCCGATTCAGCGACACACCGAAGAATTCTCCACAACACCTCGCAAGCACGCCTCGCAAGGGCGATCTATCGTGCCCCAACGCGTACGGCCCGATCCTCTCTCGCCCGATCCTGATTGTCCCGATGAACACAACAGGCCCGATGGCTCAAGCAGACCACGGGCGACAGCGACGTATCAGCGGCACGGAAAGCAGCAGCAGCACTATGACAGGCATACCAGGCATACCAGGCATACCAGGCATACCGGGCGCAACAGGCACCCCCAACTCCGATCCAAACTCCCTCCCCGCGCCCGGCGCCGCCCGCGCGTGGACTCCCGCGTCATGGCGCACGCGCCCGCAGGCGCAGGCCCCGACCTACGCCGACTGCGCGCGCCTCGAGTCCGTGGAGAAGCGGCTCGCGTCGCTCCCGCCGCTGGTCACGAGCTGGGAGATCGAGTCACTCAAGGAGGAACTCGCGCAGGCCGCGCGAGGCGAGCGCTTCGTGCTGCAGGGCGGCGACTGCGCCGAGGCCCTCTCGGACTGCCGCCCCGAGCCTCTGGCGAGCAAGCTCAAGATCCTCCTTCAGATGTCGCTGGTCCTGATCCACGGGTCCAAGAAGCCGGTGGTGCGCATCGGCCGCTTCGCCGGGCAGTACGCCAAGCCCCGCACCAGCGCGACCGAGACACGCACCGTCGGCGGCGTCTTAACCACGCTGCCAAGCTACTTCGGCGATCTCGTCAACCGCCCCGAATTCGACGAGGTGTCTCGCCGCCCGGACCCCGGCCTGCTGCTGGAGGCCTACCAGCACTCGGCCCTCACGCTCAACTTCATCCGCTCGCTCGTGGACGGCGGCTTTGCCGACCTGCACCACCCCGAGTACTGGGATCTCTCGTTCATGCGCCACGCGAGGCTGAGCCCGGAGGTGCGGGGCGAGTACGAACGCATGACGCGCAACCTCGCCGATGGCCTGCGCTTCATGGAAGCACTCGGCGAGCGCACCGTCGAGGACCTCGCTCGCGCCGAGTTCTATACAAGCCACGAAGGGCTCAACCTCCACTACGAAGCTTCCCAGACGCGGCAAGTTCCTCGCCGCAAGGGCTGGTACGACCTCACCACGCACCTTCCCTGGATCGGGGAGCGCACGCGCCAGTTGGATGGGGCGCACGTGGAGTTCTTCCGCGGCATCAACAATCCCGTGGGCGTCAAGGTTGGGCCAAAGGCCGCGCCCGCCGACGTCGTCACGCTCGCACGTCTGCTGAATCCCTCGGACGAACCGGGCAAGCTCGTGCTGATCTCGCGATTGGGCGCGGGCGAGGTGGCCCGCGCGCTCCCGCCGCTGCTCCACGCAATCGCAAAGGCGGGGATCAAGGCCGCGTGGATCAGCGATCCGATGCACGGCAACGGCACCACCACCGCTGGCGGCATCAAAACCCGCTCTTTTGACGCGATCCTCAGCGAGCTCGAGCAGGCCTTCGCCATCCACCAGCGCGAGGGAATCCCGATGGCCGGCGTCCACTTTGAATTGACTGGCGAGGACGTCACCGAGTGCATCGGCGGCGCCTCGGGCCTCTCGGAGCAGGACCTTTCTACAAACTACGCCAGCGCCTGCGACCCCAGGCTCAACTACCAGCAGTCGCTGGAGATGGCCTTTTTGCTGGCGAAACGAATGGCGAGCTGAAGAAGTGGTCGAGTGGCAAAGTGGGAATCTGAAGACCGAAGGCACTTGGCCACTTGACCACTCCGCTTTCATACTCACTTCACGGTTGGTTCATACGCCTCTTTTCAAGTCGGACGTGACTTGGTCCGATCCTCCCGGTGTAACCGTCCGAGGCACTCCCCTATTCCGGGGTGGCTTTGGGCCGTGGATGTCTCGGAGAACTGACCATGGGACGCACGAGCGCGATGCTGGAACGAGTTGCGGATGAAGGTGACATTTCGGTCCAGTCCGAACGCCGCAAGATCCCGCGCCGGCCCGTGAAGGGCCACGCCATGGCCATCTTCTCCGGCGGACCCACCGTCGGAACGCTGACCCGCGTTCAACTCCTCGACGCGTCATGGCTCGGGATCGGCGTCAAGAGCCCGGTCCCGGTCGAGCTCGGCGCGGGCGTCTCGCTCGTCCCCGAAGACTCCATGTGGCCCCGCCAGACCGGAATCGTCGTCCGCTGCGAGCGCGCCGACGACGGGGCCTACGTCCTCGGCCTCCGCAGCAAGCTGAACCGTGCAGCGGCGTGATGCGAACCGGAAGTGGTGAATTGGTCAAGTGGTCAAGTGGCCAAGTGATTAAGTGGTTGAGTGCCTTCGGTCTTCGTCTTCTCACTCAACCACTCTGCCACTCGACCACTTCTTCTCCAGCTCTAGCCCCTTCTCATTCAGCCGAACACTGAATACACGCCGCCGTGGATCCAGAGCTGGACGTCGTTGAGCACCTTGACCAGCACGAGGCTGATGAGGATGATCGCGATGAACGAGGTGACGAATGAATCGGTGGTGGCCTCGCCCACGCCCTCGGCGCCGGGCTTGCAGGTGAATCCCTTCCAGCACGAGATCAGCCCGATCGCAACGCCATAGCAGATGGTCTTGATGAGGCCGATGCAGACGCTGAACCAGTCAATGAACTGGTCGGTGAAGCGCCAGTACGCGACCGGATCCGCGTCGTAGAAGCGCGTGGTGATGAGGAAGCCGCCGATCATCCCGCACAGGTTCGAGACGACGCTCAGGATCGGGATCATCAGCACGCACGCCAGGAGCCGCGGCACCACGAGCACCCGCACCGGGTCCGAGCCCATCGCGCGCATCGCGTCGAGCTGCTCGGTCACGCGCATCGTTCCAAGCTCGGCTGTCAGCGCACACCCGACGCGCCCCGCGAGCATGACCGCCGCGAGGACCGGGCCGAGCTGCTTGATCAGCGAGAGATTGATGATGCCGCCAAGGCGCCCCTCCTGGCCGATGCTCTCAAACTGCCGGTATCCCTCGAAGGCCAGGATCATGCCGATGAACGCGCCGGTGATGCCAAGCACAGGGATCGAGGTCGTGCCGACAAAGTAGAGCTGGCGAACGAGTCGGTCGCCGCGGGTCCACGTGCGAACGTGGGGGATCGCGAGGATGACCTGCCAGCAGAACTGAACGAACCGACCAAACGCAACGGTGCGCTTGAGCAGGTCATGCCCAAGGGCCGCGATGAGCACGACGGGCGCGAGGAGCGCATCAGAGAGCGAGCCGCGAGAAGCGGCGGCTGCGTCTGGTTGCGGGTTCGAGGTCGCCATGGGCTGGTGAGGCTAGCAGGCTCAGGCACGTTCAAAGTTCAGCCTTGAACATGCCGGAAAAGCGTGTCGGAGAAGGTGCCAGAGCAGGTGCAGAGAACGTGCCAGAGAACGTGAAGAGAACATGCCGGACCCGCCAACCTTAGTCCTCACGATGCTGCCCCCTACGCCGCCGCGAGCGTCGCCCTCGTGGCGCGGCATCACCCGCGCGGGCGCGGCCGCACGGTCGAGAGTCCGCCGTCGACACCGAAGACCTGCCCCGTGGTCCACGCGCTCTGGCGCGAGAGGAGCCACGCCGCGAGCGGGGCG
>Ga0105044_10015365_pt1 | contig 10344 bp, 8 predicted proteins | sample MAT01_FD_78092 | JGI IMG/M metagenome (GOLD analysis project Ga0105044, IMG submission 78092) | Freshwater microbial communities from Lake Fryxell liftoff mats and glacier meltwater in Antarctica - MAT-01 | ecosystem: Environmental > Aquatic > Freshwater > Ice > Liftoff microbial mat | place...
ACGTCCACGCCTGAAGGCTTCATCGCGCGGTCGTTCTGGCCCGACCTATGGGCATTCGGTCCCGGCACCCCCGCCACGCGCGCTTTGCCGAGCGCAGGTTCCGCTGGTGAAGCATTGCGGATGCTGATGCGCGAGGAGCCGCGCGGCGGCGCGCAGAGCCCGTATCACGCGTCGATGCTGTGGCAACGCAACGCGGTCGACCCGTCGCTGGCGGGAAAGACCGTGCTGGGGTTCATGGTCAACGGCGCGCAAGGCGACGACGACGAAGCCCATGGCGGCCACTTCGCGCTGGTCACGGGCCGCGTGCAGTCGGATGGCAGCATCGGCGACTGGCTCGTCAATAATTTCTACTCGCTCGATGTCGAGAGCGAGAAAGGCATCATCGCGGCGCTGCTGCCGCTCGACAATTACCTGGCCGACCTGAACAGCGGCCAGGGCTGGTACCGGCCCACGACCATGCTCGTGGCAGTGCTGCGCGACGAGCGCGCGGCCGTGCTCGTGCAATCGGCGTTGAATCGCGTGTACAACCAGTTCTACCGGCACCAGCTCCTGTACTACCACCCCAGCGACAACTGCACGAGCATCAGTGTCGACACGTTGCGCGCGTTGGGTTGGAACGTTCCCGTGCGCGGTCCCACGAGCAGAACTCTGGCGTGGCTCGGCTTTCCCGTCGTCGCGTTGAAGGAGCTATCGCTCGACAAGGCCAAGGTGGCATTCGACTACCTGTATACGGACCAGACCCGGTTGATGCCCGCCGCTGCGCTGGAGGAAATATTCGGCAGCCTGTTGGCGATGAGTCGCGGGCAGGCGGCGTCCGCGCAAGGGCCACTGGCCACGATGCTGGCCGAGGACCTGGAGGGATTGGCGTTCCTGCGCTTTCCGCAAATCCCGTCCAGCCGCAGGTTCGGCAATGCACCTGCGGTGTCGACGTGGGAGTACGACAAGCTCGTTCCCAAGGACCCGGCACTTCGAGAGATCGTGCCGGTGCCGCCGCGGCCCTTCCCGGCGGAATTGCGCGATCCCGACCTGTTGCGGCGCGCATGGCGGCCGTCCGACACCGCGCTGGTCGTGTGGAGCCTCTTCACGGTAGTCGGATTGCCGTACGCCGGGTGGCGCGTGTGGAAGTGGCGGCGCAGCCGGCGGGGCGGACCGGCATAGGCGATTAGTCTGGCCTCCAGCCGGACCACGGCGCGGGCAATGCTCCCGCTATCATTTCGCGCTAGAATCATGCGCCGCGCGGCCCAACCTGCTGGGTGGCGGGCTCGCAACGAAGCGCACCAAGCTGGTCGCCGCCATCGTGCCTTCGATCTCCAACGCCGTCTTCGTCGAAGCCGTACAGGCCTTGGCCAGTGCATCCTGCCGCGACCGTCCTGTCACGGCGTTGCAGCGGGCCGCCTCGCCACTGCTCCGCCGCCCACAGGAATCGACCGAACCATGAGCTCCAAGCCCCGCCGCACGCCCGAGGACCTGCGCAGCCATCGCTGGTATGGCGTCAACGACTTGCGCTCGTTCGGGCATCGCTCGCGCACTGCGCAGATGGGCTATCACCGCTCCGATTACCAGGGCAAGCCCGTCATCGCGATCATCAACACGTGGAGCGACATCAATTCGTGCCACAGCCACTTCCGCCAGCGTGCCGAAGAAGTGAAGCGCGGCGTGTGGCAGGCGGGCGGCTTTCCGATCGAGATGCCCGCCATTTCCCTGGCCGAGCCGTTCCAGAAGCCCACGACGATGCTCTATCGCAACCTGCTGGCGATGGAGACTGAAGAACTGCTGCGCAGCTATCCGGCCGACGGCTGCGTGCTGATGGGCGGCTGCGACAAAACCACGCCGGCACTGATCATGGGCGCGCTGTCGATGAACCTGCCTTCCATCTTCGTGCCGGCGGGCCCGATGCTGCGCGGGGATTTCCGCGGCGAGGTGCTCGGCAGCGGCAGCGACACGTGGAAGTACTGGGCGGAGCTTCGCGCCGGCACGATCACCGAGGACGACTGGCAAGGTGTCGAGGACGGCATCGCGCGTTCGCCCGGCCACTGCATGACGATGGGCACCGCATCGACGATGACCGGCGCGGCCGAGGCGATGGGCCTCACGCTGCCCGGCGCCACGTCGATCCCCGCGCCCGATTCGCGGCACGCGCAGATGGCCACGCTGTCCGGCAAGCGCATCGTTGACATGGTGTGGGAGGATCTGCAGATCCGTGACATCGTCGATGCGCGCGCGATTGACAACGCCGTCACCACCGTACTGGCGCTCGGCGGCTCCACCAACGCGATCGTGCACCTGATCGCCCTCGCCCGCCGTGCCGGCGTGCCGCTCGACCTCGCGCGCTTCGACGCACTGGCACGGCGCACGCCGGTACTGGCGAACATCCGGCCGTCGGGCAAGTATCTGATGGAGGATTTCTACTATGCCGGCGGCCTGCGCGGCATGCTGTCGCGGCTGACCGACCTGCTGGAGACGACAGCGCTCACCGTCAATGCCCGTACGCTGGGGGACAACATCGCCGACGCCACCGTGTACCACGACGACGTGATCCGCACGCGCGAAAATCCAGTGGTGGCGCACGATGGCCTGGCGGTGCTGCACGGCAACCTGGCGCCCGATGGCGCCGTGATCAAGCCGGCGGCGATGGAACCGCACCTGATGCGCCACGCCGGGCCGGCCGTCGTGTTCCGCAACTACAACGACATGGCCGCACGCATCGACGACCCGGCACTTGTCGTGACCAAGGACAGCGTACTGGTGCTGCAGAGCGCCGGACCGCAAGGCGCGCCGGGCCTGCCGGAGTGGGGCCAGCTGCCGATCCCGAAGAAGCTGCTGCAGCAAGGCGTGCGCGACATGCTGCGCATCTCCGACGCGCGGATGAGCGGTACCAGCTATGGCGCAGGTGTTCTGCATGTGGCGCCGGAATCGCATGTGGGCGGCCCGTTCGCCTTCGTGCGTGACGGCGACATCATCGCGCTGGATGTATCCGCGCGAACGCTCACGCTGCAGGTCGACGACGCCGAACTGGCGCGACGGCGCGCGGCCTGGGTGCCGCCCAAGCCGCACTACACGCGCGGCTTCGGCACGCTGTACCTGAAACACGTCACGCAGGCCAACGAAGGCTGCGATTTCGATTTCCTCGAAGCGGGTGCCGTGACCCCCGATCCCGAGATCCATTGACCGGCGCGCTCGCCCGGCACCCGGCGCCACGCCGAACTGACGCTGCCCGCCCGATACCAGGAGACCACGATGTCCGAACTCGATCCCGCGACGCGCGAGCGCCTGCGCCAGGTCAGCACGGCCACGCTATGCACACAGCTCTTCAAGCGCGGCTTCCGCAATGTATTCATCCAGGGCATCGCGCAACTGACCACACCTTCGAGCGGCAATCTCGTCGGCCCGGCGTTCACGATGCGCAACATTCCGTCGCGCGAGGACTTGGACCAGATCAGTGCGTTCGACGATCCGAATCATCCGCAGCGCAAGGCTATCGAAAGCGTGCCTCCGGGCCACGTGCTGGTGCTCGATTGCCGCGGTGAAACACGCGTCGCCTCCGGCGGCCAGATCCTCACCACGCGGCTCATGGTGCGCGGTGCGGCCGGCCTCGTGTCGGATGGTCCGGTCCGCGATAGCGGCGCCATTGCGCAGATGGACTTTCCGGTCTACTGCGCCGGCGGTAGCGCACCGCTCAACCTGCTGTTCCACCATGCCACCGAACAGAACGTGCCGATCGGCTGTGGCGGCGTGGCCGTGTATCCCGGCGACATCATGGTCGGCGATGACGAAGGCGTGGTCGTGATTCCGCGGCACCTGGCCGATGAAGTGGCCGTGCAGGCGGAAGAGCAGGAAAAGATGGAAGCCTTCATTCTCGAACGCGTGCAGGGCGGCGCGAAGCTGGCCGGCACCTATCCCCCCAACGCTGACACGCGCGCTGCCTTTGACGTGTGGCGCAAGGAACGCGGCATCTGAGAGCGGCGTCGGTGGTCGGGACGTCCGGGACGTCCCGGCAGGCGAGGCTTCAGCCTCGCATCGTTATTTCCGTGTAGGCGAGGCTTCAGCCTCGCATCGTTGTTTCCGTGTAGGCGAGGCTTCAGCCTCGCATCGTTGTTTCCGTGTAGGCGAGGCTTCAGCCTCGCATGCGTGCGAGGCTGAAGCATGCGTGCGAGGCTGAAGCCTCGCCTACGGGCACCATCGCTAACCTACGCGGGTCGCATCGACTCCCACGTGCCGCTCGTCTCCGAGCGGAACAGGGCGTCGATGACGCGCATGTTGGCAATGGCGTCCTCGATGCCGTATTCAAGCGGGATCTCGCCGCGCACCGCGCGCGAGAACGCCTCGCCTTGCAGCATGTACTGGTCGCTCGGGGGCAACGTCTCGGTGACGATGCCGGCGCCTTCCAGCGACGAGCAATCGTCGATGGAAATGCGCGTGGCCGCGCCTTGCGGCGCGTTGACCGGGATGTGAATTTCGATCCGGCCCTTCGTCCCGCACAGCTGGATGCGCTGGTGCGGCGCAATCTGCGTGGACACCGTGAAATCGAGCCGGCGGCCGTCGCCGAAGTCGACCAGCGCGCTGGTCATCCGGTCGGTGCTGAAGGTGGGACACCGGTCGACCAGCGCGATGCCGCGCACGGGCTCGGCTTCGAGGAAGAAGCGCCCCGCCACGACCGCATAGCAGCCGATGTCGTAGAGACCCCCGCCGCCGATGTCGGCCTTGTTGCGCACGTTGTTCGGGTCGACGTTGTGGTAGCCGAAGAACATCTGCACGGCGCGCAGCGTGCCGATGCGGCCGGCACGAACCAACTCGCGCGCGCGCAGCCATTGCGGATGAAAACGCACCATGAAGGCCTCGGCAATCAATACCTTCTTGGCAGCCGCGCGCAGTTGCGTGGCTTCCTCCGCCGTCAGCGCAATCGGTTTTTCGCACAGCACGTGCTTGCCGGCGGCCGCTGCCTGCAACGTCAGCGGCACGTGCAGATGGTTGGGCAGCGGGTTGTAGACGGCCTCGATTGCCGGATCGGCCAGCATCGCGTCGTAGGAGCCGTAGGCGACGGGAATACCCAGAGCATCGGCCGTCTTGCGTGCGGTCGCCTCGTCACGCGACGCCATGCCGCGGATCTCCAGCAGCCCGCTTTTCAACATGCCGGGCAGGACGCGGTCGCGGCCGATCTTGGCCGTACTGATGACACCCCAGACAACTTTCTTCAAGGTCATTCTCCATGGCGTCCGACGGGACGCAGATGCAACAGTTTGCTGCGAGCGACCGATTACGTGGCCGCCACCAGGTGCGACGTCAGGGCCGATCCGCCGTGGCGGCATCGCCCACGCCGGTGTCCGCGCGCATCGCGGCAACCAGCACCGCGATCGTGTGGAACAAACTGCCCCACGACACGATCTGGGCGATGCCGAGCGCGCTGACCCGGCGCCACAGGTGCGGCACCGGGGCGGCAGACATGCTAATGGATTCCGCCTGCGCGCTGCGCGCTCCGGCATTCGCCCTTGGGGCGGCCCGGCGGGCTCATGGACTTGCCTGCGCGCTGCGCGCTCCGGCATTCGCCCTTGGGGCGGCCCGGCGGGCTCATGCCGGCGTCAGGAGATCGGACAATGCCAGCGCCACCACCAGCGTGGCCTGGTGCAGGTCATCGAGCGTCAGCTTCTCGTCGGCGCGATGGCCATTGGCTTCGACCAGCGTGCGCGGACCAGCGCCATACAGCACGGCCGGCACGCCTGCGGCCGTGTAGAGCCGAGCGTCGGTGTAGATGGGTACGCCATGTGTCAGCAGCGGTTCGCCGATGACCGCTTCGCCGTGGCGCTGCAGGACTGCGACCAGCTTTTCCTGGCCGCGGATGGGCACGAACGGCACGGCCAGCAGGATCGGCTTCACCGTCACCGCCACCGCGGGCCACTTGCGCGCGAAATCGTGAATCTGGCGCGTGAGCGTGGCGGCCGTCTCGGCCGCATTTTCCTCGGGGATGATGCGGCGATCGATGCGGAACGTGACGTTGTCGGGCACGACATTGGTGTTGATACCGCCCTTGATCAGGCCCACCACCAGTGTTGGCGCGCCGATACCCGCCACCTGCGAGCGCCGCGTACTGTAGGTCGTGCGCAGCGCATAGAGATCAGTGAGCAGACCCGTGGCGGCTTCGAGCGCGTCCACGCCTTTCTCGGGCTCGGCGGCGTGGCCGGACTTGCCGACGACCTCCACTTCAAGGTGCAGGCAACCGTTGTGCGCCGTGGTGATGCCGTAGGTGAAGCCGGCCGAGATCGCGAAATCGGGCTTGCTGATGCCGTTGGCCAGCAGCCACTGCGGCCCGATCGCGCCGCCGGCTTCTTCGTCGTACGTGAAATGCAGCTCGATTGTGCCATCGAAGCGGGCACCTGCAGCCGCCGCGTGCTGCAATGCACGCAATGCGAATGCATAGGTGGCGAAGTCGGATTTGGATACGGCCACACCGCGGCCAAACATGAAGCCGTCGCGAATCTCCGCGCCGTAGGGATCAGCGGTCCAGTTAAGACCCGGGGGCACGACATCGCCGTGCGCGTTCAGCGCGATCACCGGCCCCCGCCCGGTCCCGAAGCGCACGCGCACCACGAGGTTAGTACAGGAGATCATGCCGTTGGCGGTCACGTCGGCCGCCGGCACGACATGCCGCTCCACGTCGAACCCCATGGCCTCCAGCAACTCCGCGGCGCGCTGCGCATGCGGTGCGCAATCGCCCGGCGGATTGTCGGAGGGCACCTTGACCAGTTCGGCGAGGAAGCTCTCCTCCTCGCGCTGGTGTGCGGCAAGGAAGTCCCGGATGGCGGTGGCAGTGGCGGTGGCGATGGCAGGCATGGTGTCAGCCGCGCGCAGGCGGCGTGAATGCGAGGATGAAGCGAGCGAATACGCGCGTTCCCGTGGCCACGTCGGCAAGCGTGATGGCTTCGGCGGGATTGTGGCTGATGCCGCCTTCGCAACGGACGAACAGCATGCCGATCGGCGTGATGTCGATCAATGCCATCCCGTCGTGGCCGGCGCCCGAGGGCAGGTGGCGCACCGGCAGGCCTTCGCTGGCGATGGCGGCCGCGAACTGCTGTTGCATCATCGGCGCGCATGGCGCCGTCTTCGCGTCCCACAACGGCGTGATCGTAATGCCGATGTTGCGGCGTTGCGCGATACCCTCGAACCCGGCGCGTATCGCCGCGACCGCCGTGTGCCGCTGCGCATCGGTGGGCGCGCGGACGTCGAGCGAAAACACGACCTTGCCGGGAATCACGTTCATCGCACCCGGTTGTGCTTCGATGCGGCCCACGGTGCCGACCACGTCGGGCATCGTCGCGGCGATGGACTCCACGGCGAGCACGCATTGCGCCGCGGCGGCCAGCGCATCGCGGCGCAATCCCATCGGGACGGTACCCGCATGCCCCGCCATGCCGGAGAGTTCGATGTTGAAGCGATTGCCACCGTTGATCGCGGTGACCACGCCGACAGCCAGGCGCTCGGCTTCGAGGACCGGCCCCTGCTCGATGTGGAGTTCCGCGTAGGCCAGCACCTGGTCGGGGCGCCGCGCCACCGAGGCGATGGCGGTCGCGTCGAGGCCGAACGTACGCAGCGCCTCGCGCAGCGTAATGCCCTTCGCGTCCGCCTTGTCGAAGAGCGCGCGATCGAAGGTGCCCGCGATCGCACGGCTGCCGAGCAGCGTGGAGCCGTAACGCACGCCCTCCTCGTCGCCGAAGCCGACGATCTCGACGGCAAACGGCAGCCGCGTGTGCGTGGCGTGCAACGCCGCCACGCATTCGATCGCGGACAGCACGCCCAGCATGCCATCGTAGCGCCCGGCATCGCGAACCGTATCGAGATGCGAACCGAGCATCAGGCACGGCAGGCCGGGCGTGATGCCTTCGTAGCGGCCCACGCAATTGCCGATGGCATCGAGTGACGCCGTCATGCCGGCCTCGCGCATCCATGCCAGCACCAGCGCATTGGCTTCCGCCTGCTGCGGCGACAGGAATACACGGGTGAGACCGCCGGGAAGCTCCGACAGGCGGGCCAGCACGTCGCAGTGCTCGTAGACGCGTTGCGCGTCGAGTGCATCGAGGACTGCGATCGTGGATTGGGACATGGCGTCGGGATGCGTCGCGGAGAAGGCGCGGACGATGCTCAACTCTGGCAGGTTCGCCGGAGGCGTAGGCGCGAGGCTTTCGCGTCGCCTACTTCGCCGGTGGCACGAGGCCACGCGCGCGAAATTGCGTGACCAGCAAGTCGGCGAAGCCTGGAGCTTCCTTCGCCACGTTCGACGGATTGATCGTCTCGGTGGTGCCGGCCCAGATCAGACGCCGCGTGCGCGCATCGTACAGGTTGGTTTCCACCGTTGCCACGTCGTATTGCGACACGTCGGTCACCGGATAGAACCCGGGGCCGCCATAGAAGCCGCCGTAGAAGCCACCATATGGACCCCAGCCTGCACCGGGCACCATCATCGTCGAGACCCGCGTCTTCGTGTCGACGCGCAGCAGGCGGATCATCAGCACACCATCGGCACCCGTGGCGGAGATCGCCGCCGAGAATGGGCCTTCGCCCTGCCGCGCATCCGCCGGCACCGTACTGTAGCCGGGAATGGCCTGCACGCCCGCAGCCGTGAGCTTCTGCACCATGATGTCCTCGAACACACGGCTGTCCGCCGTCGTGCCGTCGCTGGCCACAACGACGACCTTGCGCAATGTGCCACCGTTGTAATTGGTGTCGTACCACGCGGACTTGATGCTGGTGGACTGGCAGGCGGCAAGCAGCAGCGCAGCACCTGCCATGACGAGAATACGCAACGTCGACATGGGATGAATCTCCGGTAACGAATGCAGCAGGTCAGCTGCCTGGCTTGGTCACGACGATCATGCCGTCGCGGGCGAGCGCGGCCACCAGCTTGGTGGTGTAGTCGGGAATGTTGCGGGCGAGGTCGGACGCATCGTAGGAATCGGTGAATGCCGTCCATACTTGCTTGACGAAGGCGCCGGTCCAGAGGCCGGTGCCGATCTTGGCCACCTTGTAGTCACCCGGTTCGTCGGCGCCCTGGTCCTTGAAGAAATCGGAATGGCCCATCTTGTCCGGCGACGGCGAGGCCATCGTCGCGGTGACCACGTAGGGCTCGTACGAGGACAACCAGCGCACCTGCGCCATCAGCACGGCGTCGGCGCCGGAGTCGCGGATGGCATCGACCAATTGCGTGTCGTCGCCCTTCACCGTATGCGCCGCGACGGCCGCAACCCCGCCGGCCTGCAGCTTCGCGACGATCGCGTTTTCAACCGCCTCGCGGCCACCGGGCTTGATCTTCATCAGGCTGATCACGAAGATCTTCTGCACCGGGCCCGCGGCGTACTGCGGATCCTTCCAGACCCCCTTCACCTGCGTCGTCGTCGAGATCGACGTGCAGCTGCCGAGCGTGAGGACCAACAGCACCGGCAGCAGCAACGACAGCGACAATCGGGCGTACTTCATGTCAGGGTTCCGCAACGGGACGGCCGGACGGTGCAACCTGCGCACCGCAAACCATGATTCTACCGTGACCACGCGCTACCGATGACGGAACACGGGCTTGCGCTTCTCCACGAAGGCCGCCATGCCCTCCTTCTGGTCCTGCAGCGCGAACGTGGCGTGGAATTCGCGCCGCTCGAACAGCAGGCCTTCCGCCAGCGACGATTCGTAGGCGCGGTTGATCGCTTCCTTGATTTTCAGCACCACCGGCAGCGAATACGACGCGATCTTGGCAGCAAAGGCCAGCACTTCGGTTTCAAGGGCTTCCGCCGGCACCACGCGCGCGACGAGGCCGCTGCGTTCGGCCTCGGCCGCGTCCACCATCCGCCCGGTGAGGCACCAGTCGAAGGCCTTCGCCTTGCCGATGGCACGCGGCAGGCGCTGCGTGCCACCCATGCCGGGCATCGTGCCGATCGTGATCTCCGGCTGGCCGAACTTCGCGTTGTCGGCGGCGATGATCGTGTCGCAGGCCATCGCCAGCTCGCAGCCACCGCCCAGCGCGTAGCCGGCGACGGCCGCCACCACCGGTTTGCGCACCTTGCGCACCGCTTCCCAGTCGCGCGTGATGTAGTCGTCGCCGAAGACCTTGGCGTAATCCCACTGCGCCATCGCACCGATATCCGCACCCGCCGCGAAGGCCTTGTCGTTGCCGGTCAGCACGATGCAGCCGATCGCCGGATCGTCGTCGAAGACTTCCAGCGCCACGCCGAGTTCGCGCGCCAACGCGTCGTTGAGGGCATTCAACCGCTGCGGGCGGTTGAGCCGGATGATGCCCACGCGTTCGCGGGTTTCGGTCAGGATGTAGTCAAAGGCTGCGAGCATGGCGGATTCCGTCGAAGGGAGGCT
>Ga0105044_10015367_pt1 | contig 10344 bp, 8 predicted proteins | sample MAT01_FD_78092 | JGI IMG/M metagenome (GOLD analysis project Ga0105044, IMG submission 78092) | Freshwater microbial communities from Lake Fryxell liftoff mats and glacier meltwater in Antarctica - MAT-01 | ecosystem: Environmental > Aquatic > Freshwater > Ice > Liftoff microbial mat | place...
GGGCGGAATCGACGTCCAGCGCCGTCGGCTCAACCGCCGGCACAGCGTTCTGGACACGGTGCTGGATGACGCCAAGGCAATGCGCAAGAACCTGGGCACCGACGACCGCTCGAAGCTCGATGAATATCTGCATTCGGTGCGGGATATCGAAGTACGCACGGAACGGCTGGATGCGTGGCTGAACATCCCCAAACCGAAGGTGGAAAAGGAAGTCGCCGACAACCTGCAGCGGAATGTGTCGAAGGCGGAAGCGGGCGACTACTACCGGACGATGTACGACCTGATCGTCCTCGCGATGCGGACCGATATGACGCGCGTCGCCACCTTCATGAGCGGCACCGAAAGCAACGGCCTGGCGATCCCCGAGATCGGCATCCCGCAGACCCGGCACGAACTGTCGCACCACAACGGCGACCCGGAACAGATGGTCCGTCTCAGCCGCAGCGACGCGTTCATCGTCGAACAGTTCTCGTACTTCCTCGATCAGATGCGCGCGATCAAGGACGGCGGCGAGACACTGCTCGACCGCACCCAGATTCTGTTCGGCAGCGGCATGAGCTACGGGCACAGCCACGGCAACGCCAACCTGCCTCTTGTACTCGCCGGCGGTAAGTCACTGGGCCTGAAGCACGGTACGCACGTCGACTTCAACCTGCCGAAGATCAAGAAGTACGACACGGCCACGGCGGTCAACCACTACACGGTCTGCCACAAGCCGGTGGATACATCGGCAAAGGTGTCGAACTTGCTGTTGACGATGATCCAGCGCATGGACGTGAAGGCCGAGCAGTTTTCGGACAGCGCCGGCCCGATGAGCGAACTGGTGGCGTAGGAACGAAAACAAGTTGAACCGTGAATCGGACGAATGACACGAATAAAGACAGGAAGCCCTGTATTATTCGTGTCATTCGTCCGATTCGTGGTTCACTTCTTCTTCATTGCACCCGCGGAGATACTTCATGTCGCGCTTTATTCTTTCAGTCCTGCTGATCAGTTTTGCATTGATCTCTGATGGCGCTGAACCGCTGTTCCGTACGGACGGTGGCGATGCGAAGCTGCCTTGGTTCCAGGTGAAGACCGGCGAGTTTCCGCCGGAAGGGGCATCCCACACCATCTCCGGCGGGTTGATATCGATTGATCAGATCAACCGCAGCGGCATGCTTCGGCCTGATCGTGATGACACCCAGCGCCGCGGCGAGTGGGACATTGCCCGGCCGTTCGTCATGCTTCCCTACGGTACGTTCATGTACCACGGAGCACCGGCGGCGCTGCGAGACATCCCGCTCGGAACGCACTTGTTCGGACAGTTCTTCGCCGATGAGAAGATCCCGAAGAAGGGCGAGCCGACGTTCACTCGCACCATCCTGCTTGAAGATGATTTCAGCCGCTTTCAGCGGCTGAAGCAATCATGGCGTATCGATGCGATCGACCTGGAAACCGGCACGCTGACGGTGACGCGCATCATGCCCGAAGGCCCCGCGCCGGGCAAGCCGATCCTGTTCAAGGTGGCCCCGACGACAAAGGTCCGCAAAGGCCGGGGCTTCGGCACATTGGCCGACCTGGCAGCGGGACAGAATGTGCTGATTAACCTGACGGTCTGTACGCTCAAAGGCCCCGGCCGGGCGACTGACATTTGGCTTGATGAAGAAAGCCGCAAGCTCTCGACCGAACAGCAGCGCGAGCAGCATCTGCTGTATCAGCGAGAGCATGGCCCGGCCGGGTGGGTGAACCGTGTTGACCATGAGAAGGGGGTCGTCACGGTATCACTGTTCAGCGGCGTCGATCCATCGCTGCTGGAAGCGTTTAAAGTAAATGAAGCGTGTGCTGCCGCGGTCGCCGAGGATTCGCTGCGGACTTATGACCAGATCAACGATGTGAAGCGAGGCCCCATCACGGAGATTCTCAAGGAAACCCCCGGCCCGGGCAACAGCGGCGTTGTGGTCCGCTTCCGCCCTTCGGAGTTGCTCGAAGGGTATCGGCCGACGCGCATCGTCCGACTGTTCGCATCGGGCTGGAAGGTGGATGACCTGCCGCGTGAGGAGAAGCTGTACAAATAGTGCAGTTGGTCTGGCCATTGCGCCGAATCGTTCGACGTGCGGTAGGGTTCCCGTAAAACGATTGCGATGTGCGCTGCCCGCTTCACCCGGAAACCTGCAAGATGCTGGGACCGATCTTCGACCGTGATTTCCTGACCGTCCCGCGGCGTGAGCGGCATCACGTCGGCCGGCTGGCGGCGCTGGCGATCCTCTGGGTCATCGGCCTGACGGCATGGCAGGCGACGGTCGGCTTTAACCGCAACGCCACGCTGGGCGAAACAGCCCGGTTCGGGCTGCTGTTCTTCCAGATCGTCACGTTCGTGATGCTCACGCTGCTGCTGTTCTTCTCGGCCCTCTCGGCGGCGGGGACAGTCTCGCAGGAGAAGGATCGCCGGACATTCATCTTGCTGCTGCTGACGGACATGCGCGATTACGAAATCGTGCTGGGCAAGATGCTCGGCAGCCTGCTGCCGATGATCATTCTGCTGATGGTCACCCTGCCGGTATTGGCACTTTCGCTGCTGTTGGGCGGTGTTTCGGGCGGGCAGGTCGTGCAGGCGTTCGTGGTGCTGCTGGCGACGGCGATCGCGTCAGGTTCGGTGGGCGGGCTGATTGCATTGTGGCGTGACCGCACGTTCCAGGCCCTGGCGCTGTCGGTATTGTCGATCGTGCTGTACCTCTGCGTGGTGCAGGCGGCAGTGCTGCTGGGGCCGAACGTGCAGGGCTGGCTCGACCCGTTCCAGGCGATGCAGCATGTGCTCGTACCGATGCCGAACACTACGGGCCTGCCCCCGGCATACGGCTTCGGAATCGTGATGTTCGGGTACGCGGTCGTGCTCAACGGCGTCGGCATCTGGAAGCTGCGCCGCTGGAACCCGAGCGGCGAACCGATCATGCAGCGCGAATTGCCGTCGGCTGATACGATCGAACGGGAGGACCGGGCCGAGGCCCATGCCGCGCCGGGCATGGCCCGCAAGGTCTGGAGGAACCCGATCCTTTGGCGCGAGATCCGGACTTATGCCTACGGGCGTCGGCCGCTGTTAGGGAAGTTCGCCTATGGCCTGGTACTGGCGCTGATCTGCTGGTTCGCGCTCGGAGAATTGAATCAGCCGGGCCGGCGTGCCTCGTTCGTTTCGGCATATGGCATCGTTCCGGTAGCGATCCTGAGTCTGCTGCTGGTCAGCGCTCAGTCGGTCACGTCGGTCACATCGGAACGGGATGGCGGATCGCTGGATCTGCTGCTGGTGACCGACCTGAGCCCGCGCGAGTTCATCTTCGGGAAGATCGGCGGCGTGCTGTGGAACACGAAGGAGTTTCTGCTGCCGCCGCTGTTGCTCGCCATCTACTACGCTTTGCGCGGGGCATTTGCTCCGGCGGGTCCGGGCGCGGTGCGTGCCAGCCTAGGGCCGCTTGCCGCGGTACTGGGGACATTGATCGTGCTGCTGGCGTTCGGCATCATGCTGGGGTTGCATGTGGCACTGCGTATCGAGAACAGCCGATTGTCGGTCGTGCATACACTGGGGACGATCTTCTTTCTTTCGGTAGGCACGCTGATCAGCATCTACCTGATCCTCATCAACGGCGGCAGCGTGGCCAATCAGTTGCTGAGTTTCAGTGCGTTCATCGGCCTGGGGATCGGCGGGCTCTGGTGGGTGCTGAGCAGCGATCGGCCGTCGCCTGCCCTGTCGCTGGCCGCGGCCCTGTGCCCGCTGGCGATGTTCTATGCGGTCATCAACATCCTGATCGGCAACCCCGGCTCGAACGAGTCGGCCGACCCGCTGGTACCGTTCCTGGTGATCGGCGCCGCGTTCGGTTTCACGATCACCGCGATGCTGGTCCCGCTGGTGAGTGAATTTGATGTGGCGCTGGGGAGAACGTCGGCAAATGAGGAGTAGGCAGCGAACTCAGCTTTGCCCCGGATGCCGTCGCTGGAACTCGACTATCTCCCGCCTCGCGTTGCGGGTTATATTGCTGGAGCGGGCCGTGTAAGTTGTTCGTTTGAGGAAGCGATGTCGCCCCCCGACTCTGTGCCGACCATTCATCAGGCCTACCTGGGAGCGAATGGAGTTGTCGTCAAGGGGACATTGATCTTGATGGCGGAAGCGGAACAGTGCCGGCGGTCTGGAATTGATGTCGTCGTTTGCGGGCCGAACCTGTCGGCCAATCGAAGTCTGGCCGGTCAGATCGAACGAAACGCGAATGGGGCGGCGAAGAGGTGTCCGCCGCATGCAAGTGCTGGGGCCCACGCGTTGCCGCATTACCAGCCCGATCCGCGACCGCCCGAGGGGCATACTTTCTATGAAACACCCAACCGACACGCCCGCTGAACCGCAGATGCGGTTCTTCGCCCCCGAGCTTGCGGCAAAATACAACTCCTCCAATGAAGCGGAAGCGGATGCCGCCGATGAAGAGTGGGAGGCGGCACTCGTCGCATATGCGAACCATCTGAACACGATTCGCAGCACGGTGCCCCCTGATTGCTTTGAATTGACCGAGATCAATCTCCATGACGCCGAAATCCTGGTTTGTGAGGAGCATCACGCAGGACGCTCGCATCGATCACGGTCAGTGGCGGTTCTTTCCGTGAAGCAGAATCACGAGGTCGTTTCGCTCATTTACCAACTTGTCGGGCCTGTTCGAGAATCGATGACACCTGGTAACTGGCCGTTCTCACTCGCCCGTCCGCACTGGCTCTACGACGAACTTGACCTCTGTTCGACCCAGACGGGCTGTCTGGTTCATCGGGTACTGTCGAGCGACGGTCGTGTCAGAGAGTTTCCATTCGAATCGCTCCTTGTGCAGCGAATACCCTTGCGATCTCATCCAGAACCGGCAGAGAAACACAGAGCCGCATCATGACGGAGTCTCGCAACGCGGCAACCCCCACACAGCAGGCATCCCCGATTCAAAGGTCATCCAGCATGAAACCACGACCGTACTTCCCAGTCTTGATCGCGTTCATCCTTTGCGCTTTCCCGCTATCTGCCGCCGAGCCGCGCTTCCCCGGGGCGAAGCACGGTAAGGGCGAACTGAAGGTGATCGACGGCATCCCCGTGCTGGTTGTCGAGGGCACGCCCGACGAAATCGGGGAGCAGTTCGGTGTGCTGGCCATGAAGCCGGCCAAGAAGGTGCTGATCGACAATCTCGACAGCTACATGAAAAAGAGCGGGCTGGAGTCGGCCTACCCGATCATGATGCGCACGGCCGGGTTCCTGATGCCGATGTTCCCCGAAGCGAACCAGAAGGAGTTGCTGGCCGCTGCCAAGGCATCCGGCGTGGCGAAGAACGTGCTGATTATGACCAACGCCATGCCCGACCTGCAGAAGATCGGCGGCTGTTCGACGATGATCGTCGAGCCGGCGCGCAGCAAGGGGCAAGGGCCACTGTTCGGGCGACTGCTCGACTACCCGCCGCACGAGGATCTGCCGGAGTTCACGCTGGTGACCGTCTACCGCCAGGAGAAGAAGCATGCCGTGGCCACGGTCACGTTCCCCATCATCATGGGCGCGATCTCCGGCATGAACGATCAGGGCCTGTGTCTGGCGATCAACGAGATCTACACCAGCAAGGATGGCTCACCCAAGAGCGACCTGAAGGGCGTGCCGATGCTGATCCTGTTCCGCAAGCTGCTCGAGGAATGCAGCACGGTGGAAGACGTTGAGAAGATGCTGAACGCGACCCGGCGGACCGGCTACTTCTGCCTGACCGTCTGCGATGCGAAAGGCGGCTGCGTCTTCGAGGTGACGACCAAGAGCGTGATCGCCCGCAAAGGGGCCGAGAACCTCTGCTGTTGCACGAACCATTTCCGCACCGATGAACTGTGCATCAGCAACAAGTGCCGACGGTACGACATCCTGGAGAAGACCCGGAAGAACGGCGAAAAGCTTGGCGTCGACGAAGTGTACGCCGAGTTGCACAAGGTAAACCAGGGCAGGTTCACCGTGCAGGCGATGGTCTTCGAACCGGCGACACTCACGCTGCATCTGGCCTACGGCGGGGGCAAGAGCGCCACCGAGAAGAAGCTGACGAAGCTGGAGTTGAAGCCGCTGCTGGAGAACGGCCACCGCTAGGCGACGCGGCGAACGAGAACGGTGACGTCTGTTCTTCGGGCACCTGTTGTCGTTATCATTTCACCCACACCCTCCGTGAGAGAGAGGTCGAAACGGTGATAATGACGCCCAAGAGGTGATAATGTCGCCCAAAAGGTGATAATGACGTCCCAAAAGGTGATAATGACGTCCCAAAAGGTGATAATGACCTCCCAAAAGGTGATAATGACGTCCCGCAGGATGAGAGAGACGCCCCAACCGTGAGAGAGAGACGTTGCCGACATCGCCCCCCTACGCACTCTCGGCCAGTTCGCGGGAACCGCCGTTCTTCAACTCTTCCCACTTTTCCATCGTGAACAGTATCTCGCGGGCCTGGCCGCCGTTGAAGCTGCCGACGATGCCGTCTTCCGCCATGTAGTCGACCAGTCGGGCAGCCCGGCCGTAGCCGATGCCCAGGGCCCGCTGCAACAGCGACACGCTGCCGCGCCCTTCGCGGATCACCACTTCGATCGCCTGCTCGTACAGCTCGTCGCGTTTCTGGATGCGTTCCATCATGCCGCCCTTGCCGTCCGCGGCTGACTGTTCGAGGCAAAGCAGTTCGGCATCGAAGGCCGGGTTCTCGACTTCCAGCTTGCCGACCACGCGAGAGATCTCCTCGTCGCTGGCATAGGCTCCCTGGGCCCGCACGATCTGGCTGGTGTTCGGCTGCAGGAACAGCATGTCGCCTTTGCCCAGCAGCTTCTCCGCCCCCATCTCGTCGAGCACGACCCGGCTGTTCGACCTGTCGGCCACCTGGAAGCAGATGCGTGCCGGCAGGTTCGATTTGATCAAGCCGGTGATGACATCAACCGTGGGTCGTTGCGTGGTCAGGATCAGGTGGATGCCCGCCGCCCGCGACTTCTGCGCGAGACGGATGATGTGCGATTCCACTTCCTTTTTCATCGCCATCATCAGGTCACCGACTTCGTCGACGACGATGACGATGTAAGGCATCTTCGGCTGCACGCGCTTCTGTTCATCTTCGTCAACCGGCTTCACGCGGCGAAGGATTTCCTCGTACGGCAGTTCGTTGTAGCTGGCGATGTTGCGGACGCGCGATCGCCGGAGGATCTCGTAGCGTTCCTCCATCTTGTCGACGGCCCACGACAGAATCGCCTCGGCCTTTTTGTTGTCGGTGACGACCGGGTGCATCAGGTGCGGCAGTCGGCCGTACTCGGCCAGTTCGACCTGCTTCGGGTCGATCATGATCAGCTTGCATTCATCCGGCCGGCGCGTCATCAGAATGCTCAGAATGATCGAGTTCAAGCAGACTGACTTACCGGTTCCCGTTCGGCCTGCGATCAGCAGGTGGGGCATGTCGGCCAGATCGTACACCAGCGGCCGGCCTTCGCTGTCCTTGCCGAGCAACAGCGGCAGTTTCGACTTGGCGACCTTCGCATGCCCGGTCGTCGCCAGTTCCTTCATGCGCACAACCGCGCGATGCTCATTGGGCACTTCGATGCCGACGGTGTTCTTCCCTGGAATCGGTGCGACGATGCGCACGCTGGGCACCTTCAGGTGCAGGGCCAGGTCGTCTGACAGAGACGTGATCTTGGCGACGCGCATGCCCGTGTCGAGGCTGATCTCATATTGGGTGATGACAGGTCCGGTATGGATGCCGACAACCTTCACGGTCAATCCGAAGTCGGCACAGGCCTTCTCGAGTTGCGTGGCAACATCGCAGAGTTTCTGATCGAGATTCTCGATGGTGACAACGACCGGTTCGTCGAGCAGTTCCAAAGGCGGCAGGTCGTACGGGCGATCAGGAATGGGCTCCGGCTTCGGCGCGGCCGCACGCGGGAAGCGGGCGATGACGGGTGCGGCGGAACGTTCCACCGCGGCCGGAGCAGTTGTGTGATGGTGAATCGGGATCGTGGCCGGGTAGGCTGATTCAACAAAGACCGGGATCGGGGCAGGCGCAGGGTACCGTTCCGGGTGCAGCTTTCGGCTCAGCGGCAGCACGATGCGGCGGAAGACATGCGCGCCGAGTTCCAAGGCATCGCCGATGCGCAGCAGTGTGTATTCGATCACCAGGCAGGTGAGACGGAACGAGCGGCACGCGAGCATCCACGTTGCCAGAACAACGCGCTCAGCCGTCAGGTACAGGCCCAGCGACATCGCGAATGCCAGGAGCATCATGCCGACGAACGGCGGGAACTGCTGATGAAGCATCAGCGATCCGGCCGCGCCGATCGCTCCGCCGGTACCGACAACGGGGCCCTGCAAATCGGTGCCGAGGCGATCAATGATGATGGCGGAACCGACGATGAGCAGCGTCAGCCCGCCTGCGGTACGCAGGACGCGCAGCCAGCTTTGGCCGCGAAAGACCAACGCGGCGACGATGAACCACCCGGCCGCGAGTCCGTAGGCGGCCAGGCCGATCGCTTCAAACAACTGGTAGCGAACCAATCCGGGCGTGCCGGTCCACTCGGAATCCGAGGGCAGTTGAAAGCGGGCGGCCCCCTCGCTCTCGAATAGACTGAGCGTGATCAGGCAGCCGACGAGAGTGAGCGTCAGCGCAATGGCCAGCACGCCCCGACGGCGACCGGTGGGTGTAATCGAATCAGTCATGCTGCAACAACTCCGGCCAGGGACCGACCATTCTATTGTTCGATATGACAGCCCTGCCGGTGGCCGGGATGCGCGTGTGGAGCGCACGATCGCCGTACTTGAGCCGCTACGGCATGCCTGATCCGCGGAACCGGAAGAAAGAGCACGCATGGCAGAACCGTTGCATCTGGCCCTGTGGGAGCCGGAGATCCCACCGAACACGGGGAACATCGCGCGCTCCTGTGCGGCCACCGGGACAGTGCTGCACCTGATCGGCAAGCTGGGCTTTCATCTCGACGACAAGCATCTCAAGCGGGCCGGCATCGACTATTGGCCATTCGTGACGTGCCATCATCATGCGACGTGGGATGCGTTTGAAGCAGCTATCAGCGCGGAGCGGGTCATCTGCATCGAAACGACCGGCGGCCGCAACTACACACAGGCGCGGTTCAAGCCGGGCGATTGCCTGTTATTCGGCAACGAATCATCCGGACTGCCGGCCTTCATCACCGAACGATTTGTTGAACGCACCTACGGGATCCCGATGCCCGGCGGGTCCGTGCGCAGCCTTAACTTGGCTACGTCGGCCGGGATTGTCCTCTACGAAGCGCTGCGGCAACTGCACGGCTGGTAGAACCGTTGCGCCCGACCGGTCATCTTTCCCACTTCGTCGACTTCGGGTTTCCGTCATCCCTGTCTTCGGTCGAATTCTCTTGGCGTTGACCATTGACCGTCATGCTGTGGAATCACGCGGCCCTCTTGTCCCCTCTCCCCCGGTTTTGCGGGGGCGGGGGTTAGGGTGAGGGGGTTTAACGCTTGCAAGTCCACAGTTTCAGCCCCCTCACCCCGGCCCTCTTCCCCGAAGCGGGGGAGAGGGAGGAAGAGTGGCATTCACCGCATGACGGTCTGGAATTCAGCTTTCCGGGAGACTCATCGCGTGACTGTTGTGCCGTTGCCGACTTGGGAATCGCTGCGTGAATACGTGCGCCAGACGCTGTGTGCCCACGACACGCTGGAAACGGAATCGACGCCGTTCTACGCGGCCCCGATCCGCCGGCGCGGCCGGGTGTGCGGTTACCTGTTTCACATCGTCGGACCACGGCAGATGAAGAACTCCGCCATCTGGGCCGAGGATGAACATCGCCTCTTCTTCTACGACGCGATCGGCACACGCTTCGAAGATGTGTATCTCAGCGACGCACCGGCGATTGAACAGGTGGAGAAACGAGCGGCGTAACGCAAAACGTGCATCCCGATGGGATGCACGCTAAACATTTCTGAATTCCGCACTCCGCATTTCGACTCAATCGTTCATCTTGTGGAACGTCACTGAGCGGCTGGCGATGCGGGCCAGGAAGCGCGCCTTCTGCGCGGCGCTCAGTTCCTTCGTGAACTTGGCTCGCACCGCTTCGATCCAGCGGATCTTGCGTTCCCGGTAGTCGGTGATGACGCGGATCAGCACCGGACCCGGGTGGCACATCGCGGCACGGACATGGTCGTCGAGGCGGTCGTTGCTGTTGATTTCCATGTACGAAACGCCCATCGCCTTGGCGAACGCTTCATAGTCCATGCGGGCGAGGATGGTTGCTGTCGTACGCAGGTAGGCCGGCTTCTGCAGCATCTGCATATAGTGGTAGGCCTGGTCGTCGAGGACGAAGAACTTCACGGGA
>Ga0105044_10015368_pt1 | contig 10344 bp, 9 predicted proteins | sample MAT01_FD_78092 | JGI IMG/M metagenome (GOLD analysis project Ga0105044, IMG submission 78092) | Freshwater microbial communities from Lake Fryxell liftoff mats and glacier meltwater in Antarctica - MAT-01 | ecosystem: Environmental > Aquatic > Freshwater > Ice > Liftoff microbial mat | place...
ATGCTGCCGCTGTCCGGCTCCAGTTCTCCCGTCAGCAGGCGCAGCAGGGTGGTCTTGCCGGCGCCGTTGCGGCCGACGATGCCGATACGGTCGCCGCGCTGGATGCGGATGGAGAAATCCTGCACGATCGGCCGGCCGTCGAACGCTTTTGAAACATGCGAGGCTTCGATCACCATCTTCGATTTTGCATCGTCCGTCACCAGCCCGAGCCTGGCGACGCCGGGGCCGCCGATCATCGCTTTGCGTTGGGCGCGCATGTCGTGCAGCTTGGCGAGCCGCCCCTGGTTGCGGCGACGACGCGCGGTGACGCCGCGCTCGAGCCAGTGCAGCTCGAGGCGCAGTCTGGAATCCAGCTTTTCGGCGGCGCGGACCTCTTCGGCTTGCACGGCCTCCGTCCAGGCTTCGAAGCCGCCGAAGCCGACCTCCTGCCGCCGGAGCTGGCCGCGATCGAGCCACAGGCATGCGGTGGTAAGCCGGGTGAGGAAGGTGCGATCATGGCTGATGGCGATGAAGGCGCCGGAAAAGCGGGAGAGCCAGCTTTCCAGCCAGTCGATCGCTTCAAGATCGAGATGGTTGGTCGGCTCGTCCAGCAGCAGCAGATCGGGGCTGGAGGCAAGCGCGCGGGCCAGTGAAGCACGGCGGCGTTCGCCGCCCGATGCTGTGGCGGCGTCGGTTGCCAGATCAAGCCCTAGCTGGCTGGCGATGGTTTCCACTTCGTGTCGCGCGGGCGCATCGGGCCCGGCAAGCGCGAAATCCAGCAGCGTTTTGTGGCCGGCAACGGGCGGATCCTGCGGCAACAGCACGATGCGGCGACCCGGCTGCATGGTCCGCCGCCCGGCATCGGCCTCGATGTCCCCTGACAAGAGCTTGAAAAGGCTAGTCTTGCCGGCGCCGTTGCGGCCGATGAGTGCCAGCCGGTCGCCCTCGCCAACGAACAGCGACAGATTTTCGAACAGCAACCCTTCGCCCTGGTGGAGCGAGAGATTTTCGACGGCAAGGATCGGCGCGGCCATAGCGGCGGGGCTTTCGCACGCCAGCGGCGCCTTCGCAACGCCACAGGCGGGGCGCCGCCGCCGCCGCCACATTCAGAAGCTGTTCACGGCCCCGTTCGTATGCGAGAGCGTGGATAGCATGATGATGAAAAGACGCGGTTTCTGGTGCCTCGCAGGCGCTCTTGCAGTGCTGGCAGTCGCTCCGGCGAGCGCGCAGGCGCAGCGCGACCATGACAGGCCGGATCGCCCGGCAGGTGCCTCCGGCGCCAGCCAGCGCTTCCAGTTCACCCAGCCGCGCGCCCTGCAAGACCGGGGATTTGCGGCAAAGGGCTTCCAGGATCAGGCCGACCCCGGGTTTGGCGAGCGTGCCGTCGAACGGTCTGGGCGGGCGACGCAGGTGCGCGGCCGGGAGGTTTCCGATCAGGATCATGCCCAGCGTCGACGCGAAACCGGCGAGCTGATGTCGCTGCGCGATCTGATGCGCAGCGCCCAGCGGGCAGGGCGCGGCGAATATCTCGGCGTCGAACCGAATGTCAGCAGCAATCGCTACCGATTCAAATATATGCGGCCCGGAAACGCCGTCGTCTGGGTTGATGTCGATGCGCGAACCGGCGAGGTTCTTTCCGTTCGGGAATGATCAGTCTTGCTGTATAGCCAGAGCTTGGAGGCACAATGCGTATCCTGATTGTCGAAGACGAGCCGAACCTGTCGCGCCAGCTGCGGCAGACGCTGGAACAGGCCGGTTATGCGGTGGACAGTGCGATGGACGGCGAAGAAGGCCAGTATCTCGGCGAAACCGAGCAGTATGATGCGGTCATTCTCGATCTTGGGCTGCCGGAGGTGGATGGGCTGACGGTGCTGGATCGCTGGCGCAAGGCCGGGCGAAAGATGCCTGTGCTGGTGCTGACAGCGCGCGACAGCTGGTCCGACAAGGTGGCCGGTCTGGATGCCGGAGCCGATGATTATCTCGCCAAGCCGTTCCAGTCGGAAGAGCTGATTGCGCGCTTGCGGGCGCTGATCCGGCGCGCCAGCGGCAACGCATCGGCCGAGCTGGTGGCCGGCGAAGTGCGGATGGACACCAGGTCCGGCCGCGTTACACTGGGCGGCGAGCCGGTGAAGCTGACGGCGCAGGAGTACAAGCTGCTGTCTTATCTGCTGCACCACAAGGGCAAGGTGGTATCGCGCACGGAGCTTATCGAGCACATCTACGATCAGGATTTCGATCGCGATTCCAATACGATCGAGGTTTTCATCACGCGCATTCGCAAGAAGCTGGGAGCCGAGCTGATCACCACGATCCGCGGCCTTGGATACAGCCTCGAAGGCTGACATGGCGAGCGAACCCCTCGCTGCAACGCCCCCTTCGGACCCGCTCTTGCAGCGGATCGGCGCCAGCGAGCCGCCGCCCGGGGAAAGGCGGAGCGTCAGTTCGCTTGATCGCCTGCTGCGGCGCAAACCGGGTGTGCCCGGCTCGCTCAGCCAGCGCATCGTGGCGCTTGCGGCTTTCTGGATTGCGATTCTGCTGGTCGTCGGCGGCGTGGCGCTGGACCGGGTGGTGACGGGCACGATCATTCGCAATTTTGACGAACGACTGGCCGAAGCCCTGCCGGCAATGATCGCAGCCACCGAACTGGATCCCTTCGGCGAGATTCGGTACAACCGGACACCCGTCGATCCCCGCTTCGGCGAGCCCTACTCCGGGCTGTACTGGCAGGTTAGCGCCGAGGGCAAGGTGCCGTTCCGCTCGCGGTCCTTGTGGGATCGCGAACTGCCGGTCGATCTTCTGAAACCCTGCATCGATGTTTGCTCCTCGCGGACGGACAGCTTTGCCAACGAGCCGCTTCGCGTGATCGAGCGCGATGTCATCATCCCCGGCTCTCCGGTGGTTTGGCGCTTTGCCGTGGCGCAGACAGCGCGCCAGCTCGACGACCAGCTCGCCGATGTGCGGCGCACCTTGTGGCTGTCGCTTGGCGCGCTCGGCGCCGGGCTGTTCGTGCTGGCGGTGCTGCAGGCGACCGTGGGGCTGATGCCGCTGAAAAGACTGTCCACCGCGATGGCGGACATTCGCTCCGGAAAGGCCGAGCGGGCCCCGACCATCGATGTGCCGCCAGAAATCGCGCCGCTGGTGTTCGAACTTAACGAGCTTCTGGATCACAATGAAAAAGCAGCGGAATCCGCGCGCATGCACGCCGGAAATCTGGCCCATGCCCTGAAGACGCCGATGAGTGTGCTGGTGAACGAGGCGAATGCCGGCAGCCCCGATCTGGCCGAGGCGGTCAACCGCGAACTGGCAACGATGCGGCGGCATATCGATCACCATCTGGCGCGCGCGCGGGCGGTTGGCCGGCGCAAGGTTTCTGCCGCGCGGGCCGACGTGTGGCCAGCGCTGGGCCGGCTGCGCAACGCAATCGAGCGCATCTACGCCGAGCGCGGCGTGGTTATCGATCTGGCCGGCGCGCAGTCCGCCATCTTTCGCGGCGAACGCCAGGATCTGGAGGAAATGGCCGGCAACCTGATGGACAATGCGGCAAAATATGGCGGTGGGCGGGTGTTCGTCACCGTGTCGGAAGGGGTGGGCGCGGCCGGGCCGATGGTGTGCATCACCTTCGAGGATGATGGCCTCGGCATTCCGCCGGCCGAGCGCGTGCGGCTGTTCGAACGCGGTGCCCGGCTGGACACCGGCAAGCCCGGCACCGGCCTTGGGCTGGCCATCGTGCGCGATGTGGCGGAGATTTATGGCGGCTCGGTGCTGCTGGGCGAAAGCGAAGACCTGGGCGGCCTGATGGTAACCTTGAAGCTGCCATCCGCGCCTGTTGGCCGGCCCGCCTGAAGATGAGCCGGTGGTGCCTGCGATGCTTGACTTTGGCAGGGGCCTGCGGCAATCGCCGCCGACTGCACGCCCGGCCTGTTCCGGGCGCACGACCCATGGGACGCTGCCGTAGCTCAGTGGTAGAGCGCATCCTTGGTAAGGCTGAGGTCCGGAGTTCAATCCTCCGCGGCAGCACCATGGCGTCATGAAGCTGGCCTTTTCCGAAGGCCGCGCCGCAGCGGCGGCGCATTTCGCCCGCCACGGCTGGGTGCAGCTGGATGGCTTTCTTGATGCTCCGTCGGCGCGCGGACTGGAGCAGCATCTGCGCGGGCGCGAGGACTGGAAGCAGCATCTCAATCAGGGGGAAAAGCTGTTCGAGCTGGACCGCCCCACCCGCGCGGGATTAACCGACGAGCGGCGCGCCGGCCTTGATCGCGCGGTTTTTGCCAATGCCCGCGATGGCTTCCAGTTTCGCTTCGAAGGCATTCGCGTGCCCGATCCGCCGGCCGAGGCGGAAGCCGGGCCGCTGGGCGATTTTGCGCGAACGCTGAACGATGCAGCGACGCTCGGGCTTCTGCGTGGCATATCCGGTGCGGTCGGGATCGCATTCGGCGATGCGCAGGCAACGCTTTATTCGGCCGGCGATTTCCTCACCCAGCACACCGATAACGTGGCCGGCAAGAATCGCCTTGCCGCATATGTTTACAGCCTCAATCCCGATTGGCGGCTGGATTGGGGCGGCCTGCTGCTGCTGAACGAGGCGGATGCGACCGCGCGCGCCCTGATCCCGGCGATGAACCGGCTGACGCTGTTTGCGGTGCCGCGCGGCCACAGCGTCAGTCTCGTGTCGGCGGCGGCCGCACGCCCCAGGCTTTCCATCACCGGCTGGCTGCGAAGCCGGTAGATTTTGCCGGGAAACCCGTGTCTAGCGGTGGCACAATATAGGGACTGGGATGACGGCTGCGATCGATACGGAGAAAGACGTCAGGCTGGCGATCATCACCGTTTTCCGGCGACGGAGCGGAGGCCAGACTTGACCGCTTCTAACAACGACATCGCAGGATTGCCTGCGGGGCAGGCCGCCGATCTGGTGGCAGGGCTTGGCTGGGACAGCTGCACGCTCGGGCCGTTTTCCGCCTGGCCTGCGGCGCTGCAGACCGCCGTCCGGATGATGCTGGCCTCGCCGTTTCCGATGTTCATCGCCTGGGGCGCCGACATGCCCTACCTGTACAATGACGCCTGCATCCCGATCGTCGCCGACAAGCATCCCATGGCATTCGGCCGGCCGTTTCGGGAGGTGTGGCCGGAAGCATGGGACGAGCTGTCCCCCTGGCTGCACCAGGCGATGCAGGGCAAGGCCAGCTTCCACGAGAACATGGAGGTCGTGCTGGAGCGCAACGGCGCGCCGGCATCCGGCTGGTTCACATTTGCCTATTCGCCGCTCTACGATGATGCCGGGCAGCCCGGCGGCGTGCTGTCCGTTGCCATGGAGGGCACGGCGTCGGTTCTGGCTGGCAAGTGGCAGCGGGTTCGGCAGGCGCTGGACGATCACATTCGCGATCTGGCCGATCCGTCGGAAATCGGTATGGCGGCAGCAAGCCTGCTGGGCGAGCATCTTGGCTGTCAGGATTGCTTCTTTGCCGAAATCGAGCAGTGCGAGGAATATGCCAGCGTGGCCAGCAGCTGGACCGCCGGCGACGGCGAGAGGCGATCGGGCAGACACAGCATTGCCGACCTCAAAGGCGGCGGCGGCCTAGTGGTTCCGCTGCTGAAAGGCGGTGTCGCGCATGTGCTCGTTTGCGGCAGCCGAATGTCGGTGGGGGATTGGAGCGACGACGACACGGCGATATCCCGCGAGATCGGCGAGCGGGCATGGGCGGCGATCGGCAAGGCCCGCGCCGAGGAAGCGGTGCGGGAAGCAGCGCGCGAGCTTCGCCTGCTGACCGATGCACTGCCTGTGCTGATAGCCCATGTGGATGATGACCGGTGCTACCGCTTCAACAACCGCGCCTATGAGGACTGGTTCGGCCATCCGCGTGAAGACATTCCCGGCAAACATCTCGCAGAGGTGCTCGGGGAGGAAGCTTATGCCGAATTGCGGCCGACGATCGACCGGGCACTGGCCGGCGAGAGGATCAGCATCGAGCAGACGGTGCCCTTCCGGAGTGGCGGCATGCGGCATGTGATCACCGAATATGTGCCGCGATTGAATGCCGCCGGCACAGTCATCGGCTATTATTCGCTGGTGCAGGACATCAGCGAGCGCAAACGCGCGGAAGAGCATCGGCTGCTGCTCATCAATGAGCTGAACCACCGCGTGCGCAACACCCTGGCGGTGGTGCAGAGCCTGGCGTCGCAATCGTTCCGGCCGGACATGCCGCTGGATGTGGGCCGCAAGGCTTTCGAAGGGCGCTTGCGAACGCTGGGCGCCGCGCACAATCTGCTGACCTCGGAAAACTGGGACGGTGCCACGCTGCAATCCGTTGCGCGCGAAGCTCTTGCGGCGTGCGCTGATCCGGCGCGATTCAACCTGTCAGGCCCGGAGATCCGTCTGCCACCGCAGACTGCAGTGTCGTTTGCGCTGGCCCTGCATGAACTGTGCACCAATGCCCTGAAATATGGTGCCCTGTCGGTCGCCGGGGGCCTGGTTTCGATGGAATGGAGCACGAGCGCCAGTTCCGGGCCGGACAGCCGGCTGCGCTTTCAATGGCGGGAGCTTGGCGGACCGCCCGTGACAGTGCCGGAGCGACGTGGTTTCGGGTCCCGGCTGCTGGAAACCGGCCTCGCGGCCGAACTGCGCGGGCAGGTGACGATGGACTTTTCTCCCGACGGGCTGGTCTGCACCATTGACGCGCCGTTGCCGGCGGGCAAATGACCCCGTCATGATCAAAGGCAAACATATCCTTGTCGTAGAGGATGAACCGCTGGTGGCGATGCTGCTGGAAGACATGCTGACCGACATGGGCGCGCATGTCGCAGGGCCGGAATGCGGATTCGAGGCGGCCATGGCGCGCGCCGAGGCCGATAGCCTTGATGCAGCGGTGCTCGACGTCAATCTCAGCGGCCAGAAAAGCTTTGCCGTGGCGGACATCTTGCGCAAACGCGGCATTCCCTATGCGTTTGCCACCGGATACGGCCGTTCCGGGCTTGAGCCAGGGCACGAGAATGTGCCGGTGCTGGTGAAGCCCTACACGGCCGCCGATGTGGAGCAGACGCTCACCGAGCTGCTGGGCTGACGCACACGGGAAATGCTGCCCTGTCCGCGCATCACAGCGAAACGGTTGCGTTCTTGTCGGCGTAATCTGCCTTCGGATCCATGCCGACCAGCATCTTCACGCTGGCAAGGAAATTGTTCTCGTTGAGCCAGACTTCGGCGCTGTCGGCGTCCAGTCGCAGCAAACGCAGGGCAGGATCTTCCTTGCCCCCTTCGTACCATGCCGCGACGAAGCCGTTCCACAGGCGGTCGATGGTTGCCCGGTCGCTGTCCAGGCTGAGCCGGCCATGCACGGTTGCAAACAGGTCATGGCCTTTCGACGTGAAGGTGGCGACCGCGCGGTTGCCACTTTGCAGCGCTTCGACCACCCCATTGTCCGCCGAGGTGAAGAACCAGATCGGGCTGCGGTCATTCTCGAACTGCGCCGTCATGGGGCGTGAATGCCCGCCGTCTACGCCGTCGACCGCAAGCATCATCGTGCGGTCGCCTTTCAGCGACTTCCAGAATTTTTCGCGCAATTCCTGTTCGTTCGTCATGCGGTATCTCCGACGTGGTTTCACCATGCAACGGTCTGCACCCAGTCCGGTTCCATCCTTGTGGCGTGGAACTTTGTCGCACGATCCGGGTTTTCAGGAAGCAGCAGCCAACAAGCTGCCTTTTTCGCGTCAACTTTTTTCGAAGGAGCCTTCCATGGCCAGCACCAGTGCCAACGAACCTCTCACTGCGAGCGACCGTGGCAATCCCGTGCTCACCGCACGGCAGCCGGATTTCGCGCCGGGAACGGGTCTCAGCAAGGAAGCCTATGCCGCCGTTTCCGAAGCGCTGGGCAAGGTGCTTGCCGACAGTTATCAGCTGTTCATCAAAACGCAGGGCGTGCACTGGAATGTTGCCGGTGCCAGCTTTTATGGCCTGCACAAGCTGACGCAGGGCCAGTACGAAGACATGTATGCCGCCATCGATCTGGTTGCGGAGCGGATTCGGGCGCTCGGCCACAAGGCACCCGCCAGCTACACAACCTATGGCGAACTGAGCCGCATCAAGGATGAGGACAAGCCGCTGGACGCCGGGCAGATGGTTACCATGCTCACGCGGGACAATGGTCTGGTCTGCGAGTCGCTGCGCGAGGGGCTGGCGCTCGCCGAACAGCATGACGATGTCGTTACCGCCGACCTCCTGACGTCGCGGCTTGCGCAGCATGAGCAGAATGTCTGGATGCTGCGGATGCACACCGCCTGATTGTTTGACCGTGCAAAAAGGGTGCCGGGCATCCTTTCGGCCCGGCACCGGATCGCCGGTCAACTGCTCTCGCTGGATGCCGCTGGCAGCGGAAACGTGAGGATCACCGTGGTGCCTTCGTCGGGTGCGCTGGTGATCTTCGTGTTGCCGACCAGTTGCCGGCCTATGCCCGAAAGGATGCGCAGCCCTCGACCCTGCATCTGGCGTGCCGCTTCACTTTCGAAGCCGCAACCCTCTTCGGCCACGGTCAGCAGGGCAAGCTCGTTCTGCAGTTCAAACGTGCACAGGATGCTGCCGGGCTTGCCGGACGGGAAAGCATGCAGCATGGCATTGGAAACCGCTTCCACCAGCCACAGCGAGACCGGCACCGCCGTGTCCAGTGAAAGTTCGGTGTCGGCCAACTCCCAGCCGATCTCGATATTCGGGCGGTTGCTGTAGGTGCGCCGGAGCAGCGCGCACACTTCACCGAGCAGTTTCTGCGAAGACAGGGTGGACAGTTCCCCGCCCTCGTAGAGCAGCCGGTGCACCAGCGAAATCGCGGCGATCCGCAAGCGCGTCTTGTCGATGAAAGCAGCGGTTGCCTCGGAGCCCGCGCCGCCCGCGGCATCCGGCGCCATGCTGAGCAGGCTCGTTATCACCTGCAGATTGTTTTTCACCCGGTGATGCACCTCGCGCATCAGCTGCTGCTGCTGCTCCAGCGCGGCCCGCAGTTCGCCGTCGCGCCGTTCGACCGACTGGCCCATGCGATAGAAGGCGGCCGCCAGCGAGCGGAATTCCTGCGGTGCGGTATCGAAATCCTGCCCGCGCGCACGGTAATCGCCTGCGGCAAATCTGTGCGCCAGCCGGCGCAGCGCGCCAAGCCACCTGAGCACAAGCCGGTTGGTGCCGAGCCAGATGGCGATCGAGGCCAGCAGCACCGCGATCAGCGGTGTGGCGGCCGCGAATCCGGCCTGCCACCAGCTCCAGCTGAACAGCTTTTCGCGCGGCATCGCATATGCGATGTTCAGCGCATTGCGGCCATCGAAGCTGCTGACCAGCGGCGCCACGGCATAGGACCAGCGGCGGCCTTCGGCATCGCGGATTTGATTGATCATTCCGGCAGACACGGCCACATCGAGTGGCGGCAGATTTACCGGCGAACTGCTGAGCAGTACCGCGCCCTTGCCGTCCAGCACCAGCGAAACGGCACCCTCCTGCAACGTCTTGCTGCGGAGGCTGCTCTGCATCCAGCCGAGGTCGATGCTGGCGGTCAGCACCCCTTCGAACCGGCCATCCGTGGTGTGCATCGGCAGCACGGCAACCAGCACCCGGCGCTCCGACATGGTGCCCCAGTGCGGCCCGCTCACGAAAAATGTTCCTGCGGTGTCGGCGATCGGCCACCAGGGCTGCTGTGCCACCGTCACCTGCGGCAACGGCTGCGTGGATGAACAGGCGATGCTGCCATCAGCGTTGAAATGCGACAGGTTGCTGTATGCCGCGAAGCCGTTGGTCACATCTGCCAGCGTCATGCTGCACAGGATGCCGCCAGAGCGCACATCGGTGTTGACTGCAAGCAAGGACAGCAGCTCGCGGGCAGTCGTCAGCACATCTTTTTCGCTCTTGGCCACAGCAATGGCCCGTTCGGTGAGCTGCTCTTCCACATAGTGGTCGACGCGCTCCAGCTCCATCAGGCTGCGTCCGACACCGAACAGCATCAGCGGCACCAGCGCCACGATCAGCAGCAGCAGAAATCCCCGCCGCACGGTGGTGCGGTTGCCAATTTGCCGGCCCCACCATGTCTCTGCGCTGTCGGAATTGGCGCTCTGCCGGGGCATCATACGCGTCACGACACGGTTTCGGGTTCCGGTTCGGAAGCCGACGGGGAGGGCCGGGTTCGCGGCATGGCTGGGCCACCGAGAAACTGCGTCAGCGCATTGCGGGCGCGCGACACACGGCTCTTGATCGTGCCGACCGCGCAGCCCATGACCTCGGCGGCCTCCTCATAGGAAAGCGCCTGCGCAGTGATCAGCATCAGCGCCTCGCGCTGTTCGGTGGGCAGCATGCCGAGCCCGCGCTCCAGATCGGCAAAATGCAGTGCCGTCCCCTGATCGGCC
>Ga0105044_10015369_pt1 | contig 10343 bp, 8 predicted proteins | sample MAT01_FD_78092 | JGI IMG/M metagenome (GOLD analysis project Ga0105044, IMG submission 78092) | Freshwater microbial communities from Lake Fryxell liftoff mats and glacier meltwater in Antarctica - MAT-01 | ecosystem: Environmental > Aquatic > Freshwater > Ice > Liftoff microbial mat | place...
CGGCCGGGCGCAATGCCGGCACTTCCTGGCTGCAGCGTGCCTGCGCGTGCGGACAGCGGGTGTGGAACCGGCACCCCTTGGGCGGGTTCATCGGGCTGGGCACGTCGCCCGGCAGCAGGATGCGGCTGCGCGCCATCGCCGGGTCGGGCTTGGGGATCGCCGACAGCAGCGCCTGGGTATACGGGTGGCGCGGCATGGCGAAGAGCGTGCGCTTGTCGGCGATTTCCACCAGATTGCCCAGGTACATCACGGCCACCCGGTCGGCGATGTGCTTCACCACCGCCAGGTCGTGGGCGATGAACAGGTAGCTCATGCCGAAGCGCTGCTGCAGGTTCTGCAACAGGTTCACCACCTGGGCCTGGATCGACACATCGAGTGCCGAGACCGGCTCGTCGCACACGATCAGGTCGGGGCTGACCGCCAGCGCGCGGGCGATTCCCAGCCGCTGGCGCTGCCCGCCCGAGAACTGGTGCGGATAGCGCCGCGCGTGTTCGGGCAGCAGGCCCACCACCTGGAGCAGTTCGCGCACCCGCGCCTCGCTGGCCGCCTCGCTGTCCACCAAGTCGTGCAGCCGCAGCGGCTCGGCCAGCATCTGGCCTACCGTCATGCGCGGATTGAGCGAGGCATAGGGGTCTTGGAAGATGATCTGCAAGTGCTTGCGCAGCCGGCGCATCGCGTTCTTGTCCAGGTCCGCGATCTCCTGCCCGCGGAAGCGGATCGAGCCCGAAGTGGGGTCCAGCAGACGCAGGATGAGCCGCCCCGTGGTGGATTTGCCGCAGCCGGATTCGCCGACCAGCGCCAGCGTCTCGCCGCGCGCCACGGTGAAGCTGACATCGTCGACCGCTTGCACCTGGCCGACCACGCGCGACAGGATCACGCCGCGGCGCACGGGGAAGTGCTTCACCAACCGGTCGACTTCGAGCACCGGCTGGGTCGTGGGCGCCAGATCGCTCATGCCACCACTCCCGCGAAGGCTTCAACCGGAGCTTTCCAGCAAGCGACCTGGTGGCCCGACCCCAGGGTGCGCAGTTCCGGCGGTTCGGCAATGCAGCGCGCATCGGCAAACGGGCAGCGCGGCGAGAAGCGGCAGCCCTTGGGCTGGTTGGCCGGGCTGGGCACGGTGCCCTCGATGGTGGCCAGCCGCTCGCGGTATTCGCCCAGCCGCGGGATCGAGCCGAGCAGCCCGATCGTGTAGGGGTGCTGCGGGTCCGCGAAAAGCTGGCCCACCGGCGCGCTTTCCACGATCTTGCCAGCGTACATCACGATCACCTCGTCGGCCACCTCGGCGATCACGCCGAGGTCGTGGGTGATGATGAGGATCGCCATGCCCAAGCGCGCCTGCAGTCCGTGCAGCAGGTCGAGAATTTGCGCCTGGATGGTCACGTCCAGTGCCGTGGTTGGTTCGTCGGCGATCAGCAGTTCGGGGTCGCAGGCCAACGCCATGGCGATCATCACGCGCTGGCGCATGCCACCCGACAGCCGGTGCGGATACTCGTCCACCCGGCTGGCCGGCGAGGGAATGCGCACCATTTCAAGCACCTCGATCGCCCGGTCGCGCGCGGCGGCGGGCGAGATGTCGGTATGCGCGCGCACCGCCTCGATGATCTGGTGGCCGATGGTGCGCACCGGGTTCAGCGAGGTCATCGGCTCCTGGAAGATCATCGACATCTTGCCGCCGCGCAGGCGGCGCCGCTCGTCGGCCGACATCGTCAGCAGGTCACGCCCGGCGAAGCGCAGCGCATCGGCCGCAATGCGCCCCGGCGGGCTGGGCACCAACCCCATGATCGACAGCGAGGTGACCGACTTGCCGCAGCCGGACTCGCCCACCAGCCCGACGGTGCGCCCGCGGGGCACGTCGAAGCTGATGCCGTCCACCGCGCGGAACAGCCCGCGATCGGTGTCGAAATGCGTTCGCAAATTGCGAACTTCGAGAAGCGCGTCGGACATGCGTCGTTCCTGTCGGGGGTCAGCGAGGCGTGGAGGAGGTTCGACGATCAGGGCGTGAAGTCGAGCCCCTTGAAGAAGCCGATGGCGTAGAGCGGGTGACCGCGCACGTTCTTGATGCGCTTGTTGCTGACCACATACATGTTGATGTTGGCCACCGGCATCCACAGGTGTTCGCGCGTGACCTTCTCCTGCACCAGTCCGAAGTTCAGCGCCTTGTCCTGCGGGTTGAGTGCGGCCTTGGCCAGGCCCAGCCAACGGTCGGTCTCCTCGTCCTTCCAGTTCATGCGGTTGGGCGTGGGGATGTTACGGCTGTCGAAATACAGGCTCATGATATCGCCGGCCGACAGATAGGGCACGGTGACCGACCATATCTCGTAGTCCTGTTCGCCCATCTTGAGCGGCGCAATGGTGGAATCCCACGCATGCAGCTTCCAATCGACGCCGATGCGGCGCAGGAATCCCTGGATCGCCTCGCCCACCTTCACCGAGTTGCCACCCGCGGTGACATAGACCTTGGGGGCCAGCTTCACGCCGTCCTTCTCGCGGATGCCGTCGCTGCCCAGCTTCCAGCCGGCCTCGTCGAGCAGGCGGCGGGCCCGCTCCACATCTTCGCGGATCATCCCAGCTGTCTTGGGGTTGTAGTCCAGTGCCGCGTCGTCGGCGTAGGTGAACGCCGCCTCGGCGTTGCCGAGCAGCACGCCCTTGACGATCTCGGCACGGTTGATGGCGATGTTCATCGCCTCGCGCACCCGGGCATCGGCCACCATGGGCCGGTTCGCCTTGTAGCCGAAGTAGAGGAGCTGGAAGGTGGCATCGACCTTCTGCACATTCAGCGACGGCATCGCCTTCGCCTGCGGAATGAAGGCCGACGGGAAGGTGGAAGTGAAGTCGAACTGCCCGCCCAGCATGGCCGCAACCCGGCTGGATTCCTCGGGGATGACCCGCAGCGACAGGCGCTCGAACTTCACCGGGCCCGGGTTGGCGAACATCTTTGGGCCCCAGCGATAGGCGTCGTTGCGGCGCAGAACGGTCTCGGTGCGCGGTTGCCAGGACACGAAGCACCACGGCCCGGTGCCGTCGGTTCCGGCAACGCCGTAATCCTTGCCCAGCGCCTCGACCGTGTCGCGATTGATGATGTTGGTGGTGAACATCGTGAGTTGCAGCAGCAGGTCGGAGAACGGGTCGGTCATCTCATAGGCAACGGTGTGGGCGTCGATCGCGCGCAGTTCCTTGATCTCGCCAGCACGCCAGCCGAACGGCGCCCGCACCTCGGGGCTTTTCAGCCGAGTGAAGGTGTAGACCACGTCCTCGGCGGTGAACTTCTTGCCCGAGCAGAAGGTCACGTCGTCGCGCAGCTTGAACGTGTAGGTGCGGCCGTCCGGGCTGATCTCCCATGACTTCGCGAGATAAGGAATGGGCGTCTTGCCATCCCAATCCAGCGCCACCAGCCCGCTTTGCGTCATGTTGCTGATGTTGCCGGCGGGGCCCCAGGTGGTGCGTTGCGCGTCGAAATGGGGCGCATCGATCGAGTTCATCAGGCGTAATGTCTGCGCCTGCGCCGTACTCGTCAATGCGAGGCAAGCGGCGGCGGCAAAGGTAGGCAGCAATCGTGCCGAAAAGCGCGACATCGTCGTTCCCCTCCTTGGGATCAGAAGCTGAGGTCAAGGCCCTTGTAGAAGACATTCTGGTACAGCGTGTGGGCGCGCGCACCCTTAAGCCGCTTGTTGGTCACCATGTACATGTCGATGTTCAGCACTGGAATCCACAGGTGCTCGCGCGCCACCCGCTCCTGCACCAGGCCGAAATTCAGCGTGCGCGCCGCCGGCGTCAGCGCGGCCTTGCCGGCGGCAAGCCACTGGTCGGTCCGCTCGTCCTTCCAGTTCATCCGGTTGGGCGTGGGGATGTTGCGACTGTCGAAATACAGGCTCATCAGGTCGCCGGCGGTGAGGTACGGCACCGTCACGGACCAGATCTCGTAGTCCTGTTCGGCCATCTTGAGCGGCGCGATGGTGGCGTCCCATGCCTGGATCCGCCAATCCACGCCGATCACACGCAGATAGCCCTGGATCGCCTCGGCCACCTTCGCCGAGTTGGCGGCGGCGCTGACATAGACCTTCGGCGCCAGCTTCACCCCGTCCTTTTCGCGGATGCCGTCGCTGCCGGGCTTCCAGCCGGCTTCGTCGAGCAGTTGCTTGGCCCGGGCAATGTCTTCCTTGATGATCGTGGCGGTGGCGGGGCTGTAGTCCAGCGCCGCCGGATCGACGAAGCTATAGGCAGGGTCGGCGTTGCCCAGCAGCGTACCTTTGGCGATCTGCGCGCGGTTGATGGCGATGTTCATCGCCTCGCGCACTCGCACGTCGGCCACCAGCGGGCGGGTGATCTTGAAGCCGTAGTACAGCAGCTGGAAGTTCGGCTCGGCCCTGGTCACCAGCAGGTTCGGGCTGGCCTTGGCCTGCGGGATGAAGGCCGAGGGGAAGCCGCCAGTGAAGTCGAACCGTCCGGACATCATGGCCGCCACGCGGCTGGATTCCTCGGGGATGATCTTGATCTGCATCCGCTCGAACTTCACCGGCCCGGGGTTCTTGAACATCGCCGGGCCCCATTTATACGCATCGTGGCGGCGCAGGTTGATCTCGGTGCGTGGCTGCCAGTTGGCAAAGCACCAGGGACCGGTGCCGTCCAGGCCGCGCACGCCATAATCCTTGCCCAGTTCCTCGACACTGTCGCGGTTCATCATCACGTTGGTGAACATGGTCAACTGCAGCAGCAGATCGGAGAACGGCTCGGACAGTTCGTAGGCCACCGTGGTCGCGTCGATCGCCCGCACCGACTTCACTTCCCCGGCACGCCAGGCGAACGGCCCCCGGGTATCGGGATTCCGCAGCCGGGTGATGCTGTAGGCGACATCCTCGGCGGTGAACTTCTTGCCCGAGCAGAAGGTCACGTCGTCGCGCAGCTTGAAGGTGTAGGTGCGCCCGTCGGGGCTGATCTCCCACGACTTGGCCAAATAGGGCACCGGCGTTTTGCCGTCCCAGTCCAGCGCCACCAGCGTGTCCTGCGTCATGTTGACGATGTCGGCCGCCGGCGACCAGGTGGTGCGATGAGCATCGAAGGTGGGTGCGTCGCCGGCGCGCATGATGTTCAGCGTCTGGCCCACGGCGGGACCGGCCACCAGCAACGCGGCAGCGGCCACCGCGGCCAACATGCCAGAGCATAGCTTCATTCTCATCGCCTCCCTGTCGCAATCTTGATGAAACCGGCTTGGCGCCGGAGCCGGTGCCTCATGGCGAGAGGTCGAGACCCTTGTAGATCAGCGAGCCATAAACATGGTGGGCGCGCACATTCTTCACCCGCTTGTTGGCGACAAGTGGCAGCCCCTGGTGCACCAGCGGCACCCACAGCGCATTGCGATGCACGATCTGCTGCACCTCGGCGAAGGCGGCGATGCGCGTCGCGTCATCCAGCGCCGTGGTGCCGCGGTCCAGCGCTGCGTCGGTGGCCCGGTCGTTCCAGTTCATCCGGTTCGGTGCTGGCATGTTGGATGAATGGAAGTAGAGCCGCAGTGCGTCGCCGGCGCTGGAATAGGGGAAGCTGATCGACCAGATATCGTAGTCCTGCTGCGCCAGTTTGGAGAAGACGATGGTGCCGTCCCACATCTGCAATTGCAGATCCACGCCGATCTTGCGCCAGAAGCCCTGCACCGCCTCGGCGACCTTGGGCGAACGCCCGGCGACAAAACCATACAACAGCAGTGTCAGCGGCTTGCCGTCCTTGTAGCGCAACCCGTCACTGCCCATCCTCCAGCCCGCTTCGTCGAGCAGGCGACCGGCTTCGGCGGTATCATAGCGGCCGAGATTGGTCGGCGTGGCGGGGTCGAAATCCTGCGCCTTCGGATGGACAAAGGTGCTGGCCGCTTCGCCATTGCCGAACCAGATCGCGTCTACCAATTGCTTGCGGTTGACCGCCATGCTGAGGGCCGTGCGCACCCTCACGTCGGACACGTTGGGCCGGCTCGTCTTGAAGCCAAGGTAGAACAGGTTCAGGTTGGCGGTCGGTTCATAGATCGCGAGATTTGGCATCTTGCCAATCTGCGGCAGATACTGGTCGGGCATCGCCGCGGTGAGATCACCCTGGTTGGAGGCCATCGTGGCCAGCCGCGCGGCCTCCTCGGGAATGATTTTCCAGACGACGCGCTGATACTTCGCCGGTCCGCGATTCTGGTAGATCGGCGGGCCCCAGCGATAGGCTTCGTGCCGCGTGGCCACCACCTGATTGCGCGGCTCCCATGACTGGAAGCAGTAGGGACCGGTGCCGTCGACACCCTTGATGCCGAAATCCTTGTCTAGCGCCTCAACATTGTCGCGATTGACGATGGTGGCGTGGAAATTGGTCAAATTCAGCAATAGCTCGCTGAACGGCGCACTCATCTTGTATTCAACCGTCGTGGCATCCTTGGCCACCACCGAAATCGCCGGGCCCATGCGCCAGATGAAGGGTGCGCGAGTCGCCTTGTCCAGCACGCGCTGGAACGTGTAGACCACGTCGGCGGCGGTGAACTTCTTGCCCGAACAGAACGTGACATCGTCGCGTAGCTTGAAGGTGTAGGATGTACCGTCGGCACTCACCTCCCACGATGTTGCCAATGATGGGCGGATTGTCTTGAGGTCGTAGTCGAGTGCCACCAGCGTGTCGCCCGTCATGAACAGCACCTCGCCGGTCGCACCCGAGGTTGTGCGAACCCCGTCATAGTTCGGCGCGTCGATGCCGCGAATCACCGTCAGGGTCTGGGCAGCCGCCGGCAAGACCACTACCGTAGCCAGCGCTGCGGCGAGCGCGGTCGTTAGAATTTGGCGCAGGACCATCGTTCGTCTCCGTCGGGGTCGCGGGGTTACTGCTGCAGTCGCGGGTCGAGTACGTCGCGGACCGCATCGCCGAGCAGGTTGGCGCACAGCACGATCGCGAAGATTGCCATCGAGGGCACGGTGGCGATGTGCGGCGCCATGAACAGGAAGTCGCGCCCCTGGGCCGCCATCATGCCCAGTTCCGCTGTTGGCGGCTGCGCCCCCATGCCCAGGAACGACAGCGCCGAGCCGATCAGGATGATCTGACCGAAACGCAGGGACAGGAACACGAAAATGGTGGAGATGCAGTTCAGCGTCAGGTAGCGCCAGATCAGCGTGAAGTCCGACACGCCGAGCGCGCGCCCGGCCTCGATGAACTCCTGTTCCATCACCCCGATCGCCGCCCCGCGGGTGACGCGGGCCACGTCGGGCACGGTGGACAACACCAGGGCGATCACCACCGCGCCAAGACCGGCGCCGGCGATCGCGGCGACCGCGAGGCCGATCAGGATGGCCGGGAAGGCGAGCAGCACATCGACGATGCGCATGATCCAGCCGTCGAGCCGCTTGTAGAACGCGGCCAGGATGCCCATCACCCCGCCGATTAAGCCGCCGAACACGACGCCGACCAAGCCCAACATCAGCGTATTGCGCGTGCCGAAGATCACGCGGCTCAATATGTCGCGCCCGTTGCTGTCGGTGCCCAGCAGGTTGTTGCCGCCGGGCGGGGCCATCACGTTGAGCAGGTTGATGGCATAGGGGTCGAACGGCGCCACCCAAGGCGCGAAGACGGCCGCCAGGACCACCACGATCAGCACCACCGAAGCAGTTGCCGCCACCCGGTCGCGCGACAGGCGGCGCCACAGCGCGGTGCGCGTCATTTCCGACCCGCCTGAAGCGGCGGCGTCCATCGTGGTGCTCATCAGCGCTGCATCCTGGGATCGAGATAGACGTAGAGAACGTCGACGATCAGGTTGATCGACAGGAAGGCGAGCGCCAGGATCATGATGGCGCCCTGCGCGGTGGGGAAATCGGCGGAGATGATGGCGCCCACTGCCAGCCGCCCAACGCCGGGCCAGGAGAACATCGTCTCGGTCACCACGGCCCCGCCGAGCAGGAAGGCCGCCTGCAAGCCGATCAGCGTGACCACCGGGATCATCGCATTGCGCAGGGCGTGGCCGACGATGACGTGGTACTCGCGCAGACCCTTGGCCCGCGCCGTGCGCACGAAATCGGCGCCCAGCACCTCAAGCACCGCGGTGCGGGTCAGTCTCGCGATCGGGCCGATCAGCACGCTGCCGAGCGTGAGGCAGGGCAGGATCAGGCTGGGCAGCCCGCCATCCCAGACCGGGCCGGTGCGGCCGGTAAAGGGCAGCATGTTCCACTTGAAGCCGACATACTGGATCAGCACCAGGCCGATGAAGAAGATCGGCATCGACACCCCGGCCACCGAGAAGCCCATGATGGCGCGGTCGGTCAACGTGCCACGCTTCACCGCTGCCAGCGTGCCCAGGGTGATGCCCAGGGGAATTGCGATCAGCAGCCCGCCGATCATCAGTTCGACCGTCGGCCCGATCGTTTGCAGCAACTCCTCGCTGACCGCCTTGTTTGAGATGATCGAGCGGCCCAGGTCGCCCTGGAGAACGCGCAGGATGTATTCGAAGAACTGGACCAGAATCGGCCGGTCCAGGCCCAGTTCGAGGCGGATCGCGTCGATGGTCTCCTGTTTCGCGTCGGGCCCGGCGATAATCATCGCGGGATCGGCCGGCACCACCTGCAGCAAACAGAAGCACAGGAATAGCACGCCGAGCAGCGCCGGAAACGAAATCACCAACCGATGGACAATCTGCCGTCCCATACGCCCTCCCCTATCCCATCAAAAACAGGAGTTAGCGCCGCGGCTTACGCCGTCACGTCTGTCCCCCAGCCTCCGCCCGTCGGTCCCTGCCGGGGCGGTTCTTCATTCCGAATTCGGCGCGCGGACCAACCGCCATCGCCATCTCCGTCGCGCCAATGGGTTGCATATGGGGCGGGGCAGGTCAAACGAAAGTGGGGGGCTCGCAGGAAATTTTTGTGTCGGGTGGCCGCATCGACAGCATGGCTATGGGTCGTCATGCTGAGCTCTGAGCACTATCGGGTCAGGGAAAAATCGGTATGCCGTTTCACGAACGGGGCGACGTGCGCATCAACTATGCTGAGACCGGGCGCGGATTTCCGCTGCTGGTGCTGCCGGGCGGCGGGTTGAATGCGACCATGGCGGGGCTGCGGGCGGCGTCGTCGCCGTTCGATCCGATGGCGGTGTTCTCCGACCGCTATCGCTGCATCACCATGGATCTGCGTAACGCCAACGGCGGCGAATCGAGCGGGCCGGTGGAAAGCGAGCGGCCGTGGGATTCGTATGCCGATGACCAGTTGGGACTTATGGACCACCTGGGTATCAAGGAATTCCTGGTGCTGGGGTTCTGCATTGGCGGCCCGTTCATCTGGAACCTGTTGAAACGCGCACCCGGGCGGATCCCTGCCGCGGTGATCACCCAGCCGAGCGGATTTCGCCCGGAGCTTCCGGAGATGTTCTTCGACAACAACATGGCCGGCTGGGGGCAAGCGCTGTCCGCTCGACGCCCCGATGTGACGATGGCGACCGTGGAGGCGTTCCTGGACCGGATGTATCGGGTCAACGGCGATTTCGTTTTCACCGTGACGCGGGATTTTGTCCGCGACTGCCCTACGCCGGTGCTCGTGCTGCCCGACGACGTGCCCGCGCACCCGTACGCGGTGGCGATGGAATCGGCCCGGTTGGCGCCGAACGCGCAGGTGAGCCTGTATCCGTGGAAGGACCGTCCCGAGCATGTTCTGATCGCCCTGCGGCATATCCGCATGTTCCTGGCGGCGCATAGCCCGGGGTAACAGATCGGGCGCGTCTACTTTGAAATCGCATGATCAGCACGCAGATCTACACCCGGGGTGAGGCGAGCAGGGCTTCGCGCTGGCCGTCGAGCTGGGCAGCGAGCAGGACCTGGCTGATCAGCCAGGCGTTTCCCCAGGGTAGGAACAAGGACAGGCGCGGAGCGGAAAGCGGTGTGATCTTGACATATAGTTAGTTATTAAGACTCATTATGCTTGCCTGCCGTTTACCCCCCGAAGCCAACGGGGGCAATTCCTTCGCTTCTTTTGTCCACAAAAGGATGACGCTCGCTGCCAACGGTGATCACCGCGCAATCAACGCCGACACGAGGGTAGTCTGCGCCCGGAACCAAAGCCGCAACGGCCGCGTTCCTAACGGTGCGGGTGCGGGTGCGGCAATGTTCGACGTAGTTAAGCATGTGCGTTCGAAAAACAGCACCTCAGCGCCGACCACGGGCCTGCCGGCGGGGTCTTGGACCGTGCCGGCGATGACGCCGCCGTTGTTGCTCGCAACGGAGAGGTTCCAGATGCCGGCGGCCACGGCCAGGGCCAGCGGCACGGCGACGAAACGGTGGTGCAGGATGGATCAGACCCTTGACCGTCGAAGCTTCATCCCTTGGTCGCCCCGGAAGTAAGGCCGCGGATGAATTC
>Ga0105044_10015371_pt1 | contig 10342 bp, 6 predicted proteins | sample MAT01_FD_78092 | JGI IMG/M metagenome (GOLD analysis project Ga0105044, IMG submission 78092) | Freshwater microbial communities from Lake Fryxell liftoff mats and glacier meltwater in Antarctica - MAT-01 | ecosystem: Environmental > Aquatic > Freshwater > Ice > Liftoff microbial mat | place...
AAATATACGAGTGTTCCGTAACGCTTATCCGTGCCGAACAGGCCTGCGTAATGCAAGTACCCGTCCGGGTCCACACTCACCGACAACACACGCCGCGAAGAGTTGCGCCATTCAAGTGTCAACTGACCATCAGGCTCCGCACCAATTGTTGGGCGAGGAAATCCGAAGGGCAGAGATTCGATCAGAGTGTATGCCGCCCGGAGGGTGTCCTGGTCGACCGGCAAAGCGTCGTAACCATCCCACCCGGGATTTCGGCACTCTTCCCAAACCTCCCCCAGTTCTTCGAGTGCAAGTTCGTGCCCAAGCGTCGATCCCCGCAGAACGTCCCGATGGCCGCGCGCTGCAATATCGATGCGGTCCGAGAACAAATCAGTCGCCAGCATTTCAATCGCCATGCGTTCCCTTACTTGAACGACTCGATTGCCGATCCAGTCAGCAGCGAGAAAAAGACCTTGTTCTTCAGCCAGTGCAAGTCCACGAGCACCTCGTCCACGACCCGTTCATCCGAAGCGAGCGGTCGCGTCGTAAATACGTCGCAATCCAGGAAAAGTCCCGAGCTTTGTGGCACTCCCAACGACGCCGACTGCATGACCTTGATAACGCGGATCCCGTACGGACGGTCCGGAACGCTGAATGTACTTTGGTATACGAACTCGCTCAACGGCAAGTTCGAGGGGCAGGTCGGCGGATCGCCGAGGATGGCCGCAAGTGATTCGGGCGTGGCAGTGGGAATGTGATTGATGAAGCGGACGCTGAGTCGTTGAATCTCGACCGGGGCCGCTATCTTTTCAAATGCACGCCATGCCGGTTTGGCCTCCGCCATGAATTTATCCCAGCCGTGGTAGGACTGTATTCGGCTAAAGACGAGGCCATCGCGCTTGAACTGGACAACCTGAAGATTGTCTTCCGAGACGAGCCGCAGACCCTGCCACCCTCTCTGATGTTCGACCTTGGGCTGGGCGTCTTGACCCGCCACCATCGCCGTGAGCCTCGAATGATGGATTGCCTCGCGTTTGGGAAACTGAGGCAAGACATGTGACAGTATCTCCCGGAGACTGTCTTCTTCGAGGGAATTCTGCGCTCGCGATTGCCAATGAATCGCCGCCTCAACGATTGGAGGGTGCGACAGGTGAGGAAATTTTTCCTCCAGATCCAACTTGAACGCAGCCTTCGTCATCTTGGCCTTGAGTCGGGGCGAGTCATCATTCTTATGTTAGTCCTTGAACGGCTTTTTCCACCAGCCTGATTCGCCGGGCGGACCTACTGGCTCCGCTGTCTCGATCTTAATAGCAAGAAGCCGTCCGCGTTACTTCCGCGTATTTTCAGGCTTCGCGGAAGCGAAGTCGCTTCACCTGTTCGTCTGTCTGCGGCTCGTTCACGTGCTTCAGCCATTCCGCTTGGCGTCGGATCGGCCACGCGTCCACCTTCGGCCTGCAAGCAGCAATCGGGTTCGCGAGGATCGTTTCGCGACAAGACGGTACAGATACCGAGCGGCGCGGGAGAAGAAGATGCGACTCATGGACAGACTCCGGTTAGGAGAGAAACCGAGGGAGAGAAGTCAACGCCTTTGAAAAGGGGGCCGTCAGAGGAATCGAGAGAGGAATGAAATAAAGTCACGAATCGTGAGAGGATTGCAAGATTCCTTTCGCCCTATATTTAGACGAGCGAAGGGTACAAAAGTTCACTATAATTCTGGAATTATTTTGCCTCCGAGTTGGCTACGTCTCGGCCTTGAAAGTTTGCAGCACTCTGGCCCTTGCGCTTCTGTTCCCGCAGTGGATTCAGGGCGGATTATGAGAAACGCGTATTTTTCCCGATTACGCACGAACGCGGCAAGCAGATCATTGGTAAGGATTTCGACCCGCTCGTGCGTAATGAGTTTTTTTCGTTTCATTTCATTGCACATTTGCAGCGTGAAACGAAAAGTGAGTGTGTGAAACGCAATGAAACGAAACGGAACGCCGTTGTTGAACGAACCGATTTGAGGTCAGCCTGTGGCAAATCTTTGCCACAACGTCCGAATTCAAGTCCGGCAATAATGATTCCGATACAGTGCGTTGATTCCGACCGAATGCAATTCCTCTGCGAAGGGGTGTCACTGTCTCGGTCGAAATGATTTGACTTTGTGCGGCAGCAATGGCGGCCAAGTACGCATCAAGGCCATTTGCAGCGTATCGCACGGTTCCGACGCAAGCCACGCGGCAACCCACAGCTACATCGAAATTCCTGTCATTGGTTTGTTCCCCAACTGCGCGAACGCCAGCCGCGATAGTTGGAGGGTATGGCCTCGTTTAATATTTTCTAATTCGTCACTGATGGGCTCTTCGCCGCAAACTGTTGGCGAACCCGTGTCAGCCATTCGTTCGTCGGCAGGCCGTAAGGGCGGAACTTCTCTGGCTGGCTGGTTTCTTCCGTCAGGTACAAGGCCCGATTTCTACCGAGCCTGGAAGCGGCAGGAGAATCCATCAGGGCGCTCGAATCGTTCACGCCCATCTGAAACAGGATTTTCAGGCCGAATTCGCGCATGCCGGCTCGATCGACGGTGCGGCCCAGGTTTGTGGGCGTGTCGGCCCACAGGATGACGTGGATGTGGACAGTCGGTCCATCGCGCATGATGGCGGCAAGATTCTCCGCCGGCGGGACTGCTTTTTCTGCCCCACGACGGCCGAAGCCAAAATCTTCTTCCTTGCGCAGTTCGCGAATTCGCTGGGCTCCATGAACGAACAGGAACACTGGCGAACGATCGGCACTCTCGTTCTTCTGGCGCGCGTTCACTTCACCAGCCAATGCTTCGAGTGCCGGGGCGAAGTCGGTGCGATCGAGCATTCTGACACCGTGAGGCATCGCGTTGGCCACACGAGCCAGCAGCCCGGCATGGGGATCGTCGTCCGGCGTGCTATCGATGACGAAGAACTTCACTCCATCGGGTCGATATTGCAGGCCCAGGCCGACGAGCGATGCACTCATAACCGACAGGGCCGACTCGTCTTGCTGGCCAACGAGCAGCAGGTTGTTTCCACCGACGGCGCGGAACACGGCAGCCGTCGGATCCTTGATGGCGACGGCGTCCCCCAGCCAGGCCGTGGCGACCCGCACATTCTCCGGCCAGGCGGGCGAATCCAACAGCGTTCGCAATTGAACGTTATTCTCGATGACGGATGGGACATTCCCTTCAAAGACGAGCGGCGAAGCATCGGCTCGACCCTGGGAATCCGCACGCTTGCGAATCTCCGCCAGCAGTTTGTCCTTGCGGTCGTCTTCGAGCCAAACGACTTGAAAGAGATCGTTGCCTTCAACGAGACCATTTTGATCGTTGTAAATCGCCTCGCCGGGCCGGGAGAGCAGGCGGGCGGCTGTGTTCTCCTTGGCCAGAATGAGTTGAGCATCGGCGTCCGAACATTGCAAGGCGATGCGCACGGCCATCTGGTCGATGGTGGTTCGTGCAAGCGAATAAGCCCCGCCGAGCGTTTGCGAGCCGAGCAGGACATGCAGGCCGAACGCACGGCCCTGGCGAACCAAACGATCGAGGAGCAAAGCACATTCCTGGGCGACGCGATCGTCTTCGACGAAGAACTCCTGGAACTCATCGACGACGAGCAAAATACGCGGACAGGTCGGGTGCCCGGTCGGCGCGCCGATGAGCCGCGTGTCGGCATCTTCGGTGATCTTCGCCTCGCTCTTGACGCCGCTCTTGCGGTCGAGGTACTCGCGATATTCCGAGAGCGAGTTGACGCCGGCATCGCGATAGAGGTCGCCACGCTCCTTGAGAATCGCGTCGAGCCGTTGCAGCACGCTCAGGCCGAACTCGCGTTCGCTTTCGATGGCGACAGCCCGGGCATGAGGCAGCCGATTGGTTGCGTAGGCCTTGAATTCCACACCTTTCTTGAAGTCGATGAGGTACATCTCGACCTCATCCGGCGAATAATTCAAAGCGAGGTTCGTGATCAACGCGTGGAGCAGCGTCGATTTACCGGAACCAGTTTTACCGGCGATGAGTGCATGTTGAGCCGTCCCTTTGCCGAGGACGAGCATTTGCCGTTTGGTCGCCCCCGAGCGGCCGATGGCAACGGAGATGCTGCTTCGCGAGTCGCTGGCCCAGATTTCCATTGCCCGAGGCGCAACATAATCGAACGGAACTTCGACGCGGTTCGCGTCCCGACTTCGCTCGCCAACGAGCCGAACCAGACGCGTGACCTCTTCCTGCGAAGGGGGTATCTCCAATTCCAGCGGGAACTGCGAGAAATCGCCATCTTTCCAGACGAACGCTCCGTCTTTCCAGTTGAGATTGATCGAACCCTGTTCGAGATCGGCAAGATTAAAGCCTTGTGGAACGGCGGCCTTCGGGTCGTGTGTGACGAGCGTGTACACGCCGCAGGACGGACCACTGTTCACGATGCTGACCAGCCGGCGAGCGGATTCCAGCGTGAAATTCACGGGAAAATTGGCCACCACCAGCACGCGGAACGGCTCGGCTACTTCGCCGGCGAAGGCGTTGTATTCCTCGATCGTCTTGTACTGGTTGCGCAGATACTTCTGGATCACGGTCTCCATGTGGGCCGTGACATCGGCGAGGCGTTTCTCGATTTGTTGCGGCTCGGTCCAGATGCGTGAGCCGACCAGTTGCTCGTCGTAGTCGGCCAGATGCATGAAGGAAGCAAAGTTCTCGCCGAGACCGACGGGATCGATGATCGTGAATCGCAACTTGCCCGGCGGAATGGCCGTCAGCAGGCGAAGCATAATGGCTTGAAGAGCCTGCACCGCGCGAGTGCGTCCCTGATCTTTTGCTTTGAGAAGGAGCGAGCAACGGTCGGGGAAGGGCAGGAAGGCCGGTACTTTCATGCGCACGGGAAGTGTCGGCGCATCCGGGTCGTCTTCGGCTGGTACGCCACCAGGAAGGCGTGTGAGATCGACGTCGAAGTCGCCAAAACGAACGCCCGCCGGAACCTTGATTGCTGCCGGGGGCGAATACCAAAAGGAACTGTTCCAGTCCGGAAAATGTTCGAGGCCATTGGCACGAAGCTTATTGATAGCCCGGCCGATGCGATCCTGGCCGTCACGCCATTCCTCGGTGATGGTACGTTCGGCCGACTCGAATGCTTCGCGGGCGTCGCCAATCGTGTCGCGGGCTTTGGCGTCGGCCTCATTCAGGGCTCGGGCATGACGCTCGTTTTGAAGCTGAGATTCTTTTGAAAAATGCTCGGCGGCGGAATCGGTGGCTTCGACTCGCCAGGTGCGCAGCCGATCGCGAGAGCGAGTATGCTTCTCGGTTGATGCGTCGATCTCGGTCGATTTGCGATGAGCGATCTTTTCGGAGAGCGGTTTGTACGCGGCCTCGGCGTGTGCCCTCGACCGGTCGCGAGTGGCGGCTGCCTCGGCCAATCGACGTGCATGTTCGGAGTCGGCACGCTTGAGCATGGTCACGCGGGCTTCGTTCACTCGCGCGAGAGCCAATCCGAGATCATTCGCCCTCAGTTCGCCGCGCCGCAAAGCCGACCGGCGAACCAGCCAGTGAATTCCAAATGCCAGGAGAAGCGCCCCGACCGCACCTGCTGCCACGGCGATGATCTTCTCTTCAAAAAACATGGAGGGGACAGCACCCAAAATTGCCATGGGCACCAAGAACACAAAGAAGCCGGCCACGTTCGCCAACTTCAACAAGCGGGAATCACGCAAGTCTGCGAAGGCTTGGTCGGCCAGTGCAAATTGTTCCTCGATTGTCTTGGCAGGATCGACGATCAGCCCTCCGGCCGCCCCGGAGGTTGGCACTTCCACTTCTTCTCGATCGAGCCCTGCACGAGACAACGGAACTTCGGCTTCGCTCCAAAGTTTTTGAACGCGCTCGGCAGTGGCCGCGGCATTCCGGCGTGTGTTCTCGCGATCGTCGGTCGATTCCTTCTCGGCTGCTTCGAAGAGCGAGTCGGCGGTCCAGCGGGCATCCTGAAACACGGTGCGAGCCTTCAGTTCCGCCTCGACACACTCGTCTGTTACGCGTTTCTTAGTCTCGGCATATTCGCTGTCGGCTGCGTTGGTCTCGGCGGCATGACGCTCGGCAATTTGGCGGACGCTGGATTGATGCGACTCGGTCAACGCGGTCGATTCGCGTTCTTTACTCGATGCGATTTGTTTTTTTGTCCGAGCCAGTTCTTTCTCGGCGGAGGCGACGGTTGCGGCGTAACCCGTCTTGGAGGAGGACGAAGCCGTCGCGCGAAGTTCCACCAGCTTGATGAGATCGTGGAGGGCGGCACGCTCCAACTCGAATAGATTTTGCCGGGCCGGAGGGGCCGTCTTCGCACTCATTGATCTCTCCACCCGGACTCAGGAAGGTCCGAGCCTATTCTAGATTTGCTGGAACAACCGACTAACAGTGACATGAATTCCTAGCGTACTTGTATACTCCGAAAGGACGACTGAACCGGCAATCCCGAAAAGAAGACCTCCCAAACACACTAATCACCACTGATCTTCACTAAATTATCTGCGATATGCAGGTCCTAACGTCCTTAATGAGCGAAGATCAGTGAAGATTAGTGTCCTGCTCATTTCGCCTTGTCGTCGGACAAGTCCTGGTAGAGATCCTTGAGGTGGTCGAACAGATCACCCAGGTTTTCGCCCTGGGTCCAATGGTCGGGATATTCCTGTAAGTACCCCAGCCAGGCATCACCATCTTGCCAGAGCACGACCTTCACATTGTGCATCGCAGATGCCTCCGTTAAACAAAGACCTCTATTGATCTCCCGAGCACGCTCGTCGGCAATCCGTCAGAATACGAGCCAGGCGATCGATCGCACGCAAGCCATCAGACGTCATCTGGTCCATGGGTTCCCAGATTTTCTCCTCGAATTCGGCACGAACGCCATCGGTCCAGAGTTCCGCGACCTGATCCCATTGCAGGCGGACGACTTTCTGGGCGTCATACAGCTTGCCTCGACCGGCATCCACTTTCATGACTTGGCCTCCGGGTTGGCTCGTTCCGGCTGCACTTGAAGATAGTTGTGCAGACTCTCGATGCGTGCATTCAAGTGAGCGATCGCAACCGGCAGGTCGGCTTCGAGGAAGTTCCCCAGCCGGCGTGCGCTTCCCTCGTATTCCTCGTTCACCATTTTCGGAAGTCGCACGGCCCACTTGCGGCAGACATCGAGCTGGTCTTCCGCGAACTCTTTTCTCGCCTTGGCACGAGCCAAGTTTCTTTCTTGGACGATGGTGTCGGGGATGCGACCATCATAGTTGGGCGTCTTGCGCTGATTGAGTTCCGCCTTGGCCTGCACCACGTCCTCATCTGCTTCGCGAACCTCGCGCTGCCAGGACTTGGCTTGTTCGTCGATCCAGTCAAACGCTCGACGGATTTCCAGCGCGATGCTACTCAGGGACTCGACTGCCTCGGTGCGAAAGACGCACAGGGCATTGTGCCAGTCTTGAAGTGCGTCGATGGCTTTGACGTCTGCGCCGGGGCTCATGGCTTACCGCTGTTGGAGGTAATCTTCAATTCGCTCGGCCTTGCGGAGCAAGAACGGGATATGCTCGTCCGCCACTTCCAAAAACTTTTCGAGAACGTGAACAGTTTGCTCGAATTCCTGGACGAAGCGGTCGTGTTCCTGATCCCGCCAAGTGTCCCCCAAGGCCAGGAGCTGCGTGTGGATGGACGACAGATCGCCGCGCACATCGCCGTTAAAGACTTTGAGGTTGTGTGCGAAACGCCGAAGTTCCGCGGGATCAACAACGGCTTGCGACATGTGAGGTGCCCTGCGCGATGGGTGTTAGATGTATTGTCGCATAGACCCAGCGGCGGGACAAGCGGGCGGCGGGCCCCTTGGTCAAGAATCTCGAACTTGCAGAATGAGAATTTGTCCGATACAAGTACTAACACTCGGTTTGCTCGATCTAAACCCACAATCGGCGTGCTTCGATGAACCCTATTCGACCCTCCGCCTTCTCCACTCGTCCAAAGCCTCGCAATCGATTGCGACTCGATTGCCTGGAAGATCGTCTCGCACCCGCGTTCACGGTCGACGATACGGCCGATGTGCTCACTTTTGTCGCGGATGATTCGAACAACATATTGGTGCTGACTGCCACCGCGACGGAGGTGCGTTATCAAGCCAACGGCGGACCGGTTATCCCGCTCGCGAATGCGTTGTCCAGTACTCTCCGTCAGGTCGTGGTGCAGGGGGGAACGGGCCACGACCGGATCGATCTCTCCGGCATGGGCGCGACGCTCGTTGAGATGGCCCGAGTGGGTGGTGGGGCGATCGTCACTGGCGGTGCGGGCAACGACACAATCAGAGGAACGGCCTTTAACGACGAGATCGACGGTGGTTCGGGCAGCGATGAGCTATCGGGGGAGGCAGGCGATGACATTCTGCGTGCCCGTGATTTCGAAAGCGATCTTCTGCAAGGGGGCACTGGACACGACTCCGCCTACTTCGAATCGAGCGACACAGTCTCGACCGTCGAGGTTTACAATCCGTTCACGCCCGCGGCCGACAACCAGGTTCAGAAGCTTAAAGTCCTGGTATTGAATTTCGATCCGCTGATTCCATCGCAGAACAACCAGCACCTATATGAACTGTTCCCCTGGTGGAACCCGCCACAGGAACTGGCAGAAGGCTACAAGAACTCACTGGAACAAGCCAGCGGCGGCTATCTGCAATTCGAGATCACCGGCTGGCGGAACATCAACGAGATTCCTGTCTTCACGGATGGCTTCCAATACGACCCGGACCAGTACTATCAGAATCGATTGACGAACACCGGTTGGCACGAAGGAGTATCCGCCGATATTCCACGCATCATCAGCGAGCAGAACGTGGTTCCATTGGTCGATGCCGGCCAAGTCGATGAAGTCTGGTTCTTCGGCGACCACTTCTTCGCCCTGGGTGGCGAGTCGTTCATGATGGGGCCTGGATCGTTCTTCATCAACGGTCCGACCTATCCCGAGGTTCCGTCCTCCCGTCCGTTCGTCGGCTATGGATTCAGCTATGAGCGTGCCGTGGGCGAGATGTTGCACAACACGGGACACCGGACCGAGAACCACGGCAATCGCACGTATGGCAACTGGAATCTGGCCAATCCCCAGAACAACTGGGACAACTTTAGCGCCAACGTGACACAATCGAATGGCGTGGCCGGCGTGGGCACGACGCACTATCCGCCAAATGCCACTGGCGACTACGACTACGGCAACACGACAGTGGTGCAGAGTTGGGCCGACGACTATCTGGACTACCCGAACTTACCGTTCACAGCCCGACCGACGAACAGAGAAAGCTGGGCGCATGGCGATCCGGATCATCATCGCACGTTCATGGAGTGGTATTTTGGCCATATGCCGCGCGCGGCCGGAGTCGGACCCGATGGCAAGCAAGCCAACTGGATGAAGTACATCTGGGACTTTGACAACTATCTACCAGGTGGGGCGGCCAAGCCTTTCCGGGTGCTCGCTCAAGTCGATGACCTCTTCAACCTGGGCGGGGCGGTGCACACGTTCAATGTAGCCTACAGTTCCTCGATTCCCATTGACATGACCTCGCTCGATTCCGCCGATGTCCACGTGACTGGGCCTAACGGCTTCGACCAGATGGCAGAACTGGTATCAGTGAGCGATCCGTCGAATGGCACACATCGGGTGGCCACGTACCGAGTGGCGGCACCGGGTGGAACGTGGGATGCGAGCGAACTCGGGCAGTACACGCTGACCTTGCTTGCCAATCAAGTCGCGGATTCGAAAGGAGCCGAACTTGCCTCGCAGGTGCTGGGCGTTTTCCGGGTCCGAAGCACGGGTGCCGAAGAACTGCCCAACGATGCGGATACCTCCCTCCTCCTTCGTCTCGACAACAGCTTGACCGGCGTCGGCGGCGAGGCATCGACGGGATCGGCCGGTCTGACTTACGAGCCCGGCATGGTTGGCGCGGCGGCCCACTTCGGCGCGGGTGGCTATAGCCGTTATCCGGTCGCGAACAACATTTCAGCTTCCGCAGGGAGCGTGGAATTCTGGATCAAGCCGGACTGGAATGCATCGGACCCGGGTAACCACGCGTTCTTCTCGGTCGGGATTCCCTTCAACAACTCCATTTTGTTTCAATTCGATGACTGGGCCGATTGGGCCAAGCTGATGCTCTGGGGCGATGACCCATCCACGCCGGCCACGGAAACGAACTGGGAACGGAATTTCGTATTCCCGATTGGCTCGTGGACCGCAGGCGAGTGGCACCATCTCGCGGCAACCTGGGACATGGCGACACGTACCATGTCGATGTATGTCGATGGCCAACTGGCCGCCTCCCGCTCGGACGCCCCGATCATCTTCACGTTCTCGACGACCGAGTTGGCCGTCGGCGGGCAAGTC
>Ga0105044_10015373_pt1 | contig 10341 bp, 11 predicted proteins | sample MAT01_FD_78092 | JGI IMG/M metagenome (GOLD analysis project Ga0105044, IMG submission 78092) | Freshwater microbial communities from Lake Fryxell liftoff mats and glacier meltwater in Antarctica - MAT-01 | ecosystem: Environmental > Aquatic > Freshwater > Ice > Liftoff microbial mat | place...
AAATAAAAACCCATAATCTTGTTTATTGCACTCTTAAACAAAAAGAACCGCACATCTCTGCGCGGTTCATTTCGTTATTTGGTTTCAAGAAATTATCTTATCACTTGTACTTTAGCAGTTCCCTGATTATTACCAACAGTAATATTCATCAGGTACACTCCTTCAGGCAAGTCATTGATATCAATATATTCGCGGTTTAGGCCAGCAGAACGGGTTCCATAATCAAAACTTTTAACGCTCTGACCAAGAAGGTTGATCAAATCAATGGTCACATTCTCCGCATTGATCAATTCCAAGTCAACCGTAAATTGATTGTTGGACGGATTTGGATAGATGTTCAAAGCAGAAACACCGGCGATATCCTGAACACTCACAAGTGCACTTGGAATTAGAACAGCGTCGATCACGTGCACCACACCATTCGTGGCTACGATGTTCGCTACTGTAACTGTCGCCACATTTCCAGAACCGGAAGTAATGGTCACTGATCCATCAATGTTAACCACTACGCTCTCTCCCTGTAAAGTTGGGATTGATTGATTATCTGATAAATCAGTAGAGAATGCGAGTCCTGCAACCACGTGGTGCGTAAGGACGGTTGTCAAATCACCTGTTGGATCGGCAAGCAGAGCTGCAAGCACACCTGCATCCAATGCTGCAAAAGCAGCATCTGTTGGAGCGAACAATGTAAATGGACCTTCACCACTCAGCGTTCCAACCAGACCTGCGGCAATTACTGCCGTTTCAAGCGTATTGTGGATATTACTGTTTACTACGATGTCTACTACTGTAGATGATCCAGAGCAGGTAATGTATGGAAATCCGTTATCCTCCGCGTCGTTTATTGATTGTCCTCCGCAAGTTCCGGCCTCTTGTAAGATTATCAGGAAATTTCCATTTGTTGGAGAAACCCATGTAATAGAATTTCCATCTCCTGAAGCTACGATCTCTCCAGTTGTGGCATTTTGAACGACGAATGAAACATCCCATGCGCCAGAAGATCCACCTGACACTCCGAAAGTGTATTCCGTTCCTGCAACAAAATTGTTGATTATGTATGCTTCACTGGCCCACGCTTCAAAACCGGTAATTACATTGAATGGGCATACACCGTTTACGGCAACTGGTGCACCACCAAAAGTCGTGTTAAAATTCCCATAAGGTCCTCCACTAAATACGGTACAATTCTCTGGCACCAACACAGCATCAATGACATGAACCACCCCATTTAATGTTACGATATCTGCCACAGTGACCTGTGCATCGTTGATAAAAACATTGCCGCCAGTGATTGTTACTGTGACTGTATTGCCTTGGGCAGTTATAACTTCCAAGCCATCTGACAGATCAGTAGAGAGTGCTGTGCCACCAACGACATGATAAAGCAAAACATTCGCCAATGCACCATCCGGATCATCGAGCAAACCCGCAATAATACCAGGAGAAGCTGCTTCTAAAGCATCAAAGGCAGCGTCAGTCGGAGCAAACAGGGTAAGTTCCAATCCTACATCATTTAAAGGTTCATCAAGACCTGAGGCCAGGAGTGCTGCTTCAAGCGTTGTGTGATCGTCGCTATCGCGCACTACAGTCCAATTTGTAGCATCTTCAGCAGGGACAAGCACGGCATCAATTACGTGAACAACCCCGTTGGTAGCTTCAATATCTGCAACAATCACCTGTGCATCGTTGATGAAAACATTTCCACCTGCGATAGAAACTGTAAGCGTTTGTCCACCTGCTTGCAGTGTAGTAAGAATTTGTCCATCAGATAAATCAGCCGCCATTGCAGCACCCGATACAACATGATAAAGCAGCACATTGGTCAAAGCCCCAGTTGGGTCAGCGAGCAAGTCGGCAATAATTCCGGGCGATGATGCCTCCAATGCATTAAAAGCAGCATCTGTCGGTGCAAACAACGTAAAAGGACCAGCGGTAGAAAGTGTTTGAACCAAACCTGCAGCTGTCACTGCAACTTCCAATGTTTCGTGTATAGCGCTTTCAATCACAATTTGCGAAATAGTCTGACCCTCAGAAACTGTAATGGATCCTTCAAAATCGCCAGCTGGCCCCAGTACAGAATAAGTATCTCCGCTCACGAACAGATCAATAACCTGATCGCCGGATACACCGCCGGCCACTGTAACGTTTACTGAAAAAACGACCTCTGTATTGGTTGGAATACCACCAAAGTCGTTGTTGTTGTCTCCCCAGGAAACAACCTGGCCATTAATGCCATTGTACGCAGCAGTTGGATTCACTCCAAATACGTCAGTAGTAAATACGACGTTATTGGAAACGCTATTGATGGTAAATCCGGTAGGAAATGTTAATTCCAAAAGATCACCATATTCGTCATCTAAGTTCACCAGATTGATCGAAAAAATGAGATCGGTAGTTTCTCCCGGGGAATAACCGGAAACAGCATAAGATTCAACATCAATCTGTTTGGCAAGCGAAGAAATAACTGGTTTAGTATCCTTCTTGGCCAACCACGGCTGGGCGTACGGTTCCGAAGAAACCGGTGTTTTTGTCTGCAACTCCTGTGCGGTTAAACCGCCAAGAAGAAATACAGACATCATAGCGAAAATTGTAAATTTTAATTTCATAAAGCACATTTTAATTTATTAATAAAGTGCAAATCTAACTCCACATCCCTGGTTTTGTTCAATAAAACTTGCAAAATATTGAACAAGAAATGGGTTATCGTGGATTTCCAAAACGGTTTGAAGAAGAAGAAAAAAATTCAAATACGTGCGCCGCTACGAATTTAAAGCTGACTTATAAACACTTAAAGCAAGCTCCCGGGCTTCTTTGTGATCGACAATTTTTTCGGGATACTTGGAGTCCCGAAATTCCGGAACCCACGTTTTTATGTAATTAAAATCCGGATCGAATTTCTCTGTTTGCAGCGTGGGATTAAAGACCCGAAAATATGGTGCTGCATCGCAACCACTACCTGCAGCCCATTGCCACCCCCCGTTATTTGATGCCAATTCAAAATCGAGCAGCTTTTTAGCAAAATAGGCTTCTCCCCATCTCCAGTCAATCAGCAGATGTTTGGTGAGAAAACTCGCCACCACCATGCGCACACGGTTGTGCATAAAACCTGTTTCATTCAACTCCCGCATGCCGGCATCCACGATGGGATATCCTGTACGACCCTGACGCCAAGCCCTAAATTGCTTTTCATCATTGCGCCAGGGGATGCGGTCGTATGCCGGCTTGAAAGCCTTCTCTGCAGATTCGGGAAAATGCCAGATGATCACCTGATAGAAATTTCGCCAGATCAATTCGTTCAGCCAGGATTGACTGTTTTTTTGGGCAAGCCGGGTAAGTTCGCGAATGCTGAGCGTACCAAACCGCAAGTGCATGCTGAGGCGACTGGTGCCAGTAATCCCGGGAAAATTCCGTTGATCCGCGTATTTTTTGATTACGGCAAGATCAATGGTCCTATCCGGATAATCAAATTCAAATGTTTCGAAACCCATTTCCGAAAGGGCAGGAATGGCTTTCGCTTTGTACTGATAAAATCTGTCGTAGTATGGTTTGCAGGAAAATGATTTCAGATGATCATCCGTCAATGCAGCCAGCCACTTTTTGCTGAAAGGCGTATAAACGGTATATGGCGAGCCATTATCTTTCACGATTTCATCCCGGTCGAAAATGACGTGGTCTTTAAAATCGCTGAAGGCAATATCATGGTCTTTCAGTAATGCTGAAATTTCTATATCGCGCTTCCGGGCATAGGGCTCGTAATCCCTGTTGGTGAAAACCTGAGCAACCTTATAATCATTCAGTAATTCTTTCCAAACTTCGGCGGGCACGCCGTATCTGACATCTATATCCGACCCAAATTTCTGTAGTTGATTTTGTAAGGAAACGAGTTCCTGATGGATAAACTGCACCCGGGCATCTTTTTTCTCTTCGAGTTTGTCAAGAATATCCTTATCGAAAATAAATAGCGGAACGACCGGGTGGTCGCCCTTAAGCGCGTGAAAGAGCGCGGCATTGTCTTCCAACCGCAAATCGCGCCGCATCCAGAAAATAGAAATGGGCGTTTTGTCAGTCATCTGACAAAGGTCTTACAGGCTTATCCGGTTTTGCGTAAGCGTATCGCACAGGCTCCGCCACCGCGTGATAACCATCCAAAGACGATATGGCGACGACGCCAGCTTCCACCAAATCGAGATATCCATCTGCCTTTACCAACCCATCATTGATGTGAATATGTTGAATGCGCCCCACGATCATTCTGGTATCATTTGCCGGAATATGAATGTCGTCTTCCAGCGTACAAGCAAGGCGCACGGGGCTTTCCCGCACGAAAGGGGCTGCGAAATCGTTCAAATATTCCTGAGGAATATTGCATGCTTCAAATTCAGAAATTTCCGAATCATACCGGGCTGAAGTCTGATGGGCGCTTTCGCGCAAAGCGGAAGTAATATGGTTTACGGTAAATACACCGGTTTCAATGATGTTTCGATAGGTGTGACGCGCAACTTTTGACGGCCTGGTAATAAATCCGATCAAGGGAGGATCGGATCCCAAATGAATTACGGATGAAAACACAGCGAGATTCTCCACTCCCGCAGCGCTTCTTGTACCGATGAGATTGGCGCTTTTAAAACCCGCCACCGAATTGACCAACGTGATGCGGTGGCGCTTTTCCAGACTGTTTAGCTCCGAAATATTGAAACTTGTCATAAATTTTGAATGGTTGACATGCCTCCATCCACACCGATAACCTGACCGGTAATCCAGGAAGATTCCTCGCCGAGCAAAAAGGCTGCAGCCGATGCTGCATCTGACGGTTTTCCAACGCGTTTGAGCGGATGGCGGGCATTACCGGCTTCAATTTTTGCTTCGGTACCCAGAAGTTTTTCAGCCATAGGCGTATTGGTGAGAGAAATGGCGACGGCATTTACCCTGATCTTGGGAGCAAATTCCGCACTCAGGGCGCGGATGAGACCCTCAATGCCGCCCTTGGCGGCAGATACAGAACTGTGAAAGGTCAATCCCCGTTGCACAGCTACTGTGCTAAACAATACGATCGAACCCTGATCTGCCTTTTTCAAAGCGGGGAGAGCGGCCTGAATGGTATTTACGGCCCCCACCAGATTAACCTTAAAATCTTCCAAAAAATCCGCATTCTTTAATCTGTGGAAAGGTTTGAGGTTGATGCTGCCACCGCAATAGACCACACCGTCCAGTTTTTCCGGAAGGAAAGACCAATCGGCCGATTCGTCCGTGGCATCGACCGTATGAACAGATATGTTATCACCCGACTCCATCCGTGATGCTGCGCTGCGCGAAGCGACAAAAACCTGATGACCCGCCTTCGTGAGTTGTTCTGATAGTGACTTCCCGATGCCCGTACTTCCTCCTACAATCAAATATTGCTTTGCCATCTATTTGTCGAGTTTGTCAATTTCATCCAATACAGCTTGTGCTTCGGCTTGCATCTTATCAGATTCAGTCCGGTTGGAATGCGATAATTTGTAAGATTCGTCAAGCAATTTCTTGTACTTTTTCTCCAGTTTCTCTCTGGGGGTTTCTTTTTTAAATCCAAACATTTTAGTCGATGTATTTGAAAAGTTCCTGACGCGTGGTAACGTCTTTAAATCTGCCATGATAACTGCTGGTAACCGTGGAGCTGCTCTGGTCTTCCACACCGCGCAGCGAAACGCACATGTGTTTTGCATCGATTACCACAGCAACGTCTTCGGTGTGCAAGGCTTTTTTGAGTTCGTTGGCTATTTGCAATGTGAGGCGCTCCTGCACTTGAGGTCTTTTGGCAAAATACCGAACCAGGCGATTGATCTTCGATAGACCTATTACCTTTCCATTTGAAATGTAAGCAACATGGGCCACACCGATGATGGGCACAAAATGGTGCTCACAAAAAGATTGCAAAGTAATGTTCTTTTCTACGAGCATTTCACCGTATTTGTACTTGTTGTCGAAAAGCGCCATACGGGGCTTGTTTTTAGGGTTTAATCCCTGAAATATTTCTTCGACATACATTTTGGCTACCCTGCGGGGAGTTCCGCTCAGGCTATCGTCGGTAAGATCGAGCCCCATGGTTTCCATAATCTGCGCGAAATGATGGGTGATTTTTATAATTTTCTCCTCATCGCTCAGGTCAAAAGCATCAGCGCGCATTGGTGTTTCGAGTGATGTGGAAATATGATCTTCTCCTATCAGGTCAACGAAATCCACACCACCTCTATCCAACTTCAACAAAGTTCCGTTCTGTTTCATATAAAGTGATTTTTAAATCATATTTTTCTTCGATCTCTGGCCTGAGCAGCTCCCAGATGACCATGGCTATATTCTCCGCTGTCGGATTTAAATTTTTGAACTCTTCGGTATCGAGGTTTAAATTTTTGTGGTCAAACCTGTTTTCTATTTTCTCTTTTATCAAGTCCTTCAACACTTTCACGTCCATCACATAGCCCGTTTCCGGGTCGATCTCGCCTCGGACGCTTACCGTGAGGTGATAATTGTGTCCATGGTAATTGGGCAGGTTGCATTTACCAAAAATGGCATCATTTTTTTCATCTGACCAATGCGGATTGTGCAACCGGTGTGCGGCGTTGAAGTGTGCTTTTCGCGATACTGTGATTTTCAATGTTCGGGTGTTAGAAACGGATCAAATAACACTTCCTACCCACGATTGTTGTCAGACTCTGATATAATCGCTGTAATAGCGAGAGATCGGTTTCAAGAGGAGTTTAAACCAAGGTGTGAACGCATTTGGATGCTGCTCCATCTCCCTTTTCAAATCTTGCAGGGCGATGTACTTCCAGTCACAAACCTCTTCGTGATTGGGTTGGGGATCTCCATTGAAAGACCCGATATAAACATGATCAAGTTCATTTTCGACCAATCCATTTCCCAATTCCGCCCTGTAAGTAATAGAAAAAGCTCTTTCGAGTTCGCATTGAAAACCCATTTCCTGATGAAGTTTATACTGAAGCGTCTCTTCAACTGACTCGTAGGGTTTGGGATGCGAACAACACGTATTGCTCCAAAGCGAGCCTGTATGGTATTTTATTGGAGCGCGTTTCTGAATGAGTAACTCTCCTTGCGAATTGAAAACAAATATGCTGAAAGCCCGATGCAAAAGGCCTTCCTGATGGGCCCGCATTTTTTCCATGGTGCCAACCATTTGATCATTCTGATCCACCAGTATGACATGATCGCCAACCATTACAACATATTGAAACTGTGACGTACATAGCTGCTGAAAAAGAGCGCATACTTGCGGTTATTGCTCAGACGCACCCGTCGACTCAAGATTTCCCGGGTCGGTATGTTTTTGATTTTCCGGAAAAGCTTGTAGTAATAAACGTAAGCTACAAAAACTCCTAGCCGCGCATTTTTAGGTAGAAGTTTAATTCCTTCGTATCCCGCAGCAAAGTCTTTTTCGATATCCGACTCTATTTCGTGGCGCGTGGTATCATTAAAATCAGCGAGGTTTACCCCCGGGAAATAGGTGCGGCCCAGTCCGGCATAATCAGCATGCAGGTCGCGCAGGAAATTAATTTTCTGAAAAGCAGAGCCCAACTTCATCGCCATCGGCTTCAAATGGTTGTATCTGTCCGCATCACCCCTTACAAATACACTGAGACACATCAGGCCAACTACTTCAGCAGAGCCGAGAATGTATTTCTCGTATTCTTCCTGAGAATAAGCCGATTGATCCAGATCCATCTTCATGCTTTTGATAAATGTGCGGATGCAATCCTGATCTATGGAATAATCCCGCACGGCATGTTGAAAGCTGTTTAATATTGGATTGAGACTAATGCCCTGCTCAATGGCTTTAAATGTTTCGGTTTCAAAATCGTTCAACAAGGTGGCCTTATCAAACCCGTGAAATGAATCTACAATCTCATCAGCAAAACGGACGAAACCATAAATGGAATAAATGGGATCTCTAAGGTCAGGTGCTAGAAATCGGATGCCCAACGAAAAAGATGTGCTGTATGACTTGGTGGTCATCCGGCTGCAACGTATGGATACATCATCGAAATAGCGCTTCATTTCCTTTTAAATTATTGAAATTTTTTGCAGATTTCGTCTGCCACCACCCTGCCGGAAATAAGCGATGGCGGTACCCCTGGACCTGGGACGGTAAGTTGACCAGTATAGTAGAGGTTATCGATTCGTTTATTCTTTATAGATGGTTTCAGAATAGCAGTTTGCATAAGTGTGTTGGCCAGTCCGTAGGCATTTCCCTTAAACGAATTATACGTTGACATAAAGTCCGTACAGGCAAAATCACGCCTGAAAGTAACATTCTTTCTGATACTTTGTTCCAATATCCCTTCCAACCGATCCATAACCAATTGGAAATAATGCTCTTTAATTTCAGGGGTATCCAGCAAGCCCGGCGCAGTTGGTATCAATATGAAGAGATTCTCGCAACCTTCCGGAGCCGATGATAAATCAGTTTTGGAGGTTACCGATACATAGAAAAGTGGATTTGCCGGCCAGGCTGGCTTCTCATAAATCTCCTCCGCATGTTTCAGAAAGTCCTGATCGAAAAAAAGATTGTGGTGCTCAAGGCCATCCAACTTTCTATTGAGTCCGACATAATACAGCAGACTTGAAGGCGCCATTGTTCTGCTCTCCCAGTATTTTTCGCTGTAATTCCGATACGACGTCGGAAGAAGTTTCTGTTCCGTGTGATGATAATCTGCGGCTGAAACCACCACATCTGCACCGTGAAAATTACCATTCACCCGAACTCCTGTTGCATGACCTCTATCAAGAACGATTTCTTCCACGGCTGCGCCGCAATTGATTCGCACACCGATTTCCCCAGCCAGTCTGGCCATTCCCTCCACAATCTTGTACATACCACCCCGTGGATACCAGGTGCCCAGTTTGATGTCTGCATAGTTCATCAAACTGTAAAGCGCAGGGGTTTTAGACGGCATGGCGCCAAGAAATAAAACAGGAAATTCAAGCAATTGAAGAAGGTAGGGATTGGAGATATACTTCCTGACATGACTGGCCAGAGAACTGAAGAGTTGAAGTCGAAATGCCCCGGATATCACACGCCAATCGGCAAATTCACTCAGTTTTAACCCAGGCTTGTACACCAGGTCGTTCATTCCGACCTCGTATTTGTACTGTGCTTCCGCTAAAAAACGCTTCAGTCCCTCACTGCTGCCCTTTTCGTACGATTCAAACATTTGGCAGAAAGCATCAAAGTCAGCCGGAACATCCATTCTCTTACCACCATCGAAAAAAACTGAATACGAAGGATCCAGCCGATCAAGTTCATAGTAGTCAGAAACCTTTTTACCGAAATGGGCAAAATATGCATCGAAAACATCGGGCATCCAATACCAGCTCGGACCCATGTCAAAAGTAAAACCTTCAGCTTGGAATTGTTGGGCACGTCCCCCGGGCATTGAATTCTTTTCAAATATTTCTACCTGAAATCCTTCTTTAGCCAAATTCGTAGCAACAGAAAGTCCGGCAAAGCCGGACCCTATCACTACTGCAACCTTTTTGTTCATGCAATCTATTTGTAATCACTCAAGGTCACCATGAGCCTTTTGCGTGCCAGAAATATACGGCTTTTAATGGTGCCGATTGGTAAATCCAACTTGTCGGCGATTTCTTTGTATTTAAAACCCCGGTTGTACATCTGGAATGGTACCCTGTATTCATCCTCGAGTTTGTCTACAATTTTTATGATCTGCTTGTGGGAGAATGTGCTGTCGGGATCGGCAAAGCCTGTTCCGGTGGTAGCCGTATTGATAAAATACTGCTCATCGGTTTTGTCAAGAATCGTGTTGGCGCGCACCGCCTTGCGATAGTTGTTGATAAAAGTGTTGCGCATGATGGTGTACAACCATGCTTTCAAATTGGTTTGTTCCTGAAATTTGTCGCGATAAGTTAGCGCTTTCAGAAATGTTTCCTGAAGGAGATCATTGGCGTCTTCTTCATTGTTGGTGAAGCCATAAGCAAAAGATTTCAATGGCCTCTGAAATTCTATTAACTGCTGATCGAAGTTGAATGTACTCATGGCGATGTATTGTTGTTTGTTTAACAAATGTAGCGAATAGTTAAACAACATCGCAAATGAAGTTTTGTTAAATACTCCCAAGATATGACAAACAAGCGATCACAAATGACTTTATGATTTGAAAATCAGCAGGTAAAATAATTAAATGTGCGTTTGGGATTAACAGATTCGATTTAATCCTTATTGCCTGTGATGTCAGACAATAGTTTTTTGAATTCCTCAGGAGATTGATTAATCAACAACCGCGGAGATTGAACCAAACCTTTTGTAAATCCTACAAAACTTGCCAGAAT
>Ga0105044_10015376_pt1 | contig 10340 bp, 14 predicted proteins | sample MAT01_FD_78092 | JGI IMG/M metagenome (GOLD analysis project Ga0105044, IMG submission 78092) | Freshwater microbial communities from Lake Fryxell liftoff mats and glacier meltwater in Antarctica - MAT-01 | ecosystem: Environmental > Aquatic > Freshwater > Ice > Liftoff microbial mat | place...
AATCGGCAAAAAAATGGACCATGCCTATCAGAAACTGGGGACAAATCTTAAACCAGTTTTTAATTCTATTTGAAAACCGAATAATAATCTAACTTTGCTACTTACACACTTTAAGGGATAGTGGCAGAAATGGATTATTTTTTAATAATTTTACTTTTAAATGTGTCGTTTTTATGTTTTGCTATTAATGGTGTTTCCATGTATTGAACTATTTATTTAAGAAATAAATTAGTTTACTTCATTAAACAAGTTACAGCAGCAATAGGCACCATGCCTCTAAAATTAAGGTTTTTGTCCACTACGGTTCTAATGCCGTAACTTAGCATGACACTGTTACTCAGTTTCAGATCGCCACCATAACTTAGTATGATAATTTTCTCAACAGATTCAATATCATTTCCTGTATCAACACCATTCACTATTATGGGTTTAATAATATTCTCATAGGTACTGAATGATTCAATAAAAAAGCTGTAACGAATAGACCCATACCTCAAATTAATTCCATAAGCATAGGTTAATAAGTTTTTTTTAGTCACACTTGTATTGCTTTCAGAAGTAGTCGAATCAATAGTGGTCGCGTGCAAAAAATCAGTTTTCTGAATTACCCGTCCAATATCACTCAACAACATGTCGGCCTATCCCTAATGAGGCATTTAACCAAACAGCATTACCCGTTTTACTTAGTTTAAGACTGTCGATACTTTCCGAAAATACCGGATTAAAGGAGAATGATTGACCGTAAGCGAGTTCAATATTACTTGTATTCCAATAACGTGCCCTGAAATCGTCCTGTTTTTGTTTAATTGTTTTGCGGTAATTTTTTTTATGATTAAACAATTCGTTTTCCTTCTTTAAAACCAGTAATTGTAAAGAATTTAGGGTTATCTATAAAGCTAAAAAGAAATCGCTGTTACATCACTATCTTCTGATTAATAGCCTTGGCAACAGCTTCAGTCTGCTGGCTACATGCAGTTTTTGGTAAATGTTTTTCATGTGTGACCTAACTGTTTCCCAACCCCTTGTATATTTCTCCTTTTGCCAGCAATGCTGAACTAAAATCTGATTTGTTACCTGTAAATTCATTTAAAGAAAGTGCTTCATCAATAGCTATCAAAGCTTTTGCATACAGTGATTTTGCTCCAGAGGTGTCGCCATTACTCAATAATATATCAGCATCACTCCAATACAGAATGGCAATATTGATGAAGTTGGCCACCATCCAATTCTTATTACCGGTTTCCCTTTTATTTTCCAACGCCTTATTGAAATCCGTTAATGCACCTGAAGAATCGCCTGAATTCCTTTTTATAAGCCCACAGTTATTAAATACCATAGCCAACCCTTTTTTGTCATCAACCTGGCTGTAATAATCCAGTGATTCCAAAAAGGTTTTAAGAGCATCCGTATCATTCCCCTGTGCTTTGTATAAGTCCAATATTGTTATAGGTCATTGCCATGCCGCTCTTATCATTCAGCTCTTCTTTAATTTTAAGGGACTTTATATAATAATTCAAAGCGTCAAAGTCTTTCCTCTGCCTTCTGTAAATATTACCAAGGTTATTGTATGTAAAAGAAAGACCTTTGCTACCACCAATTTCTTCTCTTATTTTAAGTGATTTAATATAATTTGTTCAGCTGCCTGCAAGTTCCCCAAATTTTCTTCGGCAAGCCCGATATTATTATAAGAATCGGCCACTCCTTTAGGGTATTTTATTTTTTCAGAATGAGTTAATGATGCTTGAGCGGTTTGTTTCGCTTTATTAAAATCACCAATCTTATGATAGTACTTAAGAATATCAACATACGTTTTATATTTTAAGGTATCTTCATTTCCGCCAATTAAGGCTCGATTTAATGAGTCTAAAACTTAGTTTGATTGAGAAAAGACCTGAATGGAGCCAGACATTAAAAGAAATAACCAGCCTGTTATTTGAAAAGTATTCTATAAACTATTGATTCTTCCGTTAATTAAATTATGTGCCATAATGAAATTAATAGTATTTTTTTTAATTAGATTAAAAGTAAAAGTAAAATTGATTGAAATGTTTACAACGTTACAAATTGGATGTGTCCCATTATTTTCCAATAAATCAACTGAAGCTATTTTTAAAATAAATAATTTTTGTACTCATCTAAATGGACAATCTAGCTTTTTTTCAATGATGCTTCAATCATTCCCTTCAAAACCTTTAAATCAACATCTTCCAATTTGTTAATATATAAACAACCTACGCCGATTTTGTGTTTACCCAATTTTTTAAGCGCTGCTTCGTGCTCTTTAATTCCTACGGTAATGTAGAGCGAAAGATTTGCCTTGCGGGGAGAAAAGCCTATTTGCAACCAATCAACTTCCCTTCCCGTGGCAGGGCTCTTGTATCTATTGTTGCCAAAACCGATTATGGAACTGCTCCACAAAACCGGTTCTTGCTTAGATGCTTTTTTCATCATTTCCAAGAGAACAAAACAGTCCTTACGCTTATGCTCATCTTCAACCTTATTAATAAAATCCTCTACGCTGGCCGTGGTAGGTTTTGTTTTAATTTCAACATGTTTTGATTTTTTCTCAGCCATAGGTATTTAGTTTTAAAATGCAATTTATTGTATTGTTTGGTGCAATAATGGAAAATGATTAATTTTATTTTGGAGAATTCAATTCGCTGCCATAGCTAATGTTTGCGCTTCACTTTCTTTATTTTCTAATTTAGAAACTCCTTCAACTTGTTTATTTATATTTAAAAATTGCAATAAAAACCATGCTGCTGCTATCAAAATAGCGAAGGAAAGCAGAGCAATCTCCCAGCTGAAATTACTTGTGATGGGTCCGATGAGTGCAGCCATTGCAATACGGCCCAGATTTGCAAGTGTCATATAAAGAGTGAACTGACTTGCCGATACTTTTTTCCAGCAACACTGCATTGCTATAGCGAAAATTCCGATGCAGGCAAAAGTGTAAACTATGTTATAAGTGATCATGAAGCCATAAATAAACCCGGGAATGTCCCAATAAGTTTTTGAAAAAGCAAATGCAGTAGTTAATAAAGCTAATGTAATAAAATAAATATTCATCATTCGTTTCTTGCCAAATTTATCTATGAGAATACCACCTATCACCATACCAACCAGTCCTCCTACTAATTTAGCTGTTGAATAGTATTGCGAATAGGTGATATTGGTCCAACCCAGTTCTTTTACAGTGAAAATAGGTAGCAGGGTTCCCATATAATTATACGAACCTTGTGCAATGAATAAAATTACAGCCAGCAAAAGTGAATTCTTTAAACTAAAAACACTGTATAAGGATTTGAAGATTGTTTTCCAGTCGTTGAGTTGCGACTTTTGTGTTTCCGGTGAAGCTACACCAGCCGTCCAGGGTAAGAGCCTTTCACCGTTTCGCTCTCTACAAAATACCGGCACCAGCATAATTAATCCTACCATCACCGAAAGCACAAGAATTGCAGTAGTAAAGCTATATTCGTTCAGCATCCAGCTTCCAAGAGCGAGTGATGCAGAAACACCCACCAGTTTTGATCCCCACATTAATCCATTAGCCCGAGCCTGCTGATCAACGGGCACAATATCCACAGCCATACCATCGGTAGCTACATCCTGAAAAGATCCAAAAAAGGGTACCGTAAAACCGGCAAGCATGAATTGATTTAAGTTGTTTAACGGATCGGGCACATAAGCTAATACAATGCAACTAGCTATTAATCCCAATTGTCCAAAAATCACCCAGGGCCTTTTTCGACCCATGGGCAAATAAGAGTACCGATCCATTAAAGGTGCCACAATAAATTTAAAACTCCAGGGCAGCCCGCATGCAATGGCAAAGGAGGCTATCTCTCCCGGTGTATTCCCATTCATCGCCATCCAGGCAGGTATTCCAAACAAAAGCATGCCTTCAGGTATTCCCTGAGCAAAATATAATGCGACGAAATTAAAATATCTTAAAAAAGTATTGTCGGAAAGTGAAGGTATAACGTTGTTGGTAGGCATTATAGTGACGATTAATAGTACAGTTTCCGTAAATAGTCTGGCAGTAAAGTCAGTAAATATAAAAAAAGATCCTCAAATACAAAAAATACCTGAAATCTATTACTTTATTATGACAATAGGTCATTGAAAAAAGAGGAACTATCAACTCTCAGAAAACTTTACAAAATCTCTAAAATTATCACGATCAATAGTCATACCAATGGCATTGCATTCCTTTAAAAAGGCTGGAGGGAGTTTATTTCGTCCTCCACTTCTCCATTCGAATGCATAGCTATGGCCATTTTTTTCTTCTACAAAATCGACCTCTTGTTTTTGTGTGTTCCTCCAAAAGAAATGATTTGCATAAGTTTGATGATAGGAGTTTGATTTGATGCGTTCGGCTACCAGAAAGTTTTCCCACAAGGCATCTTTATCTGTACGCAGCTCCAACGGATTTAAATTGTTGATGATCACCTTCCTGATTCCGTTATCATAAAAATATATTTTTCTGTTACTTTTGATTTCATTTCGGAGATTTCCACTGTAAGAATTTAATTGGAAAATAATAAAAGATTGTTCCGGCAAATGAACATACTTTATCAGAGTATTCTTATCTGCGCCAAGCAACCCTGCAAGTTCATTGTACGAAACTTCACTGCCTACCTGAAGAGCGAGTGCTCGCAACAATTTTTCCAACAGCTCCGGTTTACGGATTCCTGTAAGTGCTATAATTTTTAACACCAGTTTTAAACTGAAAATTAATGAGATTTCAAATCGTCAAACACGCCTCATCCCTAATTTACCACCAACATATGCCATTGGCAAATAAGCAAGTGTTAAATCAACTATGTTAAACCATGTAGGTGAAGGAAGCATAAACACACTTGCGATACCTCCGGCAAGGAATAGAAGTCCGATCGACAACGCAAACTTCATTTTGTGTGTGGTTGCAATAAGGGCGGCCATTAAGGCTCCGGAAAACGCTCCTAGTGCGTGAGCAAGAAACGGCATGATAAAATGTTTTGGCTGGAAGAGGTGCATTGATGCTGCGAGTCCTTCGGTTGTAGTGATGTCTGCCCCTTCGGGAGGAGGAATCACTGAACTGCTCACCATGATTATACTCATGTTAATTAAACTGCCGCCAACAATGCCGGCGATGACTGCTAAAATGTTTCTGACGATTGGATTCATTGGGGTTTGGATATTGGGATGAGACTCATACTGAACATATCAGCTATACATTCCATGACAAATTTAAAAATTATATTACTATTTACAAAAAAAACTTTTTGACATAAAAATCAGCAGTGCCAACTGATCCTATTCCAAATAAATACTACCTACTACCTTTTGTGGCAGCTTCATTTAATAGTACTATTTTTTTATATGATGATTTTGAATCGGAAGTTAATTTCATAAGGTAAACACCATCTATCAAATTCAAGTCGATAAATTGAGAAGGGCTGTTCATGGGTTGTGTGTAGACCAACTTTCCGAAGATATCAAAAAAATCCAGATGAAACTGATGCTTTTCACTTAAAGAGAATTGATTCGTGGCAACATAAAATTGCCCCGTTGACGGGTTCGGAAAAACATTGAAATTTAAATCATTTTCCAGCTCAACAATACCTGTGGTGCCACCGAATGTAGTTTTGAGGATACGTCCAGCATCGCCACAAGCATAACCCGTTACCTCATCTGTAAAATCCATAGAATAGATTCCTCCTACCTGAATGAGTGCCGAAGTAATATCAGTCCAGGTTTGACCTCCATCTACTGTTTTCACCAGCTGACTCCATCCAATCATGTAACCGGTTTGTTGCGAAGGAAAATCTATACTGTACCATTGATTGTTACTCACAAATTGATCCGCCCAGTTAACACCACCGTTGACTGTGTAACCACAAAAAGGGTTATACCATCCCACAACGTAACCGGTATCTTCCGAAAAGAAATAGGCATCTTCCAGGATGCTGAACATCCCACCTGAATTCACCAATGCCGTATCAGTAATGAACCAGTTATCTCCGCCATCAGTAGTTTTAATGCAATACCCACGCGATAAAGCATATCCTGTCGTAAAAGATGGAAACAGAATCCGCTTATAATCCATATCTAAAAAACTTGTCGGAGTAGTTGTTACAGTCCACGATACCCCGCCATCAATTGTTTTGAAGATTATGCCGAATGCAAAATTTTCGGAGCCACCTGCATAACCAATAAGTGACGTTGTAAAATAGACGGAATTTAACTTAATAAAATTATTATTGGACAAGTAACTCACCGACCAATTCAATCCTCCATCGGAAGTTGCAGCAAAATATCCTGAATCGCCAACAACAAATCCCTGTTGTGTATTAATAAAATAAATATCATTCAAATTTAAAGTGGTGAAACTGCTCATTGTTGTCCATGTAATACCGCCATCAACTGTTCTGAGCAGAGTTCCTGAATTGCCGGCAACAAATCCGGTATCTAAAGCAGGAAAAAATATTTCGTTGAGAGTATTATTTGTTCCCGATGAAAGCTGAGTCCATTGGGCTAAAGATTGACTTAGATATAAGCTATTCAGAATTACTAAAAACAGGATATTTTTCATTGCATTAGGATTGTGGAGTTCAAATATATGAAAATATTTAAACTTATATCTTAATACCCTAATATCTAAAATTAAGACCTCACAAATCCATCCATCAAGAGCCATTGATGAATAAGTTAATCTTTCAAAATTTCCGATGCTGTAAAAGAATTATTGAGATACGCTGAAAGTGATCTATTGATGATAGAATCCCAGCCTTGAACAAAGTTTACGGCGTTGAAATCAGGGTTGCTTTCAGGGAAAGTTTCGAGGCCTGGGTGGGTGAGTTTTAGTAATGTTTTTGACCCTTGCGGGAAGAGTTCGAAAGTAACGTAAGAAATGCCTGCATAACCCTTGTAACTCCAACTATAGGTAAGTGATTTACCGTGGATTACGTCGGTAACTTCACACAAATGAACATATTGTTTTTCATGGGATTCCACCGGTAAATTCAAATTTAAATCCGTTTTCTGCTTTGAATTCCACAAGGTCAAAATACCATTTTTCATTTCATCATTATTAGTACTGGCACTACAAACCTTTTCGAATGGGGCATCAAATATACGTTCAACTATTAAAGGAGAATTTTTAATGACACTATTTTTAGAAGTTACTTTTTATTGAGTTTTTAAGGTGATGTTCCAGTGCATCTAATTTTTCGGTCCAGAAAATCCGGTATGGAGCCAACCAATCCGAAACCTGTCCAAGTTTTTCCATCCGCGCTTCACAAATTCGTTCCCTTGCATGTTGCCTGATTTCCAATAATCCACACTCGGTTAATATTTTTACGTGCTGAGAAGTGGCAGGGCGGCTAGTGTTAAAGTTTTCATATATTTCGTTCATTTTCATTACATTAGATGCAACAAACTACAAAATTTGCCTCTTTTTCGGATCGGCACAGGATTGAAATGCATCCTTTCTGATTTCGATTGACATAATAACGTTAGTATTTGATTGCGCAAAAAAATAGAAAATTTTTGTAAAAACTATTAAAGGTTGGTTTTGAAGTGCACTGAAAGGGTATCACACTGCTTTTCCTCACATTTATAGGACACCAACAATATTAAAGCACCTGAATTAAATTAAAAATCTTTTATGTAGTTTATTGCTTACTCCGTGGGAAAACACATTTTTCATATATAAAATCAATGAGACTCACAAAAATGACTACTGAATACTATTTATAAATATCGAACTACTTGTACAACACCATTTTCGATTCATTCCGCTGTTTTTGAATTTTATTGAAAATAGTTGATGCGGCTGATCTGAAGTATTCGGAATTGTTGGAAATTAAATTGGACACCGCTGCCTAAAAAAGAGTTCCGGCAAGACGCTTTAGTGGATTTACAGAATGCTTGAAAAACACCTTCTTTGATAAATAGCCTCCGGCAAGAGCCATTACACTACCGATAATATTACTTTTATTTTCGCAAGAAGTTGCTAGTTCATGAACAGTATTTTTAATGATGCTAATAGGTATAAGAATTTCATAGGTTATTTTAACCTGACCGATTAACTCTTCCCATTGCCGAGATTGTTGCTGCTGCAAAAAAATAATTGCCTCATTCAGCGCTTTGGTTTGATATTTATTTTTTATGATCCTTTTTGCTTCAGCATTTGCGCAATAATAACATTACTGATTGGGTGTTTTAGAAAAGAATGTCGATATCCATGTAAGATAATCGCAATTAATGCATAAAATCCACCTATGATAAAAAAACCGTAGCTACTGTTACCCAGAAGTTGTCCAATCCATATGGCGATACCAATATTAATGATAACAACAGACAAAGCAACAACCATAAAAACAGCCAGTCGTAAGATCAGGGAAGAGGCTACATCAGCAGATTTTTGAATTGCTTTGAGCCTGTATAATTCCAGTGTTGTATTGCTGTAATCCTGAACTTTTACGAAGAGTGTTTCTATGGGTGTTGAAGAGATATTCATAATGATTTTGGGTATTGCTCTGATTTATTTAATCTACTATGATTGATGCGTGTGATTTATAATCAAAACTGCCATTCATATTTTTCATCCGCGGCAAAAGATTATTCGCAATTTATTTCATCATTGCGGGTCGCACTTCAACTTACCGAAAAGAATCAGGAATTTGAATGATTTTTGATATCAGAAACAGCTCCACGAGCTTCTCGTTTTGCTTCTTCAAATTTAACTTTTCCTTTGGAAGCCATTTCCTCCATATCACCTTTTGTTCTCTCGAATTTTTGAGTAATCATATCAATGAAATCATCAACTTTGTCTTTGATATCATCGGCGTAATCTTCACCCTTATCCAAAATTTGTCTGCGGGTTTTAGATCCCTTTTCAGGTGCAAATAAAATTCCCAAAACTGCGCCGGCGGCAAGACCTGCCAGCATTCCTAATACTACTTTACCAGAGCTCATGATTTTTGATTTTAACTATGTAACTTTAACTTATTTAAACAATTTTATAATTCTGTAGAACTTTAACAAATACCAATACAAGTGCCGTGGCAAGTAATACCTGCATGATTGAACCAAGGTGCCATACAAAAAATCCTATTGCTCAGGAAGTGACCAATATAATGGCAACGTTATAGCGGAAGCTATTCATTATGAATATCAAATTTTAAATTAGCTTTTGTAATGCAAACTTTAATTAAGCGCAAGAGATATATATAAATTGATCACCCCATTTTTAGCATCCGGGAACGTATAATTTGTTCCAAAAAATTCACGTTCCTTACCAACGTTTGTTAAACCATAATTATATCTTGCACCAAAACTAACAGCTTTAAAGTCAATTCCGGCTCCAACTGCAACTCCAGCTTCAAACGTATTAAAATCTCCGGTATCTAGGTCTTCAAAGTTAAACAGTGTAACACCCGATTCATTATTTACTTTTCCTCTAATAAGGAATGCGGCATACGGACCAGCATGAAAATTAAACCTTTCAGTTATGTTAACGACAAGCAACAGCGGCACTTCAATGTAATCCAAATCAAACCTAACGGTCCCAACAGCAAAAGCACCTTTATAGGTTACCTCGCCTCCTTTGGCTGTGTAATATATTTCGGGTTGCAGAGAAACCATATTTGTAATTGGAAGTTTTGCAAAAAGGCCTACATTGAACCCTGTCGCCATTTTTGAATCATCCACATCTTGGGCGTATAAATTAGTAAAATTAATTCCTCCTTTAATGCCAAACCTCAATGGATTATCGCCTTGCGCAATGGAAGAAGTAATATTGAATCCAAATGCAATTATAAACACAAATAGTACCTTTAAATTAATTTTTATCATGTTTTTTGGAATTTATATATAAACGATTGTGAAATATGTATTTATATTTAGATTAATGAACTATAATTTGCGATGAAAATCCAAAACTACTTCCAATTAAGTTACTTTTCATTAGAATTTAAATAAATCAACTATCAGATTGCAAATTTGAAGGAAATTTGACAACAAATCGTTACATAATTTTTCAAAATATTTATATGATTCACAGATGCCTATGAATCTACAAAAACCAAATTATCAGCTAAAAAGGATTTTATCAAATTTTGAGGATAATAACATTTATTAAATGAAAATAACAACCAAGGTTGATGAGGAATATTAAAACAGATTACAAATCCTCCAATGAGACCCGCTTCTTATATTGTCTCATTTTTTTAAAATAGGTTGGGGTCAATCCAGTGACCCTTTTTGAACTGAGTAGAAAGTTGAGCCACGCTGCTGTAATGAAGTTTAAAAGCAATTTCGGTAAGGTTGAGTTCATCGTACAAAAGCAATTC
>Ga0105044_10015377_pt1 | contig 10339 bp, 8 predicted proteins | sample MAT01_FD_78092 | JGI IMG/M metagenome (GOLD analysis project Ga0105044, IMG submission 78092) | Freshwater microbial communities from Lake Fryxell liftoff mats and glacier meltwater in Antarctica - MAT-01 | ecosystem: Environmental > Aquatic > Freshwater > Ice > Liftoff microbial mat | place...
CCCTGAGCTCCTTCAGTGTCATCATGGCGATCCTCCGTGAGTCCGTGTGACTGTAAGCACACGGAGGATCGCCTCTTTCCTGCCTCGCCGAAACCTCAATTATCACAAGTACTTAGCGACGAAAGTGGCGCTGTCCAATTAATCCGTCTTCAAGCCAGCATCTTGTCACTTCCGCAGATGTCGCACTGTCTTCGACAACCATGATGCGGAATGACTTGTGAATCGCCATCACTCCGTCTCCGACTGCTTGCGCAGAATCATCGTGATCTCATTTCCCGTCGCGTTGTGATGCACTTCATCAATGAACGCATGAATCAGCCAAAGCCCGCGTCCACATGGACGATCAAGATACGCTGGATCTGTCGGATCGGGGATCTTTGAAGGATCGAATCCCGGGCCCTCGTCACGAATGGTAATCTCGGCCATATCCCGGGAAGTGACAGCGCGCACATGGACTTGACGATTCTTGAAAGGAGCCTGCTGACGGCGTTCCGATGCCAGCGCATAGTAGGCATTTGCATCATCGCCTTCACGCAGCGCCGATGACACTTCCAGGTTGCCATGCAGAATTGCATTTTGTAATGCTTCGTCCAGTGCCATCGCCACCCGCATCGCACCGCCGCGGTCGCGCAGGTTGAATCGTTCCACCATGCGCTTGATCTGCGCCACCAGGGGAGCCACAAGCGATCCTTCATTCGGCAGAATAAACTGGACTTCGCTGCGAACAGCACAAGCAGAAAGTTGTGCACTGGCTCGATCCGCGTGTGCCACTGCAAGCAGCCGCTGCAACGTGGGAATCAGGTCTTTCAGATTTCGCTTCGGGACATAACTTGCCGCGCCTTTCCGCAGGGCCTCTGCGGCAATCTCTTCACTGCCGACGCCTGTCGCCAGAATGACGGGGATACCGGGAAAATCCGCATGCACGGCTTCGACCAGTTCAAGCCCATTCATTTCCGGCATGTTGAGGTCTGTGATCACAACATCCGGAGGCATGTTCCGGATCATCTCCAGTGCTTCACGACCGTTGACCGCCATCACGGCGTGATAGCCGGCCTTTTCCAGCAGCGACCGGAACAGTACCGATTGAGTCCGGCTGTCTTCCGCGACAAGCACTGTCGTTTGCGAATTCACCATCGCCCATTGCCCACTCTGTTAGGAACCCATGTCGATACCCATTCTCCGCAATCAGGCCTCCTGCCGCCATCAGGGTATTGAATCTCACAACATAATACCTCGCTGCCAGGTTTGTTCTCCGCAGATTCGAGGAAATTTAACCGCCAATTTCGCCGCATCGATTCAGCACACGATGGTTTGACTGCAGCGATGTCTCGCAACAAGCGGCACTGTTCAGGCCGGCGATCTTCCCCCTGAAATTCACAAACTCACGCTGGAACCGGAAGACATCCGTAAGATTTTCGGATTTTCCGATACCATCTGGAGCAATTGCATGTGATAAAACCACGAGGCACAATGCTGACTCGTACTGCCTGGCGGCATCTCCGCGTCGATCACACCACCGTTTCGCTCGGAATGCCCGACGAGCAGGGACCATATCATGTTATCACACATCAATCGACTGCATCGCCGTGACTTGATCCGTGTCGGTGGTGCCGGTTTGCTCGGGATGAATCTTCCTCGATTGCTCCGCGCAGATGATGTGCAGCAGACGGCGAAGCCAAAGGCCGGTCGCGCGAAGTCAGTGATCTTTCTGTTTCAATGGGGCGGGCCAAGTCATGTCGATATGTTTGATATGAAACCCGATGCACCGGACGGATACCGGTCGCTCTACGGGCAGATTCCTACTTCTGTTCCCGGCATCTCTGTTTGTGAACATCTGTCGGAGACGGCAAAGATCATGCACCGTGTGGCACAGATTCGCACGGTGCATCACACGATGAATAACCATAACTCCGCCGGCTACACGGCGCTGACGGGTTGTGAGCCGCCGATTGACGACCAACGTCTGCGAGAGTCGCTGGATTTGTTTCCGGGATATGGTTCAGTGGTGGATGCTGTCGCCCCGAATACTAACGGTATGCCCACATTCGTTTCCTATCCCTATCAGATTTCGGATGGTTCCACCACGCCCGGCCAGCGCGCCAGTTTTCTCGGCAAACAGCACGATCCCTTGTTTTTTCGCAACGACCCGAATGATCCGGACTTTCGATTGTCGCAACTGAGTCTGCCATCGGACATTTCTCTTGCACGACTCGGCGATCGACGCGCGCTGCAGCAGTTGATCAATGAACAGGCCACAACTCTGGATCAGTCCGCTGCGGCGCAGGGGCTGGATGCGTACTACGCTCGAGCACTTGAGATGCTGAACTCCGAGAAAGTCCGAGGAGCGTTTGATCTGTCAAAAGAGCCTGACGTTTTGCGCGAAGCGTACGGTCGCACAACATACGGACAAGGCTGCCTGCTGGCGCGACGCCTGGTGGAGTCCGGCGTGAAGTTTGTTACCGTTTATTTTGCGCAGAGTATCGGTGGAAGAAGTAAGACGGATGGTGGATGGGACACGCATGGGTTCGACAATTCGCGAATGTACGAGATCCTTCCAGAGTGGCATTTTCCGGTGACTGATCACACGCTGCCCGTCCTGCTGAATGATCTGAGCGATCGAGGCATGTTGGATGAGACGCTGGTGATCTGGATGGGTGAGTTCGGTCGAACGCCGAAGATCAACGCGAATATCAGCCGCGATCACTGGCCGAAGTGTTACACGATCCTGATGGCAGGCGGTGGCATTCAGGGCGGAGCCGTCTACGGTGCGTCGGACAGATACGGAGCTGTGCCGGATCGCGATCCCGTCACAACCGGCGATCTCGCCGCCACGATGTACTATGCGCTGGGAATTGATCACACAATTGAAGTCCACGACAACCTCAACCGCCCTCTTCCGATCGCCAAAGGACGCCCTGTGACGGAAATCTTCGCCTGATCCTTGTCTGTAGGGTGGGGCAAGCGACAGCGCCGGCCCAACATTTGTCAAATGTGGTCGGCCTGCGCTATGCTGGTCCCACCCTGCGAAATCACAAATTGGCCAGCCGTCTTGTTACACACGTTTTGACTTTTCATTCTGAGTGAGAACGACGAGACTCCAACGATAAACCTGTCGATCCTCGGCCTTGATACAGAATGCTCAGAAATGCCGGAACCAAAAGTCAAATCGCCCGCAGAGCATTCCGGAAGCGGTCATGTGCGTATTCTGATTGGACTTGCGGCTGGCGTCCTTGCTGGTCTCATCGCGAATGTTTGCCAACAGCCGGATCTTGGCGGCGGAGTGATCCAGCAGTACCTTGGTGGAGTGGTCTCATTCTTTGACCGCGTCTTCTTCGACTCGGATCCTGCCGGTCGGACGCAGTTCGTGGCCCTGCTGGTCTCAATCGCCGGGCCCATCGGGAAGTTGTTCCTGCGTCTGATGCAGATGATGGTTCTGCCGCTGGTTGTGTCCGCCCTGTTTCTGGCCGTTGTCGATGTCGGCGATCTCCGCAAACTGGGCCGTATCGGACTCACAACGCTGTTCTACACGGCGATCCTGTCCATCTCCGCCGTGTTGATCGGGATCACGCTGGTGAATGTGGTCGAGCCTGGACGAACGATTTCACCGGCCGTCCGCGATTCCCTCAAAGAGAAATATGCGGCCACTGCTGACGAAGGTGTGAAGAAGGCAGATGCCGCAAAACCGCTTGGGCAAACACTGGTTGACCTCCTGCCGGAGAACCCTGTCCAGGAAATGGTCGGAGCTGTGGATGGGTCGTCCAAAGGGAACGGGATGCTGGCCGTGATGTTCTTCGCGCTGCTGTGCGGCATTGCAGCAACCACTTGCCTTGAAGACACTGCAGGTCTTGTCGGCACATTTCGCGGCGTCTATCAGATTTCGATGACGGTCATCGGCTGGGCTCTGAAACTGGCACCACTGGGTGCCGGGTGTCTGGTGTTTGTGGTGACAACTCAGATGGGGCCCGACATTCTGAAAGCACTGGCCGCGTTTGTAGGTGTTGTGCTGGGAGGCCTCGCGATCCATCTTGTGATCGTCTACTCAGCAGTGCTCTGGATCTTTGGAAAGCGGTCGCCTTTGGCGTTCTTTCGGAGTATTTCCGATGCCATGTTTGTCGCCTTCAGCACATCATCATCCAGCGCGACTCTGTCGACTTCGCTGAAAGTGGCTCAGGAAGAACTGAAACTCCGACCGGAGATCTCGAACTTTGTATTGACCGTCGGAGCAACTGGAAACCAAAACGGCACGGCGCTCTTTGAAGGTGTTGTCGTGCTGTTTCTGGCGCAGGTTTTCGGAGTGGAACTGCATTTCGGACAACAGATCACGGTTGTGCTGATGTCAGTGCTGGCGGGAGTCGGAACGGCAGGAGTTCCCGGCGGTTCCATTCCGCTGATTATCGTCGTATTGAAATCCGTTGGAGTTCCTGCGGATGGAATCGCCATCATCCTGGGCGTGGACCGATTGCTCGATATGTCGCGTACACTGGTGAATGTCGTCGGAGATCTGGTCGTTGCGGCGTGCGTTGATGCTTCTGCGTCCCGAGCTCTGAAATCCGCAGGAGGGTCGCACGTTGCTTGAGGGATTCGGGACACCTGCGACCGTGTGCGGTGGGGTGGACCTTGGCACCTTCCACAGTTGATGCGATGAAGCACGCATTCTCGTTGTACTCGTAGCATTCCTCGCCGATGTCAAACACCGAGTAACCAATCAAAAGTCGCGAAGCTTCAACACCCATCAAACAAAACGACTCCACGCAACAAACCAACATGGCCACGCGAAGCGGTTAAGTTCAACGATCAGCATCACCAGGCAGTGACGGTTGATGTTCCACTTCAGTCGACGCGCAAGCGCCGCCCCTGTGCATGCGATCGTTCGGCGTCGATCGCTTTTAGCGTAACAATAACAGACTCTGCCCAATTCCTGACACGGCGACCGTAGCCCGCGGCCCCGCCAGCGATTACGCCTTCGATGTTGAAGGGCCAGGATTGCGTGGGCCATTTAACAACGATTTCGCCCGTGCGCCTCGTGATACGTGCAGCACCATTCGCTGCCCGACGAATACGGTGCCTCAACTCCGGCAGTGTTGATCGCTCGAACAGATGGTCTTCCACGCTTTGACGAAGACGAGCGATAGCTTCGGCGGTATAGTTAATGCTGATGGGATGTTGGAAGACATGAGAACTAACAGCATAGAAGTGAGCGATTTCACCGAGACCGTCGGGCGACTCGGAACTATCGCCGTTGACCTCGAATTCCAGTAATAACATCGCATGGAAAAGATCCTTGCACGAAGATCCTTCGTATCGTGAGGCACCGCATTCCGGGCATTCAGCTGCCAACTCTGCCTCCCTAGCCGCCGAACATTCCAGTCATCCCAACTGATGTTTGCGGTAGCAGGCCCGCGGCGATCAGGATACCCAACAGTAAAAGGAAACTTTATCAAAACTCAGAATCGGTCGCAAACGATCACTTATGCAAGCTTTGGATATTGTCTCAACAAGCCAACGCAACTCGGATTCACGTCAAGGCGGCGGAGGCTCGCGAAAGGAGGACCTACCGAAATCCGCTAATACAATGCGTGCAGTGCGTGCGGTGCGTGCGGCGGTCGGTTCTCCATCGAAATCGATACAACTGCTACACTTTTACAGACCTCAGGCAAACACGGGGGTCTGGTTGACCTTTCCGGTCAGAGTTGTACTGACGACGGCTTTCTGGTCGATCATAAAACGGGAGTGCAGAGGATCGCATTCCTTATTTATTCGAGAAGCATTGAGGCTTTATCATGGTGAAGGTTGCCATTGAATCCACTGAAACTCCGGACGAACAGTCAGGCAAAAAGTTTAAGCCATACCCAGCGAAGAAATCGCGTTGGTTTCTCAAACTGTGCGTGCTGCTGATCGTCGCCATCGTGGCTCTACCGAGTGTTGTGTCGTTCACCGGTTCCGTGCCCACTATCATCGAGAAGGTCAACCCGAAGCTGGCTGACGCAGTTTCGTTCGGCAGTGTGAAAATGCACTGGTGGGCACCGGTGGAAATCACCAGTCTGAAGGTGTTGGACCTGAGTCAGCCGCTGCACCCGGAAGATCCGGACTCCAGAGCGACCGTCTTGTGCGAAATCGAACGCATCACAACGGTCGAACCACTGTGGCGGATCGTGCTGAACACTGGCCGCGGCACAGGGATCGTGTTGAAGTCGCCGCGTCTGACATTGATCACGGAAGACCATGGCACGAATCTTGATCGCACAGTGACAGCACTTTTCGGCGAATCCACGGATTCAGACAATGATCGGTTTCCTTTTCGAGTGACGATCGAAAACGGTACCGTGCTGCTCCGAACCGGGCCGACGACGAATGTGCTGGAGTCAACGCCGACATCGGTCACGGCAGTGGAGGACTCGGCAACAAATACAGGACCTGCTTTGTCACACGCAACAGCGGTCATTGCTGAAGTCACCGACATCAATGGTGCGTTCTCCACAATGGACACTTCACGCTGGCTTCCAGCGATGAAACTGTCGGCCGCAATCAGGCAGTCAACCAGTGCGCATGTTGCAAAACGAGCTGGATCACGACCAACGCGGATCGCCGCCGGGCTTGATGAACTGGTCCGCGATTTCCCGGATATTCCGTTGGAAGATCTTGTCGGTACGGATCCATCGGGCGACCCAAATGCCGCGCGAATTCAGATTTACCTGCAACCTCGAGCTGACGACAAGGGACGGCAAGCCATTCAAATCGGTGCGCGGGACCTCGATCTGCGGTTAGCTCAGCCGTTCCTGTCGCTGCTGAGAATCGACGCTTCCGGAAGCGGAGTCATTTCCGGAGGCATCGATGCGCGACTGGCAGGGGCGGAATTAAAGGACGGGATTGTGGGAAAAATAATGCTTGCGGGCGACAATGTCCGCATTCGGCAATCAGAATGGGCGGCAGACGAATGGCTCCCTCTGGGAACTGTCAATGCGAACGGTGCCGTCGCCATCGCAGAAGATGGAATGCTGATCCAGGATTTGAGCATCACGACAGATATTGCCGAAGTGACGGGCAGCGGAGAACTTCGCCACAATCCTCGCGTTTCCAAAACCGCGTCGGCTGAATCGCAGAAAATCGAACTCAAGGGAACGGTTGATCTGGCCAGAGTCGCATCATCATTACGGCAAACACTGGGATTGTACGATGACGTGACGATTCAAAGCGGTGAGTTGATTTTTCAAGCCAGCGGTTCGGCAAATGCTTCGAAGGCTAGCGAAGGCAACGATGCGGTTGCCAGCCATACCTCTCAGCACGGAGGCTGGGAATTTGTGGTACGTGCGGACGGGGTCCAGGCTGTGCGAGCTGGCAAACCACTCAAAGTCGATCCGAGTCTCAAACTGGAAGCCGATGGTCTGTTTGTCGAAGGTGTCCCTGGCCTGTCTCGGGCTCGTCTGACAGCAGACTTCGGCACGATTGACTGTGTACCGGATAATGCGGCCTGGAAAATCTCGGGGCTGTTGCAGCCGGAGTCGCTGTGGCAGACACTGCAGCAGTTCACGGATGTGGTTCCGCCGGGCATTCACGGCGACTTAAATTTCCAGACTCGCCTCGAGATGCAGAACGATGGCGTAAGACTCACCCATCTGCAGCTGAATTCGGCCGATGTCAAGGCAAACAGTATCGCGTTGACCATCATGCCTTCAAACCCCGTCACCGCAATGCTGGACGGCACGATGCATGTCGAAGGTTCCGGCGCGGCTCTGCGCACGCTGTTGATGCCCTGGGTTGATGCATCGTTTCTGGCCGAACGGTCGCAGGTCGTCGCCGATCTGACCGCTTCGCCGAAAAGTGAACTGCAGCTCAAAGTGAAAATTGTTCCAGCCAGCCTTGCCACAATCCAGCGTGGAAATGTCCGGTCGGTCTCGCAGATCAGGACGCAGTATTCCGCCTCAATGACGTCGGCCTCCGGGTCAGTCCTTGAAATCGATGAAGCAGATGTAAATCTGGCCATGACCGCGTCAAACAATGGCAGTCAATTCGACATCAATAACGGCACGATCAAACTGCCGGGCCTGACTGCGGGAGTGACCGGAAGCGTATCCGTTTCGGACGACACCACGCTGTTGGATCTGACAGCCGATACCAGTTACGACCTTGACGTACTGAGTCGTCGTCTGTTTTCCGCCGATTCAGGTCTTGCGTTCAGTGGTCAGGGCCGCGATGTGTTCAAGCTCAAAGGAAATCCATCGGCGCTCTGTGGTGTCGTCCGGCAGGCTGCGTCAAACGCTGTTACAACCGGCGCAAAGCATGCACTGGAAGGCTCGGGTGCTCTGAAATGGGCGTCGGCAAATATCTGGGGATTAAAACTCAGTGGCGCGTCTGCACAAGCCACGCTGGAAAACAGTCTGATCCGTACTGCGCCGATCCAGTGCGATCTGAACGGTGGCCAGTTGAATGCTATGGCGCAGTATGACATCGCAACTTCGCGTTTGCAGCTGGGTTCCGGGAGTCGCGTTGAGAACGTCAGGTTGACGCCGGAACTCTGCCGTCAATGGCTGGGCTATGTCACACCGATGATGGCAGATGCTGCCGACGTGAACGGACAATTGTCGTTGCGCGTGGAACGTTTCTTCTGGGACCTGAACGCACCGCAGAATTCGGACGTTTCCGGTCACCTTACGATTCATCAGGCTCAGGCAACTCCCGGAGCGTCGCTTGCACCGCTGTTGCAGGTTGTCGATCTGCTTCGGCATCGCGATCAAACCGGCGGCCTGTCTTCGAAATCCCTGACGCTGCCCGAACAGACTGTGCCGATTCAGGTTCGTCAGGGCTATGTGATTCACGATGGCCTGATCATGGATCTCGCCGGATATCGCCTGAAATCGTCAGGATCGGTCGGACTGAACGAACAGATTCAGATCACTCTGGACGTCCCTCTGGAAAAAGCCACCCCCGGCAGCAACGTGCGGACAATCAAGGTCCCATTGCGCGGCACCCTGACGAGCCCACAACCGGATGTTTCGTCGCTGTTGCAGAATCTTGCCACACAGCAGATTCACGAAAAGCTGGGCGTGGACAAGCTTGAAAAGAAACTCGGTGACGAAGTGGAACAGACACTTAACAAAGGATTGAACAAGCTGCTAAATCGGTTCTGACTGAGAACCACGAACAAAACCTGCGTGCGCCGCGACGGAGGTTTTTTCGGGGGTTCTTAAAACAACAAGGCATCATCGTCGTCTTCCGTGACAACTTTACGTGGCGGGCGGCCTGATGTCGGGGACTTCTGCAGTGTCGCGGTCGAATCAAATTCTGCGGTCTGCACTTCGCCATCACCTGACATCTGCGTGACGATTTCAATCCGCTGTGCGGCGACGTCCAGCTTACTGTGACAGACGCGAAGCAGTTTCATGCCGCGTTCAAACTGCGCCAGTGATTCGTCGAGCGTCTCCTTTCCGGACTCCAGCCGCGACACGATTGAGGCGAGTTCGGCCATGGCGTCCTCAAGCCCCAGAGCCTGCGCTTCGTCACTTTCAGTATCGCCAGGTTGTGATTTCTTCTTTGCCATGACCATTTATGTTCCCTGAATTTCACTGATGCGTGACCGGACCTTGAAAAACGAATCCAGAAGTTTTCCGGGGGGCTGAGCCTGATGAATGACAAGCGCGACGCGATCGGATGTAAACTTCATCTGACCGGCAATGCCGCGAATGGTGACCGCACACCACGTCACCTGCCGATCATACTCGAGACTGATTCGTTCGTCCGCCTCGTCTTCAATGTGATCGATCAAGGCGGCAATGTCGATCGCTGCCGGTGGAGAGAGTTCAACGGTGTCGAATGTCGTGCCGAAGACGGCTGCCAATTCCGGTGAATCCAGTTTGTCTATCTGCCGAAACTCAGACAACTGACGCCTCCAGATCACAGCAGTCGCATCGTTTACGTCATGACGCACCGAGACCTGGTAATCGAACCACGGTGTTGAAATCTGCCCCACTCCTGACGCCGGATCAGTCACAGAGATTTCGACCCGCCGAAACTTCAACTGCCGCCGGAATTCTTCAAATCGTTCGTCCAGGTCCTGACGCAGATCTTCTTCCGCAATGCGGCCCACGAATGACTGCGTATGCTCCGAGACATCCGCTGGAATCTGGTGTCCTTTGCGAAAGCCCTTCAAATCACGAATTCGCCCGACCTGCTGACGGACGAGCGTAATCGAAGCGATCAGACCTGTCTCCATGCGATTGCTCATGCGACACCAAAATAATCGCGGATAAACTGCCGCCGATCGTCACTCTGCACATACTGTACTAAAGCGTACAACTTCTTTTGATCACGCAGCAACTTGGCCGCTCGCGCGTGCTGATCGCGC
>Ga0105044_10015378_pt1 | contig 10339 bp, 6 predicted proteins | sample MAT01_FD_78092 | JGI IMG/M metagenome (GOLD analysis project Ga0105044, IMG submission 78092) | Freshwater microbial communities from Lake Fryxell liftoff mats and glacier meltwater in Antarctica - MAT-01 | ecosystem: Environmental > Aquatic > Freshwater > Ice > Liftoff microbial mat | place...
GGCCCGGTCCGTGGGCGCGAAGGGCGACTGGGTTGTTTCGGGTCGTGCGGCCTTGAAGGTGTACCTGCAGCGGCTCAATGAGCCCAAGCAGCCCGACGATGCTCAGTTCGAAGCGCTGTTGGCCGCGCCGTTCACGCCGCCGCCGAAGAAGAAGACCAACGACCGTCGTTTCTGACGGCTCAGTCGTACTGAACGGCACCCTCGGTCGAGATCTCGACCGGCCCAGGCACATCGATTCGCATTGCCGCCAGCCGCACCGGCACGTCGGTGAAGAAGGGGCGTAGCTGTAACTTCACTGTGGTTCCGTCGGCTGCTCGCACTGACGCGAACTCTGCGTCGCTCGTCGCGGGAACCCATACAAAGACATAGGTGGAAGTGCCGACGACGATGGTTTCATCGCCGGCGCCCGCAGCGAGGTCGGCTCCGGTCGGTGCCGACGCGGACGTTGCGGTGCCCGGCAGGGTCCACCACCACAGGTACTCGGTGCGACCTCCGCTCTCGGCCAACTGGAATCCGCTGCTCCACCGTGGCGCGTCTCGGGTCGTGCCCGACGCGAGTTCGGCGAACTCGCCGAGCCGGTAGTCGGGACGCAACCCATACAGCAGTTCTCGCCACTCTGCTTCGTCAGCCAGTCGCACACTGCTGCCGATGGCCAGTAGCTCGCTCGTTGAAACTGGGCCGGTCAGGCTCAGCAACCGACCGGCGGCGGCCCACGTGACGATGGCGTCCCCGTTGGCGATCAGTGTTCCCGCGGTGAACCCGTTGGAGCCTCCCACCAGTCCGGTCGTGAAGTAGGGCAATGCAGCTGACCGGGTATCGACATCGCCGATTGATTCCCGCAGTGTGATCGTTGCCCCGTCGGGAGTCACCGAACGCATTTCGGTGGCCACTGTTCCGTAGAGCAACTCCTCGGCCCAGTTGGCTGTCCGGGTGGCCGTCAAACTTTTGGCCGAGAGCAGTTCGTCGTCGAACACAACGGCGCCGGCCGCGCCGTCGGCGAGCTTCAGCGTGTCAGCGAACCGCACCAGTTCGAGGTCCCCGATGTTGAAGGCTCGGACTTCGGCGGCCCAGCCGTCGCCGAGTTCGACCGCGATTGCGATCACGGAGCGCTCGTTGCGGGGAGTGATCAGATTTCGCCCGTCGACCTCTCGGCGAAACGAATCCATGGCCGGGAGCACATCGCCGCGGCGTCGGTAGGTCTGCAGTGAGAGCCATGGGTTTGTCGGATTGCCATTGGCGAACAGCGTGTAGCGCGCACTCGGTGGAAGCGGCGTGACGATGTCTGCTGCGTAGGGGCGCAGGTCGGGTCTGTCGATGATGAAGTGACCGGCGGCCATCGGTACGGGGGTGGCCTCGTCGTTGTTGGACACGGCAACGGCGGTTGCGATTGCGATGACTGCCAACGCAACCAAGCCACCAACGAGACGGCGCCGTGGGGGTGGCCCGCCAGGTGACGGTGGATCGGCGAACGGAGCGACGGCAGTTGCACCTTCCCCCCAGCTCGGGTCATCAAGGGTCACGACCTCGATGTGCTGCAAGTCAGGCCGATGTTCACGCATCGCTATTGGGCGCCGAGGACAGTCATCGCGGGTGCCGCCCGGTCGATGTCAGAGCTTCGCAGGTCAGTCGTGCCCGGGTCAGTCGTGCCCGGGTCAGTCGTGCCCGGGTCAGTCGTTGTCGAGCTTGTCGAGAACATGGTGTGCGGCGTCGGCGAGCTTGCCCTTCACGCCGCCCTCTTTCGCGATCTCTTCGAGGCGAGCATCGACGAGGCCGATCTCCTGTCGTGCGCCCTCCAGCGGCGAGATCTTGCCATCGTCGTTGAGGTCGAAGCTGACGAGGTCCAGCTCTTCATCCGTCTCAGTGGTGTCGGCCGCGTCAGGGGTTTCGTCGTTGGACATGCTGCCAGTATGCCGCCTCGCAGGGCGTCGGTCACGGGCGCGGTCCGAGGAGCGCGTCAATGATCGTGCGCAGGTGATCGCGAGCACGCGCAGTGGTGACCTGTCCGGTGAGCCAGCGTGCACTGATTCCCTCGACAACGGTGGTGAGCTGCACACCCAACTCATCTGCACGGCTCTCGTCTGCGCAGCGGCTGGCTGTACTGCGCTCGGTTCGGATAGACCCGTCGGCATAGCCACTACGGACGTGTGTGGCGACGTCGTCGGCCCATCGTTGGGTCAAGCCCGCCGTCAGCCGACGAAGCGAGACGTCGAAGATGGCCTCGCCGCGTAACTCGCCCCACGCAGCGGCGTTCACGCGCACCTCGTCATCGTCGTGAATCTCACTCAGCAGCATCTCGATCACCATCTCGCGGCCGCTTCCTGCACGCGGCATGGTGAACTTGTCGGCGCGAATCCCGATGTGTTCCAGAGCGCCGTGCAGCAGCGTCGATCGGTCAGTGAAGTGGTGATAGATCAGCGCCGTCGAGACACCTGCGCGCTTGGCCACGGCCTCGACCCGCAATCCGCGGGTGCCACTCCGAGCAATCTCTGCGACCGCGGCGTCGAGCAGCGCCGAACGTCGATCCTCGGTGCTCACCATCCTGCCGGAATCTGTTGGATGATGCAGTGCGGCCCGCCGCCACCGAAGGCGATGGTCTCTCCGGGCACACCGACCACGACACGATCAGGGTGCAGTTTTCGCAACGTGGCCAGCGCCCGTTCGTCGGCTTCATTGCCGCTCACCGGCACGATCACGGCACCGTTGGCCAGGTAGTGGTTGGCGTACGACACGACCGCATCCGGCCCGGGGTCGAGAATCGCAATATCGAACGGCCTGCCGGCAGCATCCGCGGTGGCGCGCAGCGCGGCCAGGTTGGCGACGCCACGCTCGTGTTCGGGTGACGATGGATCAGCGACCGCCTCCAACATCACGCGGCCAGGAGCGATGTATTGAAACACGCCGTCGACGTGGCCGTCGGTGCCCGCCGGGCCGGTGTCCAGGCTGTGCCCGAACGGCAGCCAGATCACGGCCGTAGCACCCAGGTAATCCTTCAGCCCCTGCTCGATCTGCCCGCGATCGAGTGTGGGGTTGCGATTGAGATCCAGGAGGCATTGTTCGGTGGTCACCACGGTGCCCTCGCCGTCGACGAAGAACGAGCCGCCTTCGAGAACGAACGGAGCCTGGAAGAAGGGCAGCTCGAAGTGCCGCGCGAGTCGCTCGGAGAGGCGGGCATCGTCGTCGTGCGGGTGCCAACGGTTACCCCACGCATTGAAGCCGAAGCCAACGGCTGCGACGCCGCCGTCAGCGTTGCGTACGAACGCCGGGCCGCTGTCGCGAATCCATGAATCATTGATCGGGATCTCGATCGTGGTTACGCCGTCGCCGCACCAATCGTGCACCTGAGCTGCCTGACCAGGGCTGCACACCATGAACAGCGGTTCGAAGTCGGCGATTGCAGTGGCGACGGCGGCGTAGTCGCGCCGCGCATCGTCGAACCGGTCGCCCCACAGTTCGGCGCGAGTTGGCCATGCCATGAGACAGCCGGCGTGCGGTTCGAACTCGCCGGGCATTGCATATCCGGCGGCGAGGGGAGTGGTGTCCATGCCATCAGTCTGACACTGACCAAAAATTCAGTCAATCCGGATCAAGACCCAAGGTAGGTGCACCTTCGCACCGCGGTCGAACGCCACCGACATGCACCAGTCGCGCTGCAACTATCGAGCCCTGACGCCGAGCTGACGCGCCTTTTCGGCTGTGAACCAGGTCCGGTGGCGAGAAGCGCGTCACTACGGCCCCGAGACGTCGGCGCCGAGCTACACCCTGAGCGACTCGGCGGGCAGGTCGAACCAGCGGAGGTGTTCGAACTCGGCAGACAGCGCTCCCGCGTGGGGGCCGACCTGGTGCCACTCGGGTGCTGCCGCCAGCAGCTCGCGGGCCGTGGCCAGGTAGCCGGCCAACGCCTGCTCGGACGCCCGTACCCGGTCGATCGGGGGACGACGCAGTTCGCCAGTCGCAGTGTCGTACGACAACTGCGAGAGCCGTAGCGGCGGCTCCACCGGGCCGTTGTGGTGGCGCCACAGGCCGTTGGCCGGGTCGAAGCGGTACTCGGGCAGCAACTTCCAGCCGTGCGTGGCCACTAGGTCCACCGCGTCGACGAGGTACTGGAAGACGGTGTCGGAGATGAAGTAGTTGAAGCTGACCCGCGTCCAGCCGGGCTTGATGCCCTCGCAGCCGTGGGTGATCTCGTGCTCGAACTCGTGTGAACGCGCAAGGTCGATACCCAGCAGGCGGTGGCCATAGGGGCCGGCGCAAGAGCAGCCGCCGCGCGACTGGATGCCGAACAGATCGCTGAGCAGCGCGACCACGAAGTTGTGGTGCAGATAGCGCCCACCCGGCCGTTTCACCACGAACGACAGAATCGACAAACGTTCGGAGTTGGTGTTGCCCAACACCTGCAGCGCAGGGTTGGCCGACCACGTCTCGACGGCACGCCGCCAGTACGACTCTTCGTGCTGCTTGATGGTGGCTACGCCCACTGCTTGCTTGAGCTGGAAGACCATGCCGGCTCGGATCGATTCGATGATCGCTGGCGTGCCACCTTCCTCGCGATGCACCGGGTCGTCGAGGAAGCGGTGCTCGGTCGGGTTGACATAGGTGACCGTTCCGCCGCCGACCACATCTGGCACCCGGTTGGTGAGCAGCGCACGACGAATCACCAGCACGCCAGGGGTGCCCGGCCCGCCCACGAACTTGTGCGGGCTGAGCACGACGGCGTCCTTGTAGGCCAGCGGATGCTCGGCGCAGAGCGGGTACATCTCGATGTCGACATACGGGGCAGCCGCAGCGAAGTCCCACATCGACAGTGCGTCGTGTCGGTGCAGCAGGTCGGCGATGGCACACGAGTTGGACACGATGCCGGTGACGTTCGACGCGGCGGAGAACGAACCGATCTTCACCGGGCGTTCTGCGTGAAGGATCAGTTGTCGCTCCAGCTCGGCCAGGTCGATGTGACCGTCGGCGTCTTCCGAAATGGTGACCACATCGGCAATCGACTCGCGCCAAGGCAGCTCGTTGGAATGATGCTCGAAGGGCCCGACGAAGACGACGGGCCGGTCGGCGACAGGGATGTGTTGCAGAAGTTGATAGCGGTCGTCGAGGTTTGCCGGCAGCCGAATGTTGAGGACGCCGATCAACCGGTCGATCGCACCTGTCGCGCCTGAGCCGCAGAAGATGACGCACGTCTCGTCGTCGCCACCGACCGCCTGGTGGATGATCTGGCGCGCGTCTTCACGAAGGCGCGTGGTCTGTAGCCCGGTGCCGGACGACTCGGTGTGAGTGTTCGCGTAACGGGGCAGCACCTCCTCGCGAATGAAATCCTCGATGAAGGTGAGAGCCCGCCCGGAAGCGGTGTAGTCCGCATAGGTGATGCGATGCGGACCGTACGGGCCGTCCATCACCTGATCGTCACCGATGACCGACTCGCGAATCTTGCGCAGCAGCGGACTGTCATCGGGGGGCATCACAAGGATCAACCTATCCCGCGCCCCGGCGGGCGCATCTACAGTGAGGTCATGACCCGATTCGGGGTCGACGACATGGCGTTCTTCCATGGCAAGGACGAGCGCGACCTCGGCGCTGTGTTCGGTGAAATCGGCCTCGTGCACTAAGGTATTGCCAGTGTCGGTGACAGATTATTCTGTGGTCGCTGGCCGACAATCTGAACGGCGTCAGTCGAAGGGGTAGGTCGTGGGGATCAAGCCGCAGTTCCAGGGGCGAATAGGGCGTACCGTTGCCGAGTCCGAACCATCGTTCGAGCAGGTTGCTCATCCGGGCGAGGATGCGCCAAATGTCATCGTCGTGCTGCTCGACGACACCGGGTTCGCGCAGCTCGGTTGCTTCGGATCCGACATCGAGACGCCCAACATCGATGCTCTTGCGGCCGGTGGCCTGCAGTTCACCAACTTTCACGTCACTCCGCTGTGCTCGCCCACGCGAGCCGCGCTGCTGACCGGCCGTTCGAACCATGCCGTTGGCATGCGCTCCATCTCCAACTTCGTCACCGGCTTCCCCAACCAACTGGGCCACATCTCCAACCACGCGGCGACCGTGGCCGAAGTGCTGGGCGACGCTGGCTACGCGACGTTCGCGCTCGGTAAGTGGCACCTGGCGCCGATGGAGGAGTGCTCTGCAGCCGGGCCGTTCGACCAGTGGCCGTTGGGTCGCGGCTTCAACCGCTTCTACGGTTTCCTCGACGGCGAGACCGACCAGTTCTACCCAGAATTGGTGGCCGACAATCACCCCATTCACTCGCCTGGTACGCCCGAGGACGGCTATCACGTCTCGCAGGATCTGGTCGACCAAGCGTTGAAGATGATCGCCGACTCGAAGGGTGTGCGGCCTGATCGTCCGTTCTTCACGTACCTCGCGTTCGGCGCCACACATGCGCCGCATCAGGCGCCGCCGGAGTACCTGGCGAAGTACCGCGGTCGCTACGACGAGGGCTGGGATGTCGTGCGTCAGCGCTGGTTCGATCGCCAGCTCGAACTCGGGGTCATCCCGGCCGGGACCGAGCTGGCACTGCGCAACCCTGGTGTGAAGCCGTGGGACGAGTTGTCGGACAACGAGCGTCGGTTGGCTGCGCGCCTGCAGGAGGCATTCGCCGCGTTTCTCGATCACACCGATGTGCAGATCGGCCGGTTGGTCGATGGGCTACGTCGCCTTGGCCAACTGGACAACACCATCCTGGTGGTGCACGCGGACAATGGCGCGTCGCAAGAGGGCGGCCCGTTCGGTGTCATGCACGAGATGAAGTTCTTCAACGGCATCTTCGAGATGCCCGACGAAGCGGTGCAGCGCATCGACACCATCGGCGGGCCGAACAGCCACACCAACTATCCGTGGGGCTGGGCGCAGTGCGGTAACACGCCGTATCGCTGGTACAAGCAGAACACGCACGAGGGCGGGGTGCACGTACCGATGGTGTTCCACTGGCCCGACGGCGTGCCCGTCGATCAGCGCGGCACGCTTCGCGATCAGTTCGTGTTCGTGTCCGACATCGTGCCCACGGTCTACGAGCTGGCGGGCATCGTGGCCCCGACGGTTCGCCACGGCTTGCAGCAGCTGCCGGTGACGGGCCACTCCTTCGTTTCACTTCTGGCCGACCCCGCTGCGCCCGCGACCAACCAGGTGCAGTACTTCGAGAACGCGGGCAGCATGGCGCTGATCGCGGGCGAGTGGAAGGCGGTGCTCAAGCACCTGCCGGGTGCCGACCACGCGACCGAGGCCTGGGAGCTGTACCACATCGTTGTCGACCGCTCGGAGTGCAACGACCTGGCGCAGTCGAACCCGGAGAAGCTGGCGGAGATGGTGGCGTTGTGGGACGCCGAGGCTGAACGCCACGGCGTGTTCCCGTTGGACGATCGTGGCTTCGCACTGTTCGGTGCCCGCTTCCGTGAGCGGTCGCCTCATCCGCAGAATCGTCGCTACGTGTATCGCCCGCCGATGTCGCCGCTGCCCGCGCAGGCCTCGGCTGCGATCGGTGGCCGTCACGTCGACCTGATTGCGACAGTCACGTTGGCCGCAGGCGACGAGGGCGTGCTGTTTGCGACGGGCACGCAGAACTCGGGTATCTCGATGTTCGTGCAGGGTGGCCGGCTGGTGCTCGACTACAACGCGTTCAGCGACCACACCATCATCGAATCCGACGTCGAGCTGCCGGTTGGCGACGTCGAGCTGGCGGTGCGATTGCGTCGGGGTGAAGGGATGCTGGGCAGCGCGGAGATCGTCGTTGACGGTCGCGTTGTCGGTGCCGCCGACTTGGGATTGTTCATGCGGATGATTTCGTCCATCGGCCCCAGCGTCGGTGGCGATCATGGCTCGGCGGTCTCCGAGCGCTACACAGCGCCGTATCCGTTCACCGGCACACTGCACGAGATCGTCGTGCAGGCAAGCCCCGAAAAGTACGCCGACGTCACCGCCGCCGGAGAACGAGCCGAGTCAGCCCGCCAATAGCCCATTCCGAGGGTTTCGGTGACGTGGGGTGCGCTTGGTGTCAAATGGTGATCGCGACAGTCCCTGAGTTTCAAGGGGATGTGTGATGCCGGGCAGGTCTGGGGTGTCGGTGTGGGTGTTGTCGTAAGCGGGGCGGCTGTTGCGCTCCGGGTTGGAGCAGCGTGAGGTCGCAGCGACGGTCAGGATTGGTTTGTCGACCCTGCAGCGCTATTTGACCAACGACGATGTTGCGATGTTCCAGGAACGATCACGGCGAGAGAGTGCGTTGACGCTTGAGCAACGAGAAGAGATCAGGGTCGGCATTGAACACGGCCGCAGCGACGACGATATTGCTGCCACGATCTGCTCCCATCGCTCGACGGTGTGGCGTGAGACCGCTCGCAATGGTGGCCGGCACAAATATCGTGCTGCGCTCGCTGATGCCAACGCCACCAGCTGCGACCTTCCGTCGGGCGGGTGGCGACGTGCTTCGATAACGCCGTTGCCGAGTCGTTCGGGGCCTCGCTGAAACGCGAGTGCCTCCAAGGTCGCGTGTTCGCGACACGTGCCGAAGCCCGCCGGAAGATCTTCACTTGGATCAACTGGTCACGTAGAACTCGTCGAGACTGCATTCCAGCCTCGACTACACCCCGCCCATCCGCTGGGAACAGCAACACCAACAAGCGTCATAACCACCGTCCGGTCAACGGGGAGATGCCAAGTTGGGGTCCCCCATTGACGGGCGAGCCTTCGATTCGCTGGGTTTGATCTCTCTCGGTCGCTTTCGCCTTTTGTCGGACGGGTGAGCCCGGTTGTTGGCGCAGATCAGGACCTCCTGAGGAGGCACGGTGGACAGACGCTGTCGTGTCGTGCAAACTGCCCCGGTGGCGATCGGCGTCGTCGGGCGAGAATCGGTGCTCACGGAGATCGACTCGCTCCTCTCGGTCGCACTCCTGCCGGAGCGCAGTGGCGTGACGGTTTGGCGCGCGCAAGGCGAAGGAGGAATCGGCAAGTCGACCGTTCTGCGCGAGGCCAAGCGCCGAGCGCTCGAGTTGGGCTACGAGGTGATGTCATGCGTTCCGTCGGCCTCCGAGGCGCGCTGGTCCTATGCCGCCTTGGGTGATCTCTTGAGCGGTGTCGACGATGAATGGTTCGATGTGCTGCCCGCCCCTCAACGCCGAGCGCTGATGGCGGCGCTGCTTCGCGAGGACGACGGCGGTGTCCGACCTGCACGCCGAGCGGTTGCCACTGCCACCGCCACCTTGTTGGGCGCACTTGGGCGCGACCATCCACTGGCTGTGGCGATCGACGACGTGCAGTGGCTTGACGCTGCCAGCGCACGCGCGATCGAATTCGCGCTGCGACGATTCCAGCAGAGCGCCGTCGTGGTCCTTGCGACCCATCGGACCGATATCGGCGAGTCCTTGGCGTGTTCGGTACTCGACGCTCTCTTGGCCGGTTCGGGGACCCAGACCATGCTTGGCCCGTTACCGGCCGCGGCTATTGGCCGGATGCTCCTCGATCAACTTGGCAGGACGCTGCCCGGCCCGCAGCTGCGCAAGCTGACCGCGATCACGCGTGGCAACCCGTTGCATGCCGTCGAGGTGGCACGGCACTTTCACGGTGAACACGTCGCAACGCCTGCGTCCATTGATCTGTATCGACTCGTGACGGAACGGTTCGAGCGACTCTCACTGCGGACACGTCGATCGCTGCTACGTATGGCCGCCGCAGCCCAGCCGACGACAGCGCTCCTCGCCAGGGCTGATCAGGACGTTGCCCTACGCGTCGGAATTCTTGCGATCGATGGTGATTGCGTCACGTTTGTTCACCCGCTGTACGCCTCGTCCATCTATGGTTCGGCTTCGAACGCCGAACGGCGAGCAGCGCACGGTCAACTCGCTCGTCAGGTCGCTCAACCCGAGGAACGAGCTCGGCACTTGGCCTTGTCGATCGCAGGGCAGTCCGAGCAGGTCGCGACAACGCTGGCCGGGGCGGCGCATCAGGCACGCGCGATCGGAGCTGTCGATGCCGCTTGCGAGCTTGCGATATTGGCCGCCGAGCGGACACCGAGGCGTGACCGTGAAACCTGGGCGCGCCGCTCTGTGGTCGCAGCGTCGTATCTGTTTCATGCCGGCGATGCCGAACGTGCGTTGGGCATCCTCGACCGGGTACTTGGCGATGCGGCGCCTGGGCGAACCCGGGGCGACGCGTTACGGCTGATGGCCGAGATTCGGCACCACGCGAATGGATTCGACGACGCGATCCGCCTTCTCGGTGAGGCGCTCGGACAGGACGACGCCGACGATTTCCAGATACCAACGTTGTTGGCCAACGCCTACGTGGTCTTCAGCGCCGGGAGTCTGAACGCTGCAGTGCAGCTCGGCGATCGTGCGCTTGTGCTGGCGGA
>Ga0105044_10015381_pt1 | contig 10337 bp, 9 predicted proteins | sample MAT01_FD_78092 | JGI IMG/M metagenome (GOLD analysis project Ga0105044, IMG submission 78092) | Freshwater microbial communities from Lake Fryxell liftoff mats and glacier meltwater in Antarctica - MAT-01 | ecosystem: Environmental > Aquatic > Freshwater > Ice > Liftoff microbial mat | place...
ACCACCTTCACCTTTGTGGTGTCGCTGTTCATCCTGGCAGAGTTCGACCCCGCCAATCCCGGCTTTCAGATGGTCGAGACGCGTGAATGGCTGCTGGGCCTGTCCTACAAGATGGGGGTGGACGGGATCTCCGTGCTGTTCGTGATGCTGACCACGTTTCTGATGCCGCTGGTGATCGCGTCCTGTTGGGAGGTGACGACCCGGGTAAAGGAATACATGATCGCGTTTCTGGTGCTGGAAACGCTGATGCTGGGCGTTTTCATGGCGCTGGATCTGGTGCTGTTCTATCTTTTCTTCGAGGCCGGGCTGATCCCGATGTTCCTGATCGTCGGCATCTGGGGCGGCAAGGACCGCATCTATGCGGCGTTCAAGTTCTTTTTGTATACCTTTCTCGGCTCGGTCCTGATGCTGGTCGCGATGGTGGCGATGTTCGCGCAGGCGGGAACCACCGACATCACCGTGCTCATGACCCATCAATTCGGCTCCGAGACGTTCAGCCTGCTGGGCATCCAGATCGTCGGCGGGATGCAGACACTGTTGTGGCTGGCGTTCTTTGCCAGTTTCGCGGTCAAGATGCCGATGTGGCCGGTGCATACCTGGCTGCCGGATGCGCATGTGCAGGCCCCCACGGCGGGGTCGGTGGTGCTGGCGGCAATCCTGCTGAAAATGGGTGGTTACGGCTTTCTGCGGTTCAGTCTGCCGATGTTCCCGGTAGGGACCGAAGTGATGGGGCCGATGGTGCTGTGGCTGTCGGCGATTGCGATTGTCTATACGTCGCTGGTCGCGCTGGTGCAGACCGACATGAAAAAGCTGATCGCCTATTCATCGGTCGCCCATATGGGTTTCGTGACGATGGGGATTTTCGCGGTCAACCGGCAGGGTGTCGATGGCGCGATTTTCCAGATGATCAGCCATGGTTTCATCTCGGGCGCGTTGTTCCTGTTGGTCGGCGTCATCTATGACCGCATGCATACCCGGGAAATTGCCGCCTATGGCGGTCTGGTGAACCGGATGCCTGCCTTTGCGTTGGTGTTCATGCTGTTCACCATGGCCAATGTCGGCCTGCCGGGTACATCCGGCTTTGTCGGTGAATTCCTGACCCTGGTCGGCGTGTTTCAGGTGAATACCTGGGTCGCCTTTGTCGCGGCGACCGGGGTAATCCTGTCGGCGGCCTATGCGCTGTGGCTGTATCGCCGGGTGGTGATGGGCGATCTGATCAAAGAGGCGCTGAAGTCGATCACCGACATGACCCAGCGCGAAAAGGCGATCTTTGCGCCGCTGATCGTGGCGACGATTGCGCTGGGCATCTATCCGTCGCTGGTAACGGATATCATCGGGTCGTCCACGCAGGCGCTGGTCGGTCAGGTGCAAACTGCGCAGGCCGATTACGCTGCCGCCCGCCAATTGGCCGCAGCCGAGGGAGAAGGCGAATGAGCGCGGATCTGGCCATTGCCCTGCCCGAGATCATGCTGGCGCTCTACGCGATGGCGGCGCTGATGGGTGCGGTATTCACCGGCAAGGATCAGGTCGCGGGCCTGTTGACCTGGCTGACCGGCGGGGTGTTTGTGCTGCTGGCGCTGTGGATCGGCACCGGCGACGGTACTCATGTCGCCTTTACGGGCAGTTTCGTCGATGACGGTTTTGCCCGTTTTGCCAAGGTGACGATCCTGCTGGCCGCCGCCGCCGTGCTGGTGATGAGCCAGGAATACATGGCCCGCCGCGGTTTGCTGCGGTTCGAATACCCGATCCTGATCGCGCTGGCGACGGTGGGGATGATGGTCATGGTCAGCGCGGGCGACCTGATCACGCTGTACATGGGGTTGGAACTGCAATCGCTGGCACTGTATGTCGTGGCCGCGATCCGGCGCGACAGTGCCAGATCGACCGAGGCGGGATTGAAATACTTTGTGCTGGGGGCGCTGTCGTCGGGTCTGTTGTTGTACGGCGCGTCGCTGACCTATGGCTATGCCGGGACCACGCTGTTTTCCGGCATCATCGCGTCGACACAGGACGGCGTGTCGCTGGGCCTGTTGTTCGGGCTGGTGTTCATGCTGGCAGGCTTTGCGTTCAAGGTGTCGGCGGCACCTTTCCACATGTGGACGCCGGATGTCTATGAAGGGGCGCCGACCCCTGTCACCGCGTTCTTTGCCACCGCGCCCAAGGTCGCCGCGATGGGCCTGTTCGCCCGGGTGGTGTTCGATGCCTTTGGCGGCGTGGTCGGCGACTGGCAGCAGATCGTGGCGTTTCTGTCGGTGGCGTCGATGTTTCTGGGCGCGGTGGCGGCCATCGGGCAGAAGAACATCAAACGTCTGATGGCCTATTCGTCGATTGCGCATATGGGCTTTGCGCTGATGGGGCTGGCGGCAGGCACGGCGTTCGGCGTGCAGGCGATGCTGATCTATATGGCGATCTATGTCACGATGAACATCGGCACCTTTGCCTTCATCCTGTCGATGGAAAAGGACGGCTTGCCGGTCACCGACATCGCCGCGCTGAACATGTATTCGCGCCGCGAACCGTTGAAGGCGCTGGCGATGCTGGTCCTGCTGTTCAGTCTGGCGGGCGTGCCGCCGATGGTGGGGTTCTTCGGCAAATTCTACGTCCTGCGCGCGGCCTACGACGGCGGCCTTGGCTGGCTGGCGGTGGCGGGGGTGATCGCGTCCGTCATCGGCGCGTTCTACTATCTGCGGATCGTCTATTTCATGTATTTCGGCGAAGAGCGCGAGGCGCTGGATCCCGCCGGTTCGCCGGTGCTGTGGGGGTTCCTGATGGCCTCGGCGGCAATGATGGTGGTGGGCGTGATCAACCTGTTCGGGATCGAGCCGTTGGCGGCCGCGGCGGCGGCAACGCTTGTCAACTGAGAGCCTGCCCTGGCCGGAGGGTGTCCGCCTGGTCGAGCTGGACGAGGTCGACAGCACCATGGCCGAGGCGGCGCGCATCGCGCCCGATCTGGACCGTCCGACCTGGATCATCGCCCGTCAACAGACCGCCGCGCGCGGGCGGCGCGGGCGGGTCTGGCAGCAGCCGCCCGGCAATCTGGCCGCCACGTTCGTCTATCGGCCCTGGTCCACCCCGCGCGACGCGGCCAAGCGCAGCTTCATGGCGGCAAACGCGCTGTTCGAGGCGCTGGCCCTGTTCACCGACCGGACGCATCTGCAACTGAAATGGCCCAACGACGTGCTGCTGAACGGCGGCAAGGTGGCGGGCATCCTGCTGGAATCAGCAGGTCGCGGCGCATTGGTCGATTGGCTGTCCATCGGCTTTGGCGTGAACCTGATCGCAGCCCCGTCGTCTGGCGGCGACTTCAAGCCGGTCTCGCTGACGGGCGAGGGCGGCCGGTTCGTCAGCCCGCGCGATTTTCTGTCCGTGCTGGCCAGCAACTTTGCCACCCAGGAAGCCAAGTTCGCCACGCTTGGCTTTGCCCGCATCCGCGAAGACTGGCTGCGCCATGCCGCCCGGATCGGTGAAGAAATCACTGCCCGCACCAGCCAGGGCGTGCTGCGCGGCATCTTTGACACCGTCGATCTGGACGGAAACCTGATCCTGATCACCGCCACCGGTCCGCAGGTGATCCCCGCGGCGGATGTCCATTTCTGAAAGGGCCTGCCCCGATGCTTCTGGCGATTGATTGCGGCAATACCAACACCGTGTTTTCGATCTGGGACGGTTCGGCGTTTCTGGCCACCTGGCGCATCGCCACCGAATGGCGGCGCACGGCGGACGAATACTATGTCTGGCTTTCGGCGCTGATGGGGTCGCGCGGGGTGGTGGTCGGGATTGACGCGGTCATCATCAGTTCCACCGTGCCGCGCGTGGTGTTCAACCTGCGCGTGCTGTCGGACCGCTATTTCAACTGCCGCCCGCTGGTGGTGGGGCGGCCCGACTGCCGCCTGCCGGTGCTGCCCCGGGTGGACGAAGGCACCGCCGTCGGCCCTGACCGGCTGGTGAACACCGCCGGCGCGTTTGATCGCCATGGCGGCAACCTGATCGTGGTCGATTTCGGCACCGCCACCACGTTCGACGTGGTCGAGGATGACGGCGCCTATGTCGGCGGCGTCATCGCGCCAGGCGTGAACCTCAGCCTGGAGGCGCTGCACATGGCCGCCGCCGCCCTGCCGCATGTCGATATCAGCCGCCCGCAGCGCGTGGTCGGCACCAATACCGTTGCTTGCATGCAATCGGGCATTTTCTGGGGTTATGTCGGACTGGTGAAAGAGATATGCGCCCGGATCAAGGCCGAGCGCAACCGCCCGATGGCGGTGATCGGCACCGGCGGTCTGGCCTCGCTGTTCGGCGCATCCGTTGTGCTGTTCGACCGGATCGAAGATGACCTGACAATGCATGGCCTGCGGGTCATCCACGATTTCAACAGGATATGACGCATGACGAAAGACCGGCTGATCTATCTTCCCCTTGGCGGCGCGGGCGAGATCGGGATGAATACCTATGTATATGGCTGGGGCAAACCGGGCGCTGAACGGCTGATCGTGGTCGATCTGGGGGTGACGTTCCCGGATATGGACAGCAGCCCCGGCGTTGACCTGATCATGGCCGATGTGGCCTGGCTGGTCGAACGGCGCGACCGGATCGACGGCATCTTCATCACCCACGGGCACGAGGATCATCTGGGCGCGATCGGAATCTTGTGGGAAAAGCTGCGCGTGCCGGTGCATGTGCGGCCATTCACCGCGTTGTTGGCACGCGGCAAGCTGGACGAGGCGGGCGCACCCGCCACCGCGCTGAACATCGTCGGCCCCTGGCCGCAAGTGACCGAAGCCGGGCCGTTCAGCGTGGGTTTCCTGCCGGTCAGCCACTCGATCCCCGAAAGCGCGGGCCTGGTGATCGACACGCCGGCAGGCCGGATCATCCATACCGGCGATTTCAAGATCGACCGCAACCCGGTGGTGGGCGAGGCGTTCGATCCCGACCTGTGGCGCGCTGTCGCCAAGGATGGCGTGCGCGCGCTGGTCTGCGATTCGACCAACGTGTTTTCCACCCACGAAGGCCGGTCTGAATCGACCCTTGGCCCCGAACTGGAACAGCTGATGCGCAGCGCCGGCGGGATGATGGTGGCCACCACCTTTGCGTCCAACGTCGCCCGCCTGCGCACCCTGGCATATGCGGCCAAGGCCGCCGGGCGCACGGTCTGTCTGCTGGGCCGCGCGATGCGGCGCATGGTCGAGGCCGCGACCGAAGCGGGCCTGCTGACCGATTTCCCCAAGACGGTGTCGCCCGAGGAGGCCGCCGATCTGCCGCGCAACAAGCTGCTGCTGCTGGTGACGGGCAGCCAGGGCGAACGCCGCGCGGCCTCGGCGCAACTGGCGCAGGGCACGTATCTGGGCCTGTCGCTGAAAGAGGGCGACACCTTCCTGTTCTCGTCCAAGACGATTCCCGGCAACGAGCGGGGCGTGATCAAGATCATGAACCAGTTGTCGGAAAAGGGCGTGATCGTGGTGGACGATCAGAACGGTCGCTATCATGTGTCGGGCCATGCCAACCGGCCCGATCTGGCGGCGATGCATGCGCTGATCCGGCCCGATGTGCTGATCCCGATGCATGGCGAACACCGCCACCTGCGCGAGCATGTCACGCTGGGCACCGAGGCCGGGCTGACCGGCATCGTGGCGACCAACGGCATGATGATCGACCTGACGGCGGGCAAGCCGCGCGTGGCCGAGTATGTCGATACCGGGCGGCTGTATCTGGATGGCAGCGTGCTGATCGGCGCGATGGACGGCGTGGTGCGCGACCGGATCCGGATGGCACTGAACGGCCATGTGCTGGTGACGATGATCCTGGACGAAAAGGATGAACCCCTGGGCGATCCCTGGTGCGAGATCATGGGCCTGCCGGGCACGGGGCGGTCAAATGCCGCGCTGTCGGACGTGATCGAGGCGGATCTGAGCCAGTTCGTGAACCGCGCCGAGCGCAAGACCCTGCGCGACGAAGTGCGGCTGGACAAGGAACTGACCCGGATCGTGCGCCAGACCGCGCAAAGCGAGATCGGCAAGAAGCCCGAGGTGACTGTGGTGGTGTCGCGCCTGTCCTGACGGTGGCAGGCGGCATTCAGGGCAGGGCGCGCCAACAGCGGTTTGCGTGTGACATTCGTCAGTCAGACAAAGCTGTCGGGCAGCGCCCTTCCCGGTGGTCGGGCGCTGCACCCTGATTGACCGGGGACAAATTGCAGCGGTGCGCCTGTCTGCGTGTCTGGCGTCAACGGCAAACCGCCCTAGTTCCGGCACAGATAGACCGCACCGCCCACGGTCAGGACCGTGGCAGCGGTGGCCCCCGCCACTGCCGGGGCTGCCAGTGCGGCGGAAAGGGATGCCCCGGCCTCGGACAGGGCGGCGGCCAGCGCGGGGCCCCGGCCCGAAATCAGCATCGCTCCGGTGCCGGTGGCGACCGCCCGCAAACCGTCCTGCGGCGTGTCCAGATCGCGCCCGGTGACAAGCTCGGCCAAGGTGCGGGCGACGGTCACGCCCTGATCGGCGGCCATGTTCACCCGGTCACAGACCGTGCGCCGGCAACGCCCGCGATATTTGCGCTCGCCGGGGACAAGCAGAAAGCCCTCGCTATCCTCGCGCGCCAGGCAAAAGCCGTCGGTTTCGCCATAGCCCAGAATGCCTGCCAGAAAGGCCGGCGTAGTGGCGCTGTCGCAGGCGACGGGCTGGCCCCCAGGTACGATCCCACAGGCGGCCCGGCAAGGTCAGCCAGCGTTCACGCAGGGTCAGCCCGGCCGGGCTGGCCAGGATCGCGTCGGGCGCTATGACGATATCCTGATGGTTGACGCAGGCGCGCTGCTGCGCCGCCGCCGGGGCGGCCAGCAGCAACAGCGCCAGCAGCCAGCGCGTCATCCCGTCCGGCGCTGGTCGAAGCTTTTCATGATGAATGACGGCACATCATCACCCATGCCCACCACACGTTCGCCCTGCCGCTCGCCCCGCCGTTCGCTCGGCCGTTCGCCCTGCCGCTCGCCCTGTGGCTCGCCCTGCCGCTCGCCCTGTGGCTCGCCCTGCCGTTCGCCTTGTGGCTCGCGCCGGGGCCGGTCGCGGTGGTCGCGCGGCGCGCGTTCGCCGCGTTGTTCGGGGCGTGGTTCGGGGCGTGGTTCGCCGCGTGAATCGCCGCGTAGTTCGGGGCGCGACTCCGGGCGTGGTTCGGGACCAATGTCGGGCTGTGGTTCCGGGCGCGTCATTGCTGCGTCAACCGGTGCGATGTCGGCCGCAACCATCGTGTCTGCGGCGACTGGTGCCGCGATCCGCTCGCGGCTGCGGCGGGGGCGCTCGCCGTCGCGCCGGGGCCGATCTTCGCGGGGCCTGTCCTCACGGGGCCGATCCTCGCGGGCGGGCCGTGTGGCGGCGCGTTCGGCCTGCGGTTCGGGGGCGGGCATGTCCTGCAGCGGGCTGTTGACGCGGGGCACCGCCTTCTGGATCAGCCGCTCGATCGCGTCGAGGTTCTTTTCATCCCGGGGCGTGCAGATCATCAGCGTCTTGCCCGACCGTCCGGCCCGCCCGGTGCGGCCGATGCGGTGAACGTAATCCTCGGCATGGCTGGGCACGTCATAGTTGAATACATGCGTCACCGCCGGAATATCCAGCCCGCGCGCCGCCACGTCGGACGCGATCAGGAACCGCACCTTCCCGTCGCGGAACCCGTCCAGCGTCCGGGTCCGCTGCGACTGTTCCAGATCACCATGGATCGGCTCGGCATTATAGCCATAGGTTTTCAACGACTTGGCCAGAATGTCGACTTCGGTCTTGCGGTTGCAGAAGATGATGGCGTTGGAACAACCATCACCCTCGCCGTCGATCAACGCCCGCAGCACGGCGCGCTTTTCGCTGCTTTCGCTTTCGCGTTTGCTGGCGCGGAACATCACGACGCCCTGTTCGATATTCTCGCCCGCCGTCGCGGCGCGGGCCACTTCGACCTTGGCCGGATTGGACAGGAAGGTGTTGGTCAGCCGCTCGATCTCGGGTGCCATCGTGGCGCTGAAAAACAGGGTCTGACGGGTGAACGGGGTCAACGAAAAGATGCGTTCGATATCGGGGATGAAGCCCATGTCCAGCATCCGGTCCGCTTCATCCACCACCATGATCTGCACGCCGGTCAACAGCAGCTTGCCGCGTTCGTGATGGTCCAGCAGACGGCCCGGCGTGGCGATCAGCACATCCACGCCCCGGTCGATCAGCGTATCCTGATCCTTGAAGCTGACGCCGCCGATCAACAGCGCCTTGGTCAGCTTCATGTACTTGGTATATTTGTCAAAATTTTCAGCCACTTGCGCGGCCAGTTCCCGCGTCGGGCACAGCACCAGCGACCGTGGCATCCGGGCGCGCGCCCGGCCCCGGCCCAAAAGGGTGATCATCGGCAGCACATAGCCGGCCGTCTTGCCGGTGCCGGTCTGGGCGATGCCCAGCACGTCGCGCCCCAACAGGGCCGGCGGGATTGCGCCGATCTGGATCGGCGTCGGCGTCTGGTAGCCGGCTTCGGTTACGGCCAGCAGCACCTTGGGGTCCAGGTGCAGGTCGGAAAATTGAATCGGTTGGTCTGTCAATGGCGGCCCTTTCACGAACACGCAGCTTTGGTGGCCGCATGGTCGCGCGGCCCGTCCGGCCGTATTGCCGGGACGATCAACGCCTTGGCCCATAGGCGCAATCGGACCCGGGGTCAAGGCGGATGGATTTTGCACCAGATGTCCGGTCGACTTGGCGTTTGTGGCAGTCTATGGTTGCTGCGCTGATTTGGGGGCGTGGATGGCTGAAGTGCAAATGATCTATGTGTCGCGCCCGTTCGGGTTCGATGCACCTACTCTGGCGGGCATCCTGATCGGGGCGCGCGCCAACAACCTGCGGGACGGCATCACCGGCTGCCTGATCTGTCGCGCCGATATCTATATCCAGCTGCTGGAAGGGCCCGAGGCTGCGGTGGCGGTGACCTGGGCCAAAATTCGCCGCGATGACCGCCATGTCAACATCGAAAGGCGGGTGTTCCGCCCGATGACCGAACGGATGTTCCCCGACTGGGCGATGCGGGACGACCCGGCGCAAAGCTGGCTGTGGAGCCAGGCCGAGGTCGACAAGGGTGCCGCCGACACTGCCAGCGAGGCCGACCTGCTGGCCATCTTTGCCCGGGTGGCGCAGTCTCCGGGCTGAGGTCGACCAGACGGGTTGACGCGGCCGCAGGCTGCGCCATCATCATCCCAACCATTCAGGAGCATCAACCATGGCCATCATCAACTCCGCATCCGCCCATTGGGCAGGCACATTGAACGAGGGCGGTGGCCATTTCACCACCCGCTCGGGCGTGCTGGCCGATATCCCCTACACCTTTGCCCAGCGGTTCGAGGGTGCGGCAGGCACCAACCCCGAGGAACTGATCGGCGCGGCCCATGCCGCCTGCTATGCGATGTTTTTGTCCGCACTGATGTCGGGGGCCGGGATCACCGGCATCGATGTGGCCGCGACCTCGACCATCACGCTGGACCCCGCCGGCCCGACCGTGACCGGCGCGCATCTGACGGTGGTGGCCAAGGGCGATGCGGAGGCGGCCAAGATCACGGAACTGGCGGAAGAAGCCAAGGCCAAGTGCCCGATCTCGAAACTGCTGAAGGCAGAGGTGACGTTGGAAGTGACGGTGGGGTAGGGTGCGCATTTTGCGCACCTTGGCCATGTAGGATGCGTGCGCGCGCGCACCTTGCGACCGAGCGGCACGTCCTTCGACCCATCCCATGCCCACGCGGTGCGTGCAAGAACGCACCTTAAGCCATCATCTCCTTGGTCGCCATCAGCCTGACCTCCGGGTGGTCCCTGACCACCCGGTCGATGTCCCATTGCAACCGGGTCAGGAACACCACGTCGCCGTCATTGTCATGCGCGATATGGCCCTTGTTGCGGTTCACGAAGGCTTCGACTGCGTCTTTCGTGCCGCCGACCCAGCGCGCGCTGGTGAACTGCGACCGCTCGAACCGCACCGGCAGGCCGTATTCGGTCTCGATCCGCGATGCCAGCACCTCGAACTGCAACGCGCCGACAACCCCGACGATATAGCCCGAGCCGATCATCGGCTTGAATACCTTCGCCGCCCCTTCCTCGGCGAATTGCATCAGCGCCTTTTCCAGATGCTTGGCCTTCATCGGGTCGCCTGCCCGCACCGTCTGCAACAGTTCGGGCGCGAAGGACGGGATGCCGGTGGCGCGGATCGCCTCGCCTTCGGTCAGGGTGTCGCCGATGCGCAACTGGCCGTGGTTGGGGATGCCGATGATGTCGCCGGCCCAGGCCTCTTCGGCCAGTTCGCGGTCGGCGGCCAGAAACATCACCGGGCTGGCCACGGTGATCGGCTTG
>Ga0105044_10015385_pt1 | contig 10336 bp, 6 predicted proteins | sample MAT01_FD_78092 | JGI IMG/M metagenome (GOLD analysis project Ga0105044, IMG submission 78092) | Freshwater microbial communities from Lake Fryxell liftoff mats and glacier meltwater in Antarctica - MAT-01 | ecosystem: Environmental > Aquatic > Freshwater > Ice > Liftoff microbial mat | place...
GTCACACTATTTTTGGATGGTTTCAGAAATTTTCCACTTGGAGGCGGAACGCCGAACATTGGGTGAGCGGTGGAATCAAAACTGATCACAAAAAACTCTTGGTCTGGCGATAAAGTTTGGATTGCCCGCACCAATTCGCGACAGAGAGACTCCCATCGGGGCCCCCGCATGGAACCTGAAGAGTCGATCACGAAGACAAATCGATTTCCATACGCCTCGGCTCCGTAAAACGACGCGCGCGACTTGCCGGATGGTTTCGGCTGCTCAGTCCCTATGTCAGAAACGACCGACGATTGGACCATTTGGGATCTTCCACTCGATCGGAGGTTGCTCGAAGCAGGCGCCAACGCAAGTTCGATAGGATCCTCGGTCCCAGCAATGGACTGTAAATCGTAAACTACTTGCTCTGGCTCCACCGACGGTTCGATTGATTCTGCAGTGGTTAGCTCCAATTCCATCATTTCTGAAGCGACTTCTGCTGCGGTCAGTGAAAGCCTAAGTGATTCTCGTCCCTCTCCCTGCATAGAGGTAAACGCCAAGGCCAATGAGACGCCCACCGCGAGATGTATGCAGGTGCTGATACAGAACGAGATCAGCGATTGAATGCGCTGTTTTGTAAATCGCTCCCGACGGGATTGCATGATACCTCCGATTACCGTTACCTTTTTGGAGCCCGTTCCGGCCTGGGTACGAAACGGTAGCTGCCACCGTTCTCGTTTGCGATTTGTAACATGTTTGCTTTAAATTCTTCTTGGAAGAAATGAATCACATGGATAGGAACCTTCGGGCTACCGGCTGTTATGATATCCTCCGATCGGTTGATACGGTTCAAGAATTTTGCAACATCGGATTTGGTGTCCCCGTCGAACAACAAGAAAATCCCGTCAGGTTGCATGGCGATGGCTTCTTGAAGCGCATTGTTGGGAGGCCAACCTTCCTTTTGTATTTCAACCCGCCCCAACCAGTCGATTGTTTTTGAGATGTTCTCGGGCTTGGCATGTACAGCATACTTTTCCACTTCACCTAATTGAAAAGCCATTGGCTCGACTTCTTTTCCGAAAAAGCAAATGAAGTAACGCTGTTTTGGTTTCATCGAGGCGAGCGAGCGGACAATCTCTTGTCGAGCAGCTTCGAAGGCGCCATCGCGACGCATGCTGGGTGAGCTGTCTACTACGTAAACAAAGGTATTGCCGATCGCTTTCGCCCCGAAGAACTCAGCACCCTCGATGTTCTGAGTGCCTAGGCGGGCGGCGGCTGCAACTCCATCAGCAGCTCCTGACAGAGAAGAGGACGGCAGACCTTCCAATCGGTTCGGCCCCGATTGCATCGCAAAGTCTGACAGCGAAGCTTCTGAGAGAACGTCGGATAAAATCGGCGCTGGCAACGCTTCCATGGGTTCCGATTCTGTTTCCACCTCGGAAATCATTTCCATCGGTGATTCGGTCATTGCTTGGTCCGAGTCTGCGCTAGAGGCAACGATTGAAAGCAATTGGGGTTTTTGCGAGGCAGTGATCACAAAGACACTCAACAAAACCACCATAACAACATGGAGAACTAGACTAATCCAAACGTGAGAGACGGCCCACCAATGACGAGGTCTCCGATTTTCGTCCGATGGTTGGATCGAAATCGCGTTGATCTGAAGTTCTTGTGGAACCGGTGTCTGGTCCGTGTTGCAACGCAGCTCAAGATGGCTCCGTTGTTCAAGCCGTTGTTCACGCCGCTGTTCAAGCCGTTCGAGCGCACCTCTTTCCATCGCTGCCCAGGGCGACTCCTGTGTTTCTTGGACGAGTTTAGAAGGCGCTCGCAATTGGCTGGGGGAATCGATACGACGGCTTTGGATGGTAGACGCCTCATCCGCAGAATGAGTTTTGTCGAAATTGCTTTGGGTTTCCTCGAAATCGGCATCGAGCTGTCGCAATTCCGTGTCTAGCCAGTGCTGCAGTGTGGCAGCATCTCCGTTTTCGGCGCGTAGAATGGCCGCTTGGAGATTTGAGGCAGCGGCACGACAACGAGCAGCATGCTCCCGATGCCGAATGCCCTGGAGCGCGAGCCGGCCGCGTTCGAGGATTGTTTCCAGGGAAGACGATGAAGAACCCTGATCGGACGCCATGATTGTCGATCGCCCTGCATACAGAACCGAAAACACCCCCTAGTCCAAAGATAAGCGGGCGTTATTGTGCAGGACAGAACGACGCAGGTCAAGCCAACGGGTGATGCTACCCTTTAAATCGAAGCGTTGGACGCTTGAGATGAGTCACCCATGCCTGTCGTGAATCGAGGCGAGTACTTTTCCTGCTTGCGGGCGCAATCGATGCACGAGGTTGCATAGGGTACGGCCTGCAGTCTCGCCAAGGGAATTGGCTTATCGCACCCTTCGCAATCGCCGTAAAGGCCTTCCCTCAAGCGATTGAGAGCGTCTTCGATTTGCGCTAGCTCGCGACTCTCCACCTCAACCAATTGGCTGCTGATCTCGTCTTGCGCAGTTTCCATAGCAGCATCTATAACGTCACCGCCTTCTTGGGACATCGCTTGCAACATGCTCAGATCCCCGTCCAGCGCTTTCCTGAGGGCTTCCCTACGAAGCAACAGGACATCCCTCAATTTGGAAAGTGCTTCTTTTCTTGACATGAGCGACATTTCTCCGTTGCGAATGCTGGTGCCACCCCTCCAAATGAAGGGTAGTGAATGCGATGAACTATAGTACGCATTCGGGGAAAGAGCGTTCGGATTTACTCATCGGATCTCCTTTTTTGACCCGATAAACTGGGCTTATGCTTGTGGATTCGTCGTAATTTATTGGCAGCAAAGGATTTGCGATCGATGAAAGGGCGCGTCAAAATTCTGCTAATTTTGAGGATTTTTGTTGCATTTACGTCGTAAAGGCGATTGTCCAATGGTCCGGCAAGGCGAAATTATTGCCGTTTTTTTCGTTTCCACAGGAATTTCCTATGTGATCGGCCGATACAGCCAATTGACGTTCCAATGCCCGGCTCAAAACTGCGACCGCATCCCCCGGCTTAGTCGATGAGAAATCCAGCTTCAACAGTTCAAAATTCCGGCCGACAACTCGGGCTCGATTCGGCCATTGGGCAAATCGATTTGCTCGGCGAAGCAGGCGAAATCTTGCGTTCCTGGCGCATCCGGAGCCCTCGGTGCACGATCGGATCGGGGGCAGAATGCAGTATTCAGCTGTCGGGCACGGGCGTATTGGCCGTTCACGCAAGTTTGATCTTTGGAAAAAAGCATACACTGCTGCGATCCACTGGGCCGACCCTGATCTCCAATCGCCATGTTCGCGAATGGTTGATCGACCACTCGACCGAAATCGTAATTGCCTCCCATCGTTTACTGATTCACCCGACGATAGGGGTGTCTGCGACCGTAGTGCATGCCGAAAACCTGCTCGACCAAGCGGCTAGGCTATGCAAGGACCCTGTGCCTGTGCTCGCACATTCTGCAAACTCTTCCCATGAACTATTACCCCAGCAGGATGATCTAGCTACAAACGATAGCTCCCCGCGTTCAGGGCAAGCAGACGAAAAGCCGCAAACCGAAGTCCTGTCTCAAGTTCCGGCCGCCCTCGAATCGATCGAGCGACTCTTGCAGTCATTGCAATCCTCATTGGAAAGCATGCAGCAATCGCTGGAAGTAGAAGCTCGACAAACCGGCGATTCGGTGGTGCAGTCGGTAACGTCCGCCGTCCAGTCCGTCACCGAAGAATTTGATGTGATAGGCAAAAAACTATTCACGACACTTAGTGATCAAATTCAAAACCAAACAGGTGTGCAGCAGTCCCTGTTCACCGGTCTGTCAGATCGCTTTTCCGAACGCTTCGGAGCTATCGATGAACAACTCATCAAATTCAATGAATCCAGCGCTCAGCATGTCCTCTCGTTGAACGAATTGTTGCTCCAGGCAAGATCCGATCAGTCGGCCGTCGAATCCAGATTGCAAGATATCGTTTCGCATCGAAACGAGCTATTGGATGCGGTTCAAGTCCTCCGAAACGAGATAATCACCGCCACTCGCGCACAGGCTCTAGAGGGACAGCCCAGCTCTCAGGCTCTCGTTGCCGACGAAGTGTTCGACGCAGTTTCCACGAAGCCATTGCATGTGCCGGACGAGCTTCTGGCAGAGTCGCTCGAACGAGCTCAACTTCAAATTCAAAACTACAACCAACAACTGCGTGAACTGGAAACGGAAAGAGACGCGTTGCGGCTGCATATCGATGTTTTGTCGCAGCCGACCATTAGTGAAACTGGCTTTGCTGTCATGGATAATGCCCTCGACGGGGCATCGAATGTCTTGCTTAGCCAGTACGAAGAAGCGGTACAGTACGAGGAAGCGGTACAGTACCAAGAAGCGGTACAGTACGAAGAGGCTGTTCAGTATGAAGAAGCTGTTCAATACGAAGAGCCCACACTTTATGAAGAAGCTGCTCAATACGAAGAGCCCACACTGTACGAGGAAGCTGCTCAATACGAGGAAGCTGCTCAGTACCAAGAGACTACGCAGTACGAGGAGCCCACTCAATACGAGGAGCCCACTCAATACGAGGAGCCCACTCAGTACCAGGAGCCTCTTCGACAGGACGATGCCGTTCCCTACGAAGCGACACAGAACACCAAGCCGCAGCTACCAGATTGGTTCACGCAGGGCGAAACAGGCAGGCCTGAATTTGCAGAGGCACATGCTTCAGGGTCTGCAGAACCATACGAGTCCTTTCCCTCTTCCGACGTGATAAATTCTTTTGCCGACGAAGTTGCGGGAGATGGACGAGCAAGAAATTCCTACGCCGTAGAGTACGCAGAGGAACGCCGCAATCAATATTCGGACATAGAGCAGAACGTTTCTGGTTCCGAGTCCGAGCAGGCAATCGATACTTCGGAAGCGAGTTTGGACTCCATTTCAGAGCGTCTTCAAAGAATGCTCCAAGACGCGGATCAACGACGAGGCGCGTCGGGCTCGCCCAGCGAACCTTTGACTTCACGCAGGTGGTCGCAGACATACGCTGGCAAAAACACATCGCAAGTAGCTGACGTCGCCCGAGACCATGCAATCGAAGCCGACGATAGGATAGTTGAGCCGATCGAGCCAGTTTTATCACCAGAGGTTTTTTCGCCAGATTTGGAACTCGGTTTGAATACTCGTTCGCTCAGTGCGGATGAGCTGGAAGGCCTTACCTACGACGAACGAGTTTTTGCGAAGCAGAAGTTGAATTTGACACCGTCTATCGCAGCATCGCCGAAAGAAGTCATTGCAAATCCATCGGATTCCGGGACGGACGAGGAAGAATCGATTGAGGATTACATGCAACGGCTGTTGAATCGGGTGCGAAACGGGGCTGAAGTTCCCGCCGGACCCGAGGCTGTTGCCACAGGACCAAAGCAAACCGACGTTTCGACGAAAACTTCAGTGAATCGACAACAGTCCCCAACCGAGGCCAAGCAGTCCGGCGGCGAGCCCGAGGCCAAGTTAGCGCCGCTCGACGAAGAGCTTTTTGTTCCTCGGCAACAGGCACCTGAACATCGCGACGATTTGGCCGCACTCCGAGAGCTTGCCAACACCAACGCCCGGCGCGCGATCAATCGGAGCGATATTCGGAGAACCAATTCTGCGTTCTATCTGAAACTTGGGATTACCGCGCTCGCAGCGTCTTCCGCCGCAGCCTTGTTCATGTTCAATGGTTTTCAACTCAACGCACCGTTTGCCGGGATGATCTCTGCAATGATCGTTGCAATTCTTTGGGGATACGATTGCATCAACCACTTCAATCAGATCAAGCAAGTGGGTGGGAGAAACGTAGTCACTGCCGCACAAACGGCAGCTGGACAGTCAATCCGCGTCGGCGGCAACGAAGCTGAGGGTTGGCGTCCAACCCCGAGTTAGGATTCGACACGCACTTGCAACGAATCGCAGGATCGATCAAGCTACTATAATTCTAGACCGTGAATTATGAGGGTAGACAATCGTGAACATGAACTCGCAGTTCGATTTATCCGGCGTCCGAAAGTTGTCGATTGTTTCTCGCAAACGCTCGCTGGGACCGACCTCGGCGATGCTAGCAATGGCGATGCTAGGAATGGCGATGCTAGCAATGTTGACCGGTCTCTGCATGGTGGGGTGCAGCCCTTCGGAGAGGAAAGAGGTTTCAGCGGCTAGTAGTGGCTATAAGCCAGCTGAAAAAAGCGGCGCGGAGACTCTTTCTTTACCACCAACTCGATCTGCTGATGCGGCTTCAGCTAGCCAACCGAAATCGGGGGTTGATGTCGGACCTGCGACGTTGCCAACAGCCCCAGCAGTGCCCTCGTTTCAGCCAGGCGCAATCGACCCAAAAATTGCAGCCAAGGAGTACATGAAACTGGAGCTAGGCGATCTCAATGGTGCAAAACCACTGATGCAATTCATCGAAACCAGTTCGCGTTCCATGAAAGAACTGTTAGCCGATGGCAGCCGCAAACTGGTGTCGAAGGATACGATTATTGAAAGAGGCATGGAACTCAGCCGTATGAAGCTAGAAGCGTCGCAGCGGCTGGATACGTTGGCATCTAACGAAACCGAAAAATCAGCCTCCATCTTGGGTAGACTTGAGGCGTATTCTCAAATGACTAGTCTTGGGGATGCGATCGCTTCGGACAATTTACGCGACTTGGCTAGCAAGGAATCGGGCAACACAGACAAACGCGTGGCTCAACAAGCGAAATCAATCGCCTTGAGTTTGCTGGTCAACGACTTCGGGAACGGCGGAGCGAAGGCCGAAGAACTGACGGAGTTAGCGGAGAAATTGTTAGCGACGCCTTTGGATGTGACAGCCAGCAACTTGAACGCATTGTCGCAATCGGTCGAGGTACTTTCGAAGCACTCGGAGGATACTGCAGCCCTAAAACTGGCGACCAAGGCAGAGAGCGCGCTTCGGGATCACCCTGAACGACAAATCGCCGTGGGAGCCTGGCGTCTCGCCGCCAGCCGTCTTGAAGAGCTATCCCAATTAGACCAGATTTCCAAAGATCAACTTCCCAATGTAGCGGACGTGGCGAAAGTCCGAGAGATTTCCACGGCGCTCATGACGAAGCTCCCTTCGGTGTGGACATCGTTCTTTCTAGTCAACTTGGCAATTGATTTCGAATACTCTGGCCGGATCGAGGCTGCCAGAGAAATGATCAACATAGCCGAAACGCAGGTTGTCAACGCAAAGGATCCATCAGCCAAAGCGGAGCTCTCGTCCAAGTGTGAGGATTTTCGTCGGCGTGTTGGTTGCATTAACAAACCTCTGAACCTGAGTGGCTTGGTCGATACATCAGGCAAGCCCATCGACATGGCTCGCTATCAAGGCAAAGTGGTCCTGGTCGATTTTTGGGCGACTTGGTGCGGGCCATGCATCCAAGAGATTCCAAACATCGATGCTGTCTTTACCAGTCGCAACAAAGATGGCTTCGAAGTCATCGGTGTTAACCTTGACCAGCAGCGTTCGCAACTGGATGATTTTTTGAAGTCGAACAAACTCAAATGGACGACATACGTATCCGGCGACCCAAACGCAGTTGCGTTTGCCACTCCGGCCGCGAAAGAGATTGGGATCTATGCCATTCCGTTCGTTGCTCTCCTAGGGAAAGATGGCAACGTAGCGGGAATCCACGTTCGCGGTCGCAAGATTGAGGAACGCGTTGCTGAACTACTAGCCAAAGAATAGATCATCATGATGCGTTGGAAAGTATTGGCAGTTCTGGCTGTTTTTCACTGCTTCTCGGAGAGACCGATCCAGGCTCAAGCTCCCTTGGTTGTACCGCAGGCGGTGGATAGCGACGCGATCCAAATTGCCAAACGCATTAGCGCCGACGAATTGCACGGACACATCCGATTTTTGGCAGACGATCTTTTGGAGGGGCGAGGGCCAGGTTCTCGGGGAGATGCCCTAACGCAACTTTATTTGGAAAGTCAATTCCGCCGGCTTGGGCTTGCCCAGATCGAGTCGCTTAAGTCCTACCGCCAACCCTTTCCGATGCTTGGTCTCACCTCGAACCCAGCTAAAACTTGGGACTTTGGGCCACGCCCAAACCGAACCGAAGCGTTGCAATTAAAGTACTTTGATGACTTTATTGCCGTGGCAGGAAAACCTGAAGTTGACATCACGCTTCGCGATGCCGAAATCGTCTTTGTCGGATACGGCATCCAAGCCCCCGAATACCAGTGGGATGACTTCAAAGGAGTCGATCTCAGGGGTAAAGTCCTCCTCATGATGAATAACGATCCGGAGTTGGATCCCATTGCATTCGGGGGAGCGCGTAGGCTCTATTACGGGCGATGGGATTACAAATACGAAAGCGCTGCGCGGCAAGGTGCGGCCGGCGCGATTATCATCCATACGACTCCGTCTGCCGGTTACCCATTTACGGTGATCCAAACCTCTTGGACCGGGGAAGAGTTCGAGCTTCGCGATACCGCTGCCCAGCGGTTGGATATGAAAGCTTGGTTGACGAATGACGCCACTGCCCGGTTGGTTGCCCATGCCGGTTTAGATTTGGATAGTTTAAGAAAACAGGCGGAGTCCAAGGACTTTCGGCCGATCCCTCTGGGGCTGCAACTCACGACCTCCATCGCGTGCCAAGTGAGAGAAAAGCAAAGCGCAAACGTCTTGGCACTTTTGCCTGGAAGCGACCCAAAGCTATCGCAGGAATACGTGCTGTTCATGGCCCACCACGATCATATTGGACTGGCCACCGATCGGGATGCCCGGGGTGACAATATCTACAACGGAGCTATCGACAACGCGTCGGGGACTGCAGCGATGCTTGCTATCGCAGAAGCCATTCAAGAGAGCGGTTTGAGGCCTAAACGTTCCATCGTTTTTGTAGCCGTTGGGGCGGAAGAGCAGGGACTGCTCGGATCCAAATACTTCGCGTCCCATCCACCCATTCCGAATGGAAAACAGTCCGCAGTCGTCAATGTCGATGGAATCAACTTCTTGGGACCAACCAAAGATGTGAATGTGATCGGTTTGGGAAAAAGCTCGTTGGACCGTCTGGTGGATGTAGTGGCGAAGTTCCAAGGCAGGACGGTGGTTCCCGATCGTGACCCAAGCAAAGGCTTTTACTATCGATCGGATCAGTTTTCACTAGCCAAAGTGGGAGTTCCGGGAGTCTATCTGCACTCGGGCCATGTTGTCGTGGGGAAACCCGAGGCCTGGGGAAAAGAACAGTTGGACGCTTGGACCGAGAAGCACTATCACCAACGATCGGACGAGTACGATCCCAATTGGGATCTTTCAGGGGCAGTGCAAGACGTCCAGTTGCTGTTGCATGTTGGTTGGATGGCTGCCCAGTCGCCCGACGTGCAGACTTGGACGGCGGGCGATGAATTCGAAGCTGCACGCCGGGAAGCCATAAGCCTCTTGAAATAGATACTCCCCTCCACGGAGATTAAAAACTTTTGTAGACTATGGCCTTCATGGAACTATCCCAAGCGTATCGTTACTGCCCGGTTTGCGGACAAGCTCGTCAAAGCCGAACGCCTATTCGACCCTTTCGATGCCATGCGTGTGGACACACCACGTTCTTCGGTCCGGTGACTGCCGTGGGAGCGATCATTCAAAACGCCAAAGGAGAGGTTCTCTTGATCGAGCGGGCGAAAGAACCGGGCATCGGCAAGCTCGGAATGCCTGGTGGTTTCGTTGATCCAAACGAAGGTGCCGAAGATGCATTGCGACGAGAAGTTTTGGAAGAGGTGGGCATCACGGTCGGACCGCTTGAGTTCGTTTCGACTTCTCCTAATTCGTACCACTATCACGGCATCGATATTCCCGTGGTCGATATATTCTTTAGCGCTCAAGCCGAAACGCACGATATCGAACACGATACGGCCGAAGTTTCCAATTGGATGTGGACCGATTTAACCGTCGAGGTACTCGATGGAATGGCGTTCCGATCCAATCGACTTGCCTTGGAGCGATTTCGAAGCAAATCGGTTCCTAAATCCTAATTCTGAAGCTTGACATACCACTATCGGCGTTGCATTCGGATCGTGCCAGTGTCCCCGGCCGCTTGGAAGTTACCGTTGAGGCTGTTTCCTGTGGCGAGGGCGGTCATGCGATAACGGCCTTCATTGGACCGTGATGGCCGGTGGAACCACTTCAACATTCACCCCAAAGAGAGCCTTAGTCACGAAAGCGGAGGAAGTAGAGTGCATGTTTTTTGCCTAGATGAAATTCGAAAGGGTGTCTGTGCAACGAACAAAAGGAGCGTTTCTTTCAGCATATTTTAGTCGCAATGAAATCACCACCAGCGAAATCGATTTGTGGTAGCCAACCTGGCGATATTGGGACAAAATGAGGCCCAAC
>Ga0105044_10015386_pt1 | contig 10335 bp, 5 predicted proteins | sample MAT01_FD_78092 | JGI IMG/M metagenome (GOLD analysis project Ga0105044, IMG submission 78092) | Freshwater microbial communities from Lake Fryxell liftoff mats and glacier meltwater in Antarctica - MAT-01 | ecosystem: Environmental > Aquatic > Freshwater > Ice > Liftoff microbial mat | place...
GCCGTATGTCGAGTTGGGGCAAATCTATATCCATCAAGAGCGATGGAGCGATGCAAAGCGAGTGCTCGAAACGGGTGTCCAGCTTTGCCCGGAGAATGAGTCACTAGTGCTGTTGCGAGAAGAGTTGCTGCTCCACCAAGCCAACAAGTCCTATGCCCAAGCCAAATCGAATTTCACCCAAGACCCTTCCGACGACAATCGTTATGCGCTGAAGCAGGCTGAGATCAACAACGCGAACGAGCGTATTCGCGTTTGTCGCGATCGATTTGGTCGACATCCAGAACACAAAGATGTTCTGATCACATGGGCCATCGCGTTGCGGCAAATGTCCCGATGTGATGAAGCGGTTGAGCTATTGCTTCGAGCTGCGAGCGATCTCGAGCTGCGTTCGCGCGCCAGTTTGCAACTGGGCATGTGCTACCAAACCTTGAAGCGACCTTTGGATGCACTCTCTGCGTTTCGAAAAGCAGCCCTATACCGCCTTCCGCCGCCTGAGCCAAAGATTCGGCAACGAGCACTTGAGTTGGCCATCGACTTGGCCGAACAGACGCTACTGATCGATTCGGCGCGGTTCTATGCCCAGCAATTGCTGCTCGATTGCGAACCCGCCAAGAGAAAACCGTTGGAACAAAAATTGCGACAGCTCGAAACGATGGAAATATAGAGCGAGCGAATTAACGCAGTGTTTTTGCAACCAGTGCTAACCAATCCCTCCTCGAGTCCTCACCCCATCCGATGAAACTTCCTTGCTTGCTGGCAAGCCAATCCATGAAACACATAGCCCTATTTTCGTTGCTGCTCGCGTACCTTTGCAGTCCGTCTTTTGCGGCCGATCGCCCCAATATTCTCTTTGCGATCGCAGATGATTGGGGATTGCATGCGGGAGCATACGGTACTCCGTGGGTCAGGACTCCAGCGTTTGATCGGATTGCCAGAGAAGGACTTCTTTTCCGGAACGCGTATACTCCGATGGCCAAATGCGCGCCCTCGCGCGCGATCGTACTGACAGGACGTCATCTTTGGCAAAATGAAGATGCCGGCAATCACATGGCTTACTTTCCGGCCAAACTAAAGGGTTGGCCAGAAGTGCTCACCGAAAAGGGTTGGCACGTGGGAATCACCGGAAAGGGCTGGGGGCCAGGAATTGCGAAAGATGAGAAAGGCAAGCCACGCCAGCTCACCGGCCGACCGTTCAACGAACACAAAGCCAAACCTTCCACCCATGAAATCTCGAGCAACGACTACGCCGAGAACTTCGTCGATTTCCTGGATGCCGCCCCCAAAGATTCGCCATGGTGCTTTTGGTATGGATCGACGGAACCGCATCGTGGCTACGAATTCGGATCCGGCGAAAAGAAAGGTGGCAAGAAGCTCAGCGACATTCCGCGAGTGCCCAGCGGTTGGCCCGATGATGATATCGTTCGGCATGACATGCTCGACTATGCGTTCGAGCTGGAGCATACCGACAATCATCTCGGACGAATGATCGCAGAACTCGAACAACGAGGCCAACTTGACAGCACTTTGATCATCGTCACGAGCGACCATGGAATGCCTTTCCCTCGTTGTAAGGGCTATGCATACGAGGACTCGAACCACATCCCTCTCGCGATCCGATGGCCCGCTGGTTTGAACAAGCCGGGCAGAGTTATCGACGATTTCGTAGACTTCACCGACATCGCTCCCACCATCTTGGACTACTCCGGAATCCCACATAAGGAAACCGGGATGATGCCGATCACAGGCACGAGCTGGCGACCGATCTTGGAAAGCGACAAAGACGGTGAGGTGATCGCAGATCGCGATCACACTCTTATCGGAAAGGAAAGGACTGACGTTGGACGGCCAAACGATTGGGGCTATCCGATTCGAGGTATCGTTACTAGCTCGTACCTCTTCTTGAAAAACTATGAACCCACTCGATGGCCGGCTGGCAATCCAGAAACTGGCTACACCGATACCGATGCCAGCCCCACGAAAACGCTGATCCTGGAATTGGGCCGAAAAGACCGTGCGAACAAGTACTGGCAACTCAACTTCGGCTTGCGCCCCAGTGAAGAACTTTACGATTTGAAGCTCGACGCCCATTGCGTTAACAACCTCGCTGCCGATTCTTTGCATAAGAATCGCGTCCAAGAGCTACGAGAGCGTATGGAGATTGAGCTTAAATCCCACAACGATCCACGGATGGCTGGCAACGGTAAGGTTTTCGATGAATACCTACCGACGAGCAACACTGGCTTCTACGACAAGTATCAGAAAGGAGAGCAGCCCAAGGCTGGTTGGATCAGCGAAAGCGATATTGAGAAAGAGCCGATCCATACGTCTGCTCGCTAGGCCCCTCTGCAAGCGCAGATAAGACATCGCGAAGCTGTTGATGATCTAACTCCTCTTCTCCTTAAGACTCGATGTATCACATGATTCCTGTGCTAGTGCAGCCCCGAGAGCGGAACATCCCTGCCGGAGGGTGTGAGTGCTCGTTGTCATGCACATCTATTAATTGGCCCGAATGAGCTTGGAGGCCATCTCGCTTTATGACGCCCCATCGGACGTAACGGTTCGCGGCTAGAATCGGGCCGTCAGTGATTCCCGCATCCCAAGTTCAGCCTAACGCCTTCGGCACTCATGCGTCTTCAATCCTCACTTTTTAGCCCTGACAACACTTTAGGAGATTATTGCGAATTCAGTAATGATCTCGCGAAAAACAGAAGACCCAGAGGCAGCTAGAGCAGGGAAAAGCCAATGCCACGAAACAAAAAATTCTTCTAATTCACTTTTTCACCTCCGAATCGACATTGGCAGAGACTGTCCATTTCCACTAAACTCCCCACTCATCGCGATCCAACTTTGGTTTGCTAGCGTAGCGATCGAGCAGCTAGAGGGTTGCGAAACGAATCCACAGGGAGAGTGGTTATATGGGCAAGGAATCCTTTCGCTTTATTCATGCTGGTGACTTTCATCTCGAACGTCCCATGCAGGATCTCATCGATTTGCCTGAGCATCTCAAGCAGGCACTGGTTGACGCGCCGTGGAAAGCGGCTGAAACGATCTTTGAAACCGCCATCGTCGAAAACGTTGACTTTATTTTGTTAGCGGGAGACCTTCTCAATCCGGTCTCATGCGGCGCGGCCGGTCCTGCCTTTCTCATCGAGCATTTCGAAACACTTCGGCAAAGAAACATAAGAGTCTACTGGGCTGGTGGACAGGTCGACGATCCCGACCGTTGGCCCGATGCGGTTGCGCTTCCTGAGAATGTGCATCTCTTTTCGAAACGCCAGCTTGAGCCGGTCATCTATCGTCGCAATGGTTCTGCACTGGCGACCATTCTAGGCCGTTCCAACGATGGTCGCGAATCGATCCGAGCAGCTGAGTTTTCGATCGACTCGGATGATACTTATGTCATCGCGCTGGCCCATGGGACGGCAGATCGCGAGTCTCTTCAAAGTCAACGCATTGACTATTGGGCGTTAGGTGGCAACCACGAACGCCAAACGCTTCACGGCGAAGCGCCCCACATGCGAATCTGCGGCACCCCGCAAGGCCGCTCGTTTGCCGAAGCGGGCGCCCACGGCTATTGGACCGTCGAGGTTGATGGCAATCATGATGCGCAAATAAGCGCTCAAGATGTGGATCCATTTCGATACGTGACACAGACTCTCGACACCGAGGATCTGGCGTTGGGACGCGATATACGCCAGCTCATGACCAAAAGAATCTCGCGCCTCCAATCCGAGAACGGAGCCCGCCATCTGATTGTCCATTGGCGTGTAGAGATGGATCTGGAAAACGCTTCCATGGTCGGTCCAGCGGCCCTCGAAGAGATTCTGTCATGGCTTCGGCGCGAGTATGGGCACGGTGCGTGCGCCGTGTGGTCTACCGACATCGAAGTCCTATCCCCCAAAGCGTTCCCAAAGAAATGGCAAGACGAGGAAACCATCCTTGGTGACTTCTTGAGAACCTGCTCGGACAGTCGAAAGAATCTTGGAAAGAACGTGAATCTCAAACCTCTTATCGAGAGCGAAACACCAGGCAACCCCGCTTGGCAATCGCTGCTTGTGAACGATGAAGCGACTGCGATCACGGGCATGCTCGACCGTGCTACATTACTAGGTGTGGATCTATTGCGAGGCCACAAAATCGATCTGCTCGCATCCACTAGAAAGTTCGGAGGTACCAAGGCATGAAAGTACGCGACATACAAATAGATGGTTTCGGCGTTTGGTCAGGGCTGTCCGTCGACTCATTGCCTGACGGCATGACGGTTTTCTATGGCCCGAATGAGGCCGGCAAGACGACTCTCATGCAGTTCTTGCGCACGATGCTCTATGGCTTCACGGCGGAACGTCGCCAACGCTACTTGCCGCCCGTCCATCCCGGAAAACCGGGGGGCGCCATGCGTGTCAGCGGACCCGGCGGTGGTTACGAAATCGCTCGTCGCGCCACTCTCAACGATCCCAGTATCATCGGACAACTCACGGTCACCAGCAGCGATGGCGTTACCCAAGGCCAACATCGCTTGACATCGCTCTTAGGCAGCGTGGACGAATCGATCTTCACCAACGTCTTTGCCATCGGCCTGCGCGAGTTGCAGGAGCTCAGCACGCTCGACGACACCGCAGCTGCGGACGAGCTGTACAAACTATCGAGCGGTTTGGACCGCGTATCGCTGGTCGATGTCATGCGCCAGCTCAAAACGGCTCGCGGACAAATCGTTTCCAATACTGCCGATGCCGGCCAAATGTCAACCATGCTCGCCCGTCGCGAGAAACTCCGCGATGAACTCGAGCAGCATACTGTTCGCGGTAGAAGATGGGGGGAGCTAGCTGCTCATCGAAAGAACCAACAAACCGAAATCGACGAGCTCCGGGCACGGGGCGAGCAATGGGAATTGGAAGCCCGGGCGGTAGAAACCGCCTTGCAAGTACGCGAGCCTTGGTTGCTGAGAGACAATACTCGCAATCGACTCAAGGCTCTCAACGCGCGTGTCGACCTGCCTGAGAATGCAGTGGACAAACTGCGAGAGATTCAGGAGCAAATCGAAGACAAACGCCGACAAATTCAGTCTGTCAAAGACGAGCGCAAACAAATTCGCCAGCGAGCGGGCGAAATGCCAGTCAGCAAGGGAATTCTGTCACTGGCCGGTAAAATCGAAGCGGCCGGCGAGCAAGGTCCATGGATCATCTCGCTTCAAAAGCAAATCCAACGGCTTGAGGCTGACTACGCGACCACCCAGGGCCAACTCGTCGAGGATGCGAAGCGCTTGGGTTTGAGCGAACAAGACCAGGCGGCGTTGCTCAACGACAAACGGCTGGCCAACATGCCGGACTTGTCACGCCAAGCCATCAGCCAACTTTCCGCGCCCGCTCGCGATGTTCGGGTTCATCAGACGCGTTTGAAACAGGCTAGGAGTCAAGGGCTCAACGACAAAAAAGAAGCCAATCGACTCGCTTCCGAGATCAATGAGTTCTTAGCTGTTCGCAAAGAAAAAGATCTTCAAAAAGCCCACAAACACTGCAATGAACTATTGCTGTCCCTACGCAAGAGCCAAAATCTTGAGGAGCGATTGGACAAGCTGGTCAAGCATCAGCACGAGATCAAAGAAGAAGCCGTCAGCATGGAAGGGGAGGAAGGCTTGCCAGTCGATCATGTGATCCGGCTTGCACCTGGGTTTATCCTCGGGTCGATCGTGCTGGTTCTGGGCTTAGGGAAATTCTTCGGTTGGCAATGGGCCAGCTCGGCGCCACTGAATAGCGCAGCCCGAAAAATCCTCACAGCGGCCGAGCAAGTCGAAAAAGTGGCCCGAGATTCTGCCGCAGCCCAAGCCGAACAATCCACTGGCCTGCTGTTGTTCTTGCTCGGGACCGCTGTTTTGATTGGCACCTACTACTTCTGGAAACGATTGGAGCAGGGATCGCGAACGGACCTCAAGGATTGCGATTCCCAGTTGGATGCACTCACCGTTCAAGTCCGTAAAACAGAATCGGAACGAGAAGAGTTGATCAAGCTGCTGCCGGAACACAGCGGTTCGCTCGAACAACGCATTCGCGAAGCCGAACACGATCTAGCGCAGTGCGAAAGCTACCTGCCCGTCTATCACAATCTGCAAGCTGCCAAACAAAGGTACAAGACGGCAAAAAATTACGGTACTGAGGCATCGACGGGGCTCAAGTCCGCTCGCAGCCAATGGAAGAAAACGCTGCACCAGCTAGGACTGGCTGATTCTCTCTCGCCCAAAAGCATTCGCGTTTTGGCTGAAGGTTACGAGTCGTTACTGCAAACGCGCCGACGATTGAAAGCCCAAGAAGACGAACTAGATCAACGCAAGCTGGAGCTGACGACGGGGCTACAACGCATTGAGGCGCTTTCGCTGCAGCTGAAAGTGGCTGTGGACGACTCCAACCACGAATACAAAGATCCCAACACTCGCTCGCTCCTAGAACGTGTGGAGCAAACTCGCGAATCCTCCAATAGCAATTTAAACCGAAACAACGAAAAGGATCGTCGCGATCCGCGAGATCGAAGCGACAAACGGGATCAGCGCAACCGCGATGAGCAGTTGGCCTTGAGAGCTGCCGTTGCCAACACCTTGACCAAAGATGGCGTCACCGACGGCCCATTGCTGAAACTGCAAGAGCTCTCCAACACATTGGCGCAACATCAGCAGTACATCACCCTGCGACGCCAACTCCGCACCGAAGATGAAGAACTTGCTAAAAAGCAAAAATCGTCGCAACGGCTAATGGACCGCTGGATCCGCGCTCGACAAACGCATTTGGCCGATCTGGGAGTCGAAAATCAACAGCAGCTCGAAGACCAACTCTCGCTCAAACATCAATTCCTCAAGCTTGAGAAGGAGATCGCGGACCTGGACTCTCGCGTGAGTGGAATCATCGGTGGGCATGTTCCGTACGCGTCTATCGCCCGATTGCTCGAGAATGCCCCCGCCGGCGAACTAGAAAAGCGATGGGAGACCCTAGGTCAACGCATTCAACAAGCCGACGATCGAGTTTCGCAATTGCTCCAACGCCAGGGTGAAACCGCTCAGGAAATGAAGAGCTTAGCTGCCGACCGTCGATTGGCCGAAATCAAGCTTGAGCTGGCGTGCCTCGAAAAACAACTCGACGCTTGCGCGGAACACTGGCGAACACTCAGCGCTACCACGTGTATGCTCGAAAAGGTTTGCGAGGTCTACGAGACAGAGCGGCAACCGGAAACACTAAGAGAAGCCTCTGCGTTCTTGAAACAACTCACCGATGGCAAGTACGTTAGAGTGTGGACCCCTTTGGGAAAGAATGCGCTGCGGATCGACAATGACAAGAATCAGAGCTTGCCTTTGGAAGTCCTTAGCCGTGGGACCCGCGAGGCGGTCTTCATCGCGTTGCGACTCTCGTTGGCCGCTGCCTATTCGCGTCGCGGGGTCACCTTGCCACTGGTGCTCGACGATGTGCTCGTGAACTTCGATTCGATCCGAGCCAATCATGCGGCAAAGGTCCTGCGAGACTTTGCCTCGTTGGGACATCAAGTGATTATGTTTACCTGCCACGACCATATCATGCGAATCTTCCATAACATTGACGTCCAAGTTCGCGTCTTGCCAAACCAAGGGCAAAGTGGCGAAGCGAAGATCTACCAACCCCATGACCTACCTGTCCAGAAAATAGCTCGCAAAATACCGGAAGTTATCGTGGAGAAACCAATCGCTCGCGAGCCTATCGTGGTCAAGAGAGTCGAAGAGGTTGTTCCTGTTGTCTCAATACCAACCCCTGTGCCAACTCCTTTGCCAACCATCGAATTGCCGGTTGCTCCGATTGTCCCAGCTCCGATTGTCCCAGCTCCGATCGTCCCAGCTCCGTTGGAAGCCATCGCGTTACCTCGGCAACCACGCGTGGAACCTCTCGTTCGCAAACCGCGACGGCAACCCATGCTCGAACCGGTTACTCACGCCAATTCTGAACCAGTGGGTGTTGCTCGATTGTGGTACGACTACGAGGGCGAGCCAGCGGCTAACACGACCGATCGCCTTTGGAACGAAATCGATCAGATCGAGTTGCCTCTCGAAGGGGAGCCTCACGATCTCTGGTGGAGAACCATGTAGGTTGAGAACAAGGCGAGTCAAGTTATCGTTGCAGGAGCTGGACCCGCTACTTGATCCCTTTCAAATTGGCTAAACCGCCGTCGACACCGAGAGTTTGACCGGTCACCCAAGATTGATCGGGTGAAGCCAACCAAAGGATCGCGCTCGCAATATCCGCCGGTTTGCCAAATCGTCCCAACGGATGCATCGAGAGGGACACCTCCGCGGATCTAGGATTGCCCCAGATCTTCTCCGTAAGCGGGGTTTCCACCAATCCAGGGGCGACCGCATTCACACGAATCTGTTTGGCGGCGTAGGTCATTGCGGCTGATCGAACCATCCCTTCGATGCCGGCTTTGCAAGCTGCAATCGCCTCGTGATTGGAAAGACCGATCGACGCTGCCGCCGAACTCATCAATACAATTGATCCACCTGTCGATGTCATCCTGGGAACACAACATTTCAGAAGCCCGGCTGCAGACGTCAAATTGGCACCGATGGTCGCATCCCAATCCGATCTACTGGTCAAATGCATCGGCTTGAGTAGTACCGACCCAGCCAAATTGATCGCCGCGTTAATGCCACCTAGAAGTCCCTCGGCGCTGGATACTACTCCGTCGAGCTGCACCCAATCCGTGCCATCGGCTACCGCATATCCCCAACCGTAACTCTCCGAGAGCATTTTGAGCTTATCTGCCGAGCGGCCTATCAAGAACGCTTCGCCTCCCAAATCGGCAAGTTGCTTGCAAACAGCCTGTCCAATGCCACCCGTAGCACCAACAATGACCGCTTTGATTGAATTAGTAGAATCGCTCATGCGTTTTTACAATAAAAAAAAATTCTAGTAAAAAGTGTCGCGCTTAGAATTTGCGACGGCGGGGAGTGTATCGAGACGTCAAGCCGAGCTACCGGCCAAAGGCGGATCGAGAGAAATGGCTAGCGAGATCGCGAGATAGGACTATGACGTCGTGATTTCGAAAGGAAGTAAAGCGTTCTCTATACCATTTACTTTTTAGATTCTTGCATCTAGTAGATTGACGTCCCCGTATAGTTGTCCATCGGCTCGCGACCGTCGTTTACTAGCTTTGAGGTTTGCTCTCAGCAACAACTCCAATCTCCATTACGGAATAGTTAAAATGAAGACCCAGATTTTTTCGTTGGCGCTCGCCGCCATAACCAGCTTCGGCTCGTTCGCCGTCGCTGCCGACAAAGACATTGTCGACACCGCTGTAGGTGCCGGAAGTTTCAAGACATTGGCAACAGCACTTGGTGCAGCTGATCTCGTTGGTGCACTCAAGGGAGCTGGTCCCTTCACCGTTTTCGCGCCAACCGATGAAGCTTTCGCCAAGCTGCCCAAGGAAACTTTGGCCGACTTGCTTAAGCCAGAGAATAAGGCCAAGCTAGCAGCGATTTTGACCTACCACGTTGTATCTGGTAAGGTCATGGCTGCGGATGTCGTTAAAATCAAGGGTGCAGTCACCCTTAATGGCCAACGGGTGGATGTGAAGGTAGATGGAAAAACCGTCAGCATTGACACTGCCAAGGTAGTGACACCAGACATCGCATGCTCGAATGGCGTTATCCATGTGATTGATTCCGTAATTCTTCCCGCCAGCGACACCATTCCGGTCGTTGCAACCAAGGCAGGAAAGTTCAATACCCTTCTCGCTGCTGTCAAGGCTGCTGGCTTGGTCGAAACATTGAGCGGAGCAGGTCCGTTCACCGTCTTCGCACCCACCGACGAAGCGTTTAAAAAGCTACCGGAAGCAACTTTGAAAGATCTTCTCAAGCCAGAGAACAAGGCTAAGCTTGCAGCAATCTTGACCTACCACGTCGTCCCAGGCCGAATTTATTCCGAGGCAGCAGTTGCTGCCAAGGCAGCCAAGACCGTCCAGGGTGGATCTATTGCGATCTCTGTCAAAAACGGAGTTGCATACGTAAATGATGCCAAGATCATCGGAACCGATGTTGACGCCTCCAATGGCGTTATCCATATCATCGACACAGTGATTATGCCTCCTGCAAAGTAGTTTTGCAGTGTTGAGAGTGGTGGCACTGAGTCGCCCTGACAGTGGTAGCACTGAGTCGCCGATGCTTCACCGCCCAAAAATGCCCAAGGATCAACTCCTTGGGTATTTTTTTTGGGCTTTCCGCTCGTTCCCAAGCTCCAGCTTGGGGACACACACTCTGGAATCTCCGCTTCCCGAAGCCTGAGCTATTGACGTGGCGAAGTTGCCAAGCGTTGGCCGAGCTCAATAGCA
>Ga0105044_10015388_pt1 | contig 10335 bp, 4 predicted proteins | sample MAT01_FD_78092 | JGI IMG/M metagenome (GOLD analysis project Ga0105044, IMG submission 78092) | Freshwater microbial communities from Lake Fryxell liftoff mats and glacier meltwater in Antarctica - MAT-01 | ecosystem: Environmental > Aquatic > Freshwater > Ice > Liftoff microbial mat | place...
AATGCCAATCGCTTCAAATGCGCGCTCGACGCGTTCCCACGCATTGTCGGCATCTATCAGCACGCAATGAAGTTATCGGCATTTCACGACGCACAGCCATCGAAGCAGCCGGATTTCCCGACGCCGGAAAAGTAGAAACTCCTTATCTGGTGGGGGTTTCCGGGCAAAAATAGTCTGGAAGCCTCACCGGACGTAAAGTTTTGCGCGAATGTCCCAAATGTTGCCTCGTGAAGACAACGGCTCACTTTTCCGTGAAAGGCTGGAACCTTTCATCATGTCCTTGACCGACCAAACCCAAGACCTGGCCTTGTTGGCTGAAATGCGCAGCGGCAATGTCGGCGCGTTTGAGCAGCTTTATCGCCAGCATCAAGGGCCGTTATACAGGTTCGTGACGACCAGGGAGAAATGCGCGCCATTCAGATCAATGATGCCGTCAACGGCTCACGCTTCGCGTTGTCACCATCGAAGTAATCGGCGCCCAGGATTGCGCTGGACAACGATATTGCCAAACGCGTTGAGGAAATCCGCGAGAAGGCCAACGCCGCAGCGAAAGCAGATAGCAAGGCAGTGATCATCGAGCGCGATACTCCCGGTGAGACCAACTTCGTCAAGCGCATGGATGGGCGGCGCAAAGGTGGCAGGAATGGAGTGCGCGAGGAAACTACCGTAAACGTCGTGCGCATCGATGGCGATACCGATGTCGCGGTCAACAAAGACGGCAAGAAACCACCTACAAGCTCGGTACCGGCGGCGATCACAGCCGGGCAGTGGCGGGACCCGCCAGACCCGGCACGCTTGGGCCGCTCGTCACATTGGGGCACAGCTTCCAGGATGCACGTTGGGCCGCCAAGGCCACCAATACCGACCTCGGCAGCCGTGATTCTGAAGGTGAACGCGCCGATGTCAAGCGCACCAGCTACACGATTCGATTCCGTCTGGCAAAGTCGGTAACAAGCATCCGATTACTGTCACTTCAGAATCCTGGTATTCGCCGGATCTGCTGGGGACGCTTTACGCCAAACAAAGGGCCCCGCGCACTGGCGATTCAATCTATCGACTGGCGAATGTGAAGCGCATTGAACAGCCACTGTCGTTGTTCCGCGTACCGGAGGATTAGGTAATCAGCAGCACACGTTTGATCGCGGGTCCGGTGCCACTGGTTTCCCAAACACCGCCCGCAAGTCCGGTTCCGCCAACCAGATGGCAGCTTACGAAGACAACGTTAGCTATTGATATCGCTGGAAAGTCCCGCTCCATCGCGCCGTTCACGTGCAATTTGCCGCTTGTCCACACCCCATATCTGCCGGAAATGCGCAAGCTTTTCCTTCCAGGTGAGACCTTCTGATGACATCGCCTCCATGAAGTTGGCAAGTCGCTTGGAAACCACGACTGTGTAGAGCGCCAGCACAGTTGTCGGTACGAACACGATGAAGAAAATGGCGATCTTCCACTCGGTCGACAACGCGTCGTGGCTGAACAGGTTCATGCCGAGAAATCCGGTTGCCACCGTACCGACCATGCCGCACGAAGTCACGACCGTTAGCCGCATGGCGTTGTCAGCCTGTTTTCGCATGCGGTCGGCGTCAAGATACTCGTTGATATCGCGCGCCTCCTCGCGCACCTCGGCGTAAAGCGCAGCGGAGTCAAGTTCACGGCTCCAGTACTTGAAAAAATCGCTGGCCTGAACCTGGTTGGAAATTTCATGGAACCAGTAACGGTGATTGAAACGCAGGAACACTTCCAGCGTCTGCCGCACATCGCGTTTGAAATTCTTGACCGACTCAAAGTCACGCACATTCAACCGCTCCACCGCGCGCGAAAACCGGTTGGACAGCGACAACAATGCGGCCTTGTGGAAATGGGCGATCAGTCCGATCTGGTAAAACTGGTGGCGAAACTGCCGCAGTAGAATCTCACTCCCGGGTCCGGAGCGGGTAATTGCTGCGAACGACAAACCACAAAAGAGGTAACGTGTGTCCAGCCCGTTTGAATTGGCGTTTGCCTCCCAATAACGGTCGTAACAATTCTGGCGTTCAAAATCCGCCAGGAATGTCTCGGCATATGGCAGGGTGCCTGATGCGCCCCATTTCGCGGCGAAGCCAATGCGCACCATGTCGCCACGCGACAATTCCCTCGGATCGTCGAAAGTGAGATAAGACATCACCGGGATCCGTTTATTTTCCAACTGGGTGTACCGTAACCCCTTGCGTGTGCCAGGCTTTGGACCTTCGGCAACGCCGGGCGTCGCCTCCGCAGACGCAGGAAGCATCGGCTGTAACAGGTATTCCCAATGCCTGGAAATTGGCGTCTGCCTGCTATTGCGCACCAGATTCAGATATTTGGCTTGGTCGCCGTAATCCGATTCGGCAAGCACCGCACCGCCCTCCCCCAGGAAAGTCACCTTCTCCGGGGTGTGCGCACCGTGCATCGCTGCGTCCCACGCAGGAGGGTAGGGACGGCCCAGGCGATCCATGATGTCGACCACGTCGTGCAACGGCAGGTCGTTGCCCGCCACCTCGAAAACCAGCAAGGCGACATCGATATCGTAGAAAAAATACAGGCGCGTGCGCAGCACGTCAAGCGTCATCACCGCCCCGCCGGGGCGCAACTGGATTTGCGTTTGCTTGATGTCGCGACGATTAAACACGTGCAGCGACGATTGGCGACCGGCCCCCTCGTCGCCGACGCCGTAAAGAAACCGCTGCACGTATGGCAGGAAATAAACGAACTCTTCGTAACCGAGCACACAGGTGTCGTCGTTGATGAGCAACGGATCTTCGACATAGCACCACGGCCCCGGATGGCGTTTTAGCGTTTCCCAGTAGTGCACCACACCCGCGCTCGCATCGCGCTTCAATGGTCGCAATTGCACCGGCCACAACAATGTGTGATGGAACTCTCGGACAATTTTCTCGGCCATTGGCTCTCCTACTTTGGCTGAAACTGCGGATCGCCAAACTTCCACAGCAAGAATGAATAGATGTCGGCAAGCTCGCCGTTGCGCTGTGAACGCGTAGAACCCACGCCATGCCCGGCATCGTAATCGAGCCGCAGCAGCACGGGTTCGGCATCCTTGACGTTTGCGGTGGCCGCCTGCAGCCTGGCGGCCATTTTGCTCGACTGCCATACTTCCACGCGAGGATCGTTCACGCCGTGCATCAGTAAAACCGCCGGATAGGCAGTGCCATCCTTGACGTGATGGTAGGCGCTCATCATTTGCAGACCTTTGAATCCGTCCGCCGTCTTGACGCTGCCAAATTCGGGGATATTGGGTGGCCCGTTTGGCGTGAATTCGGCACGCAAGGCATCGAGCACACCAACGCTGGGCACGACGGCAGCAAACAAGTCAGGCCGCTCCGTCAACGCACGACCAACGGTGATGCCGCCGGCGCTACCCCCTTGGATAGCCAGCTTTTCTTTGCGCGTGAACTTGCGTTCCACCAGATACTCGGCGCAGGCGATGAGGTCTCGCCAGGTATTTGGTTTGGTGAGTTTTTGTCCATCTTTGTGCCAGGGGTCACCGAACTCCCCACCCCCGCGCACATGGCAGGTGCCAAGAATCCCACCGCGTTCCAGCCAGGCCAACGCCGCTGGATTGAAGGTAGGCGAGAGCGTGATGCCGTACGCACCATAGCCGCGCAGCAATGTCGCGTTGTTGCTGTTCAGCCGCGTGCCCTTCTTGTAGATCAGCGAAATTGGTACCTGAACGCCATCCTTGGCCGTGACCATCAGACGCACTTCATCAATTTCCGAATAATCGACGGTGGATTTTGGCAGCAGCGGCAAGGCGATGACGTTCGCGGTGCGCTCCTCGATATTCACGTAGCGCGGCGCTTCCGTCCACCCTTCCAGGCGCAGAATCGCACCCGGCCGCTTGGGGTGGGTGACCATCTGCCGGATTGCCAGATCAAAGGGCAAACGCACAAATTCGAGCTTGCCGCCACTAAAAACGGAGTTGCTGAAATTGAGGCGCTGCAATCGATCAGTACCGCCGAAAAGCTCACGGATGTACAGGGCATCCTGGGCGACGGCCAGTTGCCGGATAACAGTATCTCCGGCCGGAACAATGGTCGTCGCGGTGGCAAATTCGGGACGCGCGACTGAAGTGCGGACAACCTTGTTACGCGGTGCGTTCTTGGCGGTGAGCAAATACAGCGCAGCATCGTGAACTGCATAGCTGGTGACGAGATCTTTAGGATCAACTACCTTGCGCCATGCCAGGGGCTGCGAGTAGATGGAGGCAGGGCCGGATGCGGGCGCAACATACAGGCTGATTTCGTTCAAGTCGCCGTGGCGGATGCTGCCCAGCAGAAAGCGTCCGTCCGCCGTGATCTGTACGCCCGGAATGTCGATGTCCGCAAAATCGATCTTGGTCCCGCTCGCCACGCCGCGGCCGAAGACAGCTTCATCCTTGCCCGCATCACGCCCAAGTACGTGACGAAACACGCGGCTGTGCAAATACCGGTTCTTTTTGTCGCCCGGCGTTGCAGTCGGCAAGCGGTTGTAGAAAAACGCGCGACTATCTTCAGACCAGGCACTCTCTGCTGCAAAGCCGATGCGATTGATGACCACGTCGAGGTCGCGCGCTGTTGCGACTTCTACAATCCGTAAAGACGTTTCTTCCGACCCGCCAGCGGCGATGCCGACCAACACGTGCTTGCCATCCGGTGCCGCGAGGTAATAGTCGAGTGCGTAGCGGCGACCCGGACTTGTGAGTGCCTGCGCATCGAAAAGCAGGCGCTCTTTCCCGCCAATGCCGTCGCGCACATACAGTCTGTGCATGCTCTCACCGGGCGAAATCTTGTAATAGAACACGCGTGTTGCCGCACCGGTACCGGAAATCTGCACGTTGGTAATCGATATGCTGGCGTCAGAAAGAGCACCAATTCGTGCCGCTAACGCTGCCCTGCCGGGTATGGCATCGAGCGTCGTGCGGGCAAACTCACCCTGCCCCTTCATGTACCCGACCACATCCGCATTCTTCACGTCCTCCAGATAGCGATAGGGATCGACCACCGTTTGACCAAAGAAGGTCTCACTTACATTGCGTATCGGCGCGATGGGTGGACCCGGCTTTCGGACCGGTTCCGGCGCAAGCGCGACCGCCGCAGCGACGACCCTGGGTGCTTCGACCGGCGGCGGTGTTGCGCAGGAAACCAGCATCACAGCAAGGCAAACCGACAAAACTGCATTCGCTCCAGCTGCAGGTCGGTTGAGCGCAAAATTCATATTCAATGGAAGGGCTCCGGGTTAATTTTCCAAGCGGTCGCGACGGAGGATTTTTTCTGGCTCATCTGGCCATTTGCACCTCATGCGCGGTTCAATTTCTACCAGTAGTTCTCAACAATAATATGACCAGGCTCAAGCTTGCGGTTCATCCGAAATCCGCGGCTCTTTAGCAACTTGCGCATGGTTTCGACCATTTCCGGATTGCCGCACAGCATGAAGCGCGAACGCGCGTCGCTGAGCGGCACACCTGCCGCAGTTTCCAGCGCACCCGATTCCACCAGCGTATTGATACGACCATGCAGCGCACCATGCAGCGTGTCGCGAGTGAGGGTTTTGACGAAATGAAATTTCGATAGTCCTTCGCTCGCGTGTCCGGCAGCGAGCCGTTCCAGTTCTTCCGTGTAACCCAGATCGTGGCGTTCGCGCACCGAAAGTACCAGGACGATATTTTCGAATCGCTTCCATACCGCTTCATCTCGCAACATCGAGATGTATGGGGCCATCCCGGTACCTGTGGCAATAAGCCACAAATCCTGATCCCGGCCTGCCTGCTTGAATCGGTCGACAGTCAGGAATCCTTGCGGAACCTGCTCGACCAGCATGGTGTCGCCGATATTGAAACGCCCCACTCGTGACGAAAATACGCCGGTTGGTACTACCAACAGAAAGAACTCGAGAAACGATTCATGTGGCGCCGACACGATCGAGTATGCCCGCCATATTGTCTCGCCGTCTTCCTTGATGAGGCCAATACGCGCGAACTGACCCGGCACAAAAACGTATTGCGGATCGCGCCGCACGCGAAACGACATCAGCGCGGGATTCCATCGATGTAGCCAGACGACCGGTTCTTCGGTAATTCGCGCTGCGGACAATGGCGCGGTCGGCGGCGCCATTTCAATCGATGGCGCGGGTGGAACAGGGACGTTGGACATAATACGGACCAGAAGGCGCCTTGGTTGTAGCGCTGGGGCGCGGGATGTCGCTAGTCTAGCAAATTGGCCGTGAATGATTAGCACCCATCGCACGCTATCTTGCTAGCCATCGTTGTGCATGAGCACAGGTAAAATCGCAGAACGCCATCTGGCGCGGTCTTCCAAGCCTTTATGCTCCATGTGTGCCGCCAGCGCTAGACCTTCACTGCTAGTAACTTCCATTTACTGCTGCAAGGCCCTTCGATACCTCAGAGCCTGCCCCCGCATGCTAGTGGCGGGGGGCGAACGGGAATGAGGTAATTAGAAATCCCCTATCGAATTCACCCGCCGCGCCGTAGGGCCGGACGCGCTACTTTGCCACCGATGCTTAACGTTGCGCGGTCCTGCGCAACGCTTGAACGTATTTCTGAACTCACGCTGCCGGTCAGCGCGCTGGTGGCCAAAGCCACGTTCACGTTGCCATTGGCGAGCAGTACACCGCCGGTCAGTTTCAATTTTTCATAGCGGATCACGCCGTCGGCTATGCGCAGTTGGCCTGTCAGTTCGCTGAACTTTGATTGTCCGCCGACACTTCCAGGCGAACGAATTACCTGCACCAGGTCCACGTTGCCGATGGTGCCGTCTTTCAATTCAAAATTGCCCTGAATATTGGGTTTGTCCAAAAGCGCGCCAACCGTTGCGGCATCGCCAGAAACGGCAAACTTGCCATCAAGCTTTCCCGAGATCGATATATCCCGTGTGAACACTGCAGTGAGCTGATCGACTTTCAACTTCTCAACGCCAAATTCACTATTAAAGGAAACACCTTGCTTCCAGGAAACCTTCACGCTACCAGTCGCCGACCCCTCAAACAGTTTTGCTTCCACCACCGGAAAAGTCATACCGCCTTGGAACATCGTACCCTTGGCACTCAAGCTCGAAAGCGGGATGGGAGACCCCAGCGGCAGGTTCATGCCACGCGTTGAAAACTCCACAGCCCATGGGTCGCTTGCGCCGGAATCTTTCGGTGCATCACCTGCAGCGGGCGTGTTAGGCGCAACGTCGAAGGTCCACTTGCCGTCCCGTGCTCGCGCCGTTGCGTGAACAACCTTGCCGGCCTTGTCCAGCTTCAGGTCGGCGTCGAAGGCGTCAATGGCCACGCCACTTACGCTAATCTTGATGTCTCGCAGCGCGATTTTCGATATTTCAATGCCTTTTCCGCGACCTTCGGCCTCTGCCCATTTGAGTACGCGAGGCAACGCCTCGGGTGCAATCGTGATGTCACTCAACTCCATGGTGTCGATGACAAAGCGTTCACCGAACAGGGTTGCCAGATCCATATATAGTCTGCCATTGGCCGCATTGGCGTCATAGGCTTTGCCAAACTGGAGACTCTCGATTTTGACGTGCGGACGCGGGAACAATGCGACCTTGAGGCTCGATGACGTGACATCGTCATGTAACCACTCTGCAAGCGCCTTTGCCAATCGCGTGTTCACAGTGCCCAGCGGAACAAACGGCAATGACCCCAATGCGAGTACGATAAAAACGACCAATCCCACTACCAGCCAACGCAGGCCGCCACCACCGCCCTTCTTGCCTTTGCGCGACGGCGTGACTTGTACATTGTCGCCGGCATATTCCCGTTGGCCCGCCAGTTCCTTGAGTCTGGCAACCTGCGCCTCGCGTTGCCGCAGTTCTGCTTCTTCTTCGGCGCGCGCCTTCTCCTCGGCTTTTTCACGGCCCTGCCGCTCAATGGCGATGCGCGCCTCGGCTTCCTGTTCGATGCGTTCGCGCTGCGCGGTCTGTTCGGCCGCTTCGCGCAACGCGCTTTCACGTCCACGCATTTCCGTTAACGCCTTGACCTCGGCGTCCTCGCGGGCACGTCGTTCGGCATCAAATTTTGCCTGGTTTTCACGGTCAGACGTCTCGCGCATTTCCTGTTCGATCAGCATGCGCGCCTGCGCCTGAATTTTGGCCTCTTGTTCGGCCTGCAGGCGGGCTTTCATTTCCGCCTCGACGCGCGCGCGATCTTGTGCCTCTTCGCGCGCCCGTACCTCGAGCCGTTGCCGATTCTGCACTTCCAGCTGTTTGCGGTTTTCTGCGTCGGTCTCAGCTGCGCGCCGGGCGTCTTCTTCCGCCTTCAGCCGCACCTCGAATTCGGCTGAAGCCTTTGCGGCCGCAACCGCCTGCGCTTCCGCCAGCCTTTTCGCTTCTGCTTCGACAATTGCACTTTCCGCACGAATTCGGGCAATCTGTACTTCCATCTCAGCGCGAATGCGAACTTCCTGCTCCGCAAGCATCTTTTTTGCTTCGACTTCGGCGTTGGCTTTGGCCTCGGCTTCTACCCGGGCGAGCATGCTGCGTTCGGTTGCAAGCTGATCTTCCAGCATTCTTCGCGCCTCTTCGCGCGCTTCCGCCATGATCGCCGCCTCGACCTCGGCGCGCGCGCCCTCGTCAACGTCTGACTTCAGCAGCGTCTCCATTTCGGCACGGACTTTGGCCTCAATCTCCTGCTTCAACTGCTGGCGCAGGTCTCGTTGCGCGGCCTCAAATTCCTGTTGCTGCCGTTTGGCTGCAGCTTCTGCCTGCACGCGCGCCTCGGCCAAGGCGCGTGCTTCGGTTTCTGCTCTGGCACGTGCCTCAGCGAGCGCCCGCGCTTCGGACTCGGCGCGGGCACGTGCCGCCGCCAGCGCTTTTTGCTGTTCCGCTTCTTTCTCGGCCTGCTCGCGCGTCAACGTCTGCACCAGACGCGCTGCGGCCGCATCATCGCGCTGTTTCTTTTCTGCGGCAATCTTTACGTCCAACTCGAGCCGCGCATTTTCTGCGGCGGCTTGCGCGCGCCGCGCCTCAGCCATCGCCCGCTCTTCCGCATCACGCCGCGCCTTCGCTTCCACGTCCAGGCGGGCACGCAATTGCGCTTCGCGTTCGGCCCGCGCGCGCGCTTCCACCTGAGCGCGTTCGCGCGCAGCATTCAATGCGGCCTTGAGTTCAACATCATCTGTCGCCGGTGCCGCCGTATGAGCCGGCGCGGGCGACGTCGCTCTCTCAACTTGCCCCGCAGAGGCTGGTGTGCGGTACTGGGAGGGCCTGAATGAGGCAGTAGCTGACGGGTCGAACGCCGGTTTTTTAGCTTGGGTGAAATCGAAATCGTCGTCGTCACCACCGAAATCGCTTAACGGCTCCTCTTTCTTGACCTCAAAGACCTTGACGTAACCGTCCTTTTCTAGCGCCGTCAGCATTTTTGACAGCGCCGATTCGACGAGATCGACTTTTTCGCAGACCGTTTCGACCTTCGATTTTCCGTCGATCGCCTTCAGGACTTTCATCAGCTCGCGGGAGAGTGACTGAGTCTTCTTGTTTACCTGGGTAAGGCCTTTGGCGGTCTTGGTGTAAATTGTGTTTGCATCCATCGCTTAAGTCTTCTTTCAAAGATTGTTTTGTCAGCGCCGGAATCTTGTTCAATCCGCCAATATTATTTGAGCTTCTGCGGCGACGTGGCCGTACGGGACTTGCAAAGTACTTGTGCAACGACCGCAGCGTAACAGTGCCGGTTGAAGCAAGATGATTATCTTCTCACGAATCATGAATGCGCGACAGGGGGAAGGGCGAAGCGCCACTGGTGGCCATGTTACTTCTTCATCGCGCTGCGATGGGGGCGGAAATGTCGCGCTGCAGCAACCACGCAAAATTACTTGCTGTCACGTTCCCAGTAAGGCGGATCGCCAAAGGTCTTTTTCATGAAATCGATAAACAGCCGCACTTTGGCCGGCAAGAATTTTCGGTCGGGATACACGGCATAAATATCGCTGCCAGACACAGCGAATTTTGGCAAGACTTCCACCAGCCTGCCCTTCTCGATCTCCTCAGAAACCTCCCATGCGCTGCGCCACGCGAGGCCGTGCCCGGCCATCGCCCATCGCGTCAGCACTTCGCCATCATTGCAATGCATGTCACCGACGACCTTTACGTTGATATTTCTGGTTCCGTCGCGGAATGCCCAGTTGTCCGACAAGCCATCTTCGGTCGCCGTCACCAGGCAGTTATGTTTGGCTAAATCAACCAGCGTGGCGGGTTTGCCGTAGCGCTTGAAGTAGCCGGGCGAACCGATAACCACTCGATGGTTTCGCGCGAGCTTGGTCGCGATCAGATCCGCGTTTTTCAGGTCAGCGATGCGAATCGCCAGATCGAC
>Ga0105044_10015391_pt1 | contig 10335 bp, 7 predicted proteins | sample MAT01_FD_78092 | JGI IMG/M metagenome (GOLD analysis project Ga0105044, IMG submission 78092) | Freshwater microbial communities from Lake Fryxell liftoff mats and glacier meltwater in Antarctica - MAT-01 | ecosystem: Environmental > Aquatic > Freshwater > Ice > Liftoff microbial mat | place...
AGCTTTTCTAAAACTTGCGATCAATTAATGACGGATACTATGCCAAGATTATGGGTAAAATTCTCAAAAAGAGTCCTTGAATCTCGGATCTAGCCTTGGGCTTTATACATACACAATGCATCTCCAAGTTATGGATCGATTACGATCGCGGTTGGCTCAGTCCTTAACCTTAAAGACCATGGCGTGGCTAGGGTTTCCCGTGCTAGGAATCTCGGGCTTGGCGACTGCCTTTGTCTATTTCCACGCTTTACAAGGAGCGGAGTTTCAGCTTCGGCAAGATTTACAACGCCATTTACGGGATCGATCGCGTCACGATCATGATATTTTCAAGCTTGCAGAATCAAATCATAAGATTCTTAAGACTGATCTAGTGGAGCGGCTGAAGCAACCAATTTCATCCGATGTCGGTCCTCAGTTTGACTCGCTAATTTATCGTTGGAATGACGGGACGGGACGAAATTTTCCTCAAGGTAAGCCGCTCAACAGTTTTCCTGGTTATAAATTGGCGAACATTTTTATTGGACCGCAGGTTCAACTCAATGATGTCCAAAAGCAACATGTTCTGATTTTCAATCAGTTGTGTGAACAGTATGGACGGGCCTTTTATAGTCGCTTCAACAATACCTGGATCAATAGTAACCAGAATATCTCGGTAGGGTACAGTCCAGATAGTCTTTGGGCATTTGAAGCAGCATCCACCACGGACATAACAAAGGAAGAGTATGGCCTACTGGCGACGATCGCTCAAAATCCCGATCGTTCTCCGCGTTGGACCTCACTTTATTTCGATCGTCCGGCAGATCGGTGGATGGTTTCGTTGATCACGCCTGTGGATGATTCGAGGGGCAACCATGTAGCGACGATCGGCAACGATATTATTCTCAACAACCTAATGGAGGTTACGCTTGAGGACAAATTTCCGAATAGTTATAATTTAATTTTTCAAGACAATGGACAAATCATCGTTCATCCCGATCGGATGGATCAACTCAAAGCGTCCGATGGCAAACTCAATTTGCAAGGGATCGACGATCCAGAATTCAAACGTATTTTTAATCAAGCCAAGTTATTAAATCAACCGATCGAAATCATCAAAGATCCGCAAGGAAAATCGTTTTGGGCAATTACTAAAATTAATGGACCCAATTGGTATTGGGTGACGGTATATCCACAATCTGAGTTAACAATAAAGGCGTTGATCTCAGCAGCTCCCTTGGTAATATTGGGATTTCTGGCCTTATTGATAGAGCTTTTTGTGCTGTATCAGATTCTTCGTCGTAATGTTCATCAGCCGCTGGCCAAACTCGCGATCGCCACCGAATCTCTGGCGCAGGGTGATTTTGAGATGAAACTCGAAACAGATCGCCGGGACGAAATTGGGAGTTTAGCCCGATCGTTTTCCAGCATGGCATCACAGCTCCAAACGTCGTTCAGCCAGCTTGCTACTTATAATGAAACTCTCGAAACACAAGTTCAAACCCGTACCCAAGAACTGGAAAATACCTTGATGGACTTGCAATTGACGCAATCTCAATTGGTGCAAAGTGAAAAAATGTCGAGTTTAGGACAAATGGTGGCAGGCATCGCCCATGAGGTGAATAATCCGGTCGGGTTTGTCCATGTCAATCTTCAATATGCTGAATCCTATTTACAACTATTGATCGACCATATTGATCTATTTCATGCTCAATCTACTGTACCAATCGAAATCCAAGATCATGCTGAAATTATTGAGCTAGCATTTCTTCAAACAGATTTTCCGAAGCTGTTGGCTTCTATGAAAATGGGAACCAGTCGAATTAAGGAGATTGTTTCGAGCTTGCGTAATTTTTCTCGGCTTGATGGCATTGATATCAAGGCATCTGATCTCCATGAAGGACTCGATAGTACGCTGCTGATTCTTAGCCATCGGCTCAAACGTTTGCCTCAAAAGCCTATTGTCCTTAAAAAAAACTATGGCGATCTGCCTTTAGTAAACTGTTTTCCAGGTTTATTGAATCAGGTATTTATGAATATTATTGGGAATGCGATCGATGCGCTAGAACCCGTTAATACCGCTCAGATAACTATTACCTCAAAGCATATTGACAACTACGTTGAGATTATAATCTCGGATAATGGTTGGGGGATTCCTGAGGCATTAATTGAAAAGTTGTTTGATCCATTTTTTACTACTAAAGAAGTCGGCAAAGGGACTGGTTTAGGGCTTTCGATTAGTCATCAGATAGTGGTCGATCGACATCAGGGCACATTGGTTTGTAAGTCGTCACCAGAGGGCACTCAATTTGTGATTAGGATTCCGATCGGTTCCACAATCTCACCCCTATCCTCCTGACATTTTTCTGGAAGTGGACAAGTAAAGTTCTGATCGGTCAATTACGGTAAACATAAAGGATTTGGCTTTAGATAAATAGACTGGGAGACACTTTAAAGCGATCGTCTCCTTGTAATACATCAGTGTGACCTTTGGTCTGTTGAAGACAATCGCTCTTCTCGATCTGGAACGCTAGCGTAGCTTCTCGAAAAGCATTGCTATTCTGGAAACTTGGATGAAGAAATAGGCCGATCGTACTTCTTCATGAGAAACTGCAATCTCTATTGCCTTAAACTTGTTCAACCATCCAAAGTAACATTCCTAAAATCACCTCTGTTGGGGGCAATGGATAATCCGTCAAATCTACCGTGACGGTCTGTTCCTCTAGTTTCATAAATCGCCAAGTAGTTCCGCTACTGACACTGCCATAGATTGTAGCGATCGGTTTGCCGCAGTCCTGATTAAACCTTTGCGCGGCGACCATGGACGCAAGACATTGACCCATCCCTTTTTTAAGATCCTCTTTTTTGGATTCAATCAGCACGATCGCAGGCGCTTCAATGGCAAGTTGATCATTCGATCGACTGATTAAAAAATCACAATATCCATTCAGCCCAACATTAGAATCAACATTGAATTCCTCGCCGGAAAACACACTAATATCGTTATGTAAAATCCGTCGAACTTCTAGTAAAACCGGATTGATAATTGCCTCAGACCGAGCTTTCTCATTACCAACTGCGATCGCCCAAGGAACATTCTGTTTTAAAAGATAAGTCAATTCAGGACTCGCCATCACAGGTAGAATCTCCGGCAAAAAGCGTTCTCCCTCGACAGTTGTGAGATTAAAGTCTTGTTTCGCCTTTTTCCATGAGAAATCTTTATAAGACAAAGTGGGAATCTAGAATGAAGACCATGGTTATCTATTGTAAGCCTGAGCAAGACGAAACCATATTTTTTGGCATTTTTTCTAGAATATTTTCTGGATTGATGGCAAAAATACAGTGGAATGGTAGGACGATCGTTTAGGATATTTCAACGCATCTGCACAGACAATCACTCAATGAAAACCGCTATCCTTCGATCAGATCCCCAGCCTGACCAATCACTCAAAGCCCAAGACCTCAATCCTGATGCTTTAAGCCGATCGCTACTTCAGTGGTATCAAACCTCAGGCCGAGACCTGCCCTGGCGAAAAACCCGAGATCCGTACAAGATCTGGATCTCGGAAATCATGCTCCAGCAAACCCAGGTTAAAACAGTCCTTCCCTACTTCGATCGCTGGCTAAATCTGTTTCCTACCCTCGAAACATTAGCTAATTCTCAGTTGCAGTCTGTGTTGAAAGCATGGGAAGGCTTAGGCTACTATGCACGGGCACGAAATATTCATAAGGCCGCAATTGTCATAATGGAAACGTTCTCAGGGCAATTTCCCGACACATTAGAAAATGCAATGTTACTACCTGGAATCGGGCGAACAACCGCTGGAGGAATCCTGAGTTCCGCGTTTAATGCGCCCTTGCCCATTCTCGACGGCAACGTAAAACGGGTTCTGTCGCGATTAATTAACCTGACTGTCCCGCCCGATCGGAATCTTGCCACCTTATGGGAAATTTCCGCATCATTAGTTCCGCTTAATCAGGGGCGCGACTTCAATCAAGCATTTATGGACCTTGGTGCCACAATTTGTATCCCAAAAGGGCCTAATTGTATAGTTTGTCCTTGGAATCGGTTCTGTAAGTCGTACAATTTAGGAGTTCAAAATCAAAGACCTATGACCGAACCAAAAGCTCCCATTCCCCATAAAACTATTGGCGTTGCAGTAATCTGGAGCAGCAATCAAGATAATACTATTCTGATCGATCGTCGCAAGCCAGAAGGACTTTTGGGCGGAATGTGGGAATTTCCAGGAGGTAAGGTCGAACCGGGTGAAACCATTCCTGAATGTATCAAACGAGAAATTCAAGAAGAACTAGGAATTGAAATTGTGGTTGATGAATTCCTAATGACCATCGATCACGCCTATAGTCATTTCAAAGTCAAGCTCAATGTCTATCATTGCTGTCACCTCAGTGGTATTCCCCAAACGATCGAATGTGATGAGATTAAATGGGTAACATTATCAGAGTTGAATGAGTATCCGTTCCCAACGGCTAATTTGCAAATCATTCAAGCATTACAACAATTAGGCCCGCGTTTTCCGGTTTCTCTCTGATGGTTAGTCAACCCCATTTCCCTAGAATCATTCGATCGCGATCGACGCACAATCAGCCCCCCATTTCAACTTCAATAAGATGGGGCGAACGATCAGCCCTTGATCGCGGTCCGGTTGTGGGCACATTAGTCAACCGTAACCATCGCAATGTCATCGGCACTCACGGTGGCAGCTATGGCATTTATCGCGCCCTTTCCGTTGCGTCTGGTGAATTAGATCCTTGTCATCAACCGCTGTTAGAGCATACTGAACCATTAATCACGATCGCCCCTAATGAGGCTTGGTTTGACCCGACCAAAATTGTGTCGCTTGATCCTTGGGGTGCGATCGTCACCGAAATGTTTGCACCGCTGATTCAAAATGGTTGTCAAATCCGTCCGACTATTGCAATTACTCAAGCACATTTAAATTTACCAGAAATTCAGAATGCGATTGCTAAAGGAACATTGAGCATTGATGGTGAGATTGTAAGACCAAATGGATCGATAAAAGTGACGAAGATTGCGATCGATCCGGTTTGGTATCTTCCAGGCATTGCAAAACGATTAGGAATTGATGAACAAGCATTACGACAAGCGTTGCACGATCAAACGGGTGGAATGTTTCCAGAATTTCTAAATAATTATGACTTAAAAGTATGGTTGCCCCCGATCGGAAATACTACAGTATACATTTTTGGCAATGCTGATCACATTCAAAATGAATCACAAGAACTAACATTGCGAGTACATGATGAGTGTAATGGTTCTGATGTTTTTGGGTCCGATATTTGCACCTGTCGGCCCTATTTGATTCAGGGCATTGAAGAAAGTATCAAAACAGCCCAATCAGGTGGGACGGGCATTGTGGCCTATTTCCGAAAGGAAGGTCGTGCCTTAGGAGAAGTGACTAAGTTCTTAGTTTACAATGCTCGCAAACGTCAAGGCGATCGGGCGGATCAATACTTTGAGCGAACCGAATGTGTGGCTGGGGTTCAAGATGCGCGGATGCAGGTATTGATGCCGGATGTATTGCATTGGTTAGGGGTAAAACGCATCGATCGCCTTATTTCGATGAGTGATCATAAATATAATGCGATCGTCAATTCAGGTATTCAAGTCATCGATCGTATTGTGCTAATCGACGACTTAGTACCGCTACATGCGCGGATAGAAATTGAGGCAAAAAAAGCCGCAGGGTACTATAGTGAGAGAACATTGGATTGAGTACTTGGTTGATTACAATGGCAAAAAAAGGAAATAACCGAGCAGATCAGGACAGCCCTTGGAAGCTAGTTCTGAGGCAATATTTTCGAGAAGCTGTTGAGTTCTTCTTCCCCAATATTGCTGAAGAGATTGATTGGAGAAAATCGATCGAATTTCTAGACAAAGAATTTCAGCAGTTTACGCCTGATTCAGAGATTGGGCGACGGTTCGCCGATCAATTGGTAAAGGTCTACAAAAAAGGTGGGGAATCAATCATTCTCTTGATGCACCTAGAAGTTCAGGCAGAGCCAGAAAAAGAATTCCCAAAACGAATGTTCACCTACGTCATTCGGATTTTTGAATACTTTGACGAAGCGCCAGTTAGTTTAGCAATTCTCTGTGATTCAGATCTAGACTGGCGACCTAATCAATATAGTTTTAGAACTACTGGAAGTTCGCTTGAATTCAATTTCACTTCAGTAAAGTTGCTAGATTATCGATCGCAATGGAATGAGCTTGAAGCGAATCAGAATATTTTTGCAACCGTAGTTATGGCTCATTTAAAGGCTCAGGAAACCAAACGAAATCCGGCAAACCGGAAACAATGGAAATTGACCTTAATTAAGCGGCTCTATGAACAGGGCTACGATCGATCGGCTATACTAAGTTTATTCAAATTCATTGATTGGCTACTTATCTTGCCGGAAGAATTTAAACTTTCGTTCTGGGAGGAATTAAGAATTTATGAGGAGGAACGTCGAATGCCTTACATCACCAGTGTTGAGCAAATTGGTTACGATCGCGGGCTTCAGGATGGTGAAGCAAGAGGTGAAGCAAGAGGTGAAGCAAGAGCCGGACGATCGCTGCTTGTTCGACAGCTCACTCGAAAGGTTGGATTCATTTCTGATAGAACTCTCAGAAGAATTAATATGCTATCTATCCCACAATTGGAAGTGCTCAGTGAAGCCTTGCTGGACTTTAGAACAATGGATGATATGAATACTTGGTTAGACGATCATACTCTAGGTTAATTAGCTAGAATTAATCGACGAATTAACCGATCAATTCTAACTAATTTAAACATTAATAGATAGTTCCCGACCAATCGATCGTTTGGGTAGTCGATCGGCTGCCGAGCGATCGATTAGCTTTAATTTCCACCTGTACATCATTTCCTGTTTTAAACGTATCTGATGGAACTGGCAGCGCACCCAAATTTAATACAAAACGATTGTAATCTCGCGTCACTAGATTGCTTGGAAGCACTCCTTCATAATACGTTTCAGCATTCCCAAATCGATTCGGAATGCCATTCCCACCACCAGTCTTTATTTTGACTGAAAACTGAGTCCCTACCAGATCAGATTTTGCCCCTGAATCAATCACCGCCAATATAAATTCACGATCGCGTTTATCGCTAATTCCCGGAGTTAGCTTAGTCACATCCCGTTGATGAACCACCGCATTAATGCTCATTACAGCACCTTTAACTGTATCTATTTGTTCTACTACCGACCAGAGTTCTCTATCTTTAAACTCAAACCCTATTTCACCATTCTCCTGCAATCGTACAGTAGTCCCTTGTGTCCCATATTCATCAATTACCGATTTGGCTTTCCATTTCACTGTAGCTGTTTTTTCAAGGCGATCGCGATATTCCAAATATTCATCACTAATCTTAGAATTGATCTGCAATAGTCCCAATGAACCAGATTGCTTATACCATCGGTTCAAAGTAAGGGGAATGGTTTGAGATGAAATGGTTGACAATGGTGCGCCATATACAGGATTGTCCCCTGCGATCGCTGTTTTACTTGCAATGATTTTAAGCTGCCCCATTTTTCCATTGCTACCATCGAAACCATTACTTCCACGAGAACCCCGGTGCCCTGGTTTGCATGTGTAGGTTTTATCATTCACTTTCCAACTCGATACCGGGCACTCACACCCACGAGTTCCACGGGAACCGCGCCCCCCAGAACCCCCACGACCAGGCGATGAATCAACCAAAACTTGACGTAAGTCCGATCGGTTTTGGTAATAGATTGTCAGATCACCACCATTGCCACCACTAGCACCATTGCTACCAGATAAACCAGATTCTCCATTCGCCATCGTAATATTCTTAGCTGCTTTCCCTACATCTGAATTGTGGCACCGGGATGAATTATTTGACGGATAATGTTTGTTGTACTTGTTGTACTTGTTGTACTTGTCATACTCGTCATAGCTATCATCATAATCACGATTGTTCGTATTCCAATGGCTATATCTATCACTATTGCGTCTAGACCCATCATATCCAGGAGTGCCATCGGTTCCAGAAAGATTTAAAAATAATGGCTTTTGCGGGTCTAGAAAAATAGTTCGAGACGCTCCATTTTGGCCAGCATAACCAGATTGTTCGGCCTGAGCGGGAGAGCTTACAATAGAACCCATCGCTGTCAGCAACAAGCCATAAACTAGAACAATATTTAATTTAGACTTCAACTTAGATTTCAACTTAAATTTCAACATACAAGATTAAGAATAACAGCGACAAAAATTGTTACTCCCAACATGACGACGCTTATGCACCGATCGTTCCTGACCTCGAAGTAACGACTCAGACACCAGGAATAGTTTTGGGATACTTAAAATCTCTATCGGCAGTGGTTTCAGCTATTCTCCAAAAAGACATAATTAAGCAAATTCTCTATTTGGTTAATCCATAACTTTGTTCGTGCTCACTTCACCACTAAAGTCACCACTAAAGTAGTCTCTCAGTTCAATGGGGACTATTAGAAGTAGGGCTTTCTTGGTCCCAACTCTTTAGCATCCGATATGCTCAGTAGTCCATGTCTGGCCAATATTTCAAGTTATACACCGCAGGGAGCCAGTGCCAAATATCATGAAATCTAACTAATTGATTGCAATTGGTTAAGTTTTAATTCATGATTAAGTAAAACCTTGTAAATAGGCACATATGACAAAATAAGGAAGTGGACTATCCAAAATCTACCCGATTTACGGATCCATGTAAATTGACGCTCTGTTGTTGATTTTCTATTGTCTTGGTTTGATATGTCGATCGAAGTTTAGCTGTATTATTATTAAAAGGACGTTGTTGTGATTTATAGCTGTGATTTGCCAAGCGGCCAAACACTGTATCTTGAAAATCAAGGTGATATGACGAATACGACGGTGTTGATGAAGCAATCGGGGCAACAGCAGCAGTCTGGTAGCAGCGTTATGACGGGTGCTTGGCAGATTCCACCGGAGGTTTTTTTGATGGGTGGTGGGGCTGTTGTGCGCTTGACAACTGCGATAGGAGTTTGGTCTCTGATGATCCAGGGGATGAGTTTGTCAGTGCAGTCGGGCGCGGTAAATATGGGCGATCAAGTGATGCCATTAACTCCGCTGTCTCAGATGCCAAATGTTGCAAGCAGCTCATTCTCAATGCAGCCAATGACACCCATGCAGCCGATGCGGCCGATGACACCAATGCAGCCGATGCAGCCGATGAATATGAATCCTATGCAAATGCAGATGGGAAATATGGGTATGAGTATGGGCCGATCGGGTAGCCAAGCGAGTAGTAATGTAAGTTCTGGGAGTAATTCTGTTGGTAATGGTGCGGCAAGCCCTTCACGAGATATTCCTTCACAAGATAATCCAGGAAAGGCATCTAGCAACGTGAAATTCTGTAGTCAGTGTGGGACGGGCGTGAAAGTGGACGATCGGTTTTGTTCGAGTTGCGGACATTCGTTGCGCTAGGCTAGATGCCGCTCTAAACAGAGAGTTTTAGGATTTAGGTGATTTAGGCCAGTGGGCTAAAGGAGTTTAATTTGCAAGATTTAGAACGATCGAAACGAACAGAAATTGAGCAATCTTGGACCGTAAAAATTGCAGCGCTGGGTGCCGAATTGGGCGTGGACCGTGGTCGTGTTGAGCGTCTACTGCATCGTGTGATTCATAACTATAAAAATCCTCTTGAACTCGATCGGTATGGATTGTCTGAACCCCTAATTGGATTGGGCGGCGTGATGCACTATGGTATGAATGCTGGGGTTGAAGATTCTTCCTGGACTATTGGATATTTTTGGCGGGCGGATGGGTTGCCGATTTGGTGTGATTCGCTCTTGATAGCAAACGATCGGGGAATTACGTCTATTGAGTCGGGACAGGAATTTGCCGATCGGTTGGTGCTGTTGTTGGGTATCAGTTCTGATTTTATGAGTTCTGATTTGACGGTGACAGTTCGCAATGGCACGTTGTATGTGTTTTTGCCGCCGATCGGCTGTGAGCTTCTGTTTTTAAAAGTGGTTCATGCCATTGAGCTGATAGCTGCATTGATGATGATGCCTGTCCGACTGGAAGGGTTTGGGCCACCTGTTGGCGACATTATTTGTGGGTTTGAGATTATGCCTGGTTTGGATGCTTCCGAAGTCAATATTCATCCAGTGCAACCTTGGCCTCAATTGTTGGTGTTTAATTCTATTTTGGAACGATCGGCAACAGCGGTGGAATTGACAATGCAGTTTTCTTGGGATGGTCAATGTTTGGAGCCACTTGAAGAAGTTGTTCAGACTAGTTTTCCTTCTAGTGTGTTTCTGCGATCGGTGACTGAGACTCGATCGCTC
>Ga0105044_10015393_pt1 | contig 10333 bp, 7 predicted proteins | sample MAT01_FD_78092 | JGI IMG/M metagenome (GOLD analysis project Ga0105044, IMG submission 78092) | Freshwater microbial communities from Lake Fryxell liftoff mats and glacier meltwater in Antarctica - MAT-01 | ecosystem: Environmental > Aquatic > Freshwater > Ice > Liftoff microbial mat | place...
CCAATCAGCCTTGCCAGCCCCGTTGCCGAGACCGATTCGTCGCCCCAAAGGCTGGCAATCTCTCCGCGAGATTCGCGAATGCTTAGCGGATCGAGGTCATAACGATAGCTCAGATCTGCAGCGAAACCCGCGTCGCGTGCCTGAGTCGAAAGTGTTCCCAGACGATGCAGCAGCCGAGAATGATCGATCACATTCCGCCGAGCCGCGTCGATTGCGGTCACGGTCGTGCGTTTGACCGACATTAGATCTTCACCGATGATCCAAAGAAGAACGGTTGCCTCACGATCTTTTACCAGGTCGATCGCCTCTCGCTGACTAGCCAGCCGACTCAGCAGAAACTGCTCGGCATCTTCGTGCGATGGGAGCGCTGCATAATGGCGTCGCAACCAACCTTCAGCGATCGTCCGCTCTTCATCAGTCGAGTTCGGATCATGTGCCGCGGCCACGACGATAGACTTAGCCATACTGTCATCGAGCCGGATCAGCGCCGTGAGCGCCCCGGTTCGGATCGAGTCTGCACCGTAAATCGCCAGTTGGCGTAGCGCAGCCGGTCCGCCGTCTCCAAGTCGTAACATCACGCGCAGGAGCTCGTCGCGTTTAACAATGTCGCTCTGCGTCGCCGCTGCAACGCTCAATAACGCGATTGACTCATCGCCACCGGCGAGAATCGTTCGCATCGCGGCCAATCTCTGGTCCGGCGAGTCGCTGGCAAGTTTCCCAATCGCAGGCAGGATTCGGTCGCTGCTTTGATCAAGCTTGCGAAGCGACGCGAGCATTGCTGACGCCTGCGCTTTCGCAGGTTCGCTGAACTGCGGTTCGATCGTGACCCGCAGCAATTGCTCTTGGGAAACCGTTCGTGTGACGTCCGCTAATGTTTGATCGTCAAGTTTACGACCCGCCAGCGACACCAAGAAACCATCGGCAAGCTCGTCAAGCTTGACCTTTAGAGCGCTGGAAATCGACGACGCCAGCATCGGATTCTCGCCCCGCGAGCGCCGAATCAATTCCCGAATGTAGGGGTCTTCAAGCCGATCGGGGACGACGGGAGCCTGAGCCAGCACGGCACCGGCGGTAAAAATCGCGAGTAAACCGGCAACAATAATTCGATGCATGTTCGCTACCACTGCGCACGGGAAAAGCCCCATGGTAGTTCAACGGTATCGATCATTCCGCCCTAACGTGTCAATTTCCGCAATCCGGTCGGCCATTTGTGCCAATTGCAACGAAAAGTGTCAAAAAATGGCAATTTGAGCCCAAAAACGAACACACCACCGCGCCGCACAAAGCGAAGCGATGGTGTCGATTCTCACGGAGCACTGGCGCTCTTTTCATAGAGCACTGCTGCTCTTAGTGAAACTATTTCTTCTTGGCAGCCTTGGCAGGAGCAGCCTTGGAGGCCGTTGCCTTGGCAGGAGCTGCTTTCGCAGGTGCCTTGGAGGGGGCGGCCTTAGCGGCAGTAGCCTTTGCAGGAGCGGAGGTCATTTGCGACTTTCCTGGCTTGGCAGCCTTCGGTGCACTGACGCTCTTGGCTGCAGCAGGTGCTGCCTTCTTGGCCGCTGGTTTCTTCGTTGTCATAACTCTTCCATGGATATTGGGACTAACCGTAGGCAAGTTCCTACGGGCGGATTGATAACAAATACGTCCACAAAAAAAAATACCAATATTCGTATGTAGTATCTATATTTCTCATTTCTTACTCATCGCTAGTGCCGCTGGAACGAAATGGTGTTGCTTGAAAACTTGGTAACCCGACGCGTAAGCGAGGAAAATGCGTCTAATTTCTAGCTTACGCATCGGGTTGCCCAGGTGTTAAACTATGGGTCGTAACCACCGTACCATCGCGAAACAAAAGTTCTTTCAGCATGAACAGCAATCAACATTTGGATTGGGCCCGGCGCACCTTTTTATCCAAGTCCTTCGCAGGCATTGGAACATTCGCACTTGCCTCGCTGATGCAGGGCAGGTCCACCGAGGCGAGTGGCGCCGACAAACATCCCTGGCCGGCTCTCCAGGGCTTTCCGAATCATCCGCCCCGCGCCAAACGCATCGTTCATTTGTGCATGGCTGGTGGGCCCTCGCATCTCGAATCACTCGATCCCAAACCTGAACTGGATCGGATCGATGGCCAGCCATTTCCCGAATCGTTCACCAAAGGCCAGCAGCTCGCGCAGTTGCAAGGCACCACGCTCAAGGCCCGCAAATCATTTGTAAAATTCAAAAAATGGGGTGAGTCCGGCATCGAGATGTCGGAGCTGTTTCCGCATATCGGAGCGTTGGCAGACGACATTTGCGTGGTCCGCAGCATGACAACCGAGCAGATCAATCACGACACCGCGCATGCGTTCATGAACAGCGGTTCGATTATCAAGGGACGTCCCAGTATGGGATCGTGGCTGCTGTATGGCCTGGGCGCAGAGACGGAGAACTTGCCGGGCTATGTTGTGATGACGTCCTCGGGGCCGGGGGCGCAACCCGTTTCGGCACGCCAGTGGAGTGCCGGGTTCCTGCCAAGCAAATTTCAGGGCGTCGCGTTTCAGTCCAACGGATCGCCCGTGCATTACATCGGTAATCCGGCTGGCGTTTGCCAATCGACTCAGCGACAGGTCATCGACGAAGTCCAGCGACTCAACGGGATGTTGCGAGAACGACACGTTGATCCCGAAATTGAAACACGCATTTCGCAGTACGAAATGGCGTTCAAGATGCAAACGGCAGTGCCGGACTTGACCGACATGAAGCATGAGTCCCAGGAGACGCTGGATGCCTACGGCATCAAAAGCACAGGCGACGGCTCTTTCGCGTCCAATTGTTTGCTTGCCAGGCGACTGCTGGAACGCGGTGTCCGCTTTGTTCAGCTCTATCATCGCGGCTGGGATCATCACGGCGATCTGGAGAAGAACTTGACAATCGCGGCGGAGGCAACGGACAAGCCATCCGCCGCATTGCTGAGCGACTTGAAGCGACTCGGCTTGCTCGATGACACACTCGTGCTGTGGGGCGGTGAGTTTGGCCGTACACCGATGGCTCAAGGCTCTGGCCGCGATCACCACATCAACGCGTTCAGCGTTTGGATGGCCGGTGGCGGCGTCAAAGGAGGCATGACCTACGGTGCGACGGATGAACTCGGTTACCGATCGGTTGAAAACGTCGTCACCGTTCACGACCTGCATGCCACAATGCTGCACTTGTTTGGTGTCGAGCATGAGAAACTGACCAGCCGATTTCAGGGACTCGACATTCGCCTGACCGGCGTCGAGCCTTCGCGGGTCGTTCGTGACATCATCGCTTGACCGGTTTTGCGACCGTGCTTCCCGTCTTTCCAAAACGAATTTTTGCTTGATTCAAGATATGCCTACTCACTTCATTCGCTCTCTGGTCTTGTCAGTCGCATTGCTAGTCGCATTGCCGATCACTTGCCTCACACAGGTCCATTGCAAAGAACCGTTGCCAAGCACGAGTTCGGCGAGACCGCTGCCTGCTCAGGTTTCCTTCAACGCACACATTCGCCCTTTAATGTCGAACACGTGCTTTGTTTGCCATGGGCCGGATGAAGCAGACAACAAGAGCGGCTTTCGCATCGATTCGTTCGAGGGCGCGACCTCGAAATTGCCGTCGGACGAGAATCTCGTCGGTATTAAACCTAGCGACATCGCCAGTTCCGAGGTTTACCGGAGAATCATGGGCGAAAGCGATGGCGAGCCAATGCCGCCGGCCGATTACCGCCACCAGCTTACCGATTACGACAAGGCATTGTTTCGCAAGTGGATTGAGCAAGGAGCGGTATACGAGCAGCATTGGTCGTATTCGCCGATTGTCCGCCCGCCATTGCCAACGCTGACCAAGCATCAGGCCAAAGTGAACAATCCGATCGATACGTTCGTGCTGTCGCGACTTGAGGAAGCAGGGCTTGACCCAAGTGAGCTTGCTGACAAAGCAACGCTGCTGCGCCGATTGAGTCTCGATCTGATCGGATTGCCGCCAACGATTGATGAGCTAAATGAATTTCTGGTCGATGAGAACGCTGGAGCGTATGGTCGACAAGTCGAACGCTTGCTTGCATCAAAACATTTTGGCGAACGGATGGCGAGCTCGTGGCTGGATATCGTTCGATTTGCCGATACCGTCGGTTTTCACGGTGACCAGAATCAACGTGTCTTTCCCTATCGCGACTACGTGATTGATTCGTTCAATGACAACAAGCCCTTTGATCAGTTCACTCGCGAGCAGATCGCGGGAGACTTGCTCGACGCTCCAACCCCTGAACAACTGGTCGCCACTGGCGTTCTGCGATTGAATATGATGACGCGGGAAGGCGGAGCGCAGCCGGGCGAATTCTTAGCGAAGTCAAAAGCGGATCGCGTGCGTGCAATTGGGACCGCGTGGTTGGGCGTTACGATGGGTTGTTGCGAATGCCACAACCACAAATACGATCCATTCACAGCCAAGGATTTTTACTCACTTGGAGCATTCTTTGATGATCTGCGGCAGTGGGGTGTTTACACCGATTATGCCTATACGCCCAACAAGGAACTCGGCGGGTTCAATAATGAATATCCGTTTCCGCCAGAGACTCGCGTTGAGAGCAAATCCGCCCGCGCCGAAATGGAACTGCTGCTGCGAGAACGCGATGCCAAGTTGTATGCAACTTTAGATGCTAAAGAACTTGAATCTGCGGCTTTTCAAAAGTGGTATCAATCGGTAGCAGCAAACTTGAAATCCAACGCCGATGGTTGGCTGCCTCTCGATGTTTCGCAAGTCGCGATTACCGGTTCAACAAAGTTCCAAACACTGGACGATCACAGCGTTCTTTTGCAAGGAAAGGGCGACAAATCTGAATCGATTGTCGTCCATACAGCGGTCTCTCACCCAGTTCTCGTAAATTCGATTCGATTGGAAGTGTTGCCGGATGAACGCAACGGCGGCTTTGCCGGCAGGGCAGATGAGGGGCGATTCACGGTCAGCTTGACTGCGAAACGGAACGCGGATAAACCGCTTTCGTTCGCTTGGATCGACGCAGACCTACAGAACCCGTCGCGGTATCAAAGTGGACACGAGCTGCCATCGCTGGTGCAGCCGTGGAAGTCAGGCCCGATCGTGTGGCAGTTTCCGGCTTTGGAGACCAAACTTAAGCACACCGCGATTTATCATCTCGCGACACCGATTGAAATCAAGCCAAGCCAGGATCTGACAATAACATTGGACAGTAGCGATGTCGGGCGAGTTCGCTTGTCGGTAGCCGAGATCGGCCATGCAATTCCTGGTTGGCCAGCGGTTTCGGATGACTTGCGTCAAGCCATCGAAGCTCCCGAAGCGAATCGAAGCTTGTCGCAGAAGCAGCAGCTTTTGAGTGCCTATCATCGTTCGACGCTGCCGATTGATAAGCAATCCGAGCTCAGCCGCTACTACCGAGATCGACTGATTGAACTGCGGTCTGGGTCGGCGATGTCGCTGATTGCGCAATCAATACCCAAGGACAAAGTGCCTGTCAGCCGAGTTCGTCCGCGCGGTAACTGGCAAGACGAAACCGGTGAACTTGCGCCACCGGCTGTACCGCATTTTCTTCCGCAACTAACGCCCGCAACGGAGCGGCAATTGACGCGTTTGGATTTGGCCGACTGGTTGACGTCGCGTTCCAATCCGCTGACCGCGAGGCATTTCGTGAATCGAACTTGGAAGCAGTTTTTTGGAATGGGGCTTTCATCGAAGCTCGATGACCTGGGCAACCAAGGCGAATGGCCAAGTCATCCACTGCTACTGGATTGGCTCGCGGCTGAGTTCATGGAAAGCAATTGGGATGTGAAGCAGACCGTTCGCTTGATGGTGACCAGTCGTACGTACCAGCAAGCCGCAGCCATACGTTCGGACTTGAGCGATATGGATCCCTACAACCGCTTGCTCGCACAGCAATCGGCGCGACGGCTAGAAGCGGAAGCGGTCCGCGACAACGTACTGGCGATTTCTGGACTGCTGCATGCCGAGTACGTTGGCGGCCCGAGCGTGTTTCCGTATCAGCCCGATGGACATTATGTCAACATTCAGTTTCCTGATCGCAGGTACGTGGCAAACAAGGACTTCAGGCAGTATCGCCGCGGCGTGTATATGCACTGGCAACGCTCTTTCCTGCATCCGATGCTCGTCAACTTTGATGCTCCCTCACGCGATGAATGCGCTGCGGATCGGCCACTATCGAACAGCCCACAGCAAGCGTTGACGCTGCTCAATGATCCATCGTTCGTTGAGGCCTCGCAGGCGATGGCCGTGCTGTTGCTTCACGAGCATCCGGAAGCAGCATTTGACCAATTGCTGAATGTGGCGTTCATGAAAGCGTTATCACGAGCGGCCAATGAACGCGAACGAGACGGACTAGCGAAGCTCTATCAGACCCAGCTCGAATACTACAAGAACAATCGAGCTGACGCGGAGACATCCATTTCGCTGGGCAACCAGCCGTCGACGTCGCAAGTTGACATCGCAAGTCTCGCCGCGTGGTCACAAATTTGTCGCGTAATTTTGAACTTGCACGAGACAATCACAAGATACTAGTGCATTGTCAGTGTAGAACAATTGTCCCAATTGTTTTCTGAGCAATTGGGACAATTGCTCTACTCTAAAGCACTAGACTTTGTTGCTCGCTTCCGGCGATACGCTGCGACACCAATCGTTGCGCCAAGCATCACCAGCATCGTCGAAGGCTCAGGAACTGCGGTGACATTCAGGGATCGTTGCGAACGGTGATTGATTGTTGCTACGAATAAACTCACGTGTCGCCCGCCTTCGAGCTTGTCTCGATGGAGGCTGCGATTGGGTACCAGAAACTCGCTCGACATCCAAAGATTCCGCCCCCGATTCGGGCTCGTCCCAATCGAGGCAATGATTTTCAACTAAGCACATTGACTACGTTACCTGGTAACCAGTTTCGCTTCCACGTGGACAAGCCACCTCGGAAAGCGGGCTGTGCGACAAATAGCAGTTTCCAATTTTTCTTCAACACTACATTGCGTGGTGTTCTCAGTCGCGTTGCGACTGAGGAATCGGCAGCGGAAGAAAAGTTGAATCAACGTTAATTTTCCAAACTGCTATTTGTCGCGGAGCCTAGGTACGATGGAAACGGAGCGAAGCCCGAGCAAAGACGTTTACGTCTGCTGGCCAGCGTATCGTAGGCCGCGGACGACTCGTTCGGCGGTTTCTATGGCGTCGACATCAATGGCAACTTCCATATTGAATTGCCAATGCTGGCGACTGCGGCGATCAAAAATCGTCGCCCCACGCGTCAGCTCACCTTGCGTCTCCACATCCCCAGCCATTTCTCGCCATGTGAACAAGTCGGGTTCGAGTACTGCGATCAGCGCGGTGGGGTCGTAGAGCGTGATCGATTCTCGCCCGAGACGTTCATGCGAAGCGCGAAAGGCGAATGGCAAAATGCGGTGAAGCAAATCACCGGCTCGCGTGTATTTTTTCGGTATCGACTCCAAAAGATCGACTCCAAAAGTAACCTTCTCCGTCACGTCCAACGGCACGAGGCTCTTCGTCGTCGCGGATGCAAAAATTTCGCGAGCGGATTGTGGGTCAAAGTGCATGTTCGTCTCAGCGGCCGGCGTGACGTTGCCACTATGAACATATGTCCCACCGCTGATCACAATTTTGTCGACTAGGCCGGTCAATCCAGGGTCGCGGCTAAAGGCACGGGCAATGTTGGTCAGCGGCCCACAGCAGATAATGGTTACTTGGCCGGGATGGAGCCGAAGTAATTCACCGATCACCTTTTCGCTGGGGTGCCACTGTTGGCGATCGCTGTCGGCAAAATGACAGCCAGCCAAACCATCGGGCCCGTGGAATTCGGTGTCATCGCTAACGGGAGCATGCTCGGGCGGACTCGCAGCACCGATTCGCGGATAGCGGGGCGGGTCGAGATGATTGACGATGCCGCGCACGTTCGCAGTGGTTTGATCGGCATCCACGGTGCCGGCAGTCGCCGTGATTGCCAACACCTCTAAACGTGGATCAAACAATGCCATGCAAATTGCGATCGCGTCATCAATACCCGGATCGCAGTCGATTATCACTTTTCTTGCCATCGCGACATTTTATTGACTCGGAGGCTATCGAACGACCCCGGCAGCGTTAAAACGAGTAAGGTTTATCTAAAGTTAAACAGACTTTACCCGACTTTCCGCTGTTTTAACCGCCCAGATTGACGCTGATTCGATGATTGATTTCAACTCCGCCACGGCCAAGGTTTTACTGGGCCACGACTTAACCGCTGACGAAACTGGTCATTTGATCGACCAAATGTTGGCTGGCCAAGCTGACGGCGATCAAGTTGGACGGTTGTTGTTGGCGATTCGCGAAAAGGGCGAGGCCGTTGACGAGCTTGTTGGAGCTGCATCTTCAATGCGTCGGCACATGACCCCGATTCGCCACCCATACACAACGCTGTTGGACACTTGCGGCACTGGCGGAAGCGGTTCGGGGACCTTTAATATCAGCACCACGGCGGCGATTGTTGCCGCCGCTTGTGGCGTCGCTGTCGCCAAGCATGGAAATCGCAAAGCGACCAGTTTTACTGGTTCCGCTGACGTGCTTGCCGAATTGGGAGTGGGAATCGAAAGCGATGTCGAAAGAGTTGAGCGGACGCTCGACAACGTGGGATTATGTTTTTGTTTCGCGCCAAAACTGCACCCGGCGATGAAGCACGTTGTCTCTGTTCGCCGTGCGCTGGGTGTTCCAACACTATTCAATTTGCTGGGCCCGCTCTGCAATCCCGCGAACGCGACCCATCAACTTCTGGGCACCGCCAAGCCAGAAGCTCAGGAAAAAATCGCCCTGGCGCTGCAGCGGCTGGGCACCGTCCGCTCCGCCGTGGTTCGTGGCAGCGATGGCCAAGACGAAGTTACCCTGGATGGAACAACCGAGGTCATTGAAATCACGAATGCAGGCACCGCTCGACATCGCTGGACGGCAGATTCTTTTGGACTTCCGGTGGTCACGGCTGGGCAGGTGCAAGCTCGAGATCCCGGCGAAAGTGCGACGATCATTCGAGGCATCTTGAATGGCAATCAAGGCCCGGCTCGCGATATCGTGGTTGCCGGGGCGGCAGCGGCGTTGTGGTTGGTAGGCAAGGCACCGACGCTTTTGGATGGTGTCAGGCAAGCTGAAATCGCAATCGATTCCGGCGCGGCTCAAGACAAATTGGAGATGCTGATCGCAGCCGGTAGGTCGGGTTGAAATTCGCAGGATTATCCCAACGGTGCTTCCCGTCTTGAAGAAGAACTGGGGCAATCGTTCCGCTCTCGGGGACCTTGACGTTTAGCGATCGTGGGCTGATGTTGGTTACCTTCACGAGTCACATTCCCACGGCACACTTCTCGACGAATTTCCATGGCAAGACCCGAACAGGCGATCGAGATTTCTGCCGAACTTCTGCAACGGCTGCATCGCATCTACCGCCAACGCACGGATGTTCAGGGCCAAATCGATCGCGGCCCGCGTCAGATTCAAGCAAGTGACAATCAAGTTACGGCAGCAGAAACCGCGATCGAAGAAGCAACGGCTGCGATCAAAAAAGCGAAAATGGGGGCTGACCAAAAGCAGCTCCAGCTTAAAGAGCGCGAAGACCGCATCAAAAGCCTACGAGGTAAGCTCAATGCCGCTGCCAGCAATCGCGAATTCGACACGCTGAAAGAGCAAATCGCCGCCGATGACCAAGCGACCAGCGTATTAAGCGATGAGATTCTTGAGGCGCTTGAGCAAATCGACGTTCTCGAACTCGGGCGGAAGTCTAAACAAGCGGATGCCATCGTGCGAAAAGCCGAACAGGCGAAGCTGGTCAGCGTCGTGACCGAACGGTTGGTTGTCTTGCGTGAAGACATGGCACGAATCGAAGCTGAACGTACCGAGGCTGAAGTTCTGGTCCCGGAATCTGTCAAAATCGAATACACACGGCTTGTTTCGGCTCGTGGTGAAGAGGCGCTGGCACCGATCGACGATCAAACCTGTGGCGGATGTTATCAGATGTTAACGACACAAATGATGAATCAGATCGCGATGTCCCGCCTCGTCCGCTGCCCGACTTGCGGTGCCTTTCTCTATCAGCGAGAAAAGTCGCGAGTCAGCCAATAGATGCCAATAGACACCACACGGGGAAAAAAATCTGGAAGTTTTTTGGTTCCTGATGGACGCATCTTGGAATGACAGATCAAGCGAAATTGCGAGCGAGTTGAAGGCGGCTTTTAGCATGGTTATCATCGGGGTGTCGAGTGTACCGGCGGGTGGTAAGTCTACCGTTGCTGCCCATCTAGCGGACCTCGGCGCGACCTGGATCAACGCGGATCGC
>Ga0105044_10015395_pt1 | contig 10332 bp, 5 predicted proteins | sample MAT01_FD_78092 | JGI IMG/M metagenome (GOLD analysis project Ga0105044, IMG submission 78092) | Freshwater microbial communities from Lake Fryxell liftoff mats and glacier meltwater in Antarctica - MAT-01 | ecosystem: Environmental > Aquatic > Freshwater > Ice > Liftoff microbial mat | place...
GCACCACACTCACGGTCCTCTTCGCTGGCGGCGGTACTGGCGGGCACATCTTTCCCGCGCTCGCCGTCGCGGAGGCGCTCCTCGCGATGAGGCCGGGCGTGCAAGCTCGCTTCCTCTGCTCGTCGCGCCCGCTTGATGCCCAAATCCTCAGCGCGCAGCGCGTCGCCGGCGCGCCCGCCGAATTTGCCGCGGTTCCAGCGCAGCCCTTCGGCCTGCGACCTCGCGCGGCGATCCGGTTCCTTGCATCATGGGGAGGCGCGGTCAGGGCCGGTCGCGAAGAGATCCGCGCGGCCCGTGCTCGTGGACCAGTGATCGTCGCCGCGTTCGGGGGGTTTGTCGCCGCGCCCGTGGTGCAGGCGGCGCGCGCCGAGCGCGTGCCCACGCTGATGGTGAACCTCGACGCGATCCCTGGCAAGGCCAACCGCTGGATCGCGCGCCACGCGAGCCGCGTTCTCACCGCCGCGCCAGCGCAGGGCACCAGCTGGACACAGATCCGCCCGATCGTTCGGAGTGCGAGCGTGACAGATCGCACGCCCGCAGAGTGCCGCGCCGCGTGCGGTCTTGATGCCAGCGCGCCAGTCCTCCTCATCACCGGCGGCAGCCAAGGTGCTGGCTCGATCAACACCTTCATGGGCGCCTTCGTGCGTGAGCACGCGTCCGCGATCTCAGGCTGGCAGATCCTTCATCAGACCGGCAAGGACGGCGCCGACGAGATGCGTGCGGCATACGCCGCGGCGGGAGTTCGAGCGAGCGTCACGCCATTCATCACCGACATGGGCCTGGCCTGGGGCGCGGCGGACGCAGCAGTGGGGCGGGCCGGAGCCGGAACCGTCGCCGAAGCATGGGCCAATCGAGTGCCGACCCTCTTCTTGCCCTATCCCTACCACAAGGATCAGCACCAGAAGTTCAACGCGATGCCGCTCGTGAGCACTGGTGCCGCCCTCCTCGCAACCGACCACATCGACGCCTCAGCCAACATGCGCGACGCAGGCCTACTGCTCGCATCGCTCCTGACCAACGAACAGACGCAGGAAGGCCCTCGCACGAAAATCCGCGCGGCACTCGCCGCACTCGGCCCCGCCGACGGCGCTGCAACGGTCGCAACGCAGATCCTCGAACTAGCGCGATAGACCAACTTGCCCGGTAAGCACCCCCGGCCCCGCCGCTAATCGAGCGCGGTACACTTTCGGCATGCACGGCGGAGCCGTCACACTTCCTTCCCGAGCCACCTGCGTCGTCTGGCACGCAAAGCGAAGCACCGCGCCCAGCGACCTCATCGCGGCGCTGCGGCGGCCCGGCTTTGATCGCGTCGATTGCGACAGCCCCTTCGCGGTGATCGCACACATCGGGCTCCTTCGCAGGTCCGCCCCGACCGCGCCGATCGTGCTGCTGCTTGTGGATCCAGTCCGGTTGGCGCCACAGATTGCAGGACTCCTGGCCGTGCTTGAGCGCATCGCGCCGAACCTCATCCTGTGGGCCTTCGCGGGCGGGGCCAGCCCCTCGATCCGCCAAGTGTCGAGCGATGAGTTGCTGGGGACTCGCTCGGCCGCAGCGGCACCGTCGCCGCTCGGTTCGCCGGTCACCATCGCGCCTCGGTACCAGCAGCCTGCGCCGTTGAAGCTCGCTGTGACGGAAGAGATTGTCTCGAGCGTTGACCCCGCCAGCAGCGATTCACGGATCGACCTGCCAGTGGCCGCCGCGGCCCGAGCCCCCGCCGCGACCGCGCTGCGAATCAGCGACGATGGCTCCGAATACCAATCAAAATCCGATCAACGTGAGGGTCAGGCAGGGATGTCCCTGGCTCAATCTTCCAAGACACTCCTTTCCGACGAAGAACTGGCGATGTTGCTGGCCGATGATGCCGAGAATAGTGGGGCGTAGGTGCTTGGGACCATGTTTCTGCTCTCTGCCAGTCGGGTGCGTCACCCCTCGTGGAAAGATGGGCCTTAGCATGACCCCGGCAGGCATCGCGCACGTACCACGGACGGCCCGCCCCGCGCACGGATCGCGCGCCGGAGTCAATTGCCGTGTCAGAAGGCCAACTCTCATCGATGGATTCCATACCGATGCCAGACCTGCGCGTGGTGCTGGTTGGTCGCACAGGTCTGGACTCGACGCTGCGCCTTGATCCGATGATTGAGCTTGTTCGAGTTGGATCGGCGCTCGAAGCCGTGGGTGAGGTGGCCTCGCCGCCGCCGGGCACATCGCCCGCGCGAACGGCCGTCGTGATCTCCCACGATGCCGAGGCCGAGCTCAACGAAAAGTCTGCACAGAGCCACGAGCACCTTGCGGACTTTGTCGCAAGCCTGCGCCTCGCGGATCCGCACGCGGTGGTGCTGGGTGTGAGCCCTTGCAACGGGACGGCCCGCTTCTACGACGCGCTGGTCTCGCTGCCTGTGACGCCGCACGCGTTCCGACTCGCGGTCAGCCAGCCCGCGCAAGCCGCAGGTTCGAGATCCACGAAACCTCCAGCGAATCCACCCGCGCCACAGCCCGCCGCCGCGTGGAGCGATTCGGGACTGGAACTTCCGCCAGCCATTGAGCCCAGGCCAGCGCCGATGGGCACATCGGCCATGAGCTCGGGTGATCTCTTGCTCGTTTCGATGCTTCTCAAGGGTCAAGATCCCGAGCCCGCGGCGGTGGCGATTCTGCGAGAGCGCAGCGGCGACGACTCGCTCACGTTCCACACGGATCCCGCTGGCGCAGCCCCGGCAGAGAGCGATCCGCGTGCGCAGACGGTCGCGTGGGAGGGCGTGGTCTTTGGACGACTCACCGCCGCACGCACCGCGCCGAACGTTCTCGCGCAGCACGCGCGATGGCTCGCGGGCTGGCTGAGGCTGCGCGATCAGCAGAGCCAGCTGAGGACCGCGGCCTTCACCGATCCTCTCACGGGCTCCTGGAACCGGCGATACTTTGATCGCTTTCTCGCCACCGCCATCGACGCGGCCCGCGCGGGACGGCGGCCCGTCACGATCCTGCTCTTCGACATCGACAACTTCAAGCACTACAACGATCGCTACGGCCACGAGGCCGGTGATGAGATTCTCCGCGAGACCGTGCGGCTGCTGCGCAGCGTGATCCGACCGACCGACCGCGTCTGCCGCGTGGGCGGCGATGAGTTCGCGGTGATCTTCCACGAGCCCGACGGCCCGAGGCAAGAAGGCTCCAAGCACCCGGCGACGGTCTTCCAGCTCGCGCAGCGCTTCCAGCAGCAGGTCCAGAAGCATCGCTTCCCGAAGCTCACTGACTGCGCGGCGGGAACGCTCACGATCTCGGGCGGCCTCGCAACATTCCCATGGGACGGCGCGACGCCCGCTGAGCTGCTCGCGAAAGCGGACCAGCTCGCGATGGCGAGCAAGCGCCAAGGCAAGAACGCCATCACACTTGGGCCCGGCGCGATGCACGAGTGAGTTCGCGGTGATTGGCAAAAGAGTGGCGCGGCGCCCGCTTCCGGGTGCCGCGGCAAGAGCTGACATGCTCTGGTTCTTGGGCCGCGATCCGATCAGCGACGGCGGCGGAAGATTGCAAGCGCGCCGATCGCGGCGAGCGAGGCGGCACCCGGCGCTGGGATCGTGAGGACGCGGGTGTCGTCGGTCGCGCCGCTGGTGCGGAAGTTGTACCGCACCTCGAATCGCGAGAGCGTGATGACGAAGCGATCGGCATTGGCCGAGAGCTCAAGGCCCCGGGCCGCGTTGTCGGCGTAGGTCGTGCCGGAGGCACCGAGGATCGCGTCCGAGCCGTTCAGGCCCGCACGGAAGATGATGATGCCGATGATGGGCTGGCTGAATCGGACGAAGCCCTCGTAGACGCTCTCGGCGCCGCCGACAGGATCGCTGTAGATGACCATCGTGCCGGCGGGAATGATGCCGGGCGTGAGGGACGCGTTGCTGTCGTACGTGCCAGCGGTCGTGGCATCCACGGCGAGCGGTGTGGTCAGCGTGAAACGCTGGACCTCGTTGAAGGCCCACGCGTCGGTGTTGCTCTCCAGGGCGCCCAGCGCCGTCGAGGCGGGCGGGGCGATCACGGCGGTGGAGCCGCCCGAAGCAACGATGATGGCGTGGGAAGTTCCGGCGGCCAGCGCGAGGGCTGAGGCCACCACGATCGTGGGGGTCGTTCGCATGTCTGTCTCTCCATCTCGGCCGGGCTTCCGCCCGGTGTTGATTGCTTAACGCCCGGCGTCGCGGCGTCTTGCCGAGGTCCCGAGAAAATCTCTTTGCCCACCGGTGTGAAGCCAAAGAAAAAGGGACCAACGCTCGGTGCGTTGGTCCCTTGGATGTGGTGCTGGGTCGAACTTCGTGGACAGTGCGCCGGGCCGGATCAGTGCTGCACGGATCAGCGCTGAACGGGGCTGCCGGGCTCGCCGACGATCGCGTCGCGCAGGCCCTGGGTGGTGTCGACCGGCGGGGGCGCACCGACAACAGCGTGGCGGTCCGCGCCGAGGGCTTCGGCGGCGGCGCTGGCCTCGTCGAGCATCAGCTCGTCCTCGTCCATGTCCTCCTCGATCTCGACGAGCGGCTTGACCTTGATCTCCTGATACGCCCGGAAGCCCGTGCCCGCGGGGATCAGGTGGCCGAGGAGCACGTTCTCCTTGAGGCCGATCAGGGTGTCCATCGCGCCTCGGAGCGAGGCCTCGGTCAGGACCTTCGTGGACTCCTGGAAGCTGGCACCCGAGAGGAACGAATCGCTCGAGAGCGCGGCCTTGGTGATGCCCAACAGGAGCGTGCGGCCCGTGGCGGGCTTGGCGCGCTTGGCCTTGGCGCCGTCCTTGCCGGCGGCCTCGGCCTTGGCGTTGGCTTCCTTGATCGTGGCCTTGGTCACGAGCTCGTTGAGCTTGAGATCCGTGCCGCCGACATCGGAGATGCGGACGAAGTTCTCGATCACGCGGTTCTTGGTCTTAAAGTTGTACTTATCGACAACTTCCTGAGGGAGCAGGTCGGTGTCGCCGGGGCTCTCGACCTTCACCTTGCGCAGCATCTGTGAGAGGATGATCTCGATGTGCTTGTCGTTGATGCCCACGCCCTGAGCGCGGTAGACGTTCTGCACCTCGTCGAGCATGTAGCTCCACAGCGCCTCTTCGCCCTTGATCCGGAGGATGTCGTGCGGGACGAGCGGCCCTTCGGTCAGGGCGTCGCCAGCCTGCACGTACTCGCCGGTGTGGACGAGGAGCTGCTTATCGGCGGGGACGTGGTGGTCCTTCTCGATGCTCGCATCGCTCGTGACGCGGATGGTCATCTTGCCCTTGCGCTTGTCGGAGAAGATCTCGACCTTGCCGGAGACCTCGGCCATGATGGCGGGGTCCTTTGGCTTCCTGGCCTCGAAGATCTCCGTGACGCGGGGCAGACCCCCCACGATGTCCTGGCTGCCCGATGCCTGACGCGACTGACGCGCGATCATCTGGCCAGCCTTGATCTGCTGGCCGTCCTCGACCTCGATTCGGGCGCGAGACGGAAGGTGGTGGAAGTCAAGGATGTTGCCCGCGCCATCGAGGACGTTGATCTGCGGGTGCAGATCGCCCTTGTGGTCAACGACGACCTTTTCCTTGCGGTTGCCGCCGGCCTCTTCGAATCGGAAGGTTTCCTTCTCGACCAGGTCCACGTAGCGGACGGTGCCGTCCTTCTCGGCAAGGATGGGCTGGCGGTGGGGGTCCCAGCGGACGAGGGTCTGGGCCTTCTTGACCTCTTCGCCTTGCTTGCAGTAGAGGAACGCGCCGTAGGGGACCTTGAACTTCTCGACCTCGCGCCCGGCCTTGTCGAGGACGCCGATCTCGCCGTTTCGCTTGAGGACGACGAGCACGTCGTGGCCTTCGTCGTCCTTGCCCGGGACTGCGTTGCAGTCACGCAGCTCGATGACGCCGGGGTTGGACGCGTCGTACTTAGTCTGCTCTGCCGTGCGCTGGCCGACGCCGCCGGTGTGGAACGTGCGCATTGTGAGCTGCGTTCCGGGCTCACCGATGGACTGTGCTGCGATGATGCCAACGGCAAGGCCGGGCTCGACCATCTTGCCGGTCGAGAGGTCCAGGCCATAATCCAGGACCGAGCAGCCGAAGCGGCTCTCGCTGGTGAGGGCCGAGCGGACCATGACCGAGTCGATGCCAATGTCCTCGAGCTTCTTGGCGATGGCGCCGGTGATGATGCCGTTCTCGTCGATGACAACCTCCGTGCTGCGCGGGTCGGAGATCTTGTTGACGCTGACGCGCCCGACGATGAGGTCACGCAGCGGAATGTCGACCTGCTCGCCCTTGTAGAGGGCGCGCTTGACGACGCCGCGCTTGGAGCCGCAGTCGTACTCGCCGATGATCACGGACTGTGCGATGTCGCACAGCTTGCGGGTGAGGTAGCCCGAGTCGGCGGTCTTCAGCGCGGTATCGGCCAGACCCTTGCGGGCGCCGTGCGTGCTGGAGAAGTACTCGAGGATGTTGAGGCCCTCGCGGAAGTTGGAGCGGATGGGCGTCTCGATGATCTCGCCGCTGGGCTTGGCCATGAGGCCTCGCATGCCGGCGAGCTGCTGCATCTGCGTGATGTTGCCTCGTGCGCCCGAGTCGATCATGAGATAGACGGGGTTGAGGTACGTGCGTCCCTTGCCGGGCTCGAGGGCCTCGGTGCCGTCGTCCATTCGACGATCGCTCTTGAGGGCGGCGACGAGCTTGGCCTGGACCTGCTCGCGGCAGTGTGTCCAGACGTCCAGGAGCTGCGAGTAGCGTTCGCGGGCGGTGATGATGCCGCGGTCGTAGTTTTTCTCGATGCGATCGACCTTCTTCTGGGCGTCGGCGATCAGCTCGTGCTTCTCCTTGGGGATGCGCAGGTCGGTGATGCCGAAGGAGAGGCCCGCGAGCGTGGACTGCTTGAAGCCCATCTCCTTGAGCCTGTCGAGAAGGTCAATGGTTGCCGCCTTGCCGGAGGTGGCGAAGCAGTCATCGATCACGCGGGCGCAACCCTTCTTGCCCAGGGCGCAGTTGTAGAAGGGCATGCCGGGCGTGAGCACGTCGGTGAAGAGGCAGCGGCCGGCGGTCGTGACGAGCCGGTTGTTGGCGGGCATGGGCTTGGGAGCGCCGGTCTCCTTGTCCACGACCTTGTCGAAGCCGTCGATGCGGACGACGATGCGATCGTGGGGCTTGATCTTGCGCTGCTCGAGGGCGAGGATCGCCTCGCGACGATCCTTGTAGCGGGGATACTGCTCGATGGGCTTCTCATCAGGATCGACGAAGGTGATGAAGTAGACGCCCATGACGATGTCCTGCGACGCCGAGATGATGGGCTTGCCGTTGGCGGGCGAGAAGATGTTGTGGGTCGAGAGCATCAGGACGTGTGCCTCGGCCTGCGCCTCGATCGAGAGGGGCAGGTGGACGGCCATCTGATCGCCATCGAAGTCCGCGTTGAACCCGCCGCAGACCAGCGGATGGATGCGGATGGCGTTGCCCTCAACGAGCACGGGCTCGAAGGCCTGGATGCCCATTCGGTGAAGCGTGGGGGCGCGGTTGAGGAGCACGGGGTGCTGGTAGATGACCTCTTCGAGGATGTCCCAGACGGAGGGGTCGCGGCGCTCGAGCATGCGCTTGGCGCTCTTGATCGTGTCCGCGAGGCCATGCTCCTTGAGCTTCCTGATGATGAAGGGCTGGAAGAGCTCCAAGGCGATCTTCTTGGGAAGGCCGCACTGATGGATCTTGAGCTCGGGGCCGACGACGATCACCGAACGCGCGGAGTAATCAACGCGCTTGCCGAGCAGGTTCTCGCGGAAGCGGCCCTGCTTGCCCTTGATCATGTCGGTCAGGGACTTGAGGGGGCGGTTGGAGGAACCGAGCACCGGGCGGCGGCAGCGGCCGTTGTCGAAGAGCGCATCGACGGCCTGCTGGAGCATCCGCTTCTCGTTGCGGATGATGACCTCGGGTGCGTTGAGGTCCATCAGCTTCTTGAGGCGGTTGTTGCGGTTGATGATGCGCCGGTAGAGATCGTTGAGATCGGACGTGGCGAAGTTGCCGCTCTCGAGCAGGACCAGCGGGCGCAGGTCCGGCGGGATGACGGGAACGACGTCCATGACGAGCCAGGCGGGATCGTTCTCTGAGCCCCGGATCTGCTCGATGAGCTTGAGTCGCTTGGCGAGATCCTTGATCTTCTGCTTGCTCTTGGTGTTGGCCAGGTCCTCGCGCAGCTTGGCGGCGATAGCGGGGAGGTCGGTCTTCTCGATGAGAGCGCGGATCGCGTCGGCACCCATGAGGGCCTTGAAGGCGTTGCCGTACTTGTCCTCGGCGGCACGGAAGTCGTCTTCCGTCAGGATCTGCATGTGCTTGAGTTCGGTGTCGCCAGCGTCGGTGACGACGTAGTCCTGGTAGTAGACGACCTTCTCGATGTCGCTGGTCTTCATGCCAAGCAGCGTGCCCAAGCGGCTGGGCATGCTCTTGAAGAACCAGATGTGGACGACGGGGCTGGCGAGGTTGATGTGGCCCATGCGCTTGCGGCGGACGCGCGAGTGGGTGACCTTGACGCCGCAGCGGTCGCAGATGATGCCCTTGTACTTCGTGCCGCGGTACTTGCCGCAGGCGCACTCGTAGTCGCGCTCTGGCCCGAAGATGCGCTCGCAGAAGAGGCCGTCCTTCTCGGGTCGGTAGGTGCGGTAGTTGATGGTCTCGGGCTTCTTGACCTCGCCGTAGGACCAGGCCCGGATGTCGTTGGGCGACGCCAGGGTGATCTTGACGGCGGAGTAGTCATTGACGCGCTCGTATACGGTCTCAGCCATGTTGTACTCGCACATTGTGGCGCAGCTTGGCCAGCGCCGGACAATTGAATCTAGATCGTTGCATCGACACGCCCTCACTCGCGGACGAGGGCGGATAAACCGAAGACACTAACCCGCGCGACGGGTCTTGCTGGATACACGCTTCTTCACCAACGGATTCAGGTTGAGCCGAAGTCCTTGGTACGTTTCCTCGACGTTCTGTTCGATCGTTGCAAGAAGTGACCTGACGAGTTCCAGATTAACTTCCTGGGGTTTGGTGCTTGCACTGTGACGGACTCAGACAGCGGCCTTGAAGTACCCCTCTTCGCTGCGGATGTCCCCGACGTCGAGGCTGAAAGGCAGCATGTAGAGCTCGCAGACGCGGTTCGCCTCGGACTGAAGGAGCCCTCGCACCGCTTCGAGGACTGAATTCTCGTTGCACTTTCTGGTCTTCATTAGACGCCCCCAGGGCTCGGAAGACTTCGTTCATGTCCTTGATCGCCGTGCGAATCGAAGATTCGTCGAATCGAACGCCGGGCCGGTAGTCTGCATCCTCGCGACGAGTACGCAGGCGACGGATGGCCTGAGCAACGGAACGACGATCGACGATGTCGGTCGAGCTCAACCTATTCATCACAAGTGCGGGAAGATTGCCGTGGTCTGGATTTTTGAAGCGACCAAACGAACTAAGACCATCATCGATCAGGGCCGCCGTGACGGCTGAGTATGCCGAGTAGTAGGCACGGCTGACCGAAGCACGAAAGAGGCGATGAGTGCGCAACACGCTCGCCGCTGAGCGTTGCTCATCGGATGATGCCTTCCACGCTCGGGCGAGTTGTCGACTCAAAGCAGGCTTCCTCCCTCAACCTTCTTCTTCTCGAGCGTAATGTTGAGGCCCAGCCCCTTGAGCTCGTTGCAGAGCACGTCGAAGGCGACGGGCAATCCTGCCTCGAGCTTGTTGGTGCCCTTGACCATGCTCTCGTAGATCTTCGTGCGGCCCTCGACATCGTCGGACTTGACGGTGAGGAGTTCCTGGAGGATGTAGGCCGCGCCGTAGGCTTCGAGGGCCCAGACCTCCATCTCGCCGAATCGCTGGCCGCCGGTGCGGGCCTTGCCGCCGAGGGGCTGCTGCGTGATGAGGGAGTAGGGACCCGTGGCGCGGGCGTGGATCTTGTCGTCGACCAGGTGGTGCAGCTTCAGGATGTACATGTAGCCGACGGTGGTCTTCTGGTGGAGCGGCTCTCCCGTGCGGCCGTCATAGAGCTGGATTTTGCCGCCGCGGGGCATCTTGGCCAGCAGCTCGCGCGGGTGCGGGAAGGTGCTGGTCTCTTCGTGCTTCTTGAGCTTGGCCTCGACGTGGCGGTTGGCCTCGTCGACGCTGGCGTGGATCTCATCTTCGGTCGCGCCGTCGAAGACGGGCGTGATGGCCTGGAAGCCCAGGACCTTCGCGGCCCAGCCCAGGTGGGTCTCCAGGATCTGGCCGACGTTCATTCGGCTGGGCACGCCCAGCGGATTGAGCAGGACCTCAACGGAGGTGCCGTCCTCCATGAAGGGCATGTCCTCTTCGGGGACGATCTTGGCGATGACGCCCTTGTTGCCGTGGCGACCGGCCATCTTGTCACC
>Ga0105044_10015399_pt1 | contig 10331 bp, 11 predicted proteins | sample MAT01_FD_78092 | JGI IMG/M metagenome (GOLD analysis project Ga0105044, IMG submission 78092) | Freshwater microbial communities from Lake Fryxell liftoff mats and glacier meltwater in Antarctica - MAT-01 | ecosystem: Environmental > Aquatic > Freshwater > Ice > Liftoff microbial mat | place...
CGAGCATCATCAGGGATCAGCTCGTCGGGTAGTGCGACCCGCTCACCGATCTCGATACCAGAGCCAACGATGGCGTCGTACTTCATGTTGCTCATCGAAACGAGACGGTGGATTTTCGTGATGCCAAGCCAGTGCAGCACGTCCGGCATCAGCTCCTGAAAGCGCATGTCCTGAACACCGGCGACGCATTCTGTGCGCAGGAAATAGTTCTCCGCACTGTCGCCGCCGACTTGACGTTTGCGCGCGTTGTACACGAGAAACTTGGTGACTTCCCCGAGCGCGCGGCCCTCTTTGCGGCTGTACGAGACGAGGCCCACGCCACCTTCTTGCGTACCGCGAATGCACTCTTCAATCGCGTGGGTCAGATAGGGGCGGCACGTGCAAATGTCGGAGCCGAACACATCCGAGCCATTGCACTCATCATGCACTCGCGCCGTGAGTGGAATCTCGGGGTTTGCGAGATCTTTCAGGTCGCCGAAGATGTAGAGCGTTTGACCGCCGATGGGTGGCAGGAAGACTTCAAGGTCGCTACGCGTAACGAGTTCGGGGTACATGCCACCCGTTTCCTCGAACAAAGTTCTCCGCAAGTCCGCCTCCGAGCAGCCAAATCGCTCAGCCACGCCGGGCAAGTACCACACCGGTTCGACCGCGATTTTGGTGACCACCGCCGTGCCATTTTCTTTAAGTACTTTGCCATCGGGAAACAGTCGCCCGGCGCGAATGGCGTCATGCACTTCGGGAATGTCAATGTGCGCCTTGGTCACCGCGATGCTAGGACGGATGTCGTAGCCCGCCGCGATTCGGTCTGCAAAAACGTCGGCCACGACTGCCCCGAAGGGGTCAAGCGACACGATCTTTTTAAAGTCAAACCACTGGGGATAGCTGCCGACAGAATCGGTTGGCGATGTATTGGTCAAATCAGCGCGATGCCCCTTTTTGAGCGAGCCCGCTGCCATCGCCAACGCCCGGTAAATTCCGTATGAACCGGCGTGCGTGCCGATGACGTTGCGATTGGCGCGCGACGTCGTGGTTCCAATCACGGGGCCGCGAGTCGCGGCGTCCGAGGCACCCCATTCAATCGCCAATCCGGACGGATCACCGCTGCCGGTATGCGAGGTGAGGCGGATGTGGCTCGTTGTCGTTTCGGTAGACATGGTGAAGTTCTTTTGACTAGCGCTTAGTAAAACATATTGCCTGGCTTGAGCAAAGTTCGCGCCCGAGTGATCGTCCATCCGCGCTGAGGCGCAGCAATGGCCCGCCCGCGTGGCATTATTTGCTCCGTCGAACAGCTTCTGTGCTGCGGGGCGGTGTTTACGTGTATGGTCGCCATCACTACGGCTGATGGAGGCGCGTGTCTTATCGGACACAAAACACATGCATTTGCCGCCAAGATCAGGCTGGAATGGGCTTCAGGATGCAGCGAAGAGACTTCACGTTGGTATGCGCACTCACCGCCTGTGGCGTTAGCGTGAAGGCAGCAGCGCAACACGGCGGCGACGGCGACTGGCCGAATCGTCGGGTGAGATGGATCGTCTCGCAGCCGTCTGGCTCCGGGCCGGACATTCTCGCGCGCTACCTTGCCGAATTGCTGGCCAAAGTGTGGGAGCAGGCGGTTGTTGTCGACAACCGCCCCGGCGGACAAAACATCATCGGCGCGCAAGCCGCGGCACGATCGGCCCCGGACGGATACACCTTTTACTACGCCACCACCGCTGCGATCATCACCAATACTTTGACCTTCAAATCGCTCCCCTACCAGCCCGAAAGAGATTTCATTCCGGTGCGGCTGATCGGGCGCAGCGCGTTCGTGATTGCTGCAGGCCGTGGCTTTCAAGGCTCGTCGATGGCCAGTGTCATTGCGAAGGCGAAAGCCATCGCGGGCACTCTCTCTATTGCCACGGAAGGGCCCAAAACGCTGTCCGGCATCCTGGCTGATTCGGTGGCGGCGATGGCCGGTATCAGGTTTACGCACGTTCCTTACAGCAGGGCGGTCGAGGGCATTCAAGATGTGATGGGTGGGCGAGTGGGTCTCATCTGTCTGCCCGAAGCTGCGCTTTTGCCGTTCATCAGATCGGGACAACTGCGCGCCCTCGCAGTGAGTACCGCTGAGCGCTCTTCGGTGTTGCCGGATGTCCCGTCGCTCGCGGAGACGTTTCCCGGGTTTGAATTTTCTGGCTGGAACGCGTTGTTCGCGCCGACGGGTACACCGTCATACATTACTTCTAGGGTCGAGCGCGATGTCGACCGGTTGCTTAAACAACCTGACGTCGTCGCCCGGTTGTTGAGCCTCGGGTCCATCGCGGAGGTCGATCCACCGTCGGGCGGGTTTGACGCATTTCTTCGCGATGAACGCGAGCGCTGGAGCCGCATGGCGAAGGTGATTTCGCTCAGCGCAGAATGGTAGGCTGACCCGTGAGGGATGCAGGGAACGTCAAACGATGTGACGCGGGATTTACAGCTTTTCTATGAAATAACCACTGGAAATGGGCTAGACGGCTAAAAAGGATTTAGTCAAGTAGTAGCGTTATTGGCTGCTAGCCCTCATGTAGCCGTTGTTTCAGCATAAAGTCATTACACCTGCCGTCTACAATCGGCTTGATGACAAAAACTCCGGAAACCACCCTCACGACCCTTAAACGGGTGTTCGGTTTCGACGCATTTCGTGGCGCCCAGGAAGCCATCGTAGCGACGGTCGTCAACAGCGGTGATGCGTTGGTGCTGATGCCCACGGGCGGCGGCAAATCGTTGTGTTACCAACTGCCTGCGCTGCTGCGTGACGGCGTTGGCATCGTCGTTTCGCCGCTGATCGCGCTGATGCAGGATCAGGTCGATGCGATGAAAGAGATTGGCGTCGCGGCGAGTTTTTTGAATTCGTCGCTGTCGATGGAAGAGGCCAATCGCGTTGAACGCGACATGCGCGCTGGCAAATTAAAGCTCGTCTATGTTGCGCCGGAGCGGTTGAATACGGAGCGCTTTTTGTCGCTTCTGGATGGTTTGAACGAGCGCGGCGAAATCGCACTTTTTGCCATCGATGAGGCGCATTGCGTATCTCAGTGGGGCCATGATTTCCGGGCAGACTATCTGGAGCTGACGCTTCTGCACACGCGCTACCCGAACGTGCCGCGTATCGCCCTCACCGCCACCGCGGATACGGCAACGCGCGAGGAAATTCGCAGCAAACTCTCGCTCACCGACGCCGCGCAATTCGTATCCAGCTTTGACCGACCGAACATTCATTACGCCGTCACGGATCGTCGTGAAGAGCGCGCGCAGTTACTGGAGTTTCTTGAAAATCACGAGGACGAAGCCGGGATCATTTACTGCATCTCCCGGGCAAAGGTCGATGAAACCGCGTCGTGGCTGCGCACCAAAGGATTCAATGCAATCCCTTACCACGCGGGACTAGACGCCGAGACACGGCGCAACCACCAGTCGAAATTTTTGCAGGAAGATGCGGTCGTCATGGTGGCAACCGTCGCGTTCGGCATGGGGATCGACAAGCCTGACGTGCGTTTTGTGGCGCATCTGGACTTGCCAAAAAGTATTGAAGGCTACTACCAGGAAACCGGCCGCGCAGGCCGCGATGGTGAGCCCGCATTTGCCTGGATGACATACGGTTTGGCTGACGTGGTGAAGCAACTGCGCTTCATCGACGATAGCGATGCCGGGGAGGATTTCAAGCGCCTGCAAAAAAATCGCCTCGATCGATTGCTGGCGCTCGCCGAGACGACTGCTTGTCGTCGCGCAGTGCTGCTCGACTATTTCAGCGAGCCACAGCCCGCAGGTTATCGCTGCATGAATTGCGACAACTGCAACGACCCGCCAGAGATGTGGGATGCAACGAAGCTGGCGCAAATGTTTTTGTCGGCAGCGGTGCGTACGGGGCAATTTTTCGGCGCATCGCACTTGATTGATGTGCTTCGCGGAAGCAAGAGCGAGAAGGTTCTGGCGCGCGGGCACGACAGCTTGCCGGTTCATGGCATCGGGGCCGCCTTTGAGGTGGATGTTTGGCGTTCGCTCATTCGCCAGTTGGTCGCCCGCGGCGCGCTGTTCGCGGATGCAGAGGCCTACGGTGCGCTGAAGCTCACTGAGTCCGCACGCCCGATCTTGCGTGGTGAGCAAACCCTGACGATGCGAAAAATCGCAACGAAAGCCGAGAAGCGCAGCGAGCGAACCCGTGATCGCAAAGGCGCTCTGCGCAAAGTCGGCACAGGGAAAACCGGAAGCACCGTCGTCGATGATCTGAGCGCAGACGCGCGGGGTCGCTTCGCTGCGCTCAAAGCCTGGCGCACTGCACAGGCGTCAAGCGCAGGCATACCTGCCTATATGATTTTCTCCGACGCTGCATTGCGTGGGATTGCCCAACGCGCTCCGACGACGAACGCGCAATTACTGGAAGTTTCCGGAGTGGGCGATGCCAAACTCGCTCGCTACGGCGAATCGATCCTTGCGCTGCTGGCGGGCGAGCACAGCGAGATTGACGCGCTCACGCCCAGCGAATCCTCCATCGAGGCGGCTGATGAATTTGACATGACACCGACGGTTGTGCACAGCTTCGCACTCGTTAAGGATGGCCATCGTGTTGCTGCAATTGCCGCCGCGCGCGTGCTTGCCGCCAGCACGATTTACGGCCACCTCGCTGTCGCAATTTCGGCGGGCGCGTTGACCGTCAACGAAGTACTTCCCGAAGTTAGCGAGGGCGAATTGAACGCAATGCGAGACGCGCTGCGCGCTGCGCAAACTGAAGCGCCAGACGCGATTCTCAAAACCGCCGCCGAACGTATCGGGGAAACGGCAAAGGTGCCCTGGCTTAGGTGCGTATTGTCGGAAATGACAATTTAGGAAAGGGTTGGAGGCGGGTAGCGGAATCGAACCGCTCTAAACGGATTTGCAATCCGTTGATGCGAGTTTTCGGGACATTTCGCAAAGTTGATAAAAGTGCATAGAACTAGCAGTGACGGGGCTTATAGGACGATATTGACATTTACTGAGATTGCGGGGAATACACCTAAATTGCGTCATAATGTAACCCCGGTGTAACCCCGCTAACGGCCTAAAACCCAGTCTGCATCTATGAAACGCTTGAATTTGTCGGAAGATAACCTGACTAAAAAAGTGATTGAAGCCTTGATCGTGCCGCCCACGGGGCGCGAGGAAATCCGCGATGCTGGCAGTAAGCAATCGGTGAACGGGCTAAGTATTCGCATCACCAGCACCGGGCGAACGTCGTGGTGCGTATTCCGTCGCGTGAAGGGCGGGCAACTCGTGCGGCTGACCATCGGCACCTACCCAGAGTTGTCCCCGGAACTCGCCCGCGATAAGGCGAAGACGCTGATTGCTGGGCTTGCCGTGGGCAAAGCGCCGACAAAGACACCGAGCATCAAAGCGCAGCTCGCGGCGAAACAGGATCGCAGGAAGTACACGCTTGAAGCGTTGACGACGGCCTATTGCAACTTCCAAGAGGCACGCGGGCGCAGTTCGCATACTGACGCCCGCAGCATCTTCAGGATTCACCTGATCGAAGCAAAACCAGCGCTTGCCGCTAAACCCGCTGCGGATGTTTCGACGGAGGAAATTATCGACGTGTTGCGGGCGGTGAAAGACGGCGGACATGCCCGCACGTCCAACAAGCTGCGCTCCTACCTTCGCGCCGCGTTCGAGACGGCAATCGCTGCGCACGCCTCGCATGAATACCCAGTGTCGTTCAAGGCGTTCGCAATCAAGCAAAACCCCGTTGCGGGAACCAAGGCCGATTCGAGCGGAGACAAGGCCGATAAGCACCCGTTGACGCTTGCAGAGCTGCGCACCTACTGGCGAGCCATTGAAAACGCGCCCGGTCGCGACGGTGCCATGCTGCGCCTTCACCTGTTGACGGGTGGGCAACGAATCGAACAGCTTGTGAAGCTGCAACGCGCCGATGTTGCCGATGACGCAATCACGCTCTACGACTCGAAAGGCCGTCCGAATGGCGGAGACGCAAGGCCGCATATCGTACCGCTGACAAGACTTGCGGCGCTGGCCGTGACAACGCTCACGAATAACGGCGAATTCCTGTTCAGCTTCGGGAACGGCGAAAAGCCAATCGACGCGTCAACGCTCACGCGCTATTCCGGCAAGTACGGCACGGGCATTGAAGCCTTCGCGCCAAAACGCGTGCGCAGTGGCGTGGAAACCCTCCTTGCCGCTCGTGGAGTGAATCAAGAGATACGAGGACGCCTACAGAGTCACGGCGTGTCTGGCGTGCAGGCAAAGCACTACAACGCGCACGATTATTTGCCAGAGAAATTAGCCGCGCTGAAACTGTTGGAGGCGGCGCTCACCGCCACCGACGCCAAGGTAATCGAGATTCGTAGCGCATGAAAGCTCGGCAAAAAATCACACAAGCCTCTTCTGAAATCCGAGCAGCAGACGAAGTCGACGCGTTGCGTGCTGTAAATCAACGGTTTACAATGCTCACTAAATGATCGTTTCGTTCAAACACGCTGGATTGGAAGCTTTTCACCAAACCGGAAGCAAGGCGGGCATACAGGCGATTCACGCGCCTAAGCTGCGGATATTGCTCACTGCGCTATCTACGGCAACGGCACCGAAGGACTTGAATGCGCCCGCATGGAGACTGCACCCGTTGAAGGGCGAAAAGGCGCGCTACTGGGCGCTAACGGTTCATGCCAATTGGCGTTTGACGTTTCGTTTTGTCCCTGAAGGCGTGGAACTACTCGACTATCTGGATTACCACTGAGGCACACGATGAACACCATGTACAACCCCGCCCACCCCGGCGAAGTGCTGCGTAGCTGGTTACCGGAAACCGTGACCGTGACTGCTGCGGCAAAGTCGCTTCATGTTTCGCGGGTGTTGCTCTCGCGCATCCTAAACGGTCACACCGCAATCAGCGCTGATATGGCACTGCGCATCGCCGATTATCTGGGCACCACCCCCGATACGTGGCTCGCAATGCAAACGCAGTACGACCTGTGGACTGCGCGCAAGGCGAAGCGTCCGAAGGTAAAAGCGCTGGCGGGCGTGCAGGTTCCGGCGTAAGTGCAAACAGGAGCGACGGACGCATAACAATGGCAAAACTCAAAATCATCGAAGGCAGCGGTAACGTGTTTGCTGACTTGGGCTTTTGTGCCGAAGAATCAGCGAGTCTCCTGTGCCGTGCAACACTAATGGCGCGACTCACAAAAATCGTGGAAGAGCGCGAGCTAACGCAGCACGCGGCGGCAAAGATTCTGGGGGTGACGCAACCGCGCCTGAATCTCTTGCTACGTGGCAAGATCGCGTCTTTCAGCGTCGATGCACTGGTGAATATGCTTGCTCGTGCAGGCTTTGAAGTTCAGTCGCGCATCGCCAAACGAAAGGCGATCACCGCATAGAAAACCGGCAAGCCCTTCGCCGGATCATCAAATAGCAGAGGCACCAAATTAATATGAATGCCGACCAATATCGCGCGCTATCCACTTTCGCCGAAGATGTGCTCACCCGCGAAGCCCGTTGGAAAAGCACGGGCAATCAGGCTAAGCGTCGTGACGCCGGGAAAACCGTCACGCCCGAAAAGGCCGGGACATTTGATTTCGACTTGAAACTGGCCGACATGATCATGCGTGACGGCGCGGCTACCGCTAGAGCGCGGGCGGCGGCTGCATTCATACTGGCTTTGCGAAGGTACGGAAGCGCACTCGTTTGGATTGACCCGCGCGTTACAAAGTGCCGCGAATTCGGGACGATTGCAGACGATGTTAGAGCGAGGCACATTTCGGAAATTCGTCGTACTGGCAACGACTTCGCGAAGCTGTCGCCCAGAGCAACCGGGGCGGGTTTACTTGCGCGTTTGGAAGAAGATATGGACGGTGATCCATGGGTGACGACGACGACAGTGCTCGTGAAAGGCCGACCCGATGTCTACGCGTCTTTACTTGCGGCACCAAGCGGCCCCGCCACGACTCAAGGGCAGATAGACCTTATCAGCAATCTGCAACTGGCGCTACGCAATGAGACGCTTTCCAACGACTTGAAACGCTTCGCAACCACGACGAACGAGTTCTATACGAAGCAAGCGCTTTCACTGCACAACAGCGCTAGTGCAAGCAAGCCGCGAAGGCCGCGCCGGACGCCACTACGTCGGTTACTAGTCGACGCATTTTCCGGACTGCGGAGCGCTTCACCTGAGATTACTTTGCATGGTGCGATTGCATCGCTTATCGCGTCGCCCTTTAACGGTTTGCGCATCGGTATGCTGCGCAACAATGCGCGCGACGTCGCAGATGAGAATGCATCTGAAGTGGCGTCGGAATCGCTCAATAAAACGCAGCTCAAATCGCTGTTCAAAGTAGCCAAAGAAATTAATCGGGAAAGCTAACGCCGGTAGCTTTCTGCGCGAATTTAAAGTTTCCACACCGAACGTAATTCACCGAATTGCGCGGGCTTTGGAGAGTTAAATGAGCGAACTACTGACCCCGGAACAAGCGTCACAACGACTCTGCGTACCAATCAGCACGCTTGCTGTTTGGAGATGCACCAATCGCGTTAAGATTTGTTACACCAAAATTGGTAGAGCTGTTCGATACAAATCCGCTGACCTAGACGCGTTTATCGAAGCCAACACGCACGGCGCGCCCGATGCTGAAGGCGCTTCGAAATGAGCACCCACCAACGCATCGGACAAGACAAGTTCAAACGCTTGCAATCCGGGTTCGACGCGTTAGGGCGCCGACTCACGCGATCCATTGAACCCGACGGCACGGTAACGTACTTTGTCGGTGTTGGAGAATTCTCACGCCAAGTCGGCGACATTGATGCTGCGGGCGAGTTCCTGAAAAAAATTGGAGGTATTGCTTTATGAGCGTGCCTCTCGAAACGCTGATCGCCCGCCTTGATTCCGTGAAAGAAAAGGAGCCCGGCAAATGGGCTGCACGTTGCCCAGCACATGGCGACAACAGCCCATCACTAGCGATAAAAGAAACGACCGACGGAACAATTTTGCTGCGATGCTTTGCGGGTTGTTCGGCCTTCGAAGTCGTGAGCGCGATTGGGTTGGAACTAAGCGACCTATTCCCTAGACATGAAAATTTTGATCACACGCAACCCGGCAAGCCACAGAAAAAACCATTCAGCGCCGCGGACGTGCTGCGTGCGGTGCTTCACGAAATCACCGTCATCGCGGTGGTTGCTGGCAATCTACGAAACGAAGGTTTGACACCAGAGGATTCGGCACGTCTAACGCTGGCCTTGCAACGGGTGCTTAGTGCATCGACTGGCGTTGTATGAGTACGGTATCCCGCGAACGTGGACAAGCCGCCCTAGACGCGATGGCGTACCCTACGAAGTGCCCCGAATGTGCAGCACCGTTACCGCCAAATGCGACCCATTGCGCAATGTGTGGCTGGGCTCCATCGCTAGCCAAACGCGCACACCAAAGCATCGTGCTCACAGGCGCAGATAGCGTGACCGTCAAGCCGATAGATTGGCTCTGGGAGGGCTACTTACCGCGCGGCATGATGGCGCTGTTGGCGGGGCTTCCGGGTTGCGGTAAATCGACGCTTGCGCTGGCGATAACTGCGACGATTACGAACGCGGGCCGATGGCCAGACGGTACGCCTATGAACAACCCAGGTTCGGTGCTGATATGGTCAAGCGAGGACGCGATGGACACAACCCTCGTGCCGCGTTTGATGGCTATGAATGCAGACTTGTCGCGCGTTAAATTCGTAACGGGTTTTTTAGACGCAGAGGGCAACCGACGCGCATTTGACCCGTCGCAAGACATCCGAGCGCTGGAAGAGCAGGCCGCGTTAATCCCTGACTTGCGGCTATTGATTGTTGACCCGGTGCTATCGGCGGTAGCCGGTGACTCGCACAAGGCCGCAGAGACACGGCGCGGATTACAGGCCGTAGTAGACATGGCATCGGCTCGCAATATCGCCGTACTCGGAATCACGCACTTCAGGAAAGGCTCAAGCGCGACCGACCCGGCAGAGCGCGTAGTCGGCTCACAGGCATTCGTCGCGCTCGCCCGCATGGTGCTTGTGGCGTCAAAGGTTGAAGACCCGGAGGGCGGCAAGCTCACCCGAATCATCGCGCGGGCGAAATCCAACATCTCCGCAGATGACGGCGGTTTCGAGTTCTTTCTCGAACAGTACGAAGTCAAACCCGGCATCTGGGCACAGGGCGTGCAATGGGGCGGCGCAATCAGCGGGTCAGCGCTGGCATTGTTGAATCAAGCTGAAAACACCGACGGCACCAACGACGAGAGACACGTCATTGACGAAGCGGTCGAGTTTCTACAGAACGCGCTTGCCAGTGGACAGGTTCAATCGAAGGAAGTGGAGGCC
>Ga0105044_10015401_pt1 | contig 10331 bp, 9 predicted proteins | sample MAT01_FD_78092 | JGI IMG/M metagenome (GOLD analysis project Ga0105044, IMG submission 78092) | Freshwater microbial communities from Lake Fryxell liftoff mats and glacier meltwater in Antarctica - MAT-01 | ecosystem: Environmental > Aquatic > Freshwater > Ice > Liftoff microbial mat | place...
AGACTGACAGGCACCTGACTTCTCGCGGTCGAGAATGGGACATCGTGCCAGCCCGCAGCGCAAGCAAGGCGAACCCTCGGAAAACTCCATGCTGTGCCTCGAACGGAGAAAGCGCACACCTTGATTGCGCTGCGGGCTGGCACGATAACGTATCATCTGCGGCGATACGACTCAGAAAATGCAACCGAAGGATCATCATGTTCCGCATCGCAATGGTGCTGGTTTTTGTGTTCGCCGGTTCTGCGGTACCGGCGGCCACGCCGAATATCGTGTTCATCCTCGCCGACGACCTCGGGATCAACGATCTCGGCTGTTACGGACGGAAGGAACATCACACGCCGAACCTCGACCGGCTGGCGAAGGACGGGATGCGGTTCACTTCCGCGTATGCGGCATGTCCCGTTTGCTCGCCGACGCGGGCTGCGATCCTGACCGGCCAATCGCCTGCACGCTTGCACCTGACGACGTTCCTGCCCGGTCGCGGCGATGCGACTTCGCAGAAATTGCTCCACCCGACGATCGTCCCGCAGTTGCCTCTCAGCGAAACCACGCTCGCCGATTACCTGAAAACGGCAGGCTATGCGACGGCGTGTATCGGCAAGTGGCACCTCGGTGGCGGCGGAAAATTCGCTCCCGACAAACGCGGCTTCGATGGGGTCCATGCGGGCAATGCCAACACGACGCCGAGCGGGATCGAAGGCGGTAAGGGCGAATCGGAGCTGACCCGCAAAGCGATCGCGTTCGTCACCGCAAACCGGGACCGGCCATTCTTCCTGTATCTTTGCCACAACACGCCACACATTCCACTCGGTGCGAGGGCGGAACTCATCGCGAAATATCGCGACACGTATCACCCGACCTACGCCGCGTTGATGCACGAAATGGACGAGAGCGTCGGCCTGTTACTGAAATCGCTCGATGACTTGAACCTTCGCGAGAAGACGATTGTCGTCTTCACATCGGACAACGGCGGGTTACACGTACCCGAACTGAAGGACGATCCGCCCACGCACAACACCCCGTACCGTGCGGGCAAGGGCTTCCTTTACGAAGGCGGTATCCGCGTGCCGCTGATCGTGCGCTGGCCCGGCACCATCGCCGCCAAGACCGAGTGTCCGACCCCCGTCATCAGCACCGATTGGACGCCGACGTTCGTCGAAGTCGCTGGCATAAAAACGGACAGCGCATTCGATGGCGTACCGCTCGGAAATCTGTTCCGCGGACAGGCGACGAAATCGCGACCGCTGTTCTGGCACGTGCCGCATTACACGAACCAAGGCAGCCGACCCGCCGGTGCGATTCGCGATGGCATCTGGAAACTGATCGAGCACTACGAAGACCGCCGCGTGGAATTATTCGATGTGGCGAAAGACCCCGGAGAAACGGCAGATGTTGCGGGGAAGTTCCTCGAGCGTGCGACGGAACTCCAGAAGCGGCTCGCAGCCTGGCGTGTGGAGGTGGACGCACAAGACAATCGCATCAACCCGAACTTCGACCTCGCCTCGCACAAAATGATCTACCTCGACACCGACATTTCGCAGTTAAAGCCGAAAGCCACCGCCAAAGAAACCGCCACCGCGAATCGCAACTGGCGAACCACCATCGACGCCGCCATCCGCACCAAGTGACCGAACGCGGTGTCGATATTTCGCGTGACAGTATCAGTTAAAGCGACGAAAACGACGAGCCAGCACCCAATCGAGACGCCGATTTTCAGCAGACGTGGACGATCGTTTAATCGATCCGAAATCACCCCTTCGCCGCGGGCACAGCGCATAGCCCTAGCGTGCGTTGGCCGGAGTGGCTGGCGTCCATGATGCGGCCGGTTTCGTCGAGGGCCATGTGGAAGCGATCCTTCCCCTGAATGCGGTGTAGCGTCAGGTGATACTCGCCCGCCATGACGGCCATGTGGCCGAGTTTCTCGGGCTTTTGCGGCGGCCGGATGCGACCCCACGAACCATCGCCGAGATACAGCACGCCGTTGTCGTGGGCGAGGCCGTTAATCAGCGGCTTCGTTCGCTTGAAGGTGTGGTCGTGATGTTCGAGCACGACCGGCACGCGGTATTTCTCGAATAGCGGCACCCAGTGCTTGCGGTTCTCGTCGCCGGTTCCCGACTTCGTAAGTAGCGTTGCTCCCATCGTGCGATACGACGGGTAAGCCGGGACGTGATTGACCGCGAATACGTTCGGGTGATCGACCCTGGCTTTCAAGGTGCTTTCGAGCCAGTTGGCCTGTTCGCCACCGATCGGCGAGGTATGCCCCGTGTCGAGCATGACGAGGCTGAGGTAGTCGCCGAAGTCCAAAGTTGCGAACCCCGTATCCTTGTAAAGGCCATCGAACAGAGCGTAGAAGAACGGCGCTTTGTCGCGCTTCTGGTTGTAACCGCCCGCCACTTCGTGATTGCCGATACCCGCAATCAACGGGATCAGTCGTCCGCCGCGGCCGATCATGTGTTTGCTGTAATTCCGGATGAATGCCAAACTGACATCGACCGACTTGCCGTTGTCGTAACCGAGGTCGCCCCCGATGACGGCGAACATCGGGTCTTGCGCGGCCGCCTGGATGTTGTTCGCAATCGCGTGCGAATTGACGCCGCAATCCCCACCCGTAACAAAGTGGATCGGGTTCGTTGCTTTCGCGGGCATCGTGCGGAATTTGTACGTCGGCGACGACTTGCCGATGCGGAATTCGTAGTCCGCACCCGGCGTCAGGTCCGTCAGTTCGGCACGGAACACTTTGAGATCGGTCATCGGGTACGGCTTCATCGTCGGCTGTGTAGAAAGCCATTCGTCGTCGGTGACTTCGCCGTAGCGGATCGTGATATCGGCGGTTTCGCCGACCGCGCCGATCCATTGCACGGTCATCGTCGTGGTCGGGTCGCGTTGCCACGTGAGGAATAGCGTGTTCGGCTGGAAGGCGAAATCTTCGGGTGGCTTCGGCGCGATCAGTTTGGGGTCGGCGGCCGAAACCAAGTTAGCCGCCAGGCCCGCGAAGGCCGAGCCGAGGAACGCACGACGGTCTGCGGAGGAAAACATGGGTGCCTATCGAAGCGAGAATCAATGGGTAAATTAGTGGTATTCTCATGTTATCGGGAAACGCCGTGAGTAAGTCAGGAATAAACGATGAGAGTCCGAGGAAGTTCAAAAAACCCGCCGGTTCGCCATTTCCAGTCATGGCATTGCGTACGTCACTCCTAGAATGACCGTGGTCGAGGCATTCCGCACACTCTTCAGGAGATTCTCACAATGGCATTCACGCTACCCGCGTTGCCGTACGCATTCGATGCGCTGGAACCCCACATCGACGCGAAGACGATGGAAATTCACAGCCAGAAGCACCACAAGGCCTACGTCGATAACCTCAATAACGCGCTGAAGGATCACGCCGAACTGGCCGCGCACGACATCGTCAGCCTTTTGCGGAACATCAAGAGCGTCCCCGAGGCGATCCGCCCGGCGGTCATCAACAACGGTGGCGGCCATCACAACCACTCGTTGTTCTGGGAAATCATGGCCCCGAACGCGGGCGGCGAACCGACCGGCGCGATCGGCGATGCTATCACGGCCGCGTTCGGCGACTTCACGAAGTTCAAGGACACCGTCAAGCAGAACGCACTCACGCAGTTCGGCAGCGGCTGGAGTTGGCTCGTGTGGGATCCCACTGCGAGCGCCATCAAGGCAATCAAGAAGCCGAACCAGGACAGCCCGCTGATGGACGGCCACGTGCCACTCCTCGGCTGCGACATCTGGGAACACGCCTATTACCTCAAGTACCAGAATCTGCGAGCGGGCTACGTCGATGCGTGGTGGAACGTGGTAAACTGGAAGAAAGTCGATGAATTCTACCAGACCGCCAAGGCTGGGAAGTAAGTCGAATCGACACGGGGCACGTTTCGAACGTGCCCCAAGATGTACGAGGAGATACCCCATGACGGCCGAAGAGTATCTCGCCATCGACCGTAAGGCAGAGATCAGAAGCGAATTTACCGATGGCGTGATGTACGAGATGCACCGTGTGAGCATCGCTCATAATTGCATCAAGCAAAATCTCGTCGGCGAATTGGGGAGTCATCTCAAACGCGGGCCGTGTCGATCACTATCCAGCACCCAACGAATACACGTCGAACGAACGGGAATGTTTGCTTACCCCGACGTACTCATCTTTTGCAATCCTGTCGAACTGTCTGGCAGTGACCCGAACACGATCGTCAATCCGCGTATCATCTTTGAAATCTTATCGCCTTCGACGGAGCGATACGATCGCAACGTCAAGCTTCGTCACTACGGTCAAATCGAGTCGTTGCAGGAGTACATTCTCGTTTCTCAGGACGAACCGCAGATTCACCGGCTCGTCCGGCAAACCGACGGGACGTGGTTGTTGAAAGTGTTCCACGGCATCGAGGAGACATTTTCGCTCACTTCGCTTCCAATCGAAATTCCACTCGCAGACGTGTATGACAACGTCGACTTTCCGGAAATAACGCCACCGCACCGAGGCACCCCATGACGGCATTACCCAAACGCAAACTGACCGCCGAAGAGTATCTCGCCATCGAGCGAGACGCCGAGTTTAGAAGCGAATTCTACGATGGTGTGATGTACGCGATGGCCGGTGCCACCGTTCAGCACAATCGCGTCAAAGAAAATCTTGCTCGCGAAATCGGAAATCGTCTGGTAGACGGCACATGCGAATTGTTCTCGAGCGATCAACGGATACTCATCCACCAGACGGGGATGTACGCATACCCCGATATCGTCGTCGTTTGCGGCCCGGTCGAAACTGTGGGGAACGACGGATTGACGGTCGTCAATCCGCGTATTCTCATCGAAGTGTTGTCGCCTTCAACCGAACTCTACGATCGCAACGTCAAGCGTCGGCATTACAGTCGAATCGAATCGCTCCAGGAATATATTATTGTCGCGCAGAACCAGCCGCAGATCGATCGGTTCGTTCGACAAACCGATGGGACGTGGTCGTTAAAAGTGTTTCAGGGGATCGGCGAGACGTTTTCACTCGCTTCGCTTCCGATTGAAATTCCGCTCGCAAAAGTCTATCGCAATGTCACGTTTCCCGAAGCGTTAGCCTAGTAATCGCGTTAGCGCCGTCATGCCGAGTTCTGCGACTTGGCTCGGTTTCGATTGCCAGATCATCGGGTTCATCACTTCGAGCGAGGCATAACCTGCGTAGCCGATCTGCTGTAGCTTTTGCAAAATCGCGAGTAACTGGAAGTCGCCTTCGCCGGGGAAGACGCGGTCGGCGTCGGTCATGATTTCGCGCGGGATGCCGGGGATATCGCAGAGGTGAACGTGTGCCAGTGTTTGCGGCGTGAGGCGATCGAGATCTTCGAACTTGCTCGCACCTTTGTAGTATTGGAAGGCATCCAGGCAGACGCCGACGTTCGGCTCGTCGCATTGTTCGACGAGCAAAATCGCAGTTTCGAGGCACGAACAAAACGTATCCGCGCCGCGGAACTCGAGTGCCAGCCGCACGTCATACCCCGCCGCCCATTGCGCCGCCTGCGATAACGATACGACCGCACGGCCCAGGCTCGTTTCATCGAGTGTTTGCGCAAAATCAGCGACGACGACCATCGTGGGGATCGCGAATTGTTGGCACAAATCGAGCCGCGTTTTGAAGTGATCGAACGTCGCTTTCCGCGCGTCTCCCTGCGAAAGCAGCAACCCGCCCTGATACGCTGCCGCCACTAACGTCACGCCGCGATCCACCAAGAGCGCGCGTGTCGCATCAATGGTGGAAGTCGCCAGGTGCTGTTCGAGTTTCGTTAGCCAAACTTCGATCGCGGTACACCCGCCATCGGAGTACCCCATCACATCGGCGGCAAACGTCGCGGGCATCGTACATGCTTGGCTGATACTGTATTTCATGCCATTAGTATAGTGCGGGACGATTCGCGCCTTTCACTTCGTGAAGCGGATGCAGCCGACTTCGCCTGGCGGGAGCGCGTCGAGCGTGGCTTTGTGGGTTTCGATCCACTCGGCGAGGAAGCGGCTCGGTCCGTCGTCGCTGGTGTTTTTTGCCAGCAGCCGTTGCGCTTCGCGCCAGTTGCCGCCCTCGAACGCCCTTCGCGATCGCTCGTAGTTTTCGAGCACCGACCATGCCGGCGTTTCGCCGCTATCGGGGAATATCTCGTAGATGCGAATCGCCTCGGTAAATCCTGCCGGCACAACGCGCGCGAGTTCTCGATAACCGATGTCGGTTTCCAACGACTCGGACAATTTGTCGTCGAGAACGGCACGATCCGCTAGCACGCGGACGCCGAACGCTTTCGTCATCGATTCGAGCCGCGAGGAGAGATTCACAGTGGGTCCGAAGACATCGACTTTGTGCATGTCGAAGTTGCCCATGCGTCCGACGATGGCGGGTCCGTGCGCGATGCCGATACCGAAGCCCAGGCTGCCGACGCGATTGCCGCGAGCGAGCGTGTGCTGAAAGCCTTCGTGGATGGCGCGTGCGGCGCGAATCGCGCGCGCGCGCTGATCTGGATATTGCGTGGGCCACCCCCAGAAGCCCATCACGGCATCGCCGATCAGCCCGCCGATCACGCCGTCTTGCGTGACGATCGCGCGGCTCATCAACTCGAGCGCCTGGAGTACGACGCTATTCCATTGCCGCTGCAAATCATCGGTCGGTTCGGTCAGGCTACACGAACCGCGAATGTCGCAAAACAGCACCGTGACGGTTCGTTCGACGGGTGCGAGGAGTTCGTCGAAATTCGGCTTGTCGACGAGCGGCCTCACTGGCTTCGGCAAGAACTTCAGTAGCGCGCGATATCGGGTGTTCGTCTCGCGCAGATCGTTCAGCGAGCGATAGACTTCGGCGAACAGTGCGGCGACTTGACGGGCTTGGGGGAGCGTGCTGATGCCACCGCCACCGGAGAGATAAATCGCGTGGCGGGGATCGTCCTGACGGGTCGACCGGATCGGGGCACACACCGCCCAGTCGAGGTGCGCAACCGAGGTAAAGCCCGATTCCGTCGCGGCCTGACGCGAATATTCGACGACTTCCTGCGTTTTCAATGCGTTGCGAACGACGGTATTACTGAAGCCGAACTGGGCGGGATCGCGCGCTTCGAACTCGATCTCGCCGTTCGCGCGCAGGACCGCAATGCCCATCTCTGCCGCCGTGGGAAACGCGATCCGCATCCCTTGGACGAACTGCGAGTGGAACTGATTATCGACGTCCGAAGGCCGAAATCGAGAAACGACTTCGGTCAGGCCGTTGATGAGAACATCTTCGAGCGAACCGGTCCCTTGCCGAGCCGTTTCGATCGATCGCGTGGCATACTCTCGCTCGGTTTCGGCCAATGTAAACGTGAACGGACCGATCTGGAACGCCTGATCCGGCTCCAGTTCCATCACGTCGCCCGTTTGTTTATTCGGGCCGTAAATCCGGTTCACCGGTCGCTTCGGCGATGTGCGAATCTCGACCTTCATCCGCGATCGGCCGGGTAGCCACGTGACCGATACGTGTCGCCAACTGATCGCGCGAACCGAAGCGTCCGGAACGGAGTTGACCCCGTCGAACACTTCGCGGTCGGACAGCGATTGATCGACGGTGCCTTCGGGTGCCGCCCCCGCACGACCGATGGTGAACTTCTGATTCGCCCGCAAAGGACACTTCCACAAGATGACCGGTTCGCCATCGTCGTCTTGCGGCAGGTAACGTGCGATGAGAACAGCCATCGAACGAACTCCTTTATGCTCTTCGTAGCGGAAGTCGTGAGACTTCCGACGCAGGAACCGAGTATTTCGTAGCGGAAGTCGTGAGACTTCTGACGTAGAGACTTCCTGCACTCCGAAGTCTCACGACTTCAACTCCATTAATCAGCGGAGGCGATATTCCGGAGCATTCGGAACACGCCGTACCACAAGAGCACGGCGATGGCCGTGAAAGCCAAGAGTGCGATGCCCCCGGCTTCAAAGAGACTGCTAGACAAATTATCGACGGGCTTCATCGCCAAGTCGGCGTTTTTCGCAACCACGATGTGCCAGGGTGGGACGTCTTTGTTCGTCGAATTTTCGAGTGGCTTCAACTCTTGCTTGACCGCGATGAGCCGCGTCTTATCCATCGGGTCGTAGACTTCGGTCGGGCTTTTGCGTTGGTCGTCCGATATCGTCCCGAGGAAGTCTTTGTATGAAGGGATGTTTTTCGGATCGCTGACGGCGGCGGCGATGTTGTTCCGCCAGACGAGTTTCCCGCGGCCATCGACGACCCACACCAACGAACCGAGTTCTTTCGGCGTATCGGAATCTTCGGCATTCTGGCTATTTTCGACGCCTGCATTTTTCAGCCAATCGGCGAGATCCTTGCGGACTTCGATCGCGCACGTTATGAGTCCTACGACCTGCCTCGCGTCGTCGGGAGAAAACAACGGTTGCGAAACCTCGACCAACCACGGTTTTCCATCGCTCGTCGATTGATACACCGTGGAAATGTGTGGCGCGGTCACCGGATCGAATTGTTTGTCGTAATTCGCTTCGTCGTCGGCTAAACCCAACCCGTTGAAGTAGTCGCGATAGGCAAAGTTTTTGCCGCCGCTTTTGATCGAATCGTCGTCTTTCCACGGCGAGCGGATCGTCCACAGTTTGGCATTCACGTCGTACTCTTCACATCCTGCGAAGCTGTAGGCGCGGCGTTCGGCGTTGATGATGATCCCTGCGCCGCGATTCGCGAACAGCTTTTGTTCGCCACCGCGTCGATTGACTTCCTTGAGCCATTCGGCCGCCGGCTTGCGATCCGTTTCGTTCCACACGAACGGCGGTGCCAGCGAACGATGTTTGTATTTTTCGACCGCGCTCGCCAACGCTTTCCGGGCCGGTACGGAGTCCGGCGAAGCGACCTGGTTTTTGAGGAACAATGCGCGCTCCTGCAATCGAGTCTCGAGTGCTTCTGCCGCCACTTTCCCGAGGTCGGCTTGCCCGGCCACGATCTCTTTCATCAGGCTTTTCCGACTTGCGTCCACCGTCTTGATGTAGAATTCGCGAGCAATAATCGCTACTGTAATCGCGCAAACGATCGTTGCGATAAGGCCGAGTTGCAAGATCGGGCGACGCTTCTGCCGCACCTTGCGCGCTCGCAGCGCTTCGAGAATATCGCTGGCATCGTCGTGGCGTTTGCTTTCCTCAGTGGCGAGGCATTTATCGAGAATATCGCGGAAATTACGGTCGACGTCGCGCGCTAATTTGTCCCATTCCACATCGACTTTTCGCAGCGAGTCGCGATAGCGTTTGAGGTGCGTCTCGGTGCGGCGATTCTGTTTGCCGGTCGACAATTCTTTCTGCACGACTTCCCAACGCGGCGGCATCCGGTCTTTCGATAACATCGCGAAACCGATGGCCCCGAGCGCGTACACATCCCAGCGTTTATCGGCCTGATCGTGGCCGACGTCGGCCTGGTCCGGGGGCATATAGCCCTCAGTGCCAAGCGCCGCAGTTTGCTCCTCGACCAATCGCGACTGGCCGAAGTCCGTAATCAGCGGGTGGCCTTGCTCGTTGATGAGCACGTTCCCCGGTTTCAAATCGCAGTGAACGAGCGCCGTTCGCGGTCGGTTGTGCGCGTACGACATGGCCTCGACGAGTTTCGTGAAGATGCGGATCGCGTCTTTCGTCGGCAGCGGTGCCGGATTGTCGAGAACATCCTTCAACGATTTCTCGACGTAATTCATCACGTAATACGGCCATTCCGCGTCGTTGCCGCAGATCGCGAGGAGTTGCACGAAGCCATTTTCGTTCAACATCTCGAGCAGGTGCTTCGTCTCGTCGGCGAGGTTTCGCTTGTCTCGTCGCGGGAAAAATTTGATCGCAACGTGTTGATCGGGAGAGGCATCGGGCGATGCGAGCCAGACCGAACCGAACGTCCCGGCCTTCAGCGGCTTGATGAGTTTGTAACCGGGCGACGGGTGCTGCCAACCGGCTTTCGGTCCAAAATCGGCGTTGGCCTCGATGTGCTTTTCGATTTCCGCCTGAATGCGCCGCCCCGATTGCAGTCGCGCACTCGAGTACGAACCGGAGCCCATCGATGACGCAGATTGTGCTTTCCCAGGCCAATAATTCGACGGCATTCCCGATTCGCTCGATTGCGACGAACTGTCGGACACCCCTTCGGGTATCTTCGGGCCGAATGCCATCGACGCTTGTTCCGAAGCCGAACGACGGATGGACGAATCGGACGACGGATCCTTCGCGGAAGCTGACATATCGCAACCCGATTCGAGAGTGGGCCAAGTCCATGGCACAATATGATTCCGAGGCATGAAGATCGATAGCGGTATCGTAATGAGTTGTTCGCAACTGGCAAGGACTAAAGATCG
>Ga0105044_10015402_pt1 | contig 10331 bp, 11 predicted proteins | sample MAT01_FD_78092 | JGI IMG/M metagenome (GOLD analysis project Ga0105044, IMG submission 78092) | Freshwater microbial communities from Lake Fryxell liftoff mats and glacier meltwater in Antarctica - MAT-01 | ecosystem: Environmental > Aquatic > Freshwater > Ice > Liftoff microbial mat | place...
CCGAAGTATCGGAGAGATTGGTCGCATCCGACCATTCGGCCTCGGTGCCGGGCTTGGACCGGCTGCCATAGCCGTAGCAGATCGCGGCCGTTGAGGAGGTCACCACCACCCGCTTCACGCCGGCATCGCGCGCAGCCTTCAGCACGCGCAGGGTCCCCTCGCGTGCCGGGCGCACGAGTTCGTCGTCAGATCTGGGGTTCGAGGTCGGGATCGGTGAGGCGACGTGCAGCACATAGTCCGCACCCCTCACTGCCTCGACCCAGCCGGCGTCGGACATCAGGTCGGCGGCAAAGAACGAGAGCCGTGCCGGGTCGAGCGCGGTGCCGCCCAGCGTGGCCCGCACGCCGGCTTCGCGCGCCAGACTGCGCACCGTTGTCCGCACATTCCAGCCTTCGTCCAGCAATTGCCGGATGCAGAATCCCGCGATGTACCCCGATCCGCCCGAAACAAGGACGATGCCCTTTGCCGTCATCTGCCGCTCCATGCCATCTTCGATGGCGCTTGCTACGTCTCGTACTTTCTGACAGATATTGTATAAAGTGTCAAAACGCCGAAATATCGACCTCGCAGCCCGGCGCGCGGCCATCCTTCAGGCGGCCACCACGGTCTTCACGCGCTACGGCTATGGCCGCGCCTCGATGGCCGACATCGCGGCCGAGGCCGGTCTTTCACGCCCCGCGCTCTACGCTCACTTCACCAGCAAGGAAGATGTCTACCGCTCGCTGGCCGAGGCGTTGACCGGCGCAGCGCTCGACGCGGCGGAGGCGGCTTTTCCAGCCGGTAAAGCGTTTGCAGCAGGCCTCGCCGACGCCGTACTTGCCAAAGACCTCGGCTTCTTCCGTATGGTCCACGCGACCCCGCACGGGGCCGAAATCCTCTCCCACATCCCCCAGCTGACGGCCGATTTGCATGCCGCTATGGAGCAGCGTTTCTCAAAACTGATTGCCCGGCGCGCCCCGAAATCTGCCGGCGCTGGGTTTGCGGTCACGGTTTCCCGAGCGTTTGAGGGGGTCAAGAACGGGGCAAAAAGCGAAGCAGAGTACACCGCAGCCGTCCGCCGCTTTGCCGCGATTCTCGCCAAGGGAATCGGCGCCGATTGACCTTTCCGGCTTTTCCGGTAATTTCAGTAATTACTGAAATATCGGAACCCAAGCGTGACCCTGCCCGTCCTCACCCAGTCTTTCGTTCTCCATTTCGGAGAAATGGGAAGTCGTTGGGGCTTTAACCGCACGGTCGGCCAGATCTACGCGCTGCTCTTCCTCAGCGCCGAGCCGCTGAACGCTGATCACCTCGTCGAGCAGCTCGGCTTTTCCCGCTCCAACGTCTCCATGGGGCTGAAGGAGTTGCAGGGCTGGAACCTCGTCCGCCTCGTCCACAAGGCGAACGACCGGCGCGACCACTTCGCGACGCCCGCCGACATCTGGACGATCCTCCGCACGCTGGTCGAGGAGCGCAAGAAACGCGAGGTCGATCCCACGCTCTCGGTGTTGCGCGAGCTTGCCATGCAGACGCCGGCGGCGCCTGCTGAACAGCACGCACAGGCCCGCATGGCAGATATGTTGATGCTGATCGAAACCCTGACGCGCTGGTATGACGACGTGAAGCGCATGGATGACAAGCGGCTGATCAAGCTCTTGTCGCTGGGTGCCAAGGTTCAGCGCGTGCTGGAGTTCAAGGACAAGATCACCGGCAAGAGCAAGACGATCACCGAACCGGCCGGCCTTGCCGCGAACGAAGGATAACCGCCATGGACGCGCTTGTTCTCGCCCGCATTCAGTTCGCCGCGAACATCTCGTTCCACATCCTGTTCCCGGCGATCACGATCGGGCTCGGGTGGGTTCTGCTCTATTTCAAGCTGCGTTATGCGCGCTCGCGCGACATGGCCTGGATGGACGCCTATCGCTTCTGGACCAAGGTGTTCGCGCTCTCGTTTGCGATGGGCGTGGTCTCAGGCATCACGATGAGCTTCCAGTTCGGCACCAACTGGCCGGGCTTCATGGAGAAAGTCGGCAATGTCGCCGGCCCGCTCCTCGCCTATGAGGTTCTGACCGCGTTTTTCCTCGAGGCCGTGTTCCTCGGCATCATGTTGTTCGGGTTCAGGCGTGTTCCCGGCTGGGTCCATACGCTCGCGACCTTTCTCGTCGCGTTCGGTACAACGCTGTCTGCCTTCTGGATCATCGTGCTCAACAGCTGGATGCACACGCCAGCCGGATATGAAATCCGCGACGGCGTTATCCATGCGAGCGACTGGTTCGCTATCGTCTTCAATCCATCGATGCCCTATCGGCTCGTGCATATGCTTCTGGCGTCAGGCCTCACGGTGAGCTTCCTGGTTGCCGGTCTCAGCGCCTATCGCTGGCTGCGAGGCGACAGGGTGGACAGCGTCAGGCGCGCTCTCGGCACCGGCGTGCGCCTCGCGGCCATCCTCATCCCCCTGCAGATATTTGCCGGCGACATGCACGGCCTCAACACGCTGGAGCATCAGCCGGCCAAGGTCGCTGCCATGGAGGCCAACTGGACCACCGGTCCCAACGTGCCGCTCGTCCTGTTCGCCATTCCCGATGAGGCTGCCCGCACGAACCACTTGGAGATCGCTATTCCCTCCGGGGCGAGCCTCATACTCACCCATGACCCGAACGGCATCGTTCCCGGCCTCGATCAGTTCGAAGGCAATCATCCCCCCGTCGCCCCGGTCTTCTGGGGTTTCCGGATCATGGTCGGCACCGGCGTTCTGATGCTGCTCGTCTCGTGGTGGGGGGCATTTCAGCTCTGGCGCCGGAAGGAGGCGAGCCCCCTGCTCGCCCGCGCTCTTGTCCTCATGACGTTCTCGGGATGGATCGCCACTTTGGCTGGCTGGTATGTCACCGAGATCGGTCGCCAGCCGTGGCTCGTCACGGGCGTGCTCGCCACGGCCGATGCAGCATCCGCAACGCCGGCCCCGATGATCGCCACCACGCTCATCATGTATCTCATCACCTATGTGGCGCTGCTGCTCGCCTATATCTCGGTGCTCTTCTACCTCGCACGCACAGGCGCGAAGCCCACCGGCGATCCCAGCGAAGGCGCGATCCAGACGACGCTGGGCGCGGCCGTGGTGGGAGCAACTTGATGTTTGACGATCCCGCCATCTGGCTGCCCTTCGTCTTTGCGGCGCTGATGGGGCTCTCCATCCTCATCTACGTCATCCTCGACGGTTACGATCTGGGCGTCGGCATTCTGATGCCCTTCGCGGAGGAGGCCGAGCAGGACCGGATGATCTCGTCCATCGGCCCTTTCTGGGACGCCAACGAGACCTGGCTGGTGCTGGCCGTCGGCCTGCTTCTCGTCGCCTTCCCGGTCGCCCACGGTATCATTCTCGGCGCACTCTATCTGCCGGTGGCCATCCTGCTGCTCGGTCTGATCCTGCGCGGTGTCGCCTTCGAGTTCCGTATCAAGGCGCATGCCAGATACAAGCGGCTCTGGAACCGCCTCTTTATCGCAGGCTCCCTCACTGCCGCGCTCGCCCAAGGCTTCATGCTTGGCCTCTACGTGCTCGGGCTTGAGATCACCTGGGGCAACATCGCCTTCGCCGGCCTTACCGCGATCTGCGTCACAGCAGGTTATGCGATGCTCGGAGGAGCCTGGCTCGTTCTCAAGACCGATGGCGATCTGCAGAAGAAGGCCGCCGGCTGGGCTCGCTTCGGCCTCGCCGCCAGCGCCATCGGCTTTGCGGCGATCAGCGCCGCGACACCGCTCACCAGCGCCCGCATCTTCGAGAAGTGGTTCGCCTGGCCCGAGATCGCACTGCTCAGCGCGCTGCCCATCCTTGCAGGGGGCGCATTCCTCGGCCTCTTTGTTCTTCTCGGGAAAATGCCGCTGAAGGATGACCGATGGTCATGGGTGCCGTTCATCGGCGGTTCGGCGATTTTTCTGCTCGCCTTCCTCGGCCTCGCCTACTCGTTCTACCCCTATGTCGTGCCTGAGAGGCTGACGATCTACGAGGCTGCCAGCGCACCCGAGAGCCTGCTGATCATGCTCTACGGCGCCGTCGTCGTCGTGCCGGTGATCGCTGGCTACAGCGCCTTCTCCTACTGGATCTTCCGCGGCAAGGCGTCGGCGGATCTTTACGATCACTAGGCGCTTTTGCCGCGTTGCAAGGCGGGGGGCGGATGGGGTCCATACCTCACCCGCAAAGGAAATCTCATGATCCGCTCATTGATCCTCGCAGTCGCCGTTCTGGCCGCCGCGCCCGCTGCCTATGCCGCGTCCGATTGCTCGAACGAGGCCAATCAGACCGACATGAACGCGTGCGCCGCCGCGCTCTACGCTCAGTCCGACGCAGGGCTGAACAAGACCTACAAAATGATCGTGGCACGGCTGAAGGGCGATGCCGCGACATCGAAACTGCTGCTCAAGGCACAGAAGGCATGGCTCGCCTTCCGCGATGCCGAGTGCACATTTCAGACCTCCGCAGCCCAAGGCGGCTCGATCCAGCCCATGCTCCAGGCTTATTGCCTCGACGATCTCACGGTTAAGCGGACCGTGGCGCTCAAATCCTATCTCGCCTGCGAAGAAGGCGACATGTCCTGTCCGGTTCCGGCCGCGCCCTGACGCCATCATGACGCGCCCGCCAGCTTGAATGAGGGTGGGCTTCGGGCTACGCCCCTGCCCACTGAATTCCCAAAAGGAGAGCCCTATGGCCCGCAAGAAAATCGCCCTGATCGGCGCCGGCATGATCGGCGGCACGCTGGCCCATATCGCAGCGCGCGAAGAGCTTGGTGACATTGTGCTCTTCGACATCGCCGAGGGCATTCCCCAGGGCAAGGCGCTGGATATCGATGAAGCCTCGCCGATCTTCGGCAAGGACATCACCATCAAGGGCGCGAACGACTACGCCGCGATCAAGGACGCCGATGTCTGCATCGTCACCGCCGGCGTGCCGCGCAAGGCGGGCATGAGCCGTGACGATCTGATCGGCATCAATCTCAAGGTGATGAAGGCCGTAGGCGAGGGCATCAAGACCTATGCGCCGAACGCCTTTGTCATCTGCGTCACCAATCCACTCGACGCGATGGTCTGGGCGCTGCAGAAATTCTCCGGCCTTCCCAAGAACATGGTCGTCGGCATGGCAGGTGTGCTGGACTCGGCCCGCTTCCGCTGGTTTCTCGCCGAGAAGTTCGGCGTCGCGGTTGAAGACATCCATGCCTGGACGCTGGGCGGGCACGGCGACGACATGGTGCCGATGGTTCGTTACTCGACCGTCGGCGGCCTGCCGCTGCCCACGCTGATCGAGCAGGGCAAGATCACCCAGGACGAGCTCGACGCTATCGTGAAGCGCACCCGCGGCGGCGGCGGCGAAATCGTCGCCCTGCTGAAGACGGGCAGCGCCTACTATGCGCCGGCCGAGAGCGCCATCTTGATGGCCATCTCGTATCTGCACGACAAAAAGCGTGTTCTAGCCTGCGCCTCGTATCTCGACGGCCAGTATGGCGAGAAGGACATCTATGTCGGCGTGCCGGTGGTGATCGGCCAGGGCGGCGTGGAGCAGGTCATCGATTTTCCGATGGACGCTGCCGAAAAAGAGATGTTCGCCAAATCGATCGCCGCTGTGCGCGGCCTCATCAAAGCCTGCCAGGATATCGAGCCGAGCCTGAAGTAAGTCCATGCCGGCCTCGCCGCGCATCGACGACGAGCTGATCGAACGGGCGCGTACCGATGAAACGGTGCGCGCCCGTCTTGCATCGAAGGGCACACTGTCGGGCGGCTATCACCCCGAGATGCGCACCGTTCACGAGGCCAACGCCGACTGGCTGACGGCGGAGCTCGATACAGGCTTCTGGCCGACCGCCGCCGACACCGCGCCTCGGGCCATTGCCGCGTTCTGGACCATCGTCCAGCACGCCATTTCACGCCCCAAGCTCATGCGCCGCGTCGCCGATCTCGCTTCCGCCGTCGGCGACCCCGTCACGCGCTTCCGCCGCGCCCTCCTCACTGACCGCATCGCCGTCAGCGAAGGCCGCCTCCAGACCTTCGGCACGCAGGTAGACTGGACGCCAGACGGCGTTCTCGCGCCGATGCCTATCGGCGATGCATCTGGCGTCGATGCCCGCCGCGCAGACGTCGGCCTCATGCCCCTTGAGCCGGAGCTTGTCCGCATGAACGGCGCCGCCGCCGCCAAGGGTCAGAAACCGCCGGCCAATTTCGGCGCCTATATTGCCGAGCGCACGCTCTTCGCCGTCGAGGCCGGCTGGCGTGACTAGCACCCTCGCCCTCGCTCTGTTACTCGCCACCGCCGACGCGCCCGGCCCGGACATCGACGCGCTCGTTTACGACGTCGCCGTAACACCCGACTTCACCACGAAAACCATCGCCGGCTCGACCAGACTTCACTTCCGCAGCCTGCATGCCGGCCTCACCACGATCACGTTGAGTTCCAACGCTCTTCACATCTCCGCCGCGACGCTGGATGGCATGCCAATCACCTTCGTCGCGGCGGAAAAAACACTCACCTTCACATTGCCGCACGCCCTCGCACGCGGCGAGGACGCCGTGCTCGAGCTTGCGTATAACGGCACGCCCAAGCGCGGCGTCACATTCGACGGCGACAGCGTCTACGCCGCCTATTTCGCTTGCGACTGGATGATCTGCTTGCAGGATTCGCCGGGCGACAAAGCCGCCATCACGATGGCGATCACACTGCCAACTGGCATGACCGCCGTTGGAATCGGCAACGAAACATCCGTGAAGCGCATAGGTGACGGGCTTGAACTGCATCGCTGGGAAAGCGACCGCCCTTACTCAGCCTATCTCTACAATTTCGCCGCCGGACATTTCGAGCGCTGGATGGACACAAGCGGCAAGACCGAACTCCTCACCCTCGGCCGCGACATTTCTCCCTCGCAACTGAAGGCCCGCTTCGCGACCACCGCCGCGATGATGCGTTTCTTCGAGGAAAAGTCAGGCGTTCCCTTCCCCCGCGCGCGCTACACCCAGCTCTGGATTCCTACGAGCGAGGCGCAGGAAGCGGCAACCTTTTCCGTCATCGGGGAAGCGGAAATCGGTCCGATCCTCACCGACCCGCAAGAGGACTGGGCCATCGCGCACGAGCTCGCGCATCAATGGTGGGGCAATCTCCTCACCTGCGCCTCATGGCAGGAATTCTGGCTGAATGAAGGCCTCACCACCTTCATGACCGCCGCATGGAAGGAGCATGCTTTCGGCCGCGCCGCTTACGACCGCGAAATAGACCTCGCCCGCAAGCGCGTCGCACGCGCCAAGGAGAAAGGCGTCGACACCTATCTCACCAACCCCGGCCCCTACCCCTCGCTCGGGCTCAAGCGGGCCATCGTCTATTCCAAGGGCGCTCTCTTCCTCGACGCCCTTCGCACCGAAATCGGCGACACCGCCTTCTGGGCCGGCCTTGCCGCCTACACCCGCGCTCATATCGGCGGCACGGTGGTCAGCGCCGATTTCCAGAAAGCGATGGAAGCAGCGGCTGGACGTTCGTTGTCAGACCTCTTCGATCCGTGGGTCTATGGACGCTAAGGATTGTCGGCCGCCACCTGCGCCTCCGCCTGCACGCGCGTGCGGCGATAGAGAAAATAGAGAACGCCCGTGAAGGGCACGAGCGCGATGGTGAGCAGATACGGCCTGCCCTCCACCACCATCAGTCCGATGAGCACAGCGAGGTTGATAACGAACAGTACGGCCATCAGGTTTTCATTGGTCGCGGGAAACTTCATCAGCACCGTGCTGTCGGCTAACCGCACCGCATGTAGCCCGCGATGGTCGATCGACTTGTAGAGATAGAAGCGGCCGGCGGCGCCCGGCTGTAGTTGAGCGCCAACCTCAGGCGTCACCACCATGATCCCCGGAAACAGTTCCTCGCTGCCGTCCGCCTTGCGGAAGGAGAGGTTCTCCATCCGCCAAAGCTTCGACGCCTTGCGCTTTACAGAGACGCTTTCAAGCGTCCCGTCGATCGTCGATACCGTCATGCCACGCTCCCATGTCTAGCCGGGATCGTGACGGGCCACAGCCGCGCCCGCAAGTGCACCCGCTTCGCTCCGTCGAAGAGGGCAGCGGCTTCGCCATTTGGACGTCGCCGAAGATGGTCAGAAGCCCGCCGAAGTCTCGAAGCCGCCATAAGGCCGCACCAAAATCCATGCCGTGCCGCCCGCCGCCGTACCATCTTGTTTCCCCGTGACTTTTCCTGGGAACCAGCCTAGCGCAGCCCTGCAAGAAATTCGGGGATGACATCATGACGCTGAGGCGCACATGCGCGGGGCTCGACATCCCCGCGATTGAAACGGACCGGCTGCTGCTCCGCGCGTTCACCGCCGATGACATCGCGTCGCTGGCCGCGATCCACGGCGATGAGCGCACCATGCTCTATCTTGGCGGCCAGACCGACGGCACGCTGCTCGGCGCACATGACAAGATCCTCGCCTATCTCGGCCACTGGGCTCTGAAGGGCTATGGACGCTGGGCGGTGGTGGAAAAAGCCTCAGGCCGGATGATCGGCCGCACCGGCTATCTCGACGCACCGGACGAATGGCCAGGCAACGAGCTTGGCTGGACGTTCTCACGCCAAAGCTGGGGCAACGGCTACGCGACAGAGGCGGCGATTGCAGCCCGCGATTTCGGTTTTCGCGAGATCGGCATGGAGCGCGTCATCTCGATGATCGATCCGAAGAACACGCCCTCGCAGTCCGTTGCCAAGCGTCTGGGCGAAAGCCCGTGGAAGCCGTTCACATTCAAAGGCTACGAGAACATGCTCTGGTCGATCACCCGCGAGGAGTGGCTCAGCCGCGCCGGGGCATGACCGCCCAATAATCGATGTCGAGAAGGACGTCGGCGCGGTAGACGCCGACCGCATCCTTGTCGGGGAAGTCGGCGCAAGCACGATCCTTCGTCGCAACGAGCCTGAGGCGCAGTGCGCCGGCATCTGTGCGGCCCGGCAGCGGCGCCTTGTCCAACACCTGCGACCAGGCATAGATCGTACCGCCTGCGAAGAGCGGATTGATGTGCCGTCCGCCATTGATCGCCACGATCTGACCTGCATTGGCCAGCCCGTTGAACGTCAGTGCCCTGGCGACGCTGATGACATGCCCGCCATAGATCAGCCGCCGCCCGAACCGGCCCTGGCCTTCGGTGTGCTGGTTGAAGTGCACCTTGGCGGTGTTCTGATAAAGTCGCGTCGCCAGCATGTGGTCGCTCTCTTCAACCGTCATGCCGTCGACATGATCGATCTTTTCCCCGACCTCATAGTCGTCCCAAAGATAGGGTGAACCCGCGAGGCCGGCATCATAGCCGGTGAAGTCGATACCCGGCGGCAGTACGAGGTCTGCCGGATCGACGGCGCGGAGGAGATCGGGCGCCCCCTGATCCTTCACTTCGACCTCAATGTCGCGCTTCCTGACCATGACCCAGCGCACATAGCTGAGCACCGCTTCGCCATCCTGGTTGAGGCCCACGGTGCGGACATAGACGATGCCAGTCTGGCGGTTGGAGTTCTCCTTGAGCCCGATCACGTCGCTGACCGCGTTCAGCGTTTCATGCCGGTGAACGGGCTTGAGGAACCGGCATTCGGCATAGCCGAGATTGGCGACCGCGTTCAGCGAGATGTCTGAAACCGTCTTTCCGAACACGATGTGAAAGACCAGCAGCTCGTCGGCTGGAGATTCCTTCAGGCCCAGTGAACGGGCGAAGGCGTCGGACGAGGGAATGGCGAAGCGTCCGCCATAGATCGCGTTGTAGAGCGCTACATCGCCGCCGGTCAGCGTGCGCGGCGTCGCGTGGCGGATCTGCTGGCCGATCCGGAAATCCTCGAAGAAATTGCCAGCGAACGATTTAGGCATAGTGGCTCCAATAGCAAACGGCGCGAGCCTTAACAGCCCGCGCCGCGTGTTCAAGCCGTTTGGAAGGAGGTCAGCCGCCGCCGGCAGCGATCGCCTTGCGTTTCTCGGCGATGTAGTCGAGGCCTTCCTTGGCGCTCTTGTTGCCGGGCTCAAGCGTCAGAACTTTCTTGTAGCATTCTTCGGCCTTGTCGAGCTGGCCGAGATCTTCATGCGCGCGACCGAGCGTCGACCAGGCATCGACATAGTCGTCCCTGATCTTGACCGCCTTGCGGCAGTCGTCGCGGGCGCCGGCATTATCGCCCGCCCAGGATTTCGAAACGCAGCGCGAATAGATGTACTCGGCGTTCTCCGGTGAGACCTTGATCGCCTTGTCATACGAGGCGTTGGCCAGCTTGTACTTTTCCTGTGCGTGATAGGACATGCCGCTCTCGTAGAAGGCGGGGGCCAGATCGGGCTTGAGGGCGAGTGACGCATCGAAGTCGGCCAACGCCTCGA
>Ga0105044_10015405_pt1 | contig 10330 bp, 11 predicted proteins | sample MAT01_FD_78092 | JGI IMG/M metagenome (GOLD analysis project Ga0105044, IMG submission 78092) | Freshwater microbial communities from Lake Fryxell liftoff mats and glacier meltwater in Antarctica - MAT-01 | ecosystem: Environmental > Aquatic > Freshwater > Ice > Liftoff microbial mat | place...
GTCGAACACTCGCATCGTGATGTTCCCGCCGACGGGAATGAGGTCGCCTCGAATCTGCACGAACGTCGTGACGCCCATTGTTGCGGCGTTGGCAGGATCCCAGAACGAGATGCGGATGGGCGCCGAGTAGCTGAGCGCACCAGCGGATGTGGTGCCGCCGATACCGAGCGCGCCGGACGTCGCGTGGCCGACGCCGAGGGTCACGACGGCGACGTAGTCACTGAAGGAGCCGAACTTCACGCCCAGCCCAAGGAGCTGCGTCCCGAGTCGTGCGGCGATCGGCACTGTGGAGCCCGGCGAGTTGGGCATCCCGGTGAAACTGTCGAAGTTGACCGTGGTCTGCGCTCGCGCGGACGATGCTGCCGCGACGGTGAGCGCGGCCACGAGCGTGGTGAGGAGCGGGGTGCGGAGCGGGGTGCGGAGCATGTGCGTTGCCTTGGTAAAGGGGGTGAGTACAGCATGCAGAAAGACCGACGCCCTTATGCGCACAGCGGGAGCGGACGCGGTGCGGACAAGCGGTTTCACATGGGACAGCCAGACACATACGGGCGTTGTGGCGGACTCGAGCGGTGTCGGTGTGTCGGTGTGTTACACGTGGGCCGGAGATGGACAAGTAGAAAGGCGGCGATTCGCAGCGATGCGGCTCATGATGGCCACCGATCATGGGGTCGACCGATCATGGGGTCAGAGTCCTTGATCGGGATCACGGGGTTGGAGATCCCATGGTCGGTCCATGGTTTGACCCGATCAAGGACTCTGACCCCATGGTCGGGCAAGCTCGCGGCACTCGCGCACGATGGTTCGACAATCCGGCCATTACGCGACCTTCTGGCGGGCACTGCGTGTCATGCCAGGATTCACGTATCTCCTACATCGCTCGCCAGGTTGACCCAAGGGAAATCCGCAGGAACGCCGACTTTCCAGCCGCACACTGCGCAACGATTTCCGGAGTACCTCAGTCGCCCTCGAACGCCGCGTCGCGGCTCCCGGCTTACCGCGTCCAGATCACGATCCAGCGCACAGCACTGGGGTTGAGCGTGCGCGTGATGTCCAAGGCGCAGGGCTGATTCTTCGGCCAACGTCTCTCGAGGGTTTGCGTCGACTCGCCGCGCGCGCCGTAGAACTCCACCAGCGCCACCTGATCGGTCGAAAACGTGTAGATGGTCTGCCCGGGACGCGGGTCGCCGTCCACGAAAACGCAGGCATTGTCATCGAAGATGAGTCCCTTTTCAACGGCGCTGGGACTCGCGCGCAGGGCGTCGGCGAGTGAGCTGGCACCTGACGCACGCAGCTCACGTCCGCCCACACCGCCGGCATCGGTGCCGCGCCCGCGTAGCCGCGCGCCACGATCCCACTGCGACTGCATCAGCCGGTTGCCCACCTTCGTCGTCACGTCGAGGAGGATCAGCATCTCCCGGCTCTGGCCTGGCGCGACCCGCTCGACGACGACCTGCGTTGCAAACCCCCTTTTACTGACGGAGAGCGTGACGTTTCGCTGTGCCCCGATGGGCAGCGTGAACGCACCAGCGCTGTCCGTCCTCACGCGCGTGCGTGTTCCCAGCACCGATACGTCGGCGCCGCTGATTGGCAGCTGGGTGGTGGATGACGCGATGATCCACGCGAACGTCCGCTCGGCGCGCACGCGCACCGTGTCGAGCGCATACGCGCTGCGGCGAAGCGTGATCTCAACGCGGTTCTGTTCCGCCGGCAGCGTCACGCCGAGTGCGGCTGGTTCGTAGCCGATACGGCGGACCTCCAGCTGCACGCGACCGGCCGCAGGCGCTGCGATGACGACCCGGCCGTCATCGTTGGTGACGCGCATCTGTCGTAACCCAGTGACCTCGGCCGTCACCGTCGCCTGTGGGAGCGGTGCCCCGTCGGTGTCGAACACGAACACAACCAGCGCGACGCCTTGATCCTGCGCGTGCACGGGCGCGACGAATAGTAGTGCGGCCGCGCAGACGGTAAGGAGGGCTCGCAGTGCGCCCAGACGCGGGCGGCGACTGAATGCGGAGTGCTGGAACATTGGTGCAATGTGTGTCACCTGTGCGATTGGCGGAAGCGGTCCAATCGCGGGCTCCCAATGATGGGGTCGATCTTGGGGTCAGTCCCTGATCGGACGGACCATGGTCCCCTGACCCCATGGTCCCGTCAGCGGCGGTCAGCCGAAACCAACCGCGATCATGGGGTCAGAGTCCTTGATCGGGATCATGCGGTCAGCCGAAACCAATCCTGACGGGTCGCCGTAACTCGACCGACCCCGTGTCGGAAATCAATGAGCGACCAACCCCTGCGCCGATGACCATCGCGAGCTTCTTTGCCCCCGATCACGAGCGTTACGAGGGCGTGCGGCCAGTCCAAATCTGGCTGCTGCGCCTCTTCTACCTGCTGATGGCGGCGTTCGTGGCGACCGATGCCTGGCATTCGTTGCTCACACACACCGGCGCGTGGGATCCGACGGAAGCCGTGGCAATGTGTGTCTGGGCCACCTATCCGACACTGGCTCTGCTCGGCATCGCGCATCCGCTGCGCATGCTGCCACTCATGATGTTCACGATCGGCTACAAAACCCTGTGGCTGATCTTTGTCGCCTGGCCCCTGTGGCGCACCGGCACTCTGGCGGGTTCACCATCCGAGGAACTTGCGAATGTCTTCCTCGGTACGCCGATACTGGTGGCGATCGTGCCGTGGGGGTACGTGTACCGCACGTACGTGAAGTGGCCGAGCCGGACGCCGGCGCGTATCGGGCGCCAGACGTAACGCGGATGGATCGTGCACGGCGGTACGGCGCTTCGGATGAGGAAAGAACAGCGACGAATTGTGTCGACGGAGCTGGGGACAGCGCAGAGGAGTCGATTCCGTGAGGACCATTTACGCACTGACTGCCAGCATGACTGTGGCCCTGGGTCTTCTCCACATGGCCACGACATTCAGTCTCTCGTCAACTCCAGGCGCCAAAGTCTGGTTCTTTGGAGCTGGAATAGCTATCGCGCTTGCTGGAGTTCTGAACTTGTTGAATAGACGATATGGCCAGGCTGCGTTTGGACTGCGGGCTGCATGCATCGGAGCCAACGTGCTCATGCTGTGCTTCGCTGCCGTCGCTGGTCGCGCGACCGGCGCCGCTGCGGCAGAACAGGTCGTCATGCTGACGTTGCTGCTTTCGTCACTCGTCCTTTCGGCGATGCGTTCTGCGAGCGTCGGCCCTAAGGCTCCCTGATCGTACGCAGTCGGAACGTCAGCGTGCGGGGCACGGCGCGCAAACAACCGCATGAACGGACGGTGCCAAGCGCCGTCGCTGATGGCGAGTCTTCGGCGTCACGAACCATGCCACCGCGCGTCATCCACGGTCACGACCTTTACGCATCGGTCGCACTGGTCGGACCGGACCTACTGGTGTCAGCACCGGTCGCACCGGACTTACTGGTGTCAGCACTGGTCGCACCGGTCCCACTGGAGGCAGCACCGGTCCTACGGGCTGCAGCACCGGCTGCACCGGCAGAACGGAGAGCCCTGGCTGAATCAGCGAACCGAAGTCGATCGGCCGCAACGGCAGGCGCGGACGCACCAACGCAATCAGCGCATCGAGCTTCTCGGCCGGGAATTCTGCCGGATGCAGGCGAGTGAGCCGGGCTCGCGTTTCGGCGGAGATGGACGCCATCGTCGCCAGGCTGACGATCCCCTCCTTCTCCAGAATCTCCATCTCACGCATCGTGAGCCTTCCGGCGCTTGCCAACCGGATCCTGTCTGCCCATGCCCCGATCTCCTTGCGTGTCGTCGCGAGCATGCTCTCGAGGGCCGCCGAGAAGCGCACGTCGGCGGCAACACCGAGGAAGTCGCCCACCGTGGCGATGCTGCTGCCACGCAGCCGGTTGATCTTCTCGAGCGGGATATACGGCGTCTCGGCAATCGGAGTCTGATCGCTCAGGCGCTGATCCTCGGCGCTGAACACCGACGGTGCGTCGGGCGCCTTGGCCACGGGCGACAGGACCATCGCCAGCCGTGTCAGCGTCTCGGGCTTCGTCTCTTCCGTCGGCAGCACGAACGACACCGCTCCGAGGCTGTCCACCTTCAGCGCGACCGGCGTGTCGAGGCGGAACTCCTTGACCACGAAGTCGGCAAAGGTGTTGTTGGCGTTCGCGAGCTGTCGCTGCAGCGCGTCGAGGCTGCGAGCGAGCGCGCTGAAGAAGTCGATGGCCGCTATGTCGGCGCCCGTGCTGTCGCGGCCCGTGCCGTCGCCGCCGGCGTCACGGGCGCTCGTCGGGGGAGTTCGCGGAGGACTCTTCTGCCGCTTACGCGGTGGCATCGTCGGCATCTCGCGGGGTGGGACGCACGACGCCGATGCTGATCTGCACACGCGTGGAGATCGCAGTGTGCAGCGTCTGGTCCACGCGACTCGCAAGCGCGAGCGACAGTTCCGGAGGTGACACCCCGTCGCCCGGCACCGCCGAGAGCAGGCCGGTGAACTCGATGCCGGCGTTGCTTATGACGAACGCCAGCGGCGCGAGCGTGGCGTCCAATGGTTGCGCCGGCAGGTTTGCGACCGCGTCGAGCGCGACGAATCCTCACGACGCTCGCCAGGCCGATTTGAGACGAGAGTCTTCTGGTGGGGCTGCCCACCGGCTGGCGCGACGGCTGGTAATGTGGATGCCTGGGCGTGATGGGTAATTGGCGGCGACCTTCATCGAGAGGCGACTTTCTCCCGCTGGCGCATTAGTTCAAGCGGGAGAATGGTCATGTTTGTAGCGATTTCGAGGAGCAGATATCGGGTGCTGGCCCGAGAACCCGGGGCGATTCACGATCGACCGCAGCACAATCACGGGACGACTGGACGTGCTGAGGGGGCGGGGAGGCAGGCCTCTCGGCAGCGCCTCGTGGGGTCGAGGGTGTTCTGTTGCGGTTCTCACGTCATTTTGGTGAAGTGGCGAGGTGCGTGAGAAGGAGCTTTGCGCGGCTAACCCGTTGAAATGTCTGGGTTTTCGGTGTGGATCGCGACAGAATGCGTGTTGGTGTTATGGTGCATCGCATGCGACATAATACTGGCGTTGCAAGAGATCGCGGGGGTGGTGTCGGGGGGAGGGGTTATATTACTATCGACATAGTTCTTGTTAGGCCGATGCTCGTCCGGCAGCGCTGCGGTAGTCTTGTCAGATGAGCCTCGCGTTCGAGTGGGATCCCGAGAAGGCGGACGCTAATGCGAGAAAGCACGGCGTCCGGTTTGAGGAGGCGGCGACGGCCTTTGCAGATCCGCTCTCGGTGACGATTAGCGACCCCGACCATTCAGTCGGCGAAGCGCGCTATATTCTCATTGGTCGATCGTTGATCTCCCGATTGCTGGTGGTGGTTCACCTTGAACGGGGCGCGCGCGTGCGCCTCATTAGCGCTCGTCTGGCGACGCGGCGCGAGCGTCGAGTCTATGAAGAAGCCGAGTAGCAAGCCCACGCCGGCTCCGCTGGAGCCCGCAGACGACAAAATGCGCGCGGAATACGACTTCTCCAAGGGTGTGCGGGGGAAGTACACGAAGCGCTTTGCCCAAGGAACGAATTTAGTTCTGTTGGAACCCGATGTCGCGGCGGCTTTCGGTGACGGTGCCTCGGTGAACCGCGCCTTGCGTGCCCTTCTCGATCTGGTGCCCGCGCGGCGACCGGTGCGTGCACGCCGCCGCCCGGCCTAACCCGCGTTGCTGCTGTCAGTGCGGCCGCTGGGCGGTGCTCAGGATGACGTATGTGCAGCCGCCGTGCAGCAGAACGCAGTTTCGTTAGGGCGCAGTGATCGTCCGCTGAAAGTCTAGCAATTCTTCAAATCTGATCCTCAGTAGCATGAAACTCGTGTCCTTCGCTGTTCGCGACTATCGCAGCATCACAAAAACATCGCGCCTCACAGTTCGTGAAGGTATCACGACGCTGATCGGACCGAACAACGAAGGGAAATCCAACGTTCTTCGTGCGATGGTAACCGCACTCGAAATCGCGAGCCGCTTCGATGAATACACGTACCGAAGCGGGAGACTGCTCAACCCGCGCCTAGGCGACAGGTTGTATCGGTGGGACACGGACTATCCAATGGCACTCCAGCTTTCGAAGCCTGATGGTCTGTCAGAATTCGATATCGAGTTTCAGCTGAGTACGAAAGAAATCGAAGAGTTCAAGGTCGAGGTCGGAAGTTCACTGAATGGCACGCTACCTATTCGCCTCGGAATTGGTGCGCAAAAGACGACCTTCAACATACCGAAGAAGGGACCTGGCGCTGCGAAACTTACTGCGAAGGCAGCCAAAATCGGACGCTTTATCGCGAAGCGCGTGGACTTTCAATACATCCCTGCCGTACGTCCGGCTTCGGCCGCGACATCTGTCGTCGAGAACATTGTTAGTCGTGAACTGCAGATACTGCTTGAGAATCCCGACTACCAGAAAGCAGTTCAACGCATTGAGGAGCTTCAAGCTCCCGTGCTTCTCGATATCTCGACATCAATCAGAGACACGCTCCGGGTGTTTTTGCCAAAGGTAAAGGCAGTGTCAGTCGATGTCCCAAGAGACGCTCGCTATCGAGCGCTCACGCGATCAGTCGAAGTCACAGTTGATGACGGTACGCCAACAACACTTTCACGCAAGGGAGATGGCGTTCAGAGCTTGGCTGCTCTCAGCTTGATGCGCCATGCATCACAAACGGGCTCGAAGGGTAAGGGAATAATTCTGGCAATTGAAGAGCCCGAATCTCATCTACACCCTAACGCGATTCATCAGCTCAGAAAGGTTCTCACTGAGATATCGGCCCAGCACCAAGTCATCATCACTACCCATTGCCCATTATTTGTCGACCGTCATGATCCGTGCGCAAACATTTTGGTCAGTGCGAACAAGGCAAATCCGGCGGTATCGATAAGAGAGATTCGCGATGTCATGGGGGTGCGCGTAGCCGATAATCTCGTCGCAGCGGAGGTTCTGCTTCTCGTAGAAGGCGAGGGCGACGCCAGAGTCATCCGCGCGCTGCTTTCAAGCCATTCGGAACCGCTGAGAAAGTCGCTGCAGACTGGAAAGCTCGGAATTGAGCCACTGTTTGGCAGCGGAAACCTGACCTACAAGCTTACCCAGGCGAGAGAGGCAATGTGCGTCGCTCACGCACTGATTGACCACGACGTAAGCGGCAGGGAAGCGGTAAAAAAGGCCATGAACAATGGATTGCTTGACTTGGTCGACTTGACGATGACAAGCTGTCCATCGATGACAAATTCGGAGATTGAGGACTGGTTCGATCCGGCCATCGTAGCGCGCACACTATCCGTGCAATTCGGGGTTGCCGCCTCTAGTCCGCTCTTCTCCAACACAAAGCAGCGCTGGTCAGAACGAATGAAGCAACTATTTCAGGCTAGCGGAAAGGGCTGGGATTCATCAATTGAGTCTTTGGTTAAACGCGCTGTCGCGGATGTCGTAGTCGGTGCACCGAGCGCCGCTCTGCACAGCGCACGTAGATCTGCCTTTGAATCTCTAACCGCAGGCTTGGAGGCAAAGCTCCATAGCTAAATCAGTGCTGTGTCGATTTAGCGTGGTGGGGTGCGCTCTGAAGTCAACTTTCAAGTGCACTGATTATCGTTTCTCTTCATAGAGCTCCTTCGGTGTCCGCCAGTTGTACCACTTGCGCGTTCGGTCATTGATTTTGTCGGCGATGCGATCGCAGTCTGCTTGCGTGAGCTGTTCCATACTCTTTCCTTTCGGGAGGTACTGCCGAATGAGACCATTCATGTTCTCATCGGAGCCACGCTCCCATGAGTGGTGTGGCGTCGCGAAATAGCACTTCAGTGCGGTGCGTGCTTCGAACGCCTTGTAGCTGTGAAACTCCGTCCCATTGTCCGCCGTGATTGTCCGGACAGGGTGTGGCTGCCGTCGGACGAGCGCTTCGAGTCGTGCATTGAGGTTTGCCGCGGTACGACGCGCCAGTGTGCCAATCGCGACGTAGCCGGTTTTTCGTTCGACCAGCGTGACGATGCACGCTCCGGCTTGGCTGTCGCCGAGAACCGTGTCTACCTCCCAGTGACCGATGCGCGAGCGATTGGTTGCGCCAGCAGGCCAGGTGGAGATATGCCGCTTGCCGGCGAATCGCCCCCGACTGTCGTTCGCACCGTACCGTTTTCGAAAGCGCTTCTTCGCGCGCCGCAGATGCACATGCAGCGTCCCACCGGCCTTCCTGTCCGCCCAGATGTGGCGATAGATCGTCTCATGACTGATCACGAGAATGTCGAACCGCGCGAACCACCCCACGACCTGCGCCGGGCTGTCGTCCTCACGCAGCACGGACTCGACCAGGGCCCATTGTGCAGGGCTGAACTGCGAGTTGCGACGCGACCGGCGTCGCCGCTCGTTGGTGTAGGACTGCGCGCGGGACGCGACGTAGCCACGGCCGTTGCAGCGCCACACGTTCCGCCGCAGCTCACGGCTGATTGTGCTCGGATGTCGTCCGAGGATGCGCGCCATCTCGGCTTGGCTGTGCCCTTGCTTCCGGAGGATCGACAGGGCATACCTTTCTTCAGCGGTGATCTGGGTGTACGGCGTCATGGCAACCTTTCTCTTGGCGGAGGATGGAAGCCAAGCGTGCCCCAGGTCACCGTACTTTGCTCGAACGATGGTGCACTTAGTATGTGAATTCGCCCTCGCTAACGCCAGCTGCTGCTGACGCAGTGACCAAGGTATTATTACCAAGACGACCTTTTGTGAGGTGGCTTCGCAACAGAACATGTTTCGTTGATATGACTGGGCTGCTGTCAAGAGACAGAATTGTTTTGTGCGATTGATCGGTCACATCGGCGTGCGGGTGATGGGTGGTGACGCGAGGGTGTCACGGTGCCTGCGGCGGCTTCGACGATGAATCCTGCTGATATACGCCGGTCTGGTGTTGCCACCCGTTGCGGCCAGAATTGGATTCGTCGGAAGACGCTCCTGCTAGAGTCTGGGATTGGATCCGAAGATCGACCCGATAACGAAATCGAGCGTGCTTCGCATTCGTGCCGCAGACACCGTGACGCGAGCCACAGCCACAACAACAACATCAACAACAGCACCAGCGGGTTTACGCACGTGCGAGCGGGTCGGGCGCGTCCCGCATGACGGCCCAAAGAAAGCCGACGAGTTCTCGTGCCACGGCGACCACGGCGACTTGCGGGGGACGTGCCGCACTCAATCGATGGAAGACTTTGTGTGCACGGTGTTGCGCTTTCCACGCGTGCGCGATGACGCGCGGATCCTGGCCTTCCTGCCGCCGTTTGAGCGCGACCCCGACCTTCGGCGCAAAGCGATAGCTCCACGCCGCCTGCACCAGCACATGCCGCACGTGACTATTCCCGGCCTTCGTGATCGAGCCACGGCGCTGGCGGTCGCCACTCGAATGCTCGCGGGGGACGAGCCCGAAGTACGCCATGAGCTCGCGCGCCGAGCCGAAGCGCCGCCAATCGGCGAGCTCGGTGGCGAGCACCATCGCACCGTGCGTGTCGAGGCCGCGGAAGCATTGCAGCCGCGCCACCTTCGGCGCCAACGCCGGCGTCAGCGCGAGCGCCGCGATCTGGCGATCCAGTTCGTCGCGCCGACTGAGCTTATACTCGAGCAAGGCGAGATACTCCCCGAACACGATCCGGTCCTCGGCGGCGAGTGGGGAATCCGCGCGCGCCAGACGGCGGAGCCACTCGTAGTGCGGCTGCCGCCACGGGGTGCCCTCGCGGTACACCAGGCCACGCCGCGCGAGGAACTTGAGCACATAGTGGCGCGACTTGAGGATCTCGCGCTGGAACGTCGAGCGACACCGCACGAGATCGCGCACGCGTTCCTCCGCCTCGGTCGGCACGTGCACGGCCGTGAGTTCCCCCGCGCGAAACAGCCGCGCAAGCTGCGACGCGTCGTATTTGTCATGCTTGCGCTGGACGCCGGGCTTGGTCGGAATCAGCGACGGCGCGATCACCGTGCACGCGATGCCCCACGTGGCCAGCTCGCGCTGGAGGACGTACCCGGCCCCCGACGCTTCATAGCACGTCCGCAGCGTGTCGGCCGGCCCGAGCTTCTCGAGGTAGCGCCGCAGCTTCTTCAGGTCGTACGGGAGCTTGTCGACCTTCGTCGGCGCCGCCGCATCGCTCGGCAGCACCGCGAGGGTGACGGACTCCTTGTGCACGTCGAGTCCGATGAAGATTGTTGAGGGAGCAATCCGCGACTGATCGACCGTTCCGTGTGACATGCGCTGGTCCTCCGAAGAATGGCGACAGGCTCGACCGTCGCCGGTGGCTATGGTACCTCGGTTCGCCCTGAGGAGCTAACCCACGCGAAACCGGGGGGCCAGCCCAGTCATATTTTCTAGA
>Ga0105044_10015406_pt1 | contig 10330 bp, 7 predicted proteins | sample MAT01_FD_78092 | JGI IMG/M metagenome (GOLD analysis project Ga0105044, IMG submission 78092) | Freshwater microbial communities from Lake Fryxell liftoff mats and glacier meltwater in Antarctica - MAT-01 | ecosystem: Environmental > Aquatic > Freshwater > Ice > Liftoff microbial mat | place...
GAGCCCGACGCCGCCGACACGCTGCGCGCGATGATCCAGACCCGACTGGGCTGGGCGGTGCGGGTGCCCGCCTACGGCGAATGCGCCACGCTGTAGCGCGCCTGCCGCCCGGTTCGAGGCCTGGCGCCTAGACAAACTTGCCCTGGCGCAGCCACTTGGTGGCGACCCATTTTTCACCTGCCGTCACCGGCGCGCCGCCGTGCAGCGTCTTGGTGCTGAGGTGGGCGCGGTCGTAGCTGAAAAACACGGCATTGCCACGCACCGGCGCCACTTCCAGGCCGACGTCGGGGAAGGTCGTGGCGCCGCCGCCGTCGGGCGTGTTCAGGTACATCACCAGCGTGCCCACGCGCTGGCCGCCACGCTCCAGGATGCGCGGCGTGCCGCTGTGCACGGGGTCGAAGTAGTCGTGGTGCGGGCGGTATTCGGCGCCCGGGCGGTAACGCAGGATCTGCAGGCCTTCGCCATTTTCCAGCGGCCACTGCAACAGGTCGGCTATGCGCTGCTCGATCGTGCGGATCAGCGCATGTTCACCGCGCTCGAAGAACATGCCGTCGCTGGTGCGCGCGGCGTTGACTTCGCTGCCGCCGGTGGCGTTGTCCACCGTCTCTGACCTCGCCAGGCGCGGTGCCGCCAGGGCCATCAACGCGCTGCACTCTTCGTCCGTCAGCAGGCCGCCAAAGACCACCACGCGCGGGTGTTTCATGGTCGTCAGCACCTGCATGCGGTGGCCGGCTACGTCCAGCAGCGTGGGCGCGGCGTCCAGCGCCGGGCCCGGCACGGGGGTGGCGGGCGGCAAGTCCTCTGCATCGGCCGGCAGCGCGGCCAGGTGCTCGCGCAACGTGTTTTCCATCGCCTTGATGGCCACGTCTTCGTTCCAGCCGCTGGTCTTCATCGCTTCGATGACGTCCTGCGGGCGGCAGCCGGCCTCCGCCTGGTCGATGATCCAGCGGCGGAGTTCGGGTGTGACGGCCTGGGTGTTTGCAGTGCTCATGGCGGTGATTTTGCCAAAACCCCGAGTGCCATCGGCCGCCGAAACACCAGCCGCGAAGGCGACGACACCTCGCACGCCAGCGCGTAGCCTTCGGCGTTGAAAGACTGCAATGCCCGCACGCTGCGCACCCGGTTCTGGATGGCATGGCGGGCCATCAAACCGCGCGCCTTCTTGGCAAAGAAGCTGATGACCTTGTGGCTGCCATCGGCCTGCCCTTCTTCAAACACGCAGTCCACCACACGCGCCCGCAGCGCCTTGCGCAAGGCGACGCGGGCGTATTCGACCGACGCCAGGTTGATGACCACCGGCTTGTCTTCATCGGCCTGGCGTGCGTTGAGATAGTCCGCCACGGTGTCGCCCCAGTAGGCGTACAGGTCGCTGCCGCGTGCGGTCTGCAGCGCCGTGCCCATCTCCAGCCGGTAGGGCTGCAGGCGGTCGAGCGGGCGCAGTGCGCCGTACAGGCCGGACAGGATCACCACATGCTGCTGGGCCCAGCTGTGGTCGGCGGTCTTCAGCGTCCTGGCGTCCAGCCCGGCATAGACATCGCCGTTGAAGGCCAGCACGGCGGGCTTGCTGTTGCGCGCCGTGGCAGCAGGCTGCCAGGCGGCATAACGTTCGACATTCAAGGCGGCCAGGTTGTCGGACAAGTCCATCAGCGCGGCCACTTGCGCGGGTGTCTTCTGGCGCAGCAGCTGGATGAGCTCGGCGGCGGCTTCGGGGTACAGCGGGTCCGTCGCCTTCTTGCGCAAGGCGGCGGGGACCTTGGTCTCGTAGTCGAGGGTCTTGGCAGGGGACAGCAGGTACAGCATGGTGGGCGGTGCTCAGTGTTCGAGTCTCAGTTGTTGAATCTCAGTCATCCCGTGCTGCTTGCGCTTCGGCCGATACCGCGCCCATTGCAGCCTGCCAGGTGCGCAGCGGAATGTGGCTCTTCAGCCGCTGCAGCGCGCAGTCGATCAGCGCCGGGTGCAGTTCATGGCCGACGCCGCTGGCGATGTCCAGCGTGGCGTCGCCTTGCAGTTCACCCAACCACAACAGCGCCTGGCGCGAGCCTTCCGCCGGCAGCACGGTGTCGTCCTCACCGTGGAACAGGTGCACCGTGGTGTGCCGCGGCGCGGACAGCGGCTCCACCACCAGGCGGCCGCAAAAGGCCAGCACACGGCCGGCGATGCCGTCGTCCTGCAGCGCCAGCGCCAGCGCCAGGATGGCACCTTGCGAAAAGCCTCCCAGCGCCGTGGCCGCCGGGCCCACACCCAGGCGCTGCTGCTGCGCGCGCACCCATGCCTGCAGCGGCGGCAAGACGGTGGCCACACGCTCCTGCCACACCTCGGGCGTGAGGCCGACGATGCTGTACCACTGGCGCATCGGACCGCCGCGTTCATAGGGCGTGGGCGCCTCGGGGGCCAGCACGGCCGCTTGCGGGAAGGCGCTGCGCAAGGCCTGCGCCAGTGGCGCCATCGCCATCGCATCCGAACCCCAGCCGTGCAGCAGCAGGATCAGCTGTTCCGGGGGGCCTTCAGCCGGCAGCCATTCGATAGGAAGTTGCATGGCCGCGATTGTCGCCGCGGGAGAAGCCGGAATAGACGCAGACCCGGCCTGTCTTCAGGGCGCCGCGGCCACGCCCAGGTGACGCCGCAGGAATTCCTGGGTCTTGGTGAAGACTTCGGCCTGCGCGCGCGCCGTGGCTTCTGGCGTGCCGCCGCTTTTCATCGGGCTGGCGTTGTATTGCGTCGTGGGTGCCCAGCCGCTGCCGCCCAGGTAGTGGCCCGCTTCGCGATAGACCAGCGCCACGGTGCTGCGGCCGGCCTTGGTGCGCGCATCGGCAATGGCGCGCGCCATGCCGCCGGAATCCCAGATCTGGTCGTCATCGGCACCGGCCACCAGAACCGGTGCGACGATGTCTTCCACCGCGATGCGCGCGGCCGCCACACGGCCCGGGTTGGCAGCGCGGCCCATGTCCTGCGGCCGGCGGATGCGCACGTCGGCGCCGGTGGCAAAGCCGGAAAATTCCTGTTCGAAGTCCTGGTACGGCACAAAGGCCAGCGGCTTGCCTTGCCACGAGAAACTGCTGCGCTGGCCCGGCGCCACGCCAGCGCCCCAACCTTCCCAGACCACGTCGGACGGCACGATGGCGACGATGGCCTTGATCCACGGCAACCGCACCCCCGCCAGCAACGCAAATTCCGCGCCCTTGCTGGTGCCCATCACGCCGATGCGCAGGGCGTCCACCTCGGGCTGCTGCGCCAGCCAGTCGCGGGCTTGTTGCAGGCGGTCGATGGGGATGTCTGCGAATGCTGCCGGCAGCGTGGGCAACTCGGCCGGCGTGGGCCCGTTGGCGCCCCATCCCGGCGGCGAGTAGTAGGGCAGCGCCAGAACGGCAAAGCCGCGCGAAGCCCACACCGGCGCGTCCCGCGTGATCAACGTGCCACCCTCACTGCCGCCCAGCAGGATCAGCGTGGGCCGCTTTTGAGTGCCAGGCAGGCTGGCGAAGACGGCGCCGGCAAAGGGGTCTGCCTTTCGCTGCAGCACGGCGGATGAGGCACGCCGCAGCTGCACGGCTTGCTCGGCCAGCTGCGTGCCGTCGGGCAAGCGGGCTTGCAGGACGACGATTTCGAGTGGCGGGGTCGCTGCGTTCCGAGATGCGGACTGGGCTGCGTTCTGGGCTGCGTTCTGGGCTGCAGCCTTGGTCGGCAGCATCGACCAGAAGAGGCCGCGCACGTCAGCGCTGCTGTAAGTGCCCGCCAGCGGCGCCTGCGTCGACAGATCCACGCGGCCCTGCGCGTCGGCCTTGAAGCGCGCCTGCGCGCTGTAGGGCCGCTGGCCGCCGGTGAATTCAACCACCTGTCGCGTGGCTTGCAGGCTGACTTCGGCGTTGGGCGGCATGCCGCTGAGCACGATCTGCAGCGCGTCGCCCACCAGCACGTCGGCGGCGGGTTGCACGTCGATGCGCTGGGCCTGCGCGCTGGCGGCCAGCAAGAGTGTCAAGGCCAGTGCCGCGCGGTGGCGCAGACGGGGGCGGCGGGGGATGAAAGCGGGCTGTGTCATGGCGGGCCATCGTACCGAGCAGGCCCGCGCAGCGTGAGCCGGTGCGCGACGAATCGCCGGATGCTGCGATGAATCGCCGGCATGCCGAATCAAGAACAGCCCGCTAGCGGAAATTGCGGCTGTGCGTGGCCAGCCCCTGCAGCAGGCTGGAATGGTCCACCAGCTTGCGCGCCACCAGGTGCCGCACTTCGCCTTCGCATTGCCAGATGCCAAACACCGTCAGCAAGGTGCTTGCCAGCAGCGGCTTGCGCTGCGCCTCAGCCACCGCCGGCCAGACGATGACGTTGACCGAGCCGGTGTCGTCTTCCAGCGTCACGAAGACGACGCCCTTGGCCGTCTCGGGCCGCTGGCGGTGGGTGACGATGCCGCTGGCACGCGCCAGGCGGCCGTTGGGAAAGTGGCGCAGGACGGACGCGGGCAGCACCTTGAAGGCATTCAGCTGCGTGCGCAGCAGCGCCAGCGGGTGCTGCACCAGGCTCAGGCCCGTGGCGCGGTAGTCGGCCAACACGGTGTCGGCGGCAGCTGGCAGGGGCAGTTGTGCCGCGGCTTCATGGGTGCGTGTCTGGCGCAGCATCGGCGTGGCGCGGGTGTCCACGCCGGCCACCGCCCAGGCGGCCTGGTGGCGGTGGCCCGTGAGGGGCTTGAGCGCATCGGCCTGGGCCAGCATGTCCAGGTGGTGCGCGTCCAGCAGCGCGCGGCGCGACAGATCTTCAGGGCCGTTGAACGGCGCATCGGCGCGTGCGGCCACGATGCGTTCTGCGGCGTCCTGCCGAAAGCCGGTGATGCGGCCAAAGCCCAGGCGGACCTTGCAGTGCCCCGCCGTCTGGCCACTGCGCAGAGGCCCATCGGCAGCTTCCAGTTCAGAGTCCCACACGCTCTGGTTCACATCCACCGGCAGCACCGTCACGCCGTGTTCACGCGCGTCGCGCACCAGCTGCGCCGGCGCATAAAAACCCATCGGCTGGCTGTTGAGCAAGGCGGCCAGGAAGGCGTCCGGGTGGTGGCACTTGAGCCAGGCGCTGACATAGACCAGCAGCGCAAAACTGGCGGCATGGCTTTCCGGGAAGCCGTATTCGCCAAAGCCCTGGATCTGCTTGAAGATGCGTTCGGCGTATTCGAGCTCATAACCTTTCTCGACCATGCGCCCCACCAGCCTTTCATGGAAAGTGCCGAGGCCACCCTTGCGCTTCCAGGCCGCCATGGCGCGGCGCAGCTGGTCGGCTTCACCGGGCGTGAAGTCGGCGGCCAGGATGGCGAGCTGCATCACCTGCTCTTGAAAGATCGGCACGCCCAGCGTGCGTTCCAGCGCCTGGCGCACTTCGTCGCTGGGGTAGTCCACCGGCTCTTCACCGCTGCGTCGGCGCAGGTAGGGGTGCACCATGCCGCCCTGGATGGGGCCGGGCCGGACGATGGCGACTTCGATCACGAGGTCATAAAAACAGCGCGGCTGCAGGCGCGGCAGCATGCTCATCTGGGCCCGGCTTTCAACCTGGAAGGTGCCGACGCTGTCGCCCTTGCACAGCATCTCGTAGCTGGCCTTGTCTTCGGGCGGCACTTCATGCAGGGCCAGCGGTGTGCCGCGCTTGTTGCCCACCATGTCCAGCGCGCGGCGGATGGCGCTGAGCATGCCCAGGGCCAGGATGTCGACCTTCAAGAGGCCCAGGGTGTCGAGGTCGTCCTTGTCCCACTGGATGACGCTGCGGCCTTCCATCGCGGCGTTTTCTACCGGCACCAGTTGCGCCAGGTCGTCGCGCGCGATGACGAAGCCGCCGGGGTGCTGGCTCAGGTGGCGCGGGAAGCCGATCAACTGGGCCGTCAGCTCCATCCACAAGCGGCAGATTGGCGCGGCGGGGTCGAAGCCGTGTTCCTGCAGCCTGTCGGCCTGCACACCGCGGCCGTCCCACCACTGCTGGCTCTTGGCCACCGCCTCGATGCGGTCCAGATCGATGCCCAAAGCGCGGCCCACGTCGCGCAGCGCCGAGCGCGGCCGGTAAGAGATGACCACACCCGTCAGCGCCGCGCGGTGGCGGCCGTACTTGCGATAGATGTACTGGATGACTTCTTCGCGGCGCTGGTGTTCAAAGTCGATGTCGATGTCGGGCGGCTCGTTGCGTTCGGCGCTGATGAAACGCTCAAACAGCAGCGTCGTGCGCGCCGGGTCCACCGCGGTCACGCCCAGGCAGTAGCAGACGGCTGAATTGGCCGCGCTGCCACGGCCCTGGCACAGGATGCCCTGGCTGCGCGCCCAGTGCACGATGTCGGCCACCGTCAGGAAGTAGGGCTCGTAGCGCAACTGGGTGATGAGTGCGAGTTCGTGTTCGATCATGCCGCGCACTTTGGGCGGCAGGCCGCCGGGCAGGTGGGCAAAGCGGGTGGCAGCGCCTTCTTCCGTGAGTTGCCGCAGCCAGCTCGTGGGCGTGTGGCCGCTGGGTGTGATCTCGCGCGGGTATTCGTACTTCAGCTCGGCCAGGCTGAAGGCACAGCTGCCGGCGATGTCCACCGTGGCGGCCAGCCATTCGGGACGGTAAAGCGTTGCCAGGCGCACGCGCGACCGCAGGTGCGCTTCGGCATTGGGCTGCAGCGCCAGGCCGGCTTCGGCCACCGTGCACTTCAGGCGCGTGGCCGTCAGCACGTCGAGCAAGGCCTTGCGCGAACGGGTGTGCATGCGCACGCCGCCCGCAGCCACCAGCGCCAAGCCGGTGGCGGCGGACACCTGCGTCAACAGCTTTACCAGCAGCGCGTCGTGCGGGCGCAGGCGCAGCTGCACGGCGATGCGTGCACGGTCAAGACCGAACCAGGTCTTGAGCCACATGGCGTGTTCAAACAGCGTCTCGAAGGACTGCGACGCGTCGGGCAGAAGCAGCGCGGCGCAGCCGGGCAGCCCTGCGAGCATGGGTGCGGTCGGCACCTTGCCTTCGAGGTCGCTGCGCAACGCCAGGTACTCCCCCTTCGGGGCCCGGCGGCGGGCGGTCGTGATCCACTGCACGAGGTTGCTGTAGCCGCGGCGGGACTGCACCAGGAGCAGAAGGCGAGGCTCGGCGGGCGCGGGTGGGGTTTGACCCGGGCTGGGGCCGGGCAGGGCTTGCTGAGGGGCTTGCCGAACGGTGTGCTCGACGGCCTTCTGGGCAGCCTGTTGGAGGGCTGGCGGTGTCGGTGCTTGAACCGCATCAAGAGTCTCTGTTCGAGCCCTTGCCTGAACCCCTGCCTGAGCCACATCTTGACCCGCAGCCTGCGCAGCCCCTTGACCGGCATGCCGGCCCTGCTGCCTGCCGGTTGCCGCGCCACCCGCCCCGCCCTGCCGATGCGCGGCTGGCGCAACTGCGGCCCGGCCCTTTGGCTGCTGCTGCGCCAAGGAAAGGCCCATCTCTGCCCCGACGATCAGCCGAAATCGCAGCCGCTCGGCTTCCGCATGGGCACGCACGACGCCACCCAGCGAACATTCGTCAGCCAGCGCCAGCGCGCTGTAGCCCAGCGCCTGCGCACGCGCCACCAGTTCTTCAGGGTGCGAGGCAGCGCTCAGAAAGCTGCAGTTGCTGCGGCAGTGGAGTTCGGCATAGCCCGGGAGGACGAGGGTTCGGCGGTGCAACACGGTTCGGGTTCAAGGGCTGGGCGTACGGGCACGGCGTACGGTGACGGGCTTGCCACTGGCGGGGTAGCGCAGGTTGGGCGGTGGGGCGGCGCCAAGGGCGCGCGCGCACTGCGGGGTCTGCACGGGGTGCAGCGAATCCACCTGCGGCGCAGCCTGATGGGGCGCCTGCGGATGGGTGCGTGGGGCTGCGAACCCCGCCGCGGTACCAGGCGGTGCAGCATAGCCCTCACCCCCGGGCAGCAGCGAAGCCGGCATGTTGTCCAGCGGGCTGCGCACGGCGCCACCACCCAAACGCAGGACATGCGTGTAGATCATCGTCGTGCTGACATCGGCGTGGCCCAGCAGTTCCTGCACCGTGCGGATGTCGTAGCCCGACTGCAGAAGATGGGTGGCAAAAGAGTGTCGCAAGGTGTGCGGTGAAGCCGCTTTATGGACCCCCGCAGCGGCCAGCGCAGCTTTGACGGCGCGCTGGAAGTTGCCTTCCAAAAAATGATGGCGCCGCATGCCGGCCCCGCGCGGATCCCAGGAAATCTTGGACTGCGGAAAGACCCAGTGCCAGCCCCATGACTCGGCGGCGCGCGGGTACTTGCGCGCCAGTGCATGTGGCACCTGAACACCGGGCAGGCGCTGCGCGCGGTCACCTGCCCACACGGCGTGCGCGCGCGACAGCTGCTCGCGCAAAGGCTGCTCGAGCACTGCCGGCAACATGACAACACGGTCCTTGAAACCCTTGGCTTCACGCACCACCAGCGCACGCCGGTCAAAGTCGATGTCTTTCACGCGCAGGCGCAGACCTTCAAGCAGCCGCATGCCGGTGCCATACAACAGCCGTCCCACCAACCCATAAGGCATGCCCACCTCTTGCTGCTGCTGGTCGAGTTGCAGCAACACGGCCAGCACTTCTGCAGTCGACATCACCACCGGCAAGCGGCGGGTGTTTTGCGGCCGGCCAATCTCGCCCATCCACGGCAGGTTTTGCTGCAGCACCTTCTGGTACAGGAAGACCAGCGCCGACAGGGCTTGGCGGTGTGTCGCGGGCGCCACCTGGCGTTCAGATGCGAGCCAGGTTAGGAAAGCTTCGACCTCAGGCTGCGCGAGCTCTGAAGGGTGCCTATTGTCGTGGAAATGGATGAAAGACCGCACCCAGCCCACGTAGGCATCCTCGGTGCTTTGGCTGTAATGCAAGTAGCGGATCCGCTCACGCAACGCGTCAAGCAAACGCGGGCGCAAGGCCGGCGGCGCATCAGCGAGAGTGGGCCGGTCAAGGGCATCGGACAAGTCGGCCATGTTGCTGATCCTTGACAAAGTAAACTGTGTTTTACTACAGTATCAGGAAACATCGCTCCTGTGTGCCGGTGCAAAGACATTCCCAGCAAAAAACAGACGCACGACCGCACCGGCCCGGTTACAACCGATCAATCGGGCTGAGCAGGCCGCGACCGCCGCGCTGCACGGCATGCGTGTAGAGCATGGTGGTCGAGACATCCGTGTGGCCGAGCAACTCCTGAACGGTTCGGATTTCGTATCCGGCCTGCAGCAGGTGCGTGGCAAAAGAGTGCCGCAATGTGTGCGGCGAACAAGGTTTGGCAATGCCGGCTCGCTTCGCCGCCACGGCCACCGCCTTTTGCACACCCACGTCACTCAGGTGCCGGCGGGAATCGCAGCGCTCTCGCGGCTGGGCAGAAGGGCTCGTGCTTGGAAACACCCACTGCCAACCCCATTCTTTGGCAGCCATGGCGCGCAATGCATGTGGAGACTCAGGCAATTGCACGCGTCCGAATCCGTGCTCCAGATCGCGTTGGTGCAGTGCCCGAGCACTGGCCAGTTGTTGCTGCAGCGGCAAGATCAGGCTCTCCGGGAGAATCGTCACCCTATCCTTGTCACCTTTGCCGCCCCGCACAACGATTTCCCGCCGCTCAAACTCAATGTCCTTGACCCGAAGCTTCAAAGCCTCCATAAGCCGCATTCCACTGCCATAGAGCACAGAGGCCACCAGCCCCATGGTGCCACTCATGTGATTCAGAAGTTTTCGCACTTCCGACGAAGTGAGGACCACTGGAATACGGCGAGGACTCTGAACCGCGACGATTTCATCCAGCCATGGCAGCTGAATCTGCAGCACTGTGCGGTACAGGAAGAGAATTGCAGACTTCGCTTGTGCCTGGGTCGAAGCAGCGACGCCACGCTCGACGGCGAGATGTTCGAGGTACTTCGTTATTGCAGCCGCACCCAACTGTTCAGGGTGCCGCTTACCATGGAACAGAATGAAGCGCCGAACCCACTCGACGTAGACTTCCTCCGTCCGTCCCGAATAATGTCTCACCCTAATTTCGCGACGCAACAAATCAAGCAGTCGCACCTTGCCACCACGAGCGGGGTGAAACTGCGGATCGTCCGCACTCACAGCGACGGACGGTTCTTGATCAGAAAGCGGAGGTGCGGGAGGTGATGTCATGCACGAAAATTTAGCCGGCCTAACACGCAAGTGGAATCGCCCATCCGAACCGATGCTGGGTGCCCCCATCAGGGGGGGGTGGCTGTAGCCGCAGCGACTGCAAACTACACCCAGACCCGTCCTGCTTTAGGCCTGCCTGGTTGATGTGATAGGGTAGGCCTACATCACGTTAGGCGTCGCAACCCACCGTCCGTAGGCGCGTTGCGGCACACTCCATCACCGAATACATCCATCACAGCCACACGGAGGTCCC
>Ga0105044_10015409_pt1 | contig 10329 bp, 9 predicted proteins | sample MAT01_FD_78092 | JGI IMG/M metagenome (GOLD analysis project Ga0105044, IMG submission 78092) | Freshwater microbial communities from Lake Fryxell liftoff mats and glacier meltwater in Antarctica - MAT-01 | ecosystem: Environmental > Aquatic > Freshwater > Ice > Liftoff microbial mat | place...
CTATTCAGTTTACTTTTATCAAACGCATTGGTGTACCCATCAATCCATCCCAAACCAGTTTCTGTCCCCTCCTCGCTCCCTTTTGTAAACAGCTGTACCCCCAGACAAATGCCTAATATCGGTACCTTTTCTTCCATCACCTTCTTATTCAATACATCAACAAGCCCAAGATTATGCAAATTTTGCATACCATAATCAAAGTGACCCACTCCGGGCAAAATCAGCTTAGTGGCTTGCGTAATTACTTTCTTATCATTGGTAATTACCGACTCAAAACCAATCTTTTTCAAAATATTTTTTATCGAAGAAATATTGCCCGTATTATAATTGATGATAGTTATCAAATCCTAATCTTTAATGTAGTGGCTATTTCTATTCAATACTGATTTTTAACAAGTAACGATACTTCAAAAAAACAATACCCGCTATACCCATCGTTGCAATGGTAATCAAACTTTTATATATCAAACTAGTATCTTTAAGAAGATATACAAGAATAGTGACGCAGATGATAACAGCCATCCAAAGTATGGGATAAAACGAATTATTTCCCAATTTCCGGTAGGCTGGTAAGAAGAACCCGCTAAAGCCAATATACATTAGAGCAACAAAGCTAGTCAGTGCAGCAATTGAGTAGCCATAGATGGGTACTAAAATAAAATTAAGTATGACACTTACCGCTCCAGCAATAAATGATATCTTCCAAAGACTAGTAGTTTTCTCGTAGAAACTTAATTTATTTACCACAGTCCAATACATGGGGCGATAATTATAGCCCATTAATATGATTATTCCCAAGTAATATCCCTGCTGTAGGTCATCATTTTTAATAAGCAATACAAATATTTCCTTCAGCCAAAGCGCCAATAAAAAACTCCCAAACAAAAAACAAAACTGCAAGAAGAACGTCAGAATGCGCACCTCTTCTTCTCGCTTAAGTGCATACAGTTTTGTATAAATGGGTCCCACAGCCATGCCCACGGCTGAGCCAGCAAATTCAAAATAGCTACCAAATGAATTGGCAACATTGTATACCCCGATTTTCGATAGATTGATGCCCAGCACACTCATTACCATCCGATCAGAAGCTCCTAATAAATAAGAAGAGTAGTTATGGGGCACAACAGGTAATGAAATCCTTAACTGACTAAGGAAGGGAAGCCACTTAAAACGAAAAATGGGAGTTAATTTGTATTTGAAATAGACTGGATAAAAATATAAAACAAAAGAGAGCGCAGAACTTGCAAAAGTTGAAACAAACCATCCCATATAGCCCATTTTCCAAAAGGAAATAGTGATCAAATTCAGAGCAATGGCCAATACACCAACAATGGCTGACACAATTGCCATGTAAAGTGGTTTCTGTGAAAACTGATAAAAACGGCTACCTATGGTAATCGTAGTGTCAAATACCAACCCAGAAACTGAATAGAGAAAAATAATGACGATCCTATTCTCATTAGCTTCAAGTGGAATAATAAAAAACAAAAGTAATCCTTGCAAAAGCGCGTAGATTCCCGACCATGCTGAAATATATCCATGAATCTGACGCCAGCCTAGTTTCCACTTTAAAGGAAACCTAAAAAAGATATTAGATAGATTGACTGTTAAGCCCAGGTCTTTTATACCACCTAATAATCCTGTGTAAGCAAGAATCACTGCGGCTACACCATAGTCTAGCGCAGTTAAATCTTTTGTTATGATTGGCAAGACAAAGATACTTGCAACTTTCGGTAGCTGGGGGCCTACCGCAAATATCAAACTATTATTAAATATCTTTTTCAGCATTAATCTTAATTATCGATGGCATACCATTCAACTATTATGTGTTCGCAATAAACTTAACCATCCTTCCTCATCCATATTAAATATAGTGCTAGTTTTTGATTCAAATTGATAAAACCTGTCAATCTTTGAAAGAGCGAACTCGAAATCATCACTCGTTCTTATATTCTTTAGTGAAGGCTCCTTTAAATCAAGATCATCAATAAAGCAAAGACCTAAATCCATGCGAAAAGCTGTTTTACCTGCCATATACGCGTCTAAAAAAATAGTACTTTGTCCGCTGGCAATCACAACATCGTGTTGCAATATCTGTGTGCCAAGCTCTATCCGATTATTGAACTGCACTTTGGCGCGCATTTCCGGATCCAATATTTTCATCATTTTAGCTTCTGAGATGTGTGCCAGTGGATGAAGGCGGATGGTCATGTTCCATAACGGCAACCTTTGTATGCCCTTTTTGATAATCTCATATTCTAACTTTGCATACTCAAAGACTGTTGTACACCATAAAAATCGCACACTATGAATTACCGCGGTATGATCAATTTGCGGCACTATCTGATGTGAGAGACTTCCTAAAACAAATATTCTTTTCGCTATTAAGCTATTGTCCAACAGCATACGGTTCTTAAATACTTCACCCCACACAATGAAGTAATCCGGAATTGGTAAAGCGTCCCCTTGTCGCATATCCGTTAACTCTGGAGCTGTGAGACGATAAACAGTATGATTTTCTGAGATTAGACCATGTTGCATACCATATGTGGTCATAGAATGATTATTCGCAAGTTTTGCAGCAGAGGATACCACTCTTCCAAAAACATACAACTCATCTTCATACAATACTTTAATATTACCGGTAAGCGTCTTGAAATAATTTTGCATCCACTGGTGCGCCAAAAAAAAACTAGGATATTTCAAAACATCCAACATTTCAGACCGTACCGCTTTGGCTAATATTGTAATTAATGGATCTGCGTCAACAGGCACTAATTTTTGCACATTGCGGGCAGTAATAAAGATGGATTGACAAAGTAAGTAAAGCTGACTAATTGTTGGCTTACAGCGAAAAAATGAAGCGGGTAAATCTCCGGCTACTTTTGCTAAACTACTAAGATGATAGACATTTTCTGGAATAACGGCCGCACGGCTAACACTGTTTGCCAACGTAAAAGCACGAGATGTGGTTTTGTTGTTTAATGAACCCACAAAAATAATTGAAGGATCTTTGATCCCCTTCTTTTCCATTCTCCATGGTTTCATCGAATATTTTGAAATGTTGAAAATAAATTTTCCAAGATTCATCAGGATAGTAAGCAACGAGGGCGGGGATTCCCTTTCTGATATCAGTACTTTATCCCGCGGTAGAAATAACGCTCGTATTACGTTAGCGCAATGACCAGCTCCGTTGGGAACAATGATTATTTTCTTAGAATCTGAAGCAAACAAATCCGGGAAATCCACTAATAAATGTTTCAGAAAAAAGACTGCCTGCCCCCAATGATAATAGTCATGCTTCTGTGCTAGCCCTGTGAGCCAGAAGACGGGTAGATTATTAACTTGATAACTCCGCAAAGCCCGATGCATTGAGCTGACCCGGCTGAGTTCCCCAATGGTATCCACCAGATCGGTTAATGCCTTTCGTTCTGTTTGATGAGCACCCTTCAGTAATCTGGCAACAGTACAATTAGGATAGTTACCTTGACAAACTCCCGTTACGTCAAGCAATGGGAGCGAGTTACCAATAGAAGGATTTTTTAACAAAAAATTCCCAAGGTCTTCAGGATTATAACTTAGGTTAATCAACATAGGGTTGACCTTATTGATTTCATAAAGTAAATTTCAATCGCCAAGACAAGTCTGCGCTTCTCTCCCATAGATGTGGCGACCTGAACTTATCGACAGTAGTCCAGAATTCTGACTCGCTTGTATCAATATACTCTAAAAACTCGTGGAAATATTTGGTTGGAAACTCTTGATCGTATCTTCTAACAAGTGCTACCCCTTCCTCACGACTGATCTTACCATTGCGAATCTCCTGAGCGGCATCGTATGTTGCCCGACCTATTCCAAATTTGATCAGCGTTGTGAAGTAATGAAACGGATCGATTTTATCATCAATACTGCTGTATTTTGAGTAACTCCCTTGAGTCCGTTCTGTATTCGCGTTAAATCCGGTATGCTCGGTGGCATAATAGTAACATTCTTGGGGATCCCACTTCAAATAGTAGCCAAGGTAATGTACTTCAATCCCATTTTTTACAAGTTCCGCAGGAGGATGTGGAACATAAGGAGCAAAGTCGCTTAAATTATAACCATACTCCTGCATCAGTTCGCGTATAGTTTCACCGCCCAACGTCAATCCCATCGGATCGTCAACAGAGAAGAATTTATCATTCATGGTAGGAATATTATTCTCATCTACCTTGTTCCCGTACTCGGCTTGATTTTCTCCGTACATAACCAATTGCACGCCAAATCTTTTAGCCATAGCAGGTCCGATAATCCGTTGACCAATAATGAAAGGTTGAAAGGGATGCAGCAAATTATGAAATGCTTTTCGGGTCAATAGCCGGTGCAGGCGGCCATTAGGTGTATAAAGCATATTATCTAGTCCCCCAACATGAATCCAATTCTGAAAATTCTCCCAACCAATACTTGTGTATAAGTGAGGTGCCCAAGTCACCGTCAACGGGTGCATTTTATATTTATACTTCAATACATGGGCAGTATAGGCGCTATCTTTTCCTCCGGAGCCCGGCACTATGACATCGTAGGAACCATCATTTCGTCTAAATTTGTCACACAGCTTCCACAATACTTCCTCACGTTTTTCCCAATCTATACCCGTCTCTTTTTCATCATGGTATCGACACGCAGCACAGATTCCTTCCTCATCAAAATTGATTACATCCTTCTTATCTTTTATGGTGCTTTTAAATTCGACCGAAGAACTTGGTCGCTGGTTGGAAATTACGCATCTCTTGCAAAATCTAACTTCGGGTGGAAGTCCATACCAAGCTTCCGTAGGTTCACCTTTCAAATTATTCATAGCATTAAAGATTTATAAAGTTCTTCAAAATTTTCAACCCCATGTCAGCACTTTTTTCAGGGTGAAATTGAACACCGTACACGTTATCCTTTCCAAAAGCTGAACAATATGTGTTATCATCATACGTAGTCAAGGATAAAACATCTTTTGTATTTTTAGGATGAACCGCAAAAGAATGCACAAAGTAAAGATTTGTGTTTGTCTTAATATCCTGAAAAATGGTGTCAGACCACGGCCGATGTGCAGGTTGTTCAATCTTACTCCATCCAACGTGGGGTAAACGTGCATGAGTCACTTTTAACCGTATTACTTTCCCATTGACCAAACCCAAGCCACGTGTATGACCGAACTCTTCACTCTCATCCATCAACATTTGCATGCCCAAGCAGATACCTAGGAAAGGTTTACCCGTTTGAACATAATCGCTAATAGGCCCTTCAAGTTCATATTTTGCGAGATTTTCCATTCCAGAAGCAAAGGCACCAACCCCTGGAAGAATGACGCCATCGGCTTCACGAATTTCCTCTACACGATTGGTCAAAATAGGTCGGGCATTGATTTGCGCAAGGGCATTGTAAATACTTTTCACATTGCCGATGCCATAATTCAAAATTGCGATTTTTCTCATACTCACTTTATCTGGTTTCAACACCCATTGAATTCAATTCAAACTTCACCTCCTTTACCGAAGCTAGGTTATAATGAAAAATACTGGCTGCCGCGATTGCCCCGACTGAAGTGGACTTGGCAAGCGTTGAAAAATGATTGAGTTTACCAGCACCACTGCATGCAATCAAAGGTAAACTGATGGCATCATTGACTGCATGAATCAAGTCAACATCAAATCCCTTTTTTGTTCCATCCTGATCTACGGAAGTAATCATAATTTCTCCACAGCCAAGGTCTTGCAACTTTCTGGCCCAATCAACCACATCAAGTCCTGTTTCTTCCCTACCGGTATCGATGTATGCTTCCCATGATTTCCCTTTCTGCTTGGCTTCAATGGATCCAATGATGCATTGCGAGCCATAAGTTCGTGCGGCATCAATAATCAACGCTGGATTCTTGACTGCCGCTGTATTCAGTGCAATTTTATCTGCACCTGATTGCAAGGCCTGATGGATATCGGCCAGCGTGCGGATACCACCGCCAATGGTAATGGGTACAAAAACCTGTTCGCACGCTTTTTCAATAATATGAAAAAGATTATTGCGTTCATAAAGACTAGCCACCGCATCCATAAACAAGATTTCATCAGCACCCTCTTCGTAATACTTTTTTGCTAGCAAAACCGGATCTCCAATTTTGCGCAGCCCTTCTAAGTGAATACCTTTTATAACATAGGCGCCCTTAACATCCAACCGAGCGATTACTCTTACTTTCGCCATTCAATAATATCCTTGAAGTGTTTCTGTTTACTAATACCCCAGAAACTGTCACTGTGCAGTATCTCATAAAACATGGCATCACTTTTACCTGCACCATATAACTCAACCGGTATCGGGTGTTTCGTCAATGCCTTTTGAATACCTCCGATAATTTCTTTTTTAGAATAGCCAGTGTTGATAATATCATCATTTAAAGCACGATTATATTGACGTGAACCAACGTTAACAGATGCAACACCGTAGTAAGGTGCCTCACGGATTCCAGAACTACTGTTTCCCACAATAAACTGGGCATGCTTTAACATGGTTAAGAAAGATTCAAAACGGATGGAGGGAAAAAGCCTAAACCGGTCGTGATCCTCTAACCGCTCATAGGCCTTTAGTATGTGCGAAGATCCCATATCATTATTGGGATAAATAATCACGTAATTCAAATCTGAGTCTAACAAGGCATCCACCAATTCAACCGCATATTTATCCATAGCGTCCAACTCGGTTGTAACCGGATGAAACATAACGATCGCAAATTGCGAAAATGCTATCTCATAATATTTCATTACATCCTGTAGACTTGGCAACCGGTCGGAAAGCATCAAATCAACATCAGGGCTGCCAATAATAAAAATTGACTCTTCATTCTCACCCATTTGGATAAGTCGCTTCTGGGCAGCCCCGTTTGCTACAAAATGAATATGACTCATTTTACTTACTGCATGACGAATTAGTTCATCGATAGTACCGGAAATTTCACCTCCCTCGATATGGGCTACTAAAATATTATTGAGGGAGCCAACGATAGCACCGGCCAGTGCTTCTACACGGTCGCCATGAATAATGATAAGATCAGGCTTAGCTTCATGACAAAATCCAGAAAGCCCCTCAATGGTTCTAGCCAGAATAAGATCCATCGTATTCTCTGCGGTATGATTAATAAATTTGAAGATATTCGGATAGCCGCATTTCTCAATTTCATTTACGGTGGCACCGTACTTGGCCTGCATGTGCATACCTGTAGCAAAAATATGCACCTCAAAATCGGAACCCTCATTGACAATCTCAATTAGCGATTTGAGTTTACCAAAATCCGCGCGGGTACCGGTTAAAAAAACGATTCTTTTCAACTACTTAACAATTAGATAAGAAGGAACTTTGGAGAAGGGGAATTTCTGAAGTTGATACCCATAGCGTTCACAGAACTCATCAGCAATTTTTGTTTCGCCTGGAAAAACACCATAGTCATCAAAGATAATAATACCACCTTTAACAACTCTTGGTGCTAAATACTCCACGATAGTCTTTGCTGGTTCGTAAATATCCGTGTCAATATTTAAAAGTGATATTCTTAATTCCGGATGGTTAGCCACATACTTTGGCACTGTTTCAAGTATATCTCCCTTTACTAATTCAAAATGAGTATGACCTTTCTGTTGAATATACACTTCGAGCTCTTCTTTTGTGATGGACTTCCCTCCACCTGTTTCTTCAACAAACAACTTCAATTCATTTTTATCCTCTTCATAGGCGGTTGTTGGAAAAAGATCAAAAACATCAAACCCAATTATTTTTCTTGAGTTATTGGTTTCTAATAATTTCATAAACATCATAAATCGCATAAATGATGCCCCTTTGAATATACCACACTCCACTAAGTCACCCGGCAATTCTATTACTTTCTTATACAACTCATAATGGGCGAGCAATCGAGCCATTCGGCTTTCACCTGCTGTCAAATAGAACCCATTTTCGTACTCAAAGCTTTTTGAACTTATAAATTCCATAGATTCAACTGATATCGACTATATTCAGCAACACATCCTTTGGTAGGTCTTTACTGGCCACCTTACCCAGAATAACAGAAAACTCACTGGCAGGTATTTCGCCAATGCCTGGGCGTTTTACCCAAATATTTTGTTCCGTAAAAATCTCTCCCTTTTTGATCTCTGCAATAGTGCATACAGAGGCAAAAGCAAAATTAATGGTAACCTGTTCATCAGGGGCAGGCCCCTTTTTTCCACCCCGCTGTTGTTTAATGATTATACTGCTCTTTATCAATTCCCTGCAGGAGTTTCCATCCATTGAACAAATTATATCAGGGCCAGGTCGTTCCATCGAGTCTGTAAAATGTCGTTCGAGAATGGAAGCACCAAGTGCAACTGCACCCAAACAAGCATGGTTGGTCAAAGTATGATCTGATAATCCAAAAACAGCCTCTGGAAATGCCTCTGCTAATTCTGTCATCGCACCAAGGCGTACTAAATGATTAGGCGTTGGATAAAGATTAGTGGTATGCAGTAAAGCGTATTCCACATTATGTCTTCTCAAAATCTCAACTGCTTTGCGAACACTGTCAAGCGTATTCATGCCAGTGCTGAGAATGATTGGTTTACCAAAAGATGCAATATGTTCTAGCAGCGGGTAATTATTACACTCGCCAGAACCAATTTTAAATGCGGGCACATTCATTCTTATCAGGCGATCGGCAGCTGCTCGTGAAAAAGGTGTGCTAATAAAAATAACACCCTTTGACTCAACATATGCTTTCAGTTTAACCTCATCCTCTTCAGATAATGCTGACTGTCGCATAATTTCATAAATGGATTGATCGGAGTTTCCCGGCTTGATATTCCGTGCTTCCGAAGACATCTCATCTTCTACAATATGTGTTTGGTGCTTGATCACTTCAACGCCAGCGGCAACTGCAGCATCAACCATTTCGAATGCAGTTTTCAAACTACCGTTATGATTAATACCAATTTCAGCAATTACCAATGGGTCATAATCATACCCGATTTTTCGTCCCTGGATTGTAATACTTGGTCTCATTTGTTAAATATTCAAACATTTTTTTTTTCTGCCGAAAAATAACTTCGGCAATCTCTAAGTCCTCCCGGTCATCAATATCCACCATGGAGTATATCGGGTCGGTAATTAGCGCAACTGGCTCAGGCTCAAGCATTTCTTTTGTCTCATTAACCCAACTCACTTGTGTGCCATATAAAAGACCATTTTCAAAATATGTTAATTCCATATCCTGCGATCGCTGACCAAACCTATAATTGATGGGTTTATATAGCCCATCTTCAATTTTTCCCATTTTTCTATTGAGCAGACTCACCGACAAAAAACTCTTTGCTTTAGGGTAAGCCGCATGGATTGCCTTAACGCTATCAATCAATTCCATTGGTCGTAATGGGTTGGTCGGTTGAAGTGTGAATATCCAGTCATCATCTGACAAAGATAAAAATGAAGCACAATGAAATACCGTTTCTTTTGTAAGCGACAGATCCCCTGAAATGGCCGAGGGGCGCTTGATTACTTCTGCGCCATATTTGGTGGCAATCTCTGCAATAGCATCATCATCAGTCGAAACTATAATCTTATCAAAAAAAGAGGTGTATAATGCAAAGCGAATCGAGTATATCAAAAGAGGAATTTCATTAAATAATACCGTGTTTTTTTTAGGAAATCTTTTTGATCCTCCGCGCGCTGGAATAAGGGCAATTTTTTTCATTTCAGCTTAAAATTAAAAAAGTGCGCCAATGTTGATCTTATCTCCTCGTCAATATTATTTTTTAAATCAAAACCTTGACCACTCACGCGCCCAATATTAATAAATAAAGCCTCATCAAATAACTTCTTTTCTGTTTTCTTTAGATTAATTATTATCGGCTTATTGAGGTAATCTTCAGCGACTTTCTTTATATGATTTGCCATTTCGCGAACTGAAATGGATTTACCAGCACCGATGTTAAAAATTCCATTTGTCGTTTTCGCATGGGGCGCACCAAGTAAATGGTTCACGGCCGTGCACACATCTTGCAGGCAAACAAAATCACGTACCTGCAGTCCATCGGTCTGCAGAGTCATTGTGCCTGTTGCTACAGCTGAGCGACACAAATCATTCACTAATAAAGTCCAACGATCTGCAGTGGGAAAAGCCGGGCCGCCAAACGCATTGGTAAGTCTTAGCACCAGGTTATTCATTCCCTTCTCGTGGCGGTAGCTTAAAACATAATCCTCAGCACACTTGTGGGTGATTGCATACGGGTGTACGGGGTGTGTAGGTGATTCTTCATCATAATAACCCTGCAATGGCTTGCCATA
>Ga0105044_10015410_pt1 | contig 10329 bp, 8 predicted proteins | sample MAT01_FD_78092 | JGI IMG/M metagenome (GOLD analysis project Ga0105044, IMG submission 78092) | Freshwater microbial communities from Lake Fryxell liftoff mats and glacier meltwater in Antarctica - MAT-01 | ecosystem: Environmental > Aquatic > Freshwater > Ice > Liftoff microbial mat | place...
AAGCTCAGGTTGTCATGTGGACTAAAGTAGAGAACATATGAAAAAGATGATATTTTTATTCATTGTAGCTGGTATTTTCGCTTGTAAAACTAAGTCGACTCTTTCAGAAACTACCCTAAGTAGGAACGTATTTACCAATGCCTTGGTGAAGGAAGAAGTCACAACAGAAATAATAAAAAATGCTGATCTTTTCTTAAAACAGGTACCAGTTCCAATCACTAATTTTATATGCAGTAGAAGTGTAGGAGGCTTGAATGATTTTTATTTAGAAGGGGATTATTGGTGGCCAGACCCTGCCAATACTTATGGACCATATATTAGGAGAGACGGACAGACCAATCCTGATAATTTTGAATCCCATCGCAAAGCTATGAGAGATCTTAATGTATGGGTTCCCACCTTGGTCGCAGCTTATAAGATCACCAAGGATATGAAATATGCCAATCATGCCATGAGCCACATAAGGGCATTTTTGATCAACGAGCAAACAAGGATGAACCCAAATCTACTCTATGGACAAGCGATTAAGGGCTTACATACGGGAAGGGGTATTGGTATTATTGACACCATTCACCTCATTGAAGTTACTAAAGCAATAAAATATTTGATTGGGCAAAGCTTAATAGCTAGCCAAGAAGAGGATAAACTAAAGAAATGGTTTAATGATTATGTGACGTGGTTGACAACCCATGAATATGGCATTGCAGAAGCAAAAAACGGAAACAATCATAGCACTTGGTGGGCGGCTCAGGTGGCAGTATTCGCTGATTTGGCAGATAGACAAGACTTGATTAAAGTAGCAATTGATGGATACAAAGTGATGTTGTCTGATCAAATGGCTAAAGATGGTAGCTTCCCCTTAGAATTAGCAAGGACAAAGCCATATATCTATACATTATTCAACCTTGAAGCTTTTTCTATACTTGCTGAAGCTGCGAGTTCTACAGAAGAGAATTTATGGAAATATCAAGGGCAGAATGGAGATTTGCAAACAGCTTGGAATTTCATGTCACCATTTATAAGCAATAAATTTAAATGGATTAAAGCCCCAGATGTCATGTATTTTGACCAAATACCCGTAAGGACGGCAGGTCTCTTTTTTGCAGCAAAAGCATATGATGATAGAGAGTTACTTTCATTGTGGCAAAAGCTTAACCCAAAGAAACAATCAGAAGAAATAATTAGAAATTTTGCAATCAATCAACCACTACTTTGGCAGAACGAATAGAAAGCATTTCTATGAATTGAAGATCTCAATTAATTTACAACAACAAGATTAAGAACCTTACATAAATAAATATCAAATGAAACATCTTAAAAAAGTATTACCCTTTTTTTTCCTTACAATGATCGGATTTTCTGGTTCATTGTTATCACAAATCAACGTGCGGGCTCTAACCAGCAGCGGTAGTGGGTACAATGCCATCACTTCTCAGGGCATGGAGATTGAGAGCCCAGATTGTGTACACAAGTCTTTTGGAGCACATGTTACACAAGTATTTGATACGCTGCTAGAGCGCAACGTATTCGTATTTCACAGCCATATTGACAATGATAACGATCGTTGTGAGGTTTTTGATAGGGTGAGAATGGAGATAAAGGGCGGCCCTGGATCATTACCGGGATTACAGCATTCATTAGGAACTACTTCTTACTATAGATGGAAGTTTCAACTACCGGCTGATTTCAGAGGAGGCTCAAATTTTAATCATATTTTTCAAAATAAAACTTTTGGTGGTGATGATACTAGTTTACCGCTAATTACAATTACCCCAAGAGCAACAAGGGTAGAATTGATCCATAGTGGTGGTGACTCAGGAAGTTCATTAGGTAAACTTGCAGATGCACCATTAAGTGCTTTTTTAGGTAGGTGGGTAGAAGTATATTTGCGTCAGACTCATGCTGAGAATGGTAAAATTGAGATGGAAATCAAGGACATGGTTTCCGGCAGCATTATCCTAAAATATAGCAATGACAACATAGATATGTGGAGACGCGGTGGGCAGTACCAAAGGCCAAAGTTTGGCATGTATAGAAGGAAAGACCCAATATTGAAAGATGAGACCATCAAGTTGGCAGATTTTTGTTTCTCAGAAGGAATGGCTCTTTGCCCAGCTGATACTTTTCAAATAAAAGATAAGATACTTCCAAATATTCCTGGATCTTTTAAAGCCATCAAAGTATTGATGCGCACGGCAAACCTAAGTTGGACAGCATCTACCGATAATATTGGTGTAAAGCAATATGTCTTGTATTTAAATAATGTTGAAGTTTGGAAGGGTACTGCATTGAATGTAGCACTAGCTAGTTTAATTCCAAATACAATATATGCTGCAAGTTTAGAAGCTGAGGATTTAAGCGGAAATAAATCATCGAGGACGGCAATTACATTCAAAACGCAAGCTGCAAATACGCTCCCTCTGATTGTAATAAACCCAAGCCCAAGTGATGGGGCGGCAAATACCAATGTAGCAACACCTCTGAGGTGGGATGAAAGTGATAATGCGACTTCCTATAGACTTTACTTCGATACGGTAAGTAGTCCAAAACTTTTGACCACCCTCAACGCCTTGTCTTATCAAAGACCCACAGCTTACCTGCCCGAGACAAAGTACTTTTGGCAAATAGGTGCTGTGAATGAAAATGGAGAGATAAAAAGCAAAGTTTGGTCATTTACTACTGGTTCAGTTAGTAAAGACGAACCATGGAAGGTGTACAGAGCAAATCAAAAGTTTAATCTAGAAACCAATTTTTGGGAAGTAAATTCTCAAGCTACTAACCCCATAAGAGACGAAATAATAAATGACCCTATTGGAGGTGGAAATAAAATATTTGTACATCATGATGCAAGTACGGAGAACTTCAGGTGGAGAGCAAGACCCTTGTCATCTGATACAGCGATAAGCATTGTCTTCAGGATAAAAGCGCTGCCAGGTGATTTTTCGGGTATTTGCTATCTTGAATTAAGAACTGCTGGAACGAGGGAAAAAATCCGCATCAATCGAACATCGATTAAACTAGAGAGAGCAAGCCCTGTAGTTGAAGTCGATCATCAATTGGACTTTGATAAAGACTATCACCTTATAAGGGTGACCAAGTCTAGGGGAGTTACAAAGGTATATCTTAATGAAAACGAAACTCCGATCTTAGAAGGTAAGACGAATGAGGCGACTACTACTTCTTATATTGAGTGGGGTAAATCCGGGACTACCGAGTATGGGTGTTTTTTAGATTGGATAGTTTTTGTGCAAAATGAAGATTGGAATCCATCAAAAGGGGCTCGTCTTCCTTCTGATTTGTTTTTAAGTAATGATGCAACTTTATCTAACATAAAAGTCAATGGTATTGTAATTCCCAATTTTAAGCCAGATGTTTTTTCTTACACAGTAAACTTACCATCAGATTCTGATATTCCCGAGGTGGAGGCAGTTTTAAATTCAAGGTTTGCAACTCTCAATACAGCGATTACCAATAAGAATGCTATAATAAGTGTTTTGGCTAATGATAAGATAAGTAAGAAGACATATACAATCAACTTCACAATCACTTCCTCTGTTTACGAATATGCAAGTGATTCAGATGCATACTTTTACCCAAATCCTACAAGCGGTATTTTGAAGCTCGACTTTCCATTTGTATCCAAAGGAAAATTTATATTATATGATATCAGTGGAAAAGAGGTGATGAATGCCTTAATTACTGAAAAATCTAACCTTAATTTGGAATCTCTTAATAAAGGTACATACTTGGCTAAGATTGCTTTCGATAATAAGAAATTCTTCTCCAAGAAAATTATCTTGCAGCATTAAAAGATTTTTGGCTTTGGGGTAAATAAAGAAGGATTATTTTTAAGAAAAACAGAAAAATAATGAAAGGAAAAATAGCAGCAATCACAGGAGGCAATGGCACATTAGGATCTGCCATCGCGAGAGGATTGGCTTCTGAGGGAGCTACAGTCTATATCCTGGGAAGAAATGAGGACAAATCTAATGCCCTAATTACAGAATTTGAAAAGGATAATTTATTCATCAAATCAATAAAGTGTGATGTGCTAGACAGTAAGTCAATGGAACATGCTGTAACTCAAATTGTAGAAAATGAAGGAAGGGTAGATATATTGATAAATGGGGCGGGCGGTAATATGCCAGGAGCGGTCATAATGCCTCATCAGACCATATTTGACTTAGATGTAGACCAGTTCAAGCAAGTGAATGAGCTAAATCTATTAGGTACGGTTATTCCTACAAAGGCATTTGCACTTCCAATGTCGAAACAAAAGAAGGGGTGCATCATCAATATCTCATCTATGGCTGCGATTACTCCGCTTACAAGGGTCGTGGGTTACTCAGCTTCAAAAGCGGCAATAGATAGTTTTACGAAGTCTATGGCAGTGGAATTGGTAAAGAAATTTGGTGAAGGCATAAGAGTAAATGCTATTGCTCCTGGTTTTTTTATAGCTGAGCAGAATCGATCGCTTTTGTTAAAAGAGGATGGCTCACTCACAGACCGTGGACAGACCATCATTACTCAGACACCTATGGGTCGATTTGGCAATCCTGATGAATTGGTTAGCACAGTTTTGTGGCTTTGCGACGATAGGTCGAGCTTTGTTACAGGTATTGTTGTGTCAATTGATGGAGGATTTTCGGCCTTTGCCGGAGTATAAGTTTTTTGGGAAACATTTTATTTTGAGAATAGGTTTTTTTTAGCATAATAAAATAGAAAAATATAAAATGGATTATCCATTAGAACAAACTTGGAGATGGTATGGACCAAATGATACTGTAAGCCTAGATGATATATGTCAGGCTGGAGCAACAGGTATTGTTACAGCCTTACATCAAGTACCAAGTGGAGAAGTTTGGACGGTTGAAGATATATTAGAGCGTAAAACAATAATTGAAGAAAAAGGACTGGTATGGTCAGTAGTGGAGAGTGTGCCTGTCCATGAAGATATCAAACGAAGATCTGGAAGCTTCGAGCTTTACATAGAAAACTATAAGTCATCTATTCGCAATCTTGCAGCTTGTGGTATCAAAATAGTCACTTATAATTTCATGCCAATACTTGATTGGTCAAGAACTGAGCTCGATCATCCAATGAAAGATGGGTCTACAGCTTTGTATTTTGAGAAAGCTGCCTTTCATGCGTTTGATTTATTCATATTGCAAAGACCAAGTGCGCCAAGTGACTACTCTCCAGCGGAGATCACCGAAGCAAGGGCAAAATATGAAACTTTTACAGATGAGCAAAAACAAAAACTAACTCAAAATATCATTGCGGGATTACCAGGGGGTACTTCTGAAAGTATTGCTGATCTTTCCAAATTTCAAGCTGTTTTAGATACTTATGAAAGTATAGACGCCGATACACTCAGGCAAAATCTAGTTTTATTTTTAAAAGAGATTGCACCAGTTGCTGATGAGGTTGGATCGGTTTTAGCCATTCATCCCGATGATCCCCCATACCCATTACTTGGTCTTCCACGTATTATGAGCACGGAGAGGGATGCCTTACATATCATTAGAGAAGTACCAAATACTAGCAATGGGCTGTGTTTTTGTACAGGTTCATTCGGTGTAAGACCCGACAATGATCTTGTGTCTATGGCTGAAAACTTAGGCGATAGAGTAAATTTCATCCATCTAAGAGCTACAAAGAGAGACGAGAAAGGCAACTTCTATGAGGCTAATCACTTAGAAGGAGATGTAGATATGTATGGAGTAATGAAAAATTTACTCATTGCTGGTAAAAACAGGTCAATCAATATACCAATGCGTCCCGATCATGGTCACAAAATGCTTGATGATTTAAATAAAAAAACCAATCCTGGATATTCGGCTATTGGTAGGCTACGAGGATTAGCTGAGTTGCGTGGATTAGAGTTGGGTATTTTGAAGTCAAATGTTATAAATCAATAAACCATGAAGCCATTTATTTCTGATGATTTTATATTACAGACCGATTTTGCAGGTCGATTATACCACGACTTTGCGAAGGATCTTCCCATCATTGATTATCACAATCATTTGCCTCCGCTTCAAGTAGCCCAAGATCATGTCTTTTCGACTATTACTGAAATATGGCTAAAGGGAGACCACTATAAATGGCGAGCCATGAGGGCTAATGGTATAAATGAACAATACATAACAGGTGATTCTACCGATGAAGAAAAGTTTGAAGCATGGGCTAAAACCGTCCCCAACACACTTCGCAACCCACTTTATCATTGGACGCACTTAGAGTTGAAGAGATATTTTGAAGTAGAAGACTTACTTTCATTAGCTACTGCCAATGAGGTTTATATACACTGTAACAACCTTCTTCAAAAACCTGAATATAGCACTAGATCACTTCTTGAAAAAATGAAAGTAGAGCTAATATGCACTACAGATGACCCAGTTGACGATTTGGCTTCTCATTATGCATTCGCACATAAACCAAGTAATTGTAAGATGCTTCCTACCTTCAGACCAGACAGGTTTGTTGCTATCGATCAACCTTCATTTTCTGCCTGTATTGGTCAATTAAACCTTGTGGTAGATTTTGAAATAAGGAAGTACGACGATCTACTCTCAGCTCTTAGAATGAGACTAGATCATTTTGACGATTTAGGTTGTATTCTATCAGATCATGGCTTGAATCAACTACCAAATCCATCTTCCCCACATCAAAATATAGGAAAAATATTTTTGAAAGGTTTGAATAGTGAAATATTGACTCGGGATGAATCAGATTTCTATAAGTCAAGTCTTCTTACTTTCTTAGCTGAAGAATACTACCATAGAAATTGGACAATGCAGTTTCACCTTGGAGCTTTAAGAAACAATAACGATAGGCTGATGACTTTGGTCGGAGCAGACTCGGGTTGTGATAGCATTGGAGATTTTAGCCATGCCATTTCAATAGCTAATTTTCTCAATCCATTAGATAATAGAGGGGTATTGCCCAAAACAATCCTTTATAATCTCAACCCTGCCGACAATGAATTATTTGCTACCATGGCGGGTAATGACAACGACGGTTCTATTCCTGGTAAGGTACAGTGGGGTAGCGGTTGGTGGTTTCTAGACCAAAAAGATGGAATGGAGAAGCAAATCAATGCATTATCAAATATGGGGATGTTGAGCAGATTCATTGGCATGCTCACTGACTCAAGAAGTTTTCTTTCTTTTCCTAGGCATGAGTATTTCAGACGAATCCTATGTAATATAATTGGTCAAGATGTAGCTTTAGGACTGCTACCAAATGATATAGGATTACTAGGTGAGCTGACAAGTAATATTTGCTATCACAATGCTAAAAACTACTTCCAATTATGATATTAAAGTCGCAAGTAATCAAAATATTTGTTTTGGCAATATGCTTGACTCTTTTTTCATGCAAGGATGTGACAGGTGTGAAGATAGCCTACTTAGCCCACACCTTGCCTACCAATCATCCCGTCCACAAAGGGATTGTAGTATTTTCTGATGAAGTTACAAAGATCTCTGGAGGGAAATTGAAAGTAAAAATTTTTCCTGATGGTCAATTAGGTTCAGAAAGAGAGGTATTAGAGTTACTTCAAATAGGAAGTATAGCGATTACAAAAGTAAGTAGTGCTGCCATGTCTAGTTTTGCACCTGAGTACAAGGTGTTGAGTGTTCCTTATTTATTTAGGGACAATGATCATTTGTTTAAAGTTCTTGAAGGCCAAGTTGGAAAAAATTTATTGGCATCTGGAAGTGACTTTTTACTTAAGGGTTTGTGTTTTTATGATGCAGGAAGTAGGAGCTTTTATGCCAAATCAAAGCCAATTCTAGAACCCGATGATTTGAAAGGCATGAAGATAAGAGTGCAGAATGATCAAATGGCTGTAGATATGATCAATGCCATGGGAGGCTCAGCTACACCTATGGCATATGGAGAACTCTATACAGCGCTTCAGCAAGGCGTAGTAGATGGCGCCGAGAATAATCCTCCTTCTTTTGTTACCTCTAAACACTATGAAGTTTGTAAATACTACACCCTTGACGAACACTCTTCACTTCCTGACGTGCTTGTGATAAGTACCAATTATTGGCAATCACTTACTGAACAAGAACAGGCTTGGATGCAGGCTGCTGCGAATACTTCTGTAATTGCCCAAAAGATATTATGGAAGGAAAATGTAGAAGAATGTATGGCAATATTAAAAGAAGCAGGTGTAGAAATTATCATCCCAGATAAAGAGCCATTCAAACAAAAAACTATCGCAGTACAAAACGCATTGGCTAAAGATCCTAAAATGGCTCAAATCATCAATCAGATTATAAATCAATAGGATGGAAAATATATTCAAAACGCTTAACAGTATAGTTGAGAAGCTCCTCATATTTATATTTGGGTTGATGGTCATAGATGTAATATGGCAGGTCGCCAGTAGATATTTGCTTTCCAAGCCGAGTTCATTTACGGAAGAACTTGCAAGATTTTTATTGATATGGTTAGTTGTACTTGGTGCCGCTTATCTGAATGGTCAGAAAGAGCATTTATCAATGGATTTCCTTTTGAATAAATTACCACCTGATCAAAAAGTAAAAAGACTAAAAATCATTGAGATTATGATGGCGCTATTTGCTTTTGTAGTCATGGTCATAGGAGGAGGGAATCTAGTATTCACCACCTTACTTTTAGGACAAGAATCACCAGCTTTACACATGCCTCTCGGATATATTTATGCTATTGTGCCATTGAGTGGACTTTTGATATTGTTTTATTCTTTGTATAATTATCAACAACTTAAATCCTAGCTATGTCGATAGAAATCATAAGTATAGTATTGTTGTTTATTAGCTTCTTTGGCTTGTTGCTTTATGGCGTTCCTGTAGCGTATAGCATTGGGATTTCTACTACTTTGACCATTCTGCTCAACATAGCATTTCTACCTGGAGTTACAACTATAAGCCAGCGAATGACCACGGGCATAGACAGTTTTGCCTTGCTGGCAATACCCTTCTTTGTAGTAGCTGGAGAATTGATGAATAGAGGTGGCATAGCCAATAGATTGATCAATTTTGCAAAATCTGCGGTTGGAAGTCTACCTGGTGGCTTGGGCTATGTCAATATTTTGGCAGCGATGCTATTTGGAGCCATTTCAGGATCTGCCGTTGCTGCTGCATCGGCAATAGGCAGCGTTATGACGGACCGTATGAAAGATGAGGGTTATCCCGTACCGTTCAGTGCGTCTATTAATATCACATCTGCCACTACAGGTCTACTTATTCCTCCAAGCAATGTATTGATTGTTTACGCTCTTGCCAGTGGGGGCGCAGCATCTGTTGCAGCACTTTTCATAGCTGGTTATCTTCCTGGGATATTGGTTGGTCTTGGTTTAATGGTAGTAGCAGGTTACAAGGCATATAAGATGAAGATCAAGCCAGGTGATAAGATTTCTATCAAGCAACTTTTGATAGATTTTAAAAATGCCTTTCTAAGCCTTTCGATGTTGTTAGTCGTTGTTGGTGGAATAGTATTAGGAATTTTCACAGCTACGGAGGCAGCAGCTATAGCTATTGTTTATGCAGCCATTTTAGGTTTTGCTTATAAAACACTTTCGCTCATAGATTTTCCGAGTATCTTGCTTGCAAGTGCGAAAACTACAGCTGTAGTGATGTTTTTGATCTGTACTTCTATGGCCATGTCATGGTTGTTTTCTTTTGAAAGTATTCCCCAGATGATAACTGGTTTTCTGTTGGACAAAGTTAGTAGTCCGATTGCTATATTTTTACTAATAAACATCATTTTGTTAATAGTTGGCACTTTCATGGATATGACACCAGCTGTTTTGATCTTTACACCTATATTTCTACCAGTTGTGACACAATTGGGCATGGATCCAGTACATTTCGGTATCATTATGGTACTCAATCTTTGCATTGGACTTTGTACGCCACCCGTTGGAACCATATTATTTGTAGGTGCAGGAGTGGCTAAAGTGCCAGTATCAGTCATCATTAAACCCTTGATTCCATTCCTAGTTGCAATGGTAGTGGTCTTAATGTTGGTTACTTTTATACCAGCTATTTCACTGGCTTTACCAAAGGCTTTTGGATTGTAAAATTTTGAATTGAAAATTTGTCATAAACATAAAACACAAATAACTAGTCATGAAAAAAGTAGTAACTTTCGGAGAAATCATGTTAAGATTAAGTCCACCAGAGTGGAAAAGATTTTCTCAAGCATCCACTTTTGAAGTCATCTACGGTGGCGGAGAGAGTAATGTAGCAGTTTCCTTAGCTAATTATGGTATTCCTACCGAATTCGTCACCCGTTTACCAAAGAACGATCTTGGGGAATGTGCACTCATGG
>Ga0105044_10015411_pt1 | contig 10329 bp, 10 predicted proteins | sample MAT01_FD_78092 | JGI IMG/M metagenome (GOLD analysis project Ga0105044, IMG submission 78092) | Freshwater microbial communities from Lake Fryxell liftoff mats and glacier meltwater in Antarctica - MAT-01 | ecosystem: Environmental > Aquatic > Freshwater > Ice > Liftoff microbial mat | place...
CGATGATCTGCATGCTGAACACGCATTTCTCGCGGGTCGGCGATCTGTTGCGGCCCGAACATCTGATCACCGAGGCTGCGGTGCTGATCGCCTCCTATCGCTACGGTTTCGGGAATTGGTGCAGCCGTCTGCTGGTGCCGGCGGGGGAATTCCGCATGGGCACGTCGAGCGTGATCCGCGACAGCGGCAAGCCCGATACCTACGATCTGACGGCGATTCAGCACGAGATCGACAAGCTGCCGGGCGAGGCGATGCAGTTCATGTTACCGAGTCGGTTTTGTGAGTCCGACCTGTTGTCGAACGAGGCTTGGCGGCTGTTCGGCGGCGTGACGCCGGGCGGCGCGATGGTGCAGGCGATCTGCGAGCACGTGAACGGGCTGCTCACTTTCAACTACAAGACGGCACGCCCGACCCGCTCGGCCTTCGAGGCGTGGAACGAGCGAGATGGCGTGTGCCGCGACTTCACGCATCTGGCGATCGCGTTCTGCCGGGCGATGAATATTCCCACGCAATATTGCACCGGGCTGATCGGCGATATCGGCCAGAAGCCACCCTATGCCTCGATGGATTTCGCGGCGTGGATGCGGGTGTATCTGGGCGGCCGGTGGCACGATTTCGATCCGCGCAATAACAGGCCGATGACGGGGCGCATCCTGTTCGCGGTGGGCCGCGACGCAGCCGACGTGCCGCTGACGCATACGTTCGGGTGGCATAACCTCGTCAGCTTCAAGACCTGGTGCGAGGAGATCGGCGGCAACCCGGCGATGGCACAGGCGCCGGGGATGAGTTTGGGGCGGTCGACAGATTAGGTCGGCGCTTCTTTCTGAACGGCTTCAGGCATGGGTCCCCGGGTTCGATGCTTTGCATCGCCCAGAGGATGACGTTTATGTTGAAAGACGGGCGTCGAGGCCTGCTTTTTCGCAGGGCCAGTCAGGCAGGGTGATGCTGAACCACGCGCTGTCACGGATATGGCCGTCGGGCAGGATCATGTGGGCGCGGTGAATGCCCTCTTCGACAGCGCCGAGTTTTTTCATCGCGGCGTAGGAGCGGGCGTTGCGGGCGTCGAGTTTAAACTCGACGCGGTTCCAGTTCAGCGTCTCGAGGATGTAGCCGAGCATCAGCCGCTTGGAGGCGGGATTGGTGCGGCCGCCCTGGAAGGGCTTGGCGTACCAAGTAGAGCCGATCTCCAGACGCTTATGGTCCGGCACGATGGCGAGATAGGCGGATGAGCCGGCGATCTGACCGCTCGCCTTGTCGATGATGACGAAGGCGCAGTCGCGGCCCGCCGCTATCTCAGCCAGATAGTGGTCGAAATAGCGATCAAAGGTAGCACCGTGCTGGTTCAGGGCATGGAATCGCCAGAGGGCCGGATCTGCGGCGACGGCGCGCAGCGGTTCGCGATGACGTACCGTAAAGGGCTCGAGGCGCAGGATTTCGTCTTCCAGAATGGGCGCGAAAGCGGTCATGCCGCCTCTTATGACAAAAGCTACAGAGACGCAGCCCCTGGCGGGTCTTGAAGGCTGGGCCGAAGCATAGCATTTCTAGCGTCATGAGCGCCCGGGCCATCACCAGGAACGAATATCTGGCAGACATGGCCGTGCATGCGGCCGGGATCACCTTTGCGATTTCGGCGGGGGTGGTGCTGATTGTGATCGCCGGGATGATCGGCCAAGCGACGCCGATCGTGACCGCATCGATCTATTGCTTCGGGCTGTTGCTGATGTGGACGGCGTCGCTGCTCTACAACGCGATCCGGCCCGAGAGCCGCATCTCGTGGCTGCGGCGGTTCGACCATGCGGCGATCTTCATCATGATCGCCGGATCGTGCACGCCGTTCGCGATGCAGGGTGCGCCGGGCTGGCGCATCGTCGCGGTGAGCCTGCTGTGGTCGGTCGCGTTGATTGCGGCGGGGATCAAGCTGTTCCTGCCGGGACGGTATGAGAAGGCGATGATCTGGCTCTATCTCGCGCTCGGCTGGGGCGGCGCGGCGATCATGGCCGGGCAAATCGCCGATCTGCCGACGGCCTCAGCGATCCTGCTCGCGATGGGCGGTGTGCTCTACAGCGTCGGCGTGATTTTCCATGTGTGGGATGGGCTGCGGTATCAGGCCGCCGTGTGGCATGTCTTCGTGCTGGCGGCGGCAGTTTGCCACTACGCATCGATCCTTGGCGGCGTGGTGTTGAATACCGCCTAGTTCGTTGTCGCTGCGACAGCGGCGGCAGGCTTGCCCCAGACTTTTCCTTCAATGAAGGCCTCACGTGGGAATTCAAAGCCCGAGGGCAGGTTGCCGTTCGCCTTGTCGATGAAGGCGAGGACATCGTTCCACACGACCTGGCGCTGCTTGTCGCGCATGAGCAGATGGTAGCCGTTGGGATAGAGCGCGATGCGGGGCGCGGACCCCAGGTTTTCAACCAGCTTCTGGATCGGCCAGCGCGGGACGATTTCGTCGCGCTCGCCGTAAAGGAGCAGGATCGGCGCCTTCACCTGGGCTGCGTTCTTGATCGCCTGATCCATCAGGCCGACGAGGCCATAGACGGCGTCGGTGCGGGTCGGCTTGATGACCAGCGGGTCGGAGCCAAGATCGCGCAGAGCGTCGATATTGTCGGAGGGTTGGATGGTGAGGTCCCCGCCGGTGACGCGCTTGCCGGGTAGAGCATGCGCGACGATCCAGAGCGCCGAGCGGTACCAGAAATTCATGGTCGACCACCCCCAGACGGCGGGGGCGACGAGGATGATGCCGTCGGCCTGCGGCGCATTGGGCTGCGACATGCCGGCGAGGACGACGGCGCCGCCCATGCTTTCACCGAGGATGTAGAGCGGGACTCCGGGGTTGCGGGCGCGGACCTCGGCAGTGAAGTCGCGGAAGTCTTCCGTCATCGCGTCGCCGCCGGCCCAGAGGCCGGTATTTGGCGAACGGCCGAAGCCGCGCTGGTCTATGGCGTAGGTGGCGATGCCCTGCTCTGCCCACCAGGCGGCCGGGCCACGGATGAAACGGGCGTAATCGTTCATGCCGTGAAAAGCGACGATGACGGCGCGGGGCTTGTCGGCCGCCCATGTGGAGACGCCGAGGGTGAGGCCATCGCGGGTGGTGAAGGTCTCGGTTTCGGGTTTGGTGAGATCGAGGCGTGGGGTGGCGATGTCGGGGCCTCGTTGAATGACGACGGGCGTGCAACCTGCCGCCGCGAGCGCGACGGCAAAGATGGCGGGGAGCAGCAAGGCACGGAAGCGGAGATTCAATTCAGGTGACCCTTCAGCCGCGCCGAGTCGGGCGCGGGCAGCGTGCTTTAACAGGTGAATTGCGGCGTGCGTTTGTCAGTCTTGCGTATTCAGCCAGCCTTTGCGGCGATATCGGCGGGCACAGGCACAGGGAACTCCAGCAGCATCTGGGCGTAGGCTTTGCCCTGCGGATCGTTGGCAAGGCTGGCGATGCCGCCGCCGCCGAGCGCTTCATGCAGAAGAAAATTGAGGCCGGATATACCGGGCAGGTCGAAGCGCTCGACCTTGCCGTGATCGCCTCTGAACTTGTGCGCCATGTGGGCCGCCACGGATTTTTCGGTGAGCGCCGCGCGGATGTAAGGCAGCCACGCGGGGTCGCGCGCCATGATGCCGATATTGGAATTGTCGCCCTTGTCGCCCGAGCGGGCGTAGGCGAGGCGGATGAGCGGAACGGTTTGCGGGAAGCTGGGTGTCGCCGTCATCGCGGTGCGGGGGCGGATGATGTCCTCCGCGTTGAAACCGCCGGTGGTTTCGATGGCGATGGGGGTGGCGACGCCACCGATGTGGATCGTCACCGGCACGTCAGATTTCGGTACCAGCGTTGCAAAATGGCGGACCACGGGTGAGGGCTTGGCGCGGGCGCCGCCATAGCCGGTGATGCCGGGGGCGAAGGAGGTGCCGGAACTCGTCAGTTCACGGATCATCACCTCGAGCGGGGCGCGGCTGGGGTGCTTGGCGGCGAGTTTGAGGCTAGCTTCGCGCGAGCCCACATCGCGCTTGTGCGGGCCATAGCTATCTTCGTCGCCGAGCACTTCGATGCTGGTTTCGGTGAACGGCCCCCAATTGCGCTGGCGCATAATCGTGTCCATGCGCTTCAGAACGCTGTCGCCGATGCGGCGTACTTTTTTGGCGGCGTCGATACCGGCAAGAGCCAGCATCGAGGTGACGCGCCAGCCGTCTTCCCAGGTGACAGAGACCTTGTAGGTAGGTGTCGGGGCGTAGCCTTTGATGTTGGCGACGGCAACGCGGTCTTTGCCCTGCTGAGTGATGGTGACGCCGGAGAAATCGCAGACGACGTCGGGCAACATGTAAGCCTGCGGGTCGCCGATTTCGTAGAGCATCTGCTCGCCGACTGTGCCGCGGGTGACGAGGCCGCCAGTGCCCTCGGGCTTGGTCGCGACGAAGGTGCCGTCGGGGGAAATCTCGGCGATCGCGTAGCCGATATTGTCCCAGTCGGGCACGCTCTCCCAATCGGTGAAGATGCCGCCGCAGGACTGTGCGCCGCATTCGACGATGTGGCCGGCGAGCGAGCCGCCGGCGAGCTTGTCGTAGTCGGCCGGTGTCCAGCCGAATTCGTGGATGCACGCGCCGAGCGTCACGGCGCTGTCCACGCAGCGGCCGGTGATGACGACATCTGCGCCCTTGGCCAGCGCGGCGGCGACGGGGAAGCCGCCGAGATAGGCGTTCATGGTGAGCGGGGTTTCGGGCAGCGGGGCGCAATTGAACATTTCGGTGAGGCCCTTGGCCTTCCACTCGTCGAGCCGGGGGCGAATGTCATCGCCTTCGACCCAGGCCACTTTCAGATCGACGCCCTGCTTTGCCAGCAGCGCCTCAAGGGCCGCAGCGCAGGCGCGTGGATTGAGGCCGCCGGCATTGGCGATGACTTTGATCTTTTTCGCCGCCACGTCGCGCGCTATACCGGCCATGGTGATGGTGACGAAATCGATCGCGTAGCCGGCGTTTGGATCCTTCAACATCGCGCGGCCCATGATCGACATCGTGATTTCCGACAGATAGTCGAAGACCAGATAGTCGATGTTACCGTGCGCGATGAGCTGGGGGGCGGCAATGTAGCTGTCGCCCCAGAAGCCGGACGCACAGCCGACGCGGATGGTGTTTTTCATGGTGATCAGCCCGCGTTCCTGAGCAGCGACTTGGCGATGACCATTTGCTGGATTTGGCTGGTGCCTTCGTAGAGGCGGAAGATGCGGACGTCGCGGTAGAAACGCTCAGCAGCGTAGTCGGCGACATATCCGGCGCCGCCGTGGATCTGGACGTTGCGGTCGGCGATGCGCCCGACGGCCTCTGAAGCGAAGAGTTTGCAGCAGCTCGCCTCCATCGCGATGTTCGCGCCGCTGTCACGCTTGCGGGCGGTTTCCAGAACCATGCAGCGGGCGGCGTAGGATTCCATCTTGCTGTCGGCAAGCATGCCCTGGATGAGCTGGAAGTCGGCGATGCGCTGGCCGAACTGGGTGCGCTCCATGGCGTAATTTGTGCTGTCGCGCACGAGGCGTTCGGAGACGCCGACGCAGACGGCAGCGATGTGCAGGCGGCCGCGATCGAGCACCTGCATTGCAAGCTTAAAGCCTTCGCCTTCCTTGTCGCCGATGAGGCAATCGGCGGGGACTTCACAGTTCTCGAAAATCACGTCGTGGATGTGGGCACCCTGCTGGCCCATTTTCTTTTCCGGCTTGCCAACCGTGATGCCCGGAATGTTCGAGGGCACGAAGAAGGCGGAGATGCCGCCGGCACCTTTGTTGTCCGGATTGGTGCGGGCCATCAGGGTGAAGGCCCCGGCTTTGGCGGCGTTGGTGATATAGCGCTTGGTGCCGTTGACGACATAGACGTCGCCCTTGCGGATCGCGGTGGTGGAGAGTGCGGCGGCGTCGGAGCCAGCACCCGGTTCGGTGAGACAGAAGCTGGCGATGGTTTCGCCGCTGGCGATTTTCGGAAGCCAGTGATCTTTCTGGTCCTGGCGGCCGAACATCACGAGGCCCTGGCTGCCGATGCCGACATTGGTGCCGATGACCGAGCGGAAAGCCGGCGAGGTTTGCCCGAGTTCGAAACAGACGAGCGCTTCTTCCTCCATGGTGAGGCCGAGGCCGCCATATTCGACGGGGATCGAAAGCCCGAAGAGGCCGAGATCGCGCATTCCCTGGATGATCTCGTCGGGGACCTTGTCCTCAGTGGAGACCTTGTCTTCGATGGGCACGAGCTTTTCGCGCACGAAGCGGGCGACGGACGAAATGAGCTGTTCGCGGGTTTCGGGATCGAGCGACATGAGTATGCTCTTGATGCTGTTTTTCTGGGCGCGCGAAACCTAGGGGCGAAGTCCGGTGGCGTCAAAGCCGCATGCAGTCGAAGTCGGATGGCCACGCCGTTGCGCGACCTCATTCCCGCCTTTTTCGGCGCCAGACATGACCAGCCTTGCCAATCCCATTGGAGAGCACGATGCGAACTACCCTCAATGCGTTCGCCGCAGCAGTGCTGTTGGTGAGTTCCGGCGCTGCCGCCGAGCACAAGATGCGCGGCCTGACCTTCAACAAGCCTGAAAGCTGGGCCGAGAAGCTATCGGCCGATGCCGTGCTGTTCCAGCGCGCGTTCACGATCGAGGACCAGCGAGGCGGCGCCATCATCGCGATAGAGGCCAAGCCATTCTACGGCGACTTCGGCGCAGCGTTCAGATCGGCTGGTGACGCCATCGCCGACATGAAAGAGAAAGACCCGACCGTCGAAAATCATGGCGTGACGACAACCGGACATCCCATGGCCTGGCAGCTCAAGTGCTGCAGCGCCAACGGCGTTCCGATGCAGGTGGTCACGGTGAGCTTCAATCCGCCGGGCACACTGATCACGGTGCATCTCGTCATCATCAATGCGGATGACAACACCGAGGATGCAATCGAGGCGGAGTTTGACAAACTGATCGCCGGGTTCGACTTTGCGGGTGAGGGCGTTCGGCCCGGTATACCGGCGATCCCCGAAAGCGAACAACGGCTTGAGGGTCTGTGGCTGAACGTCTCGAGCGGCCTTGCGATCAATCCGATGGGCGGCATGGACTTCGAGGTCGATATGAACACGCTGTATTTTGACGGCGAGGGACGATTGGCAGAGGAGCCGCCGGCCGGAACCGACAGCCTTGCTGCGTTTTGCGAAACCAAGCCGACTGTGTGCGGCGTCTATGCGATCGCTGGTGGCAAGCTGACTCAGCGCATGGTTGGGTATCGCTTCGGTATCGTCACAGAAGAGACCGATACGCTTGAAGTTTCGAAAGACCGGATATCGATCGGCCGTGACGAGTACTTCCCGATCGAACCGTCCGACAATCTGAAGCTTGAGGGCACATGGACGTCGTTCTGGGCGCAAAGCGGCACGCTGGGTGGCACGTCTACGGCGATCTCATCCACCCGCACGCTTGCGTTCGCCAGAGACGGAAGATTCAACCGCTCAGGATTCACGTCGATGTCGTCGAACATCGAGAGTGGCGATACCAACACATCTATTGCCGGTTCGAGCGAAACGCCGGAAGACCACGGCACGTATTCGATCGACGGCTACACACTGACATTGATGGCCGATAGTGGTGAGACCGAGGTACTCAGTCTCTATCTGCCAGACAAGGCGGATGTGGATCTGCTGATGATCGACGGATCGAGCTACCTGCGCGAAGGCCGCGACTAGAGCCTTTGGTGAGGATCATCTTGTCGAAAAGCCTGCATCCACGTCTTTAAGATTTTTCTCTAGCGGCGGCCGAACACCGTGACGAGCTCGTCGACGACCTTTGTCCGCTCGGCGGTGTCGCCGGACTTCATCGCCTTTTGGACACAGTGGCCGATATGGCCGCGCAGGAGGTCGGCCTCGACGCGGGCGAGCGCGGCGCGGGCGGCGGCGATCTGCGTGACGATGTCGATGCAGTAGCGGTCGTCCTCGACCATTTTCGCGATGCCGCGAACCTGGCCTTCGACACGCTTGAGGGCGCTCAGCGGTTTGGATGTGTCGCCGTGCGGCATGGCCGTCTCCCGGTCTCGGTGGATACCCGTAGGGGGTATCTTACCCTCATGGGGCACGGCGATACCAGTAGGCACCGGCGGCGGTGAAGCCGAGGCCGTCATAGAGGCGGCGGGCGGGGGCGTTGGCTTCGAGCACCTGCAGCCAGAGGGTGGTGACGCCCTGCCCGGCCGCCCAGGCTTCGAGATCTTCTATCACCATGCGGGCGCCGCCTTTGCCGCGCAACGCGGTGAGAGTCGCCATGCATTCGATGCCGCAATAGGGCGCTTCCGCAACGGCGAGGCCGACAGCGGCGGGTGCGCCGTCGATGCGGGCGATGAAGAAGGTCTTCGGTTCCGGCAGGGCGGCAATGATGCCGGGCGCGGTGGCGCGGCGGTCCGGGGTGACGACGGAAAGGTAGATGGCGAGCCAGTCCTGGGTGGCGGCAGGGTGGCGGGCGACGGCTTGGCCGGCAACTAGTGAGGGAGAGGTTGCCAGTATGCCCCCTCCGCCCCTTTGGGGCACCTCCCTCGCAAGCGCAGGGGAGGAAAGTTGTTTCGTCATCAGGAGGGTGCGGTCTAGGGCGGTGTAGCCGCGCTGTTCAAGACGGGTATCGAGATCGGCGGGCTGCGAGATGTCGACGATCTGGTAGATCGGGGGGAGGCCCTGGGCGCGGTAGACGGCCTCGGTGGCGGTGATGGCGGCGTCTACATCCGTGCCTGTCCAGTAGAGACTTTGCACGGAGTTGGCGCGCTGGCTGCCGCCGCCGGAGAAGCGCAGCGTCCAGCCGTCACGCTCGAGTGTTTCGCGCGGCGGCCAGGCGCGGGCTGCAGCCTCTTCGAGCGCTATGCGGGCGGTATGAGTGAGCATGGTTCAGTCTTGTGAGGCGGCAGAGAGCTTGCGAGGCTGTAACGTTTCGAACACCCAGCATGGCCAGGACGGCGCGCAGATGAAACCCTTTCGTTCCTTCGATGGCGGCGATGTTCAGGCAATTCGCGGAAGGTACGGGGTCGGATATGCTGGCGCTGGCGGCAAAGGCGCGTGCGGGGCTGAGGACGCCCATCGCGCTGGAGAAGATCACGGCGCGGACGCTGGTGCTGGCGGGCGATAGCGACATGCTGGCGACTCAGCCGGAGGTGCTGGCGGCGGCCATTCCGGGGGCGAGCCTCAAGGTGATCGCGGGGGATCACATGCGGGTGGTTGGGACGGCGGCGTTCAGGCAGGGGATTGTGAATTCCTTCGGTTACGCCATTCGCAGATAGATGACGGGCTATTCCTTTTTGCGGACATAGCGGATTTCGGTGCTGAGGTTTGAGGTGCCATTGCTGAGGATCTCGCTGCGCTCGACCCATGTATCGGGTGTCTCGAACTGGACGGCGGTGATCATCATTTCGACGGCTGTCGACATGCTTTCGAAGCGCATCTGGAAGCCGGTGTCGTTGAGGGTGACGGTGCCCGTGACGGTCTTGGGTGTCTGGCCGGTGATTTTCGTCGACAGGGCTTCGTTGGGCGTGCGGGTGACCGTGATGGTGTCGTTTTCAGCGTCATAGGCGAAAACGACGTCTGTGATCTGGCGGATGCCGGCGATGCCGCCCGTGCGAACAGAGGTGCCGGTGATCTGACCGACCGCACTGTCCCAGGCGAAGGTCATCGTGGTGCGGATTTCGTCAGGATAGGCGGGGGTCGCGGGCTGCCATTCCCCGCCCGCGATCATGTCGAAGAGGGGCGAGAGCGGATGGCCGGCGGACGGGCCGGAGGCTTCTGCTGCGATGGCGGGCGCGGCGAACGCAAGCGTTGCCGCGATGAGGACCGATTTAAGGACGTTCACGGCTTTGCTCCCTTTGCTTCCCCTTGCTAAGCACGCGGCCAAGGAGCGGCTTATGTTGAATGTCACCACGCCCGGCGCTTTGACGGGTCTTCGCGTTATCGATCTGTCTCGTGTGCTGGGCGGGCCTTACGCCACACAAGTGCTGGGCGATCATGGCGCGGATGTGGTGAAAGTCGAGCCGCCGGGGGGCGATGAGACCCGCGAATGGGGGCCTCCGTTTCGTGAAGAAGCGGGCCGTGAGGACGAGGGCAAGCGTGGGCCGAGCGGCTATTACCTCAATGTGAACCGGAACAAGCGCGGGATCGCGCTGGATCTGCGCAAGGCGGATGGACGGCTGGCGCTGCTGCGGCTGCTGGAGGATGCGGATGTACTGGTCGAAAACTTCAAGGCGGGGACGCTGGAGAAGTGGGATCTTGGCTTTGAGGCGGTGCTGCAGCCGATGTTCCCCAAGCTGATCCATGCGCGCGTGTCGGGCTTTGGCAGCGAGGGGCCGTATGGCGGATTTCCGGGCTATGACG
>Ga0105044_10015412_pt1 | contig 10329 bp, 8 predicted proteins | sample MAT01_FD_78092 | JGI IMG/M metagenome (GOLD analysis project Ga0105044, IMG submission 78092) | Freshwater microbial communities from Lake Fryxell liftoff mats and glacier meltwater in Antarctica - MAT-01 | ecosystem: Environmental > Aquatic > Freshwater > Ice > Liftoff microbial mat | place...
ATCAGCATCTATCGGCAGCTTGCCGGTGGCGTGACCAGCGCGCTGCTGCTGCACGGCTCGGCCAATCCGATGGGCGGCCAGAGCCAGACGGTGAAGTGGCGCTGGGGTCGCGACGCCGACGGTCTTGTGTTCGAAGGCAGCAAGCCGGGCGTGAAGTTCGCGCTCGGCGAGAACGTCAAACAAGCCAACTGGGGCGATGCCTTTACCACCCGCTATCCGCAGTCGCGCATGGGCGTCGAGCAGATCATGCTCGACTCGTTCAACGCAGCCAAGGCCTATGGCGAACGTCGCGACGCCTGGAACAAGTCCAAGTCCGGGCCCGCGCCGCGCACCGATCTGCGCCTGCAGGCGCTGCTGGAGATCCTGCGCGGCGAACGCGTGGTGCATATCCACAGCTATCGCCAGGACGAAATCCTGATGTTCGTGCGCCTGTCGCAGCAGTATGGCTTCAAGGTCGCATCGTTTACCCACATCCTCGAAGGCTACAAGGTGGCCGATGCACTGGCCTCGATCGATGCCGGTGCCTCCACCTTCAGCGACTGGTGGGGATTCAAGATGGAGGTCTACGACGCGATTCCGTACAACGCTGCGATCATGAGCGATGCCGGCGTGCTGACCTCGATCAACTCCGACTCCGACGAAATGGCGCGGCGACTCAACGCGGAGGCCGGCAAGAGCCGCAAGTACGGCGGCATGTCCGACGAGCGAGCGCTTGCGATGGTCACCATCAATCCCGCCCGGCAGTTGCGGATCGATGCGCGTGTGGGCTCGCTGGAGCCGGGCAAGGATGCCGACTTCGTGATCTGGAACATGCATCCGCTGTCGTCGATGGCGCGGGTCGAGCAGACCTGGATCGAAGGTCGCAAGTATTTCGATCGCCGCGACGACGCGAGCGCGCAGCTGGCGGTGGTCGCCGAGCGCGAACGCCTGATCGAGAAGGCGCTGCCCGAGCGGATGAAACTCATCGGCACTGGCGGTGGTCCTCGCGGTGGACCCGAGCCTGCCACGCCCGGCAAGGACGGACCGCAGGGCCTGCTCGGCGTGCTGTGGAATCGCGAGGCGCAGATGCACACGGTCGAGCAGTGGGCTGTGGTGCATGGCGCGAGCCGCGGCATCTATCACAGCGGCCAGAACGTGCAGGCCTGCAGCGTGAAAGAACATGTGCATTAAGACGCGGGGAAATCAGGCCATGATCAGTGCAAAACTTCCGCCCACCATCCGCCGCGCCACCGCAGCGCAGGAAACTCCGCGCATGATCAGCAACCTTCGTCTCGCCGCCGGCGTGCTAGCAGCGCTGCTTGCAGGCCACGCCCATGCCCAGAACGTCGTCACCGTGCCGGGTGCGCCGCAGGACCGGCCGATCGTGATCGTCAATGCCACCGTGCACCCGGTGTCCAGTGCTCCGATCGCCAATGGCCGGGTGCGCTTCGAGGCCGGCAAGATCACCGCAGTCGGCGCCGAGGTGTCCACCGAGGGCGCCAGCGTGATCGACGCCAGCGGCAAGCATGTCTATCCGGGCATGCTCGCGGCTTCCAGCGTGATCGGACTGGTCGAAGTGCAGGCCGTGCGCGCCACCAACGACACCACCGAAGTCGGCGCGCTCAATCCGAATGCGCGCGCGCAGGTCGCGGTCAATGCCGATTCCGAAGTGGTGCCCGTGACCCGCGCCAACGGCGTGCTCGCCGCACTGGTGCACCCGGTCGCGGGGCAGCAAGGTGTGATCACTGGCAGCGCGGCGGTCCTGCAGATGGACGGCTGGACCTGGGAAGACATGACGGTGCGCGGCGATGTCGGCCAGTACATCGAGTGGCCATCGCTGATCATTCCGGACTTTCTGCCACCGCCGCTGATCCAAGCCACGCGCAAGGCGCAGGTGGACAAGCGCATTGCGCTCGAAAAGGCGCTGACCGACGCCAAGTCCTATCGAACCGCGAAACAGGCCAACGCGGTCAGCCTGCCCGATCTGCGCTGGGAGGCCATGTTGCCGGTCCTGCGCAAGGAGCAGCCGGTGCTGATCGGTGCCAACGACATGGAATCGATCGAGGACGCGCTCGATTTCACCGCGCGCCACGACCTGCGCATGGTGCTGGTCGGCGGACTCGAGGCGTGGCGCCTCGCGGCCCTGCTCAAGGCGCGCGACATCCCGGTGATCGTCGCTGGCACCCACGTGTTGCCGCTGCGCCGCTCCGACCCCTTCGATGCGGCCTTCAGCAATCCCGCGAAACTGCACGCAGCGGGACTCAAGTTCGCGATCTCGGGACCGGGCGACTCGTTCAGCGTATCCAACGAACGCAATCTGCCGTACCACGCCGCGACGGCCATCGCCTACGGGCTGCCTGCCGACGAGGGTCTGAAGGCGGTCACCCTGTATCCCGCGCAGATCCTCGGCGTGGCCGACCGTCTGGGCTCGCTCGAGACCGGCAAGGATGCGACGCTGTTCATCAGCGACGGCGATCCGTTGGAGAACTCCACTGCCATCGAACAAGCCTGGATCGGCGGTCGCGTGGTGGACTTGCGCAGTCGCCACACCAAGCTCAACGACAAGTACCGCGCGAAGTACGGGCAGCCCGGGCGCTGAGCTCGCGCAGCGCAGAGCCCGGATTGCGCGCATCGCATCCGGGCCGCGGTGACACGGGGCGTATCGACTCTTGGGCGGACTCCGCGCGAGCGTCGAACGGCAATTCGCCGGCGCGCTCAGCGCACCTTCAATTGCAGGTCCGTGTGCACCGCATTGGGCGGCGCCATCCGCGTCTGGGTGATCTCGACCGCGACGATGCCCGGCTCCTTGCGCAGCAAATACGCCAGTGCGTGGGCCTGCGCGATGCGCCGGGTCGTGATGGCGACCCGTATGAGCAGTTCAGGGCAGTCTTCGCCATCGCCGCGTGCTTTTGATTCGTCGGGCACGAACCGGGTCATTTCCGCACCCGGTGGCAACAGTTGCAGGATGCGCTGACTGACTTCGACCAGGCGTGTCGGTACATCGCTGCATGCGGTTGCCTCGACGGCAGCGTTGCTCGAGAACAGCAGCGCCAAAGGCAGCGCAAAACGAGGAATGGCGATCATGGGCTCTCCGTGGCGATTCGTTCGCGGGAGGCGGTGCGCAATGCAGCGCCTCGATCAGTTGCTCGGGCATGAGCGGACCTTGCGATTGATTGCAGGGGTTGGTTGCCTACGGTGCGCTGGTGGTCGACGCAGCTACAGGCGGATCAGCGGTGTCGGCACTGGTTCTGAATTCCGGCGCACGCCGCGCGCGCTGCGCCTGCTCGAAAGCATATGCGATGCCGATCAGGGTCGGCTCCGACCACGCGCCGGCGAAGAAGCTGATGCCGACCGGCATGCCGTGCACGAAGCCTGCCGGCACGGTGATGTTCGGATAGCCCGCGACTGCTGCCGGCTGCGAACTGCCGCCGCCGAAGCTGTCGCCGTTGATCCAGTCGGTCGGCCACGCGGGGCCGTTGCTGGGTCCGAGCAGCGCGTCGAGCCGATGCGCCTTGAGTGCTGCGTCGATGCCGTCGGGCCCTGCGAGCTGGCGTGCTTCGGCCCGCGCCTTGCGGTATTCAGGCTCGGTGAGCGGACCTTTGGCGTTGGCCGCTGCGAGGGTTTCCTGGCCGAACCAGGGCATCACGCGCGCGGCCTCGCGTTGGTTGAACGCGATCAGGTCGGTGAGGTTGCGCACCGCTGCCTCGGGTGCGCGGGTGGCCAGGTACTCATTGAGGCCGTGCTTGAACTCATACAGCAACACGGTGAACTCCTGTGCGCCATAGGTGCGGAAGTTCGGCAGCGTTACCGGGTCCACGATTGCCGCGCCCTGCGCTTTCAATGTGGCGATGGCGTTGTCGAGTGCGGCGTCCACGCGCGGATGGAAACCGAAGAACTGGCGCACCACGCCGATGCGCTTGCCGCGCAGGGCGTCGGGATCGAGTACGGCGGCCAAGTCGAATGCCGCGTGCGCTGCCGATGCTGCAGTGGCCGGATCGTCGGGATCGACGCCGCGCAGCGCACCCAGCAGCACGGCCGCGTCGGCCACGCTGCGCGCCATCGGGCCGGCCGTATCCTGGCTCACGGAGATCGGGATGATGCCGCTGCGGCTGACCAGCCCCACGGTCGGTTTGATGCCGACCAGTCCATTCGCCGAGGAAGGGCAGATGATCGAGCCGTCGGTCTCGGTGCCGATGCCGACCGTGGCCAGACTCGCAGCGATCGCAGCCCCGGTGCCCGAACTCGATCCGCAGGGGTTGCGATCGAGCGCATAGGGATTCTTCGTTTGCCCGCCGCGCGAACTCCAGCCGCTGCTGGAATCGTCCGAGCGGAAGTTGGCCCACTCGCTGAGATTGGTCTTGCCGAGGATCACGGCCCCGGCTTCGCGCAGGCGCCCGGCCACGAAGGCGTCGCTGATCGCCACATGCTCGGCCAACGCCAGCGAGCCGGCGGTGGTTTTCATGCGGTCTTTGGTGTCGATGTTGTCCTTGATCAGCACCGGAATGCCATGCAGCGGGCCGCGGACCTTGCCGCCTGCGCGCTCGGCGTCCAGCGCATCGGCGATCGCCAGCGCGTCGGGGTTGAGCTCGATGACTGCGTTGAGGGTCGGACCGGCGTCGTCGATGGCGGCGATACGGTCGAGATACCACTGGGTGATGCCGCGTGCGGTCAGCTCACCGGCGGCCATGCGCGCCGACAGATCGGCGATCGAGGCTTCGCGCAGGTCCAGCGCCGCTGGTGGCGCGGCTGCTGGCGGCATGGCCGCGGCGGCCGGTGGCTTGGGGGACTGCCCGCACCCGATCAGGGTCGCGGCCAGCACAATCAGAAACGCGCAGGATTTCATTCGCATGCGCGGATCGTAGCAAGGCAGCACCCCTTCGACCGTTTGCCGGCTACGTTGTAGCATCGTCGGCCGCCGTATCCAGCCGCTGTATTCGCCCGCAAAGACCGACCTGCCATGAACCTGATCGAAGACCTCCAGTGGCGCAACCTGCTCGCCGATTGCACCGACCTCGATGGTCTGGGCAAGCGTCTGGCGCAAGGCCCGCTGACGCTTTACTGCGGCTTCGATCCGACCGCCGACAGCCTGCACGTGGGCCACTTGATGGGCCAGCTGACCCTGCGCCGTTTCCAGCTTGCCGGACATCGTCCACTACCGCTGGCGGGCGGCGCTACCGGCATGATCGGCGATCCCAGCGGCAAGTCCGCCGAGCGCAACCTGCTGACCCGCGAACAGCTCGAACACAACGTGGCCTGCATCAAGGGCCAGCTGTCGAAGCTGCTCGATTTCGACAGCAGCAGCAATCCCGCCCAGCTGGTCGACAACGCCACCTGGACGATCGGCGTGTCGTACCTGGATTTCCTGCGCGATATCGGCAAGCACTTCTCGGTCAACATGATGGTGGCCAAGGACAGCGTGCGCGCGCGGATGGACAGCGAGTTGGGCTTAAGCTACACCGAGTTCAGCTACATGCTGCTGCAATCGTTCGATTTCTACTACCTGCGCCGTGCCTACGACTGCGAGCTGCAGATCGGCGGCAGCGACCAGTGGGGCAACATCACCGCCGGCACCGATTTGATCCGCAAGAAACTGCAGGCCAGCTGCTGGGGCATGACCTTTCCGCTGATCACCAAGTCCGATGGCAGCAAGTTCGGCAAGACCGAATCGGGCGCGGTGTGGCTCGATCCCAAGCGCACCAGCCCGTACCGTTTCTACCAGTTCTTCGTGAATACCGAAGACAGCATGCTGCCGACCTACCTGCGCAAGTTCACCCTGCTCGCACGCGCCGAGATCCAGGCGCTGGAAGCCACGCACGCGGAACGGCCGGAGGTGCGCCAGGGGCACAAGGCGCTGGCACGCGAGGTCACCACCCTGGTGCACGGTGCGCAAGCGTACGAGGACGCGATGCGAGCGAGCGAGATCATGTTCGGCGGCCGTGTCGAGGGTGTGAGCGAGACCGTGTTCGAAGACGTGGTCGGCGAAGTGCCGACCCACGACTTGCCGCGCGAGCATCTGGGCGGAATCGGAATGCCGCTGATCGACGCGGTGGTCGCCGCGGGCCTTGCCAGCTCCAAGGGTGCTGCACGCCGCGATATCGAGGGCGGCGGTTTGTACGTGAACAACATCAAGCAGGGCGATGTCGCGCGCAATGTGAGCGTCGCCGATGCGCTGTTCGGACGCTATCTGTTGCTGCGCAAGGGCAAACGCTCTTACGCGGTGTTGCGCATCGTGGACTGAGGCTGGCAGGTCGGGGCGACCTGCCCTACAGAGGCATCTCGGGACGACCTGGGTTGCCAGCGGAGCCTCAGCGCGAGGCCTTCTTGCGGTCGTTCTCGGTCAGGAACCGCTTGCGCAGGCGGATCTGGTTGGGCGTGATCTCCACCAGTTCGTCGTCCTGGATGAACTCCAGCGCCTGTTCGAGGCTGAACTTCACCGCCGGCGTCAGCATCAGGTTGTCGTCCTTGCCGGCGGCGCGGAAGTTGGTCAGCTGCTTGGCGCGCAGGGCGTTGACCGTCAGGTCGTTGTCCTTGGAGTGGATGCCGACGATCTGGCCTTCATAGATTTCCTGGCCGGGCTCGATCAACAGGCGTCCACGCTCCTGCATCGCATACTGCGCATAAGCGGGCGACGGCCCGGTGCCGTTGGAGATCATCACCCCGTTGACGCGCTCGCCGATCGCACCCTCGGAACGCGGCGCATAGTGCTCGAACACATGGAACATCAGGCCGGTGCCGGCCGTGATGGTGCGGAACTCGGTCTGGAAGCCGATCAGTCCGCGCGCCGGGATCAGGTATTCAAGGCGCACGCGGCCGCGGCCATCAGGCTCCATGTTGCGCAGCTGCGACTTGCGCTCGCCCAGGCGCTGCATCACGCCGCCCTGGAACTGCTCCTCCATGTCGACCACCAGCTGCTCGAAGGGCTCGCTGGCCACGCCGTCGATGTCCTTGATGATCACCTCGGGTCGCGACACGGCCAGTTCGTAGCCTTCGCGACGCATGTTCTCGATCAGGATCGACAGATGCAGCTCGCCGCGGCCCGAGACCTTGAACTTCTCTGCTTCCTCGGTTTCCTCGACCTTGAGCGCCACGTTGTGCTGCGTCTCGCGCATCAGGCGGTCGCGCAGCTGGCGCGAGGTGAGGAACTTGCCGCCGGAGTGTTCTTTCTGGCCCGCGAACGGCGAGTTGTTGACCTGGAAGGTCATGCTGATGGTCGGCTCGTCGACGGTCAGCACCGGCAGCTGTTCGGGGGTATCGAGTGCACACACGGTGTCGGAAATGCCCAGCCCCTCGATGCCGGAGATCGCGATGATGTCGCCGGCTTCGGCCATCTGCACCTCGCGGCGCTCCAGGCCCATGAAGCCGAGTACCTGCAGCACTCGGCCATTGCGCTTCTTGCCGTCGCGCGCGACGACGCTTACCTGCTGGTTGGGCTTGATGATGCCGCGCTGGATGCGGCCGATGCCGATGATGCCGACGTAGTTGCTGTAGTCGAGCTGGCTGATGCGCATCTGGAACGGGCCGTCCGGATCGACTTCCGGCGCCTTGACGTGATCGACGATGGCCTGGAACAGCGGATCGAGGTTGCCATCGCGCAGATCGGGGGTCATGCCGGCGTAGCCGTTGAGCGCCGACGCGTAGACGGTGGTGAAATCGAGCTGGTCGTCGGTCGCGCCGAGACGATCGAACAGATCGAAAGTGGCATTGAGCACCCAGTCGGGGCGCGCGCCGGGCGGTCGATCTTGTTGATCACCACGATCGGCTTGAAGCCCATGTTGAACGCTTTCTGGGTCACGAAGCGCGTCTGCGGCATCGGGCCGTCGAAGGCGTCGACCAGGATCAGCACCGAGTCGACCATCGACAGCACGCGCTCGACCTCGCCGCCGAAGTCGGCATGGCCCGGCGTATCGACGATGTTGATCCGCCAGTCGCGCCACGTGATGGCGGTGTTCTTGGCCAGGATCGTGATGCCACGCTCCCTTTCGATGTCGTTGGAGTCCATCACGCGATCCGGCATCACCTGCCGGTCGGACAGCGTGCCCGACTGCTTGAGCAGCTGGTCGACAAGGGTGGTCTTGCCATGGTCGACGTGGGCGACAATGGCGATGTTGCGGAGCTTTTCAATCGACATGCGGGTTCCATTCCGGACGATGCGGTCCGGTGGTGCAGACAACGACAGGGGTGCGCAAGGCGCAAAGACGCGACGCAGTATAGCGGGGACGCCGTTTTGTTGCTGCGGCGCAACGGACTGGGCCAAGCGCGCTTGCTCCCGCTAACATGGGCGCTCCTGATCCCGGAGCGACCCATGGCAGCCCTCAGCGCCCATTTCCAGCTTGCACGCGGCCCGATCCGCTTGAATCTATTCGCCGACAAGGCACCTATCACGGTGGCGAACTTCGTCAATCTCGCGCGACGCGGGTACTACAACGGCCTGAGCTTCCACCGGGTGATCCCCGATTTCATGATCCAGGGCGGCTGCCCCGAGGGTTCGGGCCGCGGTGGCCCCGGCTACACGTTCGAAGACGAGGTCGGCACCGGCCTTGGCCATGACGGCGGCGGCGTGCTCTCGATGGCCAATGCCGGTCCGGGCACCAATGGCAGCCAGTTCTTCATCACCCACACCGCGACTGCGTGGCTGGATGGCAAGCACACCGTGTTCGGCAAGATCTTCGACGCGCAGGACCAGGTCGTGGTCGACGCGGTGCGTGGTGGCGACGTCATTCAGTCGTTGACCATCGAAGGCGACTACGCACCGCTGTTCGCGCAGACCCAGGCCCATCTGGATCGCTGGAACGCGATTCTCGACAAGCGCTGATCGCCGGACTCCAAGCGCACATGGCTGCGGCTGCGGCTGCCGCAACCGTGCGCGGCTAGGGTGCGCGCGGACGCTGCGTGTGTTCGCGCAGCAGCGCTTCACGCGGCGCACTGGACGCGGCCGCATCGCGCGCAAACCAGGCCTCCCAGCGCGAATCCATCAGCGCGCGCCAGCCATCGCCCATGCGCGGTGGGTGGCCGCTGGAGATGCTGAACTCCCACAGTCGCGACAGCCGCTCGGCGATCACCGGGCGCACGCTCGGGTCTGAGTCCGGGATCAGGCCCAGTTCGGCATCGATGGCCGACAGCAGCGAGGTGCCGGCATCCGCGCGCAGTCCCATCTGGCGCAGCGCACCAAGCGCGCGCAGGTCGGCATCGTGCTCGGCGAGCAGCGGATCGAAGTCGGGCAGCGCGCGCTTTGCGAAGTGATCCAGCTCCGCGTGCGCCAGCTCATGGGCGATGATGAAAGTGATTTCCGCTTCATCGCGCGCGCGCACAAGCAAGGCGGTGCGGATACGCAGGCGGCCATCGGGCAGCAGCTCGGCCTGGATCCCATCGTCGACAATCACCTCGACGGATGGCGCACTGGCGCCGGCCAGCGCGCTCACGCGCGCGCCAAGCCAGGCGACGATTGCCGGATCATCAAGTGCTGCGGGTGGCTGCCGGGTGGCGGTCGCGGAGCAGCCGGCGATCATCAGCAGTATCGACAGCAGGATCGCGCGGCGTGGAAGCGATGTTCGCAGATTGGTCATCGCGCGATTGTAGGACAGGGAATGCGCTCGGGTCTCGACCCTGCGCCCTGGGGGTGTCGATGCGAGCATCGTGGTGACTGCAATGTCCCGCTGCAGCCGCGGCTCCGGTCGCTGCCATGGCAGCTCCCACACGCGCTCCCATGACAGGTCCAGCAGCGAGATCGCCCGTCTCGCCTCGATCCCGTTATCTCACTGTGGGAGCTGGCATGCCGGCGACGGCAGACTCCCCACTACAGCATGCTGCGCGCAGGGACGCCGCAGCACCCGGCTCCGGCGCCGCGCCTCAGCGCACCGCCGCCACCCGCGGTCGCTCCGCGAGCGTGCGCAGCACGAAGTGCTCCAGCAGCAGGCGCTCGTTGGCATCGAGCGGCGAGAATTCCACTCCGCAGCGCTGCTGGTCGGGGTCCTCCGTGGCGCTCACGCTGCGTACCGTGCCGACCAGCTTGAGCGCATAGCGCGGGACCGAGCCCGGCAGCACCAGGTCGATACCCACCTGGTCGCCAGCCGCGATGACCGGCGTGGCGCACTCCAGTTGCAGGCCGCCGGCGCTGATGTTGGTCACCCGGCAGGGCAGCGCGGCTGCATCCGGCGCGGTGTAGTTGGTGGCCACCGCGTTGAGGCTGGTCGGTGCGCGCGGATAGCGCCGGAAGCGCTGCACCGACACGTCTGCCGGGTAGTCCAGCACTGCCAGCGGAAACGGCAGCAAGTCCTGCCGCAGCACGCGCGATTCGAAGCGCACGATTTCGGAGCCATGCACGCAGCGGAATGCGACCGGCGCTCCGCTCGC
>Ga0105044_10015418_pt1 | contig 10326 bp, 6 predicted proteins | sample MAT01_FD_78092 | JGI IMG/M metagenome (GOLD analysis project Ga0105044, IMG submission 78092) | Freshwater microbial communities from Lake Fryxell liftoff mats and glacier meltwater in Antarctica - MAT-01 | ecosystem: Environmental > Aquatic > Freshwater > Ice > Liftoff microbial mat | place...
AAGTTCGCTCTCTTGGGCTGACGGCATCTCCCGTGCCTTCACCATGACCGGTCAAACTGATCGGCATGTGGTGGCAGTCGTCGGCGATGGGGCGGGGACGGGTGGCATGACCTGGGAAGCGCTCAACAACACCACCCACGACAACAGTCGCAATCTGGTCATCGTCGTCAACGACAACGGTCGCTCCTACGCTCCGACGATCGGCGGTATGGCGCACTTCCTCAACGATGTGCGGACGCGGCGTTCGTACCGCACTCTCGACTCGACAACGAAGAAAGTCTTCGGGGTATTCGGCGCGCCAGGGCGAGCGCTGTATCGGGGCATCCGCGGGGGAACCCACGGCTTCCTTTCGAGGTTCTCCAACAACGAAGCGCTTTACTCGAATCTCGACATTAAATACCTTGGCCCCGTCCACGGCCACGACACCGCCGCGTTGATTGCGGTGCTCAAGCGAGCAAAAGGCTATGGCGCTCCGGTGATCGTGCACGCGATCACTGAGAAGGGTCGCGGCTATCAGCCGGCGCTGCGAGACACCGCCGACCAGTTCCACGCGGTCGGTCAGATCGATCCAGAGACCGGCGAATCGATCGAAACCGGTGGCGCGCCATCCTGGACCTCGGTATTTTCCGATGAGATCGTTCGATTGGCCGATGTGAATCCAAAGATCGTCGGGATCACGGCCGCGATGCTTCGCCCGACCGGTCTGCACAAGTTTGCCGACACGTATCCCGATCGCGTTCTCGACGTCGGTATCGCAGAACAACACGCTGTGACGTCAGCCGCAGGGCTCGCGTATGGCGGTCTCCACCCGGTTGTCGCGCTGTATGCGACGTTCATGAACCGCGCGTTCGATCAGGTGCTCATGGATGTTGCCTTGCACAAGGCTGGCGTGACGTTTGTCCTCGATCGGGCCGGTGTGACAGGACCCGATGGGCCGAGCCACCACGGCATGTGGGATCTCGCGATGCTCCAAGTGGTGCCGCACATTCGAATTGCGGCACCGCGTGATGCAACTCGTCTTCGCGAGGAGCTTGGCGAAGCCATTGCGGTCGAAGATGCGCCGACTGTCGTGAGGTTCGCGAAGGGAGAAGTCGGAAGCGATTTCGACGCAGTGCGACGCACCTATGACGGGGTTGATGTGCTTCGCGAGGCTTCCCACAAAGATGTGCTCATCGTCACAGTCGGGCCGATGGCCGGGCTTGGACTCGAGGTCGCTGAGCGTCTCGCCGCTCAGGGTATAGGCGCAACCGTCGTTGACCCTCGATGGGTCATTCCGGTGCCGAAGAGCATTGTCGAGCTTGCCGCAGACCACCGGATTGTTGTGACCATAGAAGACGGAGTAAAGGTCGCCGGGATCGGCACAAGAATTCGCCAAGACCTCAGGGCTGCTGGCGTCGACACGGCTGTCGATGAGCTTGGCCTGCCAGCTGAGTTTCTCGATCATGGCAGCCGCAAGTTTATCCTTGAGCAGGCCGGCCTTACCGCGCAAACGATCGCCCGTGACGTTGTTGCGCAGGTGCTCGGCAGCAAAATTCCGATCGCGAGACCGCTTCCGGAAGAGTCTGTGGTCAAGACTCGCGTTACCGAGAGCTGAACGAACCGTCAGTCTCAACGACATTGTTTTCTAGGTTCACGGAATTGTTTTACCTAACCGAATCAAGTTCGCTATGCTACGCAACAAGCGCATAGCGAATTCGATTCCGCTTTCGATGGCTAGGCGCAAAATCATTGGCGCCGACCACCGAAAGAGGCACACTTTGTTCACCAACAGATCGCAAGTATCGTCCCGATCGAAGCGACGGACCGTTGCCGCAGTCAGTCTCTCGGCAGCCATCGCGGCGGTGTTGTCCGGGTGTTTTGCCCCGCCAACGGAAGCATCGGTTGGATTCGACGGTCTTCAGAGCGCGACCATTCAGCTTGAAGCGCTCGGTCGTTTCATCCAACCTGGAACCACGGATTCCCTTGGGTCCGGGACCACGGGTTCTGGGTTCTTCATCACCTCAAGTGGACTCGCTATCACGAACACCCACGTTGTCGCTGGTGCAGGCACAGTCGAGGTCTGGACTGGTGATGACCCCGACAACAGTTTCGGCGCGACAGTTCTCGGGAGTTCAGAATGCTTGGATCTCGCCGTCGTTCAGGTAGAGGGTTCCAACTTTCCGTTCCTCAGCTGGTACGAGGGCGAGATCGAGACCGCGCTCGAGGTCTACTCGGCAGGTTTCCCGTTGGGACTGCAGTATACCCTCACGCGGGGCATTGTTTCAAAGGCCGATATTCCATTTGACAGCAACTGGGCCTCGCTCGATCGAGTCATCGAGCACGATGCCCGAACCCGCGGCGGAAACTCCGGCGGACCACTCGTCGACGCTGATGGTCGGGTCGTCGGGGTCAACTACGCCGGCGAGAACGAGTTCGACTTTAACTTTGCGATTCATCGAGATCAGGTGCTTCCAGTGTTGCAGGATCTGATCGATGGCAAGCCGGTTTTGAGCCTCGGCGTCAACGCGGAAGCTCTACCGCCTGACGACGATGGTGCACCACTCGGTGTCTGGGCGACCTCCATTGTTGCGGGCGGGCCTGCGGATCTCGCCGGCATCGAGGCTGGCGACCTCTTGGTGGATCTTGCGGGCATCCCTCTCGCACAGTCTGGAACGATGGAGGAGTATTGCGAGGTCGTTCGCACCCAGGGGGTCGATGCAACGATTGACGTTACGGTCTACCGCCCATCAGAGGACCGGTTTTACGAGGGACAGTTCAATGGACGTGAACTGGCCGCCTCCGAAGCCGGTGGTGGTTCACAACCGACGCCAGAGCCGGCCGGCAGCTTCGTAACAGTCTCGGACGATAGCGGCGCAATTAGCGTCAGCGTGCCGGACACTTGGTCACAAGTCGACGGGTCGCAAACCACCGACGCGGCTGGTGATCCCGTCTTCAAGCTCACGGCATCCCCGGACATCGCTGCGTTCTTGTCAGGCTTCGACGTTCCTGGCCTTCGGCTCGAAGCCTCACAAACGTTGGACAGTAGCAGAATTGCCGAAGTGCTCTTGAGCCTAACGGTGCCCCTCAGCGCCGTATGTACGCCAAGCGAAAGCGGTCCGTATGACGACTCGTTTTACGTTGGCGAGTACTCGTACCTCACGGACTGTGGGAGCGCGGGTTCCGATGTGGTGGTAGTCGTTGCAGAGGATATTGCTGGCACACACCTCATGTTCCTCACGGCGCAACTGGTCAGTTCCGAGGACAAGACCACTGTGCTCGAAAAAATACTGGCTACATTTATCGCAAGCTTCTAGGCAGCGCGTTCGGCGGTTAAACCACCCCAGCGATTCTGGGGTGGTGGAAGGTGTCGCCGAACGCGCGCTCTGAAGCTCCCGAGCGGTCAAGGTATGGCGTGACGCCACCCATCTGAAACGGATAGCCTGCCCCGAGTATCAGACACAGGTCAATGTCTTCGGCTGCCTCCACGACGTGATCATCGAGCATCCGCTTGATCTCATCGGCAAGCCCGTCTTCAATCCGGCGCTGCAGCTCGACAGCCGTCATCGGAGTCGAGCCGCCCTTGACGATGTCCAGAGCGGCCTTGTCGATGCCCTTGATCTTGCCCTTGGCATCGCGTTCGAATATTCGTCCGAGCTCTGCGAGCTTGTGCAGATTGGCGCTGTCGAAGAAGCGATCTGGGAATGCCGCGTGGTGGGTGTCGAGCACGTGAGCGCCGACCTTGAGACCGACGAGTTCGAGCAACTCGAACGGTGTCATGGGCAGGCCGAATGGCCGCGTCGATTCTTCGACCACCCCAAAGGGCGTGCCGGTGTCGACGGCATGCATGGCTTCGCCGAGCACCTTGGCGAGGATACGGTTCACGACGAAACCAGGTGTGTCTCGAGTAATGACCGCGTTTTTGCGAAGGTTGGCTGCCGTCGCCATCGCCGTCGCGAGGGTTTCATCGGTTGTGCTTGGAGTCTTCACGATCTCGATCAGCGGCATGACGGCGACCGGGTTGAAGAAATGGAAGCCGACAACGCGCTCGGGGTGGGCAAGCTTCTCACCAATTTCCTGGACGGAAAGCGAAGAGGTGTTTGTCGCAAGAATCGCCTCGGCGCTGATGTACTGCTCAACCTCGGCAAAGACCGCCTGCTTCGCCTCGAGTTCCTCGAAGATCGCCTCGATAACCCAGTCACAGGCCGCGAAATCGGACTTGTCGGTGGTGCCGGTCACGAGTGCAGTGATGCGATTGGATTCATCCCGCGAGATGCGGCCTTTTGCGAGCAGCGCTTGGATCTCGCCGCGAATCCAAGCGACACCCTCATCGACTCTGCCCTGATCGAGATCAGTAATGACAACTGGAACCTGCAGGCGCCGAACGAACAGCAGCGCGAACTGGCGCGCCATCAGCCCGGCGCCGATAATGCCGACCTTAGTGACCGGTCTGGCGAGTGCCTTGTCAGGTGCACCAGCCGGGCGCTTTGCACGCTTCTGAACCAAGTTGAACGCGTAAATACTGGCTCGGAACTGATCGCCAGAGATCAGGTCAGCGAGCGCCTCATCTTCGAGCTCGAAGCCTTTTTTCTTGTCGACACTCTTTGCCGACTTCAGCAACTCGAGTGCACGATACGGCGACTGGGCAACCTTGCCGATGCGGCTTGCGAGAGTCTTCTCGGCGATACCAATGGCGATGTCCCATTTTGCGAGTCGCTCAACCTTGCCAGGTTCGTTCTGGCGCTTGACCTTGATGGCTCCTGTGAGGACGCCGTCAGCCCACTTGATCGAGTCCTCCAGAAAATTCGCTGCAGGGAAGATCGCGTCCGCGATTCCGAGGTCAAAAGCCTGTTGGCCAGTGAGCATCCTGTTGTTTTTCAATGGGTTCGAAATGACGACCTCGAGTGCGTTCTCGATGCCGATGAGATTCGGGAGCAGCCACGCGCCTCCCCACCCCGGAATGATGCCCAGAAACACCTCTGGCAGTGCGAATCCAGCTGTTGAACTGTCGATCGTGCGGTAGTTCGCGTTGAGGCCGATCTCAACTCCACCGCCGAGCGCAAGTCCGTTCGTGAAGACGAATGATGGCACGCCAAGCTCGCTGAGTTTTCCGAGGGCCCAGTGCCCAAGCTGCGCCATGGCCTTTCCGGTCTCGCGGTCTGGGATCTCGCCGACCTTGGATAGGTCAGCACCAGCTGCGAAGATGAATTGCTTGCCCGTTACGGCGAGGCCCTGGATCTCTCCGCGGGAAGCGCGTTCCTTCTGCACGTCGAGCACACCTGCGAACTCGAGAAGAGTGTTGGGCCCGAGCGTGCTAGGCCGGGTGTGGTCCTTGCCATTGTCAAGGGTGACAAGGGCAAGCGTTTTTCCGCTCGCGAGCGGAATGTCGCGAACGTAGGAGTGCGTGATGATCTCGTCTGGGTCGAGGGCCGCGAGCGTGGCGAACTGGTCAGGGGTGGTTGTCGCCATCATCACTTCATCTTTCCGTTGTAGTGCGGGTTCTCCCAGATGACTGAGCCGCCCTGTCCAAGACCGACACACATCGCAGTGAGGCCATACCGCACATCCGGTCGCTCAGCGAACTGCGCGGCGAGTTGCACCATGAGTCGCACTCCAGACGAGGCGAGCGGATGCCCCATCGCGATTGCGCCGCCCCACTGGTTTACCCGAGCATCGTCATCAGCGATTCCGAAGTGGTCGAGCAGCGACAGCACTTGCACCGCGAACGCTTCGTTGAGCTCGAAGAGCCCGATGTCGTTGATCCGAAGTCCGGCCTTGCGGAGCGCCTTCTCGGTTGACGGCACTGGCCCGATCCCCATGATTTCGGGTTCGACTCCGGCAAAGGCAAAGCTCACGAGCTTCATTTTCGGGGCGAGGCCAAACTCCTTGGCGGCAGCAACACTCGCAATGATGCTGGCCGTCGCTCCATCGTTAAGACCAGACGCGTTGCCAGCTGTGACCCGACCGTGGGGACGGAACGGAGTCTTCAGTCCGGCAAGTCCCGTAAGTGTCGTCTCTGGCCGAAGCCCCTCATCTCGGGTCGCAAGCCCCCAGCCCTCAGTGGTCTTGATGGCGACCGGAACAAGGTCTGGCTGTATCTTGCCTGCATCATACGCAGCCGTCGCCTTGTGCTGGCTTGCCATCGCGAAACGATCAGCGCGTTCCTTGGTCAGTTGTGGAAAGCGATCGTGAATCCGCTCGGCTGTGTTACCCATGTTGAGTGCGTCGGCGCTCACTAGCTTCTCGGCGAGGAACCGCGGGTTCGGGTCGGCACCGAAGCCCATCGGGTGGCGGCCCATGTGCTCAACCCCGCCAGCAATACCGATGTCGTACGCGCCGAATGCGATCGCGCCAGCGATGGTCGTCACGGTTGTCATGGCACCGGCACACATGCGATCCAGTGCGTATCCAGGTACTGAGCGTGGCAAGCCGGCGAGGAGCGCCGCTGTTCGGCCAAGCGTCAGGCCCTGATCGCCCTGTTGGGTGGTCGCGGCGATCGCGACGTCATCGAAGCGCTCCTTGGGAATACTCGGATTCCGCTCGAGGAGTGCGATCATCGCTTTGACGATGAGGTCATCGGCCCGAGTGTTCCAGTACATGCCTTTCTCACCGGCCCGACCGAAGGGGGTTCGTACCCCGTCGACAAAGACGATTTCACTTCTCTCGGCCACAATGCCTCCACTGATCGATGTTCAGGGGCCATCGTATTGCGGCTCGATTTTGCGCGGGGATGGACTGACGGTTCCTACGAGGTCTGTTCTGGTGAGTCCTCGACTATTTGGCTGGCCTCGACAAAGGCTGCGGCGATTTGCTGTGCGGTTGCGTCAAGTTGCCACGGGCGGGCACCCCACTCGGCGAGTGCCAGACGAATCGCCGCGGCATCCGCCGGGGCTGGAGGGCTCCACGCAACCCGCCGCAGCAAGTCAGGTGTCAGCAGATTCTCCAGCGGCATTGTCAACGCATTAGCTACGGCGGCAAGCGCGGCCCTCGCTGACTTCAGTCGCCTATCAGCTTCTGGATTCTTCTCGGCCCAGACTCGAGGCTGTGGGATGCTCTCGCCAACGACCCGGGTGACTGGAAGTTCTTCAACCGCAAGACCCGTTTGGATGGCGTCCCACCAGCGGTCAATCTGTGGGCGACTTGCGCGGCCGGTGAACTCCTTCATGGCGACAAGGTCTCGCTTTGTTGCCGGCAGCGTTTTGGACGCTGCGACGAGAGCGGAGTCTGGAACGAGTCGGCCCGGGGCCGTATCGATTTCGCGGGCGTAGGCATCTCGTGTCATCCACAACTCTCTTGCGACGGCCAGACTGCGTGGACTGCGGATTGCATGCAACCCATTGAGCCTTCGCCAGGGCTCTGAGCGCACCACTGTGAGGTCCCGTTCGAGAACAGTTTCGAACTCCTGGCCGGCGATCTGCTCCTTTCCGTCGCGAGTCAGAATCTCGCCAAGCGCCTCGCGCACGTCGACCAAGAGCTCGACGTCGAGCGCCGCATACACGAGCCAGGATTGGGGGAGCGGACGGGTTGACCAGTCAGCCGCTGAGTGTTCTTTCGCGAGGTGGATTCCGAGCAACTCCTCGACGACTGCGCCGAGCCCTACGCGCGACAGTCCGGCCAACCGGGCTCCGAGTTCCGTGTCGAACAAGCGGGTTGGGTTCAGTCCCACTTCACGCAAGCAGGTAAGGTCTTGACTTGCCGCGTGCAGAATCCACTCTTCGGAGCTGATTGCGGCGTCAAGCTCGGTGAAGCGGCCGATTCCGATGGGATCGAAGAGGAACGTTCCAGCGTCTCGCCGAAAGATCTGAATCAAGTACGCGCGTTGTGAATAGCGGTAGCCGGATGCGCGCTCGGCATCGATTGCCACGGGACCTGTTCCAGCGGCAATCGCGAGCACGGCCTTGAGGTAGTCGTCGCGATTGTCGATCACCTCGACGGCGGCATGCTGCGCGTCGCCATGCTCGCCGACGGTACGTTGCTCGTCGTCCATGACCGACTCGGACGATTCGCGTTCTTGAGGTGGCGGCAGCTGGTCAGTCATTCCCGGCCCGACGCGCCGACAGCAGGCTCACTCCCTCTATCGCAGGCGGCAAGCCCGCGAGCATGCACACGAGGTCGTTCCAGGCTTCCACATGCGAAGCGATGTTGTGGTCGAGCGGTGTCCACGAGGCGCGCAGCTCGATCTGGGCACCGTCACCTTGACCGGCGAGTTCGCCGTAGCCGGTGGACAACACGCGTGTCGCGGTGCCACTCGCCGAGTGATACAGGGCTTCACGTTCGGTGAGGGCATCAACCAGCCACGACCACGCGACGTCGGCAAGAAAAGGATCCACCCCGATGTCGGTCTCCAATGGCGCTTGCGCGTAACAGATAACGCGGAACACTCCGTTCCAGGCCTGGGGGGCTTCTGGATCGTAGAGCAACACGAATCGCCCTCCACCGAACGGTGAATCGGCATCGTGTCGGGCAGGAGTGACATTGGCTGCAAGCGCCGCCGACCATGGCGCAACTGTGTCCGGGGCCGCTATCTCAGCGACGGCGAGTTCGTTGCGAACGGCAGCAGTCCGAAACGACTCCAACGCGGCGGCAAATTCGGCCGGCAACTGAGGCTGGTCAACGGACTCTGGCACGAGTGAAGATTAGGCTGAATCGCGGCACAACCCGCCGAGCCACGCCGCCGCTCATCGGGCGAGCGTCCGTCTGGCGGCGCGGAAAAGGAGGGCGTTGTGGTGAGACGATCGCGGTCCACCGTCTCTGCAATGCAAATCGCTGGCCTCGCCGCGGCAATCACGGGCGGATTGACCGCGGCAACCATACTCGGGGCGGCCATTGTGTCTGTGCTCTTCGCGCGAGCCGTAGTCACTCCTCCAAAGCGACAAGTCGAGGATGTCCGCATCCTCGGCCACGACGCCAAAACGATCACGTTGTCTGCGACTATCGACTCCCTTACCCCCGGCAGTTACAGCCTGTGGTTTCGTGGCGATTCCGGGCACGCGCAGATCGGCGAGATCATCCGTTATGACACGCAAACCGTAACTCGGGAGCTCGTCGCGGTTGACTTCGGCGACCTCGACAGTGCTCGGCGCGGCCGTTTGAGCGGGTGGTACTACTTGAGCCCGTCCGCGCTTGGCTACCCGTTCTCCGAGGTCGATATCGCGACAGAACTCGGAGCAGCGCCCGCTTGGCTGATTCCAGCCGCTGAGCCGAGCACACGCTGGATGATCGGCGTGCACGGCCGAGCGGTGCGAAGGCAAGAGGCCTTGCGATCGGTTCCGGTGATTCGGGAGGCGGGTTACAACTGTCTCCTCGTCTCCTATCGAAACGACGGGGATGCGCCTGGGAGCGCAGACAATCGCTACTCGCTCGGCGACGCTGAGTGGCGGGACGTTGAGGCTGCCATGAGCTTCACGCTCGAACACGGAGCGACCGAGATTGTGCTGATGGGATGGTCGATGGGAGGTGCAATCGTCCTGCAGGCGCTGACCAGATCACGTCATGCCGACGTGATCGCTGGCGTCGTGCTGGAGTCTCCGGTCGTCGATTGGGTGACAGCGCTGCAGTTTCAGGGTGCCGCTTACCGCCTGCCCTCAGTACTGCGTCTTGCCGTGGTGGCGCTATTGAGCAGTCGTCACACGCGCTGGTTGACGGGCCAATCGGCCGCAATCGACATCACGCGGATGGATCTGGTTGCGCGATCCGCGGAACTCAACACGCCAATCCTGCTTATGCACAGCGACGATGATGGCTTCGTCCCGTCAACTGCTTCGCGAGCCCTCGCGGCTGCCCGCCCCGATCTCGTGACGTTCGACTGGTTCACAACCGCTCGGCACACTCGGCTGTGGAATTACGATCGCGATCGGTGGAACGCCGATATTAGGTCTTGGCTTGCCGCGCTCGGGCGCCATCGCGACTGAAGGCCCACCGCGCGTACAGACTGCTCGATTCGTCGATAATCAATTGGGTGAGTTCGAGCGAGTTCTCGGCGGCAGAGCCCGCCGGATCCGGCATTGCGAACAGCGGAAGCCGCGCTGAGGTCAGGAGCGGAGAGGTCGTGAGGCACAACTCATCTGTAAGGCCAGCATTCACCAGTTGTGTTGCCAGCCTCGGTCCACCCTCGCAGACGATTGAGGCGAATCCGTTGTCTCTCAACAGCGTCGTGATTTCAACTGGATCCATGAAAGCTGCTGAATAGTCGTTCGCATCCGCAGCTGACAGGATCAGCGCCTCAGGGAATTGTGCACGGACGTCGCCGACGACTGAGATGGGACAGATCACGATCAATCGATCACCGGCATCCGAGTCAATTCGATGCCCGTCAAGGTGGCCCGTCGAGGTGACGACCGCCAAGCGTGA
>Ga0105044_10015419_pt1 | contig 10326 bp, 9 predicted proteins | sample MAT01_FD_78092 | JGI IMG/M metagenome (GOLD analysis project Ga0105044, IMG submission 78092) | Freshwater microbial communities from Lake Fryxell liftoff mats and glacier meltwater in Antarctica - MAT-01 | ecosystem: Environmental > Aquatic > Freshwater > Ice > Liftoff microbial mat | place...
AAGCGATCCTGAAAAGCCGCGACCGTCGCGAAGCCGGCCCGAACGCCCCGCCCGAAGGTTTGACGCTTTTCAAGGTGACCTATGCCGACGGTTTCGCCGACGACCCTGCCTGACCCGTACCCGGTAAAGCCCAACGGTTTGCATCGTTCGCAAGGCCACATTTTCCGAGTGCCCGGCAGCAAGAGCATCACCAATCGTGCGCTGGTCTTGGCGGCGATGGCCGAGCGGCCCTTCAAGCTCACTGGAGTGCTGCATTCGGACGACACGCGGGTGATGATGACCTGTCTGAAGGACTTGGGTTTCCAAGTCGCACACGATCCCGGGAAAGAAGAAACCACGGTTTCGCGACCTGCCGGCAGTTCGCGGATTCCCGCATCGGCCGCCGAATTGTTCGTCGGCAACTCCGGCACGACGGTCCGCTTCCTCGGGGCGATGCTCGGGTTGGGGAAGGGCACCTACCGACTCGACGGCGTCCCGCGGATGCGCGAGCGGCCTATCCAGGATTTGCTTGACGGCTTGAACCAACTCGGCATCGACGCGACCAGTGATGCCGCCACCGGCTGCCCGCCGATCGCGATCCGTTCGCAAGGATGGAGCGGCGGCCGCATCAGAGTGAAAGCCGACGTCAGCAGTCAATACCTCAGCGGCCTGATGCTGGCCGCGCCGTTCGGCGACGGCGAGACGGTCATCGAAGTCGTCGGCGAAGCCGTCTCCGAACCGTACATCGCCATGACGGTCGCCATGCTCCGCGACTTCGGCTTGGTCGTGGAAGTCAAGGGTGCAACATACCGGATCCCCGGACCGCAGACGATCAAGCTGGACGAATATGCGATCGAACCGGATGCCTCGAGCGCGAGCTACTTCTTCGCCGCCGCCGCGATTCTCGGTGGCAGAGTCACTGTTCAAAACCTCTCGCTCAATAGCCTGCAAGGCGACGTGCATTTCGTCGATGTGCTCCAGCGAATGGGCTGTCGAGTTGAAACGTGCGACGCGGGTATCACCGTCCACGGCGGGCCGTTGCATGGCATCGACATCGACATGAACGCAATCAGCGATACCGTGATGACCCTCGGGGCCGTCGCGTGTTTTGCCGAGGGACCGACGCGGATTCGCAACGTCGCACACATTCGGCATAAGGAAACCGATCGCATCTCGGCACTGGCGACCGAACTGCGCAGGCTTGGAGCGGAGGTGGAAGAATTGGAGGATGGCTTGAAGATCACGCCTCGACCTTTGCATGGTGCGGCAGTCGAAACGTACAACGACCACCGCATGGCCATGAGCCTGGCGTTGATTGGGTTAAAAGTGCCTGGTGTGATAATCAAAAACCCCGGCTGCGTCGCGAAGACGTATCCGGGGTTTTGGCAAGACCTGGATCAAGTAAAAAGTGTGAAGTAAAAAGTGAAAAGTGAAATGCCTCGCTTTTTACTTTCCACTTTGAACTTTTTACTTGAAGGCTTATGCCTTCTTCGGTTCCGTCCAGAATGGGCTCAGGGCGTGGATCTTCGCGAGGATCTTGTCGCGGGCTTCGCCCTTAGCTTCAATCAACTTCCGCTTGAGCTTCCGCATCTTTTCCTTACGGTGATAGCGGCGGTCCAGTTCCATTCGACGTTCGACCATGACGGACAAGCCTCTGCGTGGTTCGGAGAATTCGGTTCAGATACCTTACATCCCGCACTCGATTCCGACAAGCATGAACGACCCACAGACGAAGAATGTGGCACGACGCTCCGGGTCGTGGAGAACCAGAAGTCTCCTGTTCCGCGCTGTGTTCTACCCTTTACCATTTGATGAAAGGCAGTTCGTTTGGTTCGTAATGCTTGCCTTGAGCGTCGTATACGTCTCGCGTTATGCTCTGACCAACCCCTTCGTTGATGAATGGGAATTCATCCCTGTTCTTTTGCAAGAGAAGCCTGGACTTCCCTGGCTTTGGGAACTTCACAACGAACATCGCTTCCCGCTCCCACGTGCGATCTACCTGAGCCTGTTCCGATTGACCGGCAATCTGCGTATCGGTTGTTTCATCAGCCTGGCTGGTATGAGCCTTCTGGCACTTGGCTGGATGAGTTTGGCCGCCCGCATTCGTGGCCGGCCGTCGATCTGCGATGCCGTGTTTCCCCTGCTCCTCATGCATCCCGGGCAAGGCGAGAACTTGTACATGGGTTATCAGATGTGCTTCATGTTGATGGCCGTGCTGGCCTGCATGCTCATGTGGGTCATGGTAAAATTCAATGGGCAGGACGCGTTTCGTCGAGCCGTCGCCGCCACGCTTGTCGGTTGGCTTCTTCTTCTCTGCGGTGCGGGTGGTTTGGCCTATGGAGTCGCGGCGGCGGCGTGGGTCGCATTGCTCGCCATTCGCGGCGGGATGAAGCTCTGGCAGCGCGGGCTGCTTTTGTCGCTCGTTGCCATGACGCCCCTCTATATCGCGATCTGTTTCCAAGATTACGTTCGTCCAGGCCATCACCCGCCGAGCGCCGGCATGTATGAATCGCTCCGCGTCGGCCTGCAAGCTCAGTCGATGGCATTCGGCCCGTCGGCCACCGGCTTGTGGCCAGTGATAGGTATCGCCGTTCTGCTCGTGGCCGCCGTCGTCATCGCGTTACTGGCTTCGTCCGCCATTCGCGATCTTCGCTCGGTGGGCTTGCTGCTCTTTGTTTTGGCCGGTGGTGCAGTGTCGTTCGGAATCGGCTGGGGGCGTTCGGGCTTCCAGAACGATATGGGATTTGCCTGGCGTTATGGTTGGATCGTGTTCCCTCCAGTTGCTGCCGCGTATTTTGCTTGGCTTCTCCGCGGAGGAAGAGTTTCCATCTACGGGCCTGCGGTTTTGTTCATTGTCGCTGTGTGCGTCACCCCCGTGAACGTGATCAGCGCCTTTCACGATGCCGAGACGAAACTACTCGTGTCCGAACAGGCCTGGGAAGCGGATGTTCGTTCGGGCCTGACGGCGGACCAGATGATCGCCAAGCATTTTCCCAACTACCATGAACCGCTAAGAAGCAAGATGGCCAATGCCCTCCGGCTGATGCGCGATCGTCGCTACACCTATTACGAATCCCTCGGTCGGGAGCATCCGTGAACGGCTTTGACTTTTGGCCATTCCTGTTGCCGCTTGCCTGCCTCCCCCTGTTCTTTGGAACATGGTGGCTCTTTCGACTCGGCCGCGAAGTCCAGACCTCGCGGGCGCGCGAATCTTTTCGTTTACAGGCCGAGCGTTTGGAGGGAATGGTGCTGAAAGCGGCGGCCTCGACGGGCAAACCGCGGGGCCTGCGTTGGATCTCCTGCCGTTTCACGGACGATTACTTACTGGTCCGTGAGAAGGCCACCCGACGACTCGCCGCCCTCATCCCGGTGACAGTTCATTTCGATCCAATTCCCGGCGGAGACATGGAAGGAATCGAAGCCGCGACCGAGCCGCGACAAGCGACTGCCGTCATGCACTTTCGTCGCGGTGCCTGGGTCAGCGATGGCCGCACGCTCTTCAATATGACCCCTGCCGATGCATTGCGTTTGCACGCGAAGGAGTACTCCCTCGTGGGCCATGCGACATAGCGAGAGAGTCTGTGTGCTGTATAATCGAAGAGAATTGACGTCGAGGAACGTAGGTGCAATCGTGGCAGAATTATTGGAACGAACAACTCATAAGAACGGCTACCCCACCTCGGATGGACGCCCCATGGCCGAGACCGACTCCCATCGCGACTTGATGTATGCATTGATTGAAGCCCTAAGAGGCTGGTATGCCGAAGACGAGAACGTTTACGTTTCCGGCAACTTGCTGCTCTTCTACGAAGAGGGCAACAGGCGGCGGCATATTTCGCCGGATGTGTTCGTAGTGAAGGGCGTCCATAAACATCTCCGTCCGAATTATCTGTTGTGGGAAGAAGGGCGTGGCCCGAACGTTACGATCGAATTGACTTCTTCTTCCACGCGTAAAGAAGACACGGTGAAGAAGCTCGCGATGTATCAAGACGTGCTGAAGGTGCCCGAATACTTCTTGTTCGATCCGTTCGGAGATTATTTGAAGCCGCGCTTTCAGGGTCATCGGTTGGTCGCGGGAAAATACAGGCCGATCCGGATCACGCACGGGCAGGCGACCAGCCGTGAACTGGGTCTGATTTTTCACGCGACCGGCGATGTCCTGCGTCTGATCGACCCCAAAACGGGCTCGTACCTTCGCACTCATGCCGAGGCTTCACGCATTGCTGAGGATGCACGACGGGCCGCTGAAGAGTTGGCTCGACGTGAAACCGCACTGCGTCAGAAAACTGAAGCCGACAACGACCGATTGCGTTCCGAACTGGCAGCTATCCGTGGCCAGTCCCAGTCGGCAAACGGAACGGCACACAAGTAATCTTCACACTTTCCAACTAGAACCGAATGCACAGCCCCCTCGCCGGCCTCAAAGTTCTCGACGCCTCCCGTGTGTTGGCCGGTCCATTCTGTGGCCAACTTCTCGCCGATCTGGGTGCGGAGGTCATCAAGCTCGAGCGGCCGGGCCAGGGAGACGATACACGAACCTGGGGCCCGCCGTTTCACGATGTGCAAATGTCCGCGTATTACCTGAGTGCCAATCGAAATAAACGGGCCTTCGCTCTCGATGTCGGCAAGCCCGAAGGTCTAAAGCTCTTTCATGAACTCATCGACAAGTGCGATGTCTTGATCGAAAATTTTCGGACCGACAGTGCCGCGAAGATGGGGCTATCGCCGAAGGATTTGCTCGCTCGACATCCGCGTTTGATTGCTTGTTCAATTACCGGTTTCGGCCACACGGGACCCATGAGCACCGAGCCTGGTTACGACCTGGCGATTCAGGCTTTGAGTGGCCTGATGTCGGTGACTGGTCCGGTGGAGGGCCCGCCCTCGAAAGTCGGCGTCGCCATGGCGGATATTCTCACCGGAATGTACGCAGGCGTCGGCATTCTCGCTGCTTTGCGAGCCCGCGAGCACTCGGGACACGGATACCACATTGATCTCGCTCTACTCGATTGCGCGATTGCAGCCCAGGTGAATCTGGCTCAGGCCTATTTGCTCACGGGAACGGTTCCTCCGCGACCCGGTAACGCTCACTTCCAGATCGTGCCGTATGCCGTGTTCAAGGCCAGCGATGGCTGGATTATTCTCAACGTCGGTAACGACTCGCAATGGCAGCATTTTTGCCAGGCCGCCGAGACATCCGAGTTGGCCGGCGATGCTCGCTTCACCACCAATCCTCTGCGTGTGCAGAACCGCGAGACTTTGACATCGATCCTCAACGATCAATTCCTCTCACACACCGTGGCCGAGTGGTGCGATCGGCTAGGGAAAGCTCGTGTGCCGCACGCACCGATTAACGATTATGCCTCCGTATTTCAGAACGAACAAGTACTCAGCCGAGGCATGAAGATGAAAGTCACGGACCCACACGGAAAGCCCGTTGATCTGATCGGGACGCCGTTTCACATCACCGGGGCCGAGCTGCCAAGCCCGACGTTTCCGCCGCGACTGGGGGAACACACAGACACGATTTTGGGTGAATACCTGGGACTCGACGCCAAACGACTGGAAGAACTTCGAAAAACGGGGATCGTCAGCTAACGCTTCGAACGCACAGCGGCCTTCTTGATCTCGGCCCGCATAATGGGCCGAATTTCGATCGCCTGGCAACTTCCGTAAACCCGGCCGCGAGAAATGCATTCGCCAGCCCGACCCATGCAAACGGTGCAGGCATGTCGTCCGAGTACGGCTCGACCGGATACCCTTCAACAACCTTCCCGCCTCGCGATTTTACATGGGCGACAGCACCGCGAAGTAGTTGAACGCTGATCCCTTTCTTGCGATGTTCCTTGTGGACGAACAAACAAGAGACGGACCAAACCGGCGTGTCATCAACGGGCTTGAGGATTCGTGAACGCTCCAGCGCGACATACTCTTCGCGAGGCGCGACGGCACACCAGCCAACCGGTTCTTTCCCTAAATAGCCGATGATACCAGGCGGCTCGCCAGCCTGGACGACCTTCAAAATAAACCGTCGATTCCCGGCTCCCTTTTCACGGACAAAATCCGCACGCGGTCGCCGCCAGGCAGTACACCAGCAACCGCCGCAGGCACCGCGTTCGCCGAAAAGCTTCTCGAAATCATCCCAACGATCGGGCGTGAGGGGGTGGCAGACGAGGCGTGGTTTGTTGGGCATCTGCTGACGTGCTGTTATCGTGCAGGCTTGAAGTACGGCGAAGGAACGACGCGCGTTTCCGTTCGATTGGTTTGCAACGTTTCGCTGCGAAAACTCGCTGCACTCTGGGGAGTGCAGCTTCGACCGCCTGATTACTTCTTCTTTTTCACATCGACCGGTTCGGTGCCGAGCAGCTTACCGGCCTTTTCCGAGACGGCGTTCGCGATCAGGCCGTTCGGTTCGCAACCGGCCGCGATCGAGACAATCTTGCCACCCTTGGCAATCAGGAAGTTGGTCGGCATGGCCTTCGTCTGGAAGGTGCCCCAACTCGCTCCCTTTTCATCGACGGCATATAGCACGTCGAGCTTTTTCTCCTCGGCGTATTTGGCCATCTTGGCGTCGGGTTCCTTGAAGACGTACAGGCTGACGAGCCCTTGTCCTTTATAGGCTTCGTTGATCTTCTGGAAGTAGGCGAGTTCCTTGTCGCAGCCGGAGCAGCCGCAAGTGAGGCGAACGAGTACCGGGCCCTTGGCCGTCAACTCAGCCAGGTCGATGACTTTGCCGGACGCGTCCTTGATCTTGAACGCGGGTGCTTGCGTTCCGACGTCAACCTTGGAAGGAGGAGTGGGGGGTTCCTTGGCAATCGCGATGGCGGGAAGTGCGGCCAGGAACAGAGCGACGATGAGGCGGGTCAAGAGACACCTTGGGTTGGAGTGAGGAGAATCGCGGGCAGGTAGTTGAGTCTACAGTGTCGGATCGACGAACGCCAGAGAAAAGATGCACAAACTGCCTGGCTTTGCCGCTTGACGGACCGAATCGCATTGCCAACATAACACTGCCGTTATCTCTCGTCGTTGGCAAAGGTTTCATGCTGAACACGCTGCTTATAATTCTTGGAGTGCTAGCAGGGGCCGCGTTGGTGTTGATTCTCCTCCACTTTCGCTATTCCAATCGACCGGCGACCGCTTGGAAATGGCGGGTTCAAACTGTTGTGGCCGAGTGGGATGTACGCAAGCTAAGCCTGACGCGGCCGACAGACATTTCGCCCGAAGTCCGAGACCTGGCCCTCCGAGGCGAGTATTTCGCTCGCCACTTGCGGAGCATTTCCGTCGACTATCTACTGAATTATTCCGGGATTGGACCGGTCACCGTCTTGAGGCTTCGCGAGGCGGGCTTTACCGATCTCAATGAGCTGTCCCGTGGAAATTTTCCGACCGTCCCTGGCTTGGGCCCAGCGAGAGAGAAGGATTTACTCGCTGCCTTGCAACATGCCAAGCGCGAAGCGAAAAATCAGTTCGATGCCGGGGCGTGTCCCGCGGCGGTGGCCATGTTGGCGGAGAAAAATGCCCAGAAGGTCGAGCGAACCCGGCAACATGACGCAGCCCGAGAGGATCTCAAGGAAGTCGAGGCGGCATTTTCCTATCTCGCAGAACCCATTCGTGTGGCTGCCGAGATTACCTTTATGCACTACCTTGCACGCCGACCCGTGGCCGGGCTCAGCGAAAAGCTATTGGCTCGTTCTCTGACGCCGCCGCCGTTTCTCCGGGTCGCCAAACTCGCTCCGGTCGAGGTGGCTCCGGCACCGGCCATTGCAGTGGCCCATGTGCCGCCGGTGGACGAGTCGGCTCTCGATCGGCTTCGGGCCGTGGCCGGTTTCGGATTTGCCGTGGCAAAATTCGACGGGCGGATCGCGGTCGGCGAGCGGCGGCAGATCCGCGTTTTTCTCGAACGCCGCTACGCCTCGACCAACGATCTCCGCTTGCAAATCGATCAAATCGCTAAGGCGATCGAGAAGGATGTACCAGGCCTAGATCGGGCAATTGCCGAAGTCCGACGAACGATTCCGGCATCCGCACTCGTTGAATTGCACCAGTTCGCGGCCTCCGTGGTCGACGCGTCAGGACAACGAAATGCTCGGGAGGAACAATGCCTCGCACGAATTGCCGAATCCCTCGGTCTCACTCTCGAACCGAGCAAGCCAGTTGCGACCGCCCAGATAGGGAACGCCGGCTCCTGGACGGAAATCGATTGTCGAACCATGCTGGAAATCGGCATCGAGACGCCGTTGAACGTGGAACTGATTCGCCGGCAATATTATTTGCTCGCCGAACGATTTGCGCCCACGAGGTTCGACGATCATGGAGCCGAGTTCGTGGCCATGGCCGCGACGAAGCGTGCCCAAGTTGAGCGGGCCGCGAGGCAACTGATGGCGGCATTCAACGCACCCCTCGAGTCGCCCGCCACTCAACAGCCCACCGACCTGCGGCACAATCCAGACTTGGATGCCGTGTTCGGTTAAGGAACCGCGGCGAAATAACTACCCGAATTCCCGGTTGCCTGCCTTTGTCAATAACATGCCCCAGCGTCCATATTTGTTATCTGGTCTTCAGTCCAACGGACTGGCCTCGCAGTCCGTTGGACTGAAAACCAGCGCCTTTGATCTCCAGCTAATGCGCTGGCCGGTGAGTGCCAATCGAATTCCATCTCGTTCGAGAAGGATAGACGATTGATGTCCTTGCTCCAGCGAACTCGGGAGGTAATGTTGAACGGGTTTCTTAACGCTGGCTGGAAAACCACCTGCTTAAGGTTCAATTCCTATCGCCGAAATGAGCCACTCTTCACAAGGCCATCACATCCTCGGGCTCCTTCTGAAGCACCGCTCAACATCATTCTTCCGCCCTCCGAAACGCCCGCAGCAAATCCGCTCGATCGTCCGTCCAGCGCGGTGCCTGAGACGCAGGCACCGTCAGGAAGCCCCGGATTGGCCGCTTCAGTGGGCCGAAATCGTCGTCGTGCCTCGCGAGTGCAACCCAGATCGACGGGAACTTTCCATCCTCCGCCTCGCGATCCGAGATGCCCGTGTCGTTGTTCTCGCGAACGATCAGCCGCGGCTCCGCCGTTTCCGCAATCTTGGTTACGACCGGCACCAGGTCGAGATAGCGATTTGACAGGTGCATCAGGATCACGCCGTTCGGGGCGAGTTTCCTTTCGTAAAGCGCGAACGCCTCGGCCGTCAGCAGGTGAACCGGAATCGCGTCGGACGAGAAGGCGTCGAGCACAAGCAGATCGAACGAGTGATCCGGTTCGTCCACTAGCCGCAGGCGCGCGTCGCCGAGAACGACGTTCAAGGAACGAGCCGGGGAATCGCGAAGGAACGTGAAATATCGCTCGTCCCGGGCGAGGCGTTCGACCGCTGGGTCGAGTTCAAAGAATGTCCAATCCTGATTGGGTCGCGCATAACTGGCGATAGCTCCGGCTCCCAAACCGACAGCCCCGATTCGTCGCTCGCCCTTCCAGCCATCCACCAAATGGCGGAAGGTAATCCCCGCCGGGCCGGTTGGGTGATAATAGGTCAACGGCCGATGGCGGTCGTCCCAGCGGCTTTCACCAACAGCGAAGATCGAAGCCTCATTCAAGCCACTCGTCGCGCCGAGAGTTTGCATAAAGCTCGCGACATATCGGGGCCGGGTCACATTCCGCTGCTGGCCATGCACCGTGTTGCCATGCACCATCCGCGTGAGTTCGCCGTTGTTCGCGGAAGTGATTTTGACGACGCCGAGGAAATTTCGTTCGAGGTGCAACACGCGACCTTGAGCCCCCTCGAAGAACATGCTGGCCAGGAAAAGTGCCCCCAGGCCCAGCGAGAAGCGAACTGGACGTTCGACGAAGAAGAAACCTAAGATGAGCGGCAGTCCAAAGCAGGCAGTCCTGCGAACGATGTCGGGCGTCATCGCCAGCGGTTCGGCGACACTCTTCAGCAAGTCAGCCGACGATTCTAACCCCGTGACCAGGATGGTGCCGATTGTCACCATTCCCAAGACGAGCGGGAAGCCGAGGTCGGTCCAGCGCCACGACCAACGCTCGGCCAAAGCTGGCCTCATCAAGCAAACGGCCAACAGGACGAGTGGGTACTCGACGAACCCGGCTCGATGAAATAGTAACGGCGCAACCAATGTGTTGAACGCCCCGCCCAGGACACCGCCGAGGGACATCCACAGGTAGAAACTCGTGAGATGCTCGGCAGGCGGTCGTTCAGCGGCCAAACGGCCATGACAGACCAGACCAGCCACGAAAAAGGTTGCAAGATGCAGGGTCAGCACCAGCCACAGCGGTTCTGTGGCCCCCGTGAGCAAAGCGAGCGAGAGAAACAACACACTCATGGCCAGGATTTTGCCAAG